>Ga0335069_10002915_pt1 | contig 26087 bp, 40 predicted proteins | sample Lox_Sample_11_FD_206714 | JGI IMG/M metagenome (GOLD analysis project Ga0335069, IMG submission 206714) | Soil microbial communities from Loxahatchee National Wildlife Refuge, Florida, United States - Lox_Sample_1.1 | ecosystem: Environmental > Terrestrial > Soil > Wetlands | place: USA...
CCTACCGTGGACGCGATAACGCTCGCGATGATACGCGACCTCGACAAGAGCGAGAGCGCGATCAGCAAGCCGCCGCGCAAGGTGAGTGTGAACGGAATCGAAATCGAAGGCGAAGGCTGTATCTTCTTCAAAGGCACGCTTCAACTCACGCTCAATCAACTCACTGATAAACTCAATCTATTGATCGGACAAAACGGTGACGGCAAAAGCGCGGCGCTGTCGTTCTTCTCGCCTTATCCAGACACGATAGGCAAGCTGCCTAAATGCGGACGCCCGAGCGCGATATGGGAATGGTTCGACGGTCAAGGGCGAATCGTCAAGGACATAAGCCTGAACGACGAACAACATCGGCACGAGATCACAATCAAAGGGAAAAAAGTCACATGCTCGCTCAAGATCGACGGCAAGGAACAGCTCGACAAAGGTACATTCGATGAGATGCATAAAGTATGCGAGCAGCTCTACGGATCATTCGTCGATTATCTCCTCACCTCATTTTACGTCCAGCCGCAGCAGGGTTATAAAGTCGATGGAGCGATCGCCGAGGGCGGCCTTGTGAATGCGAGCCGGTCGGACATGCAGCGACTCGTACAGGCGATAGCGGGCATTGATCACGAGCAAGCGCACCGAGAAGCACTCGACCGAGTGGTCGAGACCGAGAAGGCGCTGAGCGAGAAAGAAAGCTGGTTGAAAGGCGCGACACAGTTCGCGGTTGATGTACCGGCGCTTAATGATCAGATATCAGGGCTCGCGATGAAGCAGTCCATCATTACCGAGAGTCTCGAAACTGTTGTCACATCCGGGAAAGCGAAGAAATCCGAATATGACGCGCTGATCGAGAAACAACGCTGGAACATGATAGAGAAAGCGCGAAAAGCTGAGAATCTGAAACGAACCGACCAACTACGCGCGAAATCGCAACTAACAGAATCTGAAATCTACGAGCTACAAGAAGCTGCCGCACTGCTCGAATCCAATCAAGCCGCTATCGCTGCCGATGATGCGCGAATCACTCGAATGAATGCACGGCAAGAAATCGAGAATCGAAACGCGGCTGCGCGGAATGCATGGACTAATGCAACGGTCAAAATCAAAACCGATAACAATCGAATCGAGAATCAATACAAAACTGATCTATCATGTTATCAATCTGCAAAAGCGAAACATGAGACAACGATTGCGAATGCCGGGAAAGTGTGCGAGCACTGCGGAGAGATCCCGTTTTCGAATCAGGCGAAACAGGTCGAAGCTGCGAGAACTGCGCTCGCTCAACTCAAAGAACCGGCTCTTATCGCGTTAGTACCGTTACCGCCCGAACCAACATACGAGTCAATACCTGCTCTCGAACCCTCCACAATAGACCGCGCTGCCCTGCTCGCCGACATTCAGGCAGGGCAATCTGCGCGGGCGACAATTGACGCGAAGCAGGAACAACTCACGGGCATACAGGCAGAACTCGAAACACTCGAAGCCATCAAGTACACGATCAGTTACATGATTGATGCTGAGGTGCAGACAGCATCCGATCAACTCGAATCACTCCGTACGCGACGTGATACGCTCAAGACCGAGCTCGCTACAATCAATGCGCAAGCCGACGCACTCCGCGACCAGATCGCGCACGCGACCGAACACGCGGCACAGATCGAGAGCACGCGCGCTGAGATCGTCACGCTCACGGATACGCTCGGACGGTGGAAGTATATCGCAAGCCGGATGAAAAAAGTAGCAGCGATGGAATTGGAGCTCGTAATCGAAGACATAGATCGAGAGGCGACCGCGATCTTGTCACCGTATCGAGATGGACGGTATACTTTCCAGACGCGGACGCAGCGCATGGGCGCGGAGGATGTGATCGACGAATTTGACATCATGATACACGACAACGAAACCGGAATCGAACGCTCATTCGCCAGCCATAGCGTAGGAGAGAAAGCATTCCTCAGCGATCCGTATACGAAGGCGCTTATCAAAATCAGGAATCAGCGGTCGCATATCACGTACAGTCCAATTATCAGCGATGAAGCTGATAGCGCAATCGATATCCCATCGATACCCGTGTATTACGCGATACAGGACGCATATTATCAAGACGAACGCGTGATCGTGATATCGCACACGCCGGACGCGCGGAATTATATCGGGAATCATATATCAGTAAAGGAGCTAATTAAATGAAATACTACACGCGGCAAGAAGCGCAAAAGATGACCGGGAAAGCGAAAGCAACGGTGATAAAATATTGTATCGAACACGACGTGCCAAAATGGGGAAATCAATATCAGTTGACTCTCAAACAAATTGACGAGATCAAGGCACTCGCAGATTCGGGTAAATACATACGGACGCAGCGCATCAAAAATCTTATGAGCGAAAGTCAAAAAGCACGTCGGAAGAGGGAAAAAAGTCAGTAAAAATATTTTAGTTATTTTTACAAAAAGCTTGACAAATGATAACAGATAGACTATATTATATACAGATGGTTGATGCAGAAATGCGGCAACGATCGCCGGGCAGCCGGGGCGCAAGGAGCGAAAGCAGAAACCGAGTCCCTACTGACCGTAACCCGAGGACAGGCTGTACGAGGGTGAGCATGGGCGCACGATCAAGGCTCCACGTGCCGCGCTCGGGTAACGCAGATTGATCAAACCCTCTCATGGAGAGGGAAAGTACGAAGGTAGCATGGCTATCACAAGGAGATTATCATGATAGGGACTGATAAGCAGATCGCTTTTGCAAACGACATCAGAGCAAAGCTGATCACCAATCTAAAATGCTGGTTGGCGCAGCCGGGCATGTTAAAACATGCAGAGCGCATGAACGCGGTCATATCCAAAATAGACACCATTAACGATTCGGCGTGGTTTATCGAGCACAAAGACTCGACAAATAAAGAAATTATCGTCGCTGTTGAGAGTCTTTAAAAGGTCGAAACCCTCTCCGGAGGGTCTGCCCGTGATGCGGGCACTGACGAGACCGGCTCATGGAGCCGACAGCAATCATATGAGGAGGAGTGTATGACACTCAAAGATTTGGCAATAGCAAAAAAATGTAGAAAAGGCGAATCGGACGGACGCAACAAAAAAGGATCGTGGTGGGTAGCGTTTTCCGAAAAAACCGCTTGCTATGGCGGTGATGGCATCGGACAGAGCGCCGCAGACATCGACTACAAATTCAAGCTGAAACATTACAGGACTGGTGAGGTCGAGGCCGTTTTCGTGCGGCATTACTGGCATCAAAACACGGGCAATCGATACGAATTCATTCCTGCGCCCGAAGCGCTCGAAATGAGCGCGATCGAAGACGTACTCGATTATCTCGCATCAATCAGCGACGACGGAGATAGATGTTACATCGACTCTGCCTATCGCGAGGATATGACAAAAGCCCTCGAAGAATTCGGGCTCGAACACGCGAAGGCACCAGACGAAGAATAACACAAGCGAGGGGCTTCGGCCCCTCCTCTTAATGTAGCCTGCGAGAGCAGGGCGTCCCAAGCCGCCACCGTCATCGACGGAGTTGGAGTTGCAAAATAAAGCAAGATCGAAACCCGCGCAGTCGCGTAGGTCTGCGGTTGTTGACCGCACTGATGAGATCAAGGATCAAGGAGAACAATATGTACCAGAACGAAAATACGCAGAGAGCATCGGACGAGATCGACGAATATCTTGAAAAAGGATATTCATATTCAGAGATTCTCGATTTTTTACGTGACGGTGAAGCCCTTGCAGCAGCAGGGCTCACGGATGAGAGCCTCGTAAATGAGATGTTCGCTCTCTGCGAAGAGAGAATGAATCTCGAAGAAATAGCAAACGAAAGTGACTGACAAGTGACTCGCAGTCGCGAGTATGAGCGCACGATCAAGGCTCCACGTCTCGTATGAGACGCAGCGAGAGTGACCAGCGGCTCGAAACGCGGAGCGCGGAGAGGAAGGTAAATATGATGGACGCTGAAAGACAGACAATCAGAAAAATGCAGTCAATCCTTTTAAGCATCCAGAACGGGAAGCCACGCTTTTTTAATATAGTTCAATATGAGAACCTTGGCCTTGTTTACAGCACTGAGAATCACGGGAAAGATGCAACGGGGAATGATATAATCATAAACCACAAATGGCATCTGACAGAAAAAGGTAAGCAACTGCTTACGGTCATTATATAGGAGGATGATGTGGCGACATCAATTTTAGCGGTAACTGATTTGGATGAGGCATTTAACCACACGGTCACAGAACTCAACGATCTGAAAGATCGCCGAATTATTGATCAACTTGAATATAACGCAAAAGTCGCACAGTGTGCATTGCTCTACTTGGATGCATGTAAAAAAATCAAAACGATCGCGGAGGAAACCAAACAAAAACTCGAAGAATACGCGAAACATGACGGGAGGTAGGATCATGTCGAATCTGAGAGCCGAATGTGTCCGGTTACTCGAATCGGATTATCTAACACAAAAAGCGATCGAAAAAAGTCTCGACATAAACATAGATCAATTAAACCGTATCAATCAATTGTGTGAGTTACGATACGATCCCCGCACGGGGAGAGACGAAATCTTTTTGAAGGAGTGAATATGAATCCATATGGTATCGATCCAAACACGGCGCGCGCAATCCTGAATGAAACATATGTGGGCCTTAGCATCGTGGTTGCATGCGGGATAGGCGCATTCGTGAGCAGCAAACTCAAAAGCAAGCGCGATAAAAAACAAGCAGAGAAAACGGAAATAGAATAAATAATATTACCGGATAGCTCAGTTGGTAGAGCGCACGGTTTGCAAGTACCGTGCGACGAGGGGTTCGATTCCCCGCCCGGACTATAGGGAGGATGAAAGCATGAACAATGATAATTTAGGTTTTGGTGTAATGTTAGGCATTTTAGGCGGCAATAAAGAAACGGTTGATGCGATCAAATCAAGTTTGAATAAGAAAGCTAAAAGTTATTCGCTTTCAGAAGATGACAGATTGATTATCAAATTCGAAGACGGAACAATATTGACTATTTTTGACGATGGCCAATCGTGCTGCGAATATCGCTATATGAGAACTGATGATGATTTGACTCTATATGCAGATAGCATTTTCACAAACATACAATTATTGGATGCTCCATCGATTGAAGATGAATATGGAGCTCACGATGTTCAATTCCTTAAAATTGATACCGATAAAGGGTCTTTCCGAATGTCGAACCACAATGAACACAATGGATACTACGGCGGATTCAGGATTGTAGCGAGGCTGTCATGATCGTTACCCGTCGTTGACGGATGCGATAGTAGAAGTAATTAGTTAACGCTTGCCCTTAGGAGGTGAGCAATCTCAAACCTTTAGGATGATGCTATCGAACAGAAAACAACTTGAGACATGAGCCGGGAGCGGCCGGAAATACTCCTGCATGCGATAGCGTGTAGTTTCCCACTCGTACTGAGCGCAGGTTTCAAAAGAGGTTGCCTGCGCTTTTAAATTAAAAGGAGGAGAACAAATGAATGATTTTCTGAAAATGATGCGAGATTCAATGGAAGAGAATTTCGAAAGCGTTTCAAACGATGAATTGCAGGATGCATTCATTGAAGCAAATAAACGGGAACTATTTATTCCCGGGCAATTTATCTACAAAAAAAAGAATAGTAATTACAAATTCCCGCTCAAAAACAATCCGGCTGTCTTCGTGAGATATGCAACAAAACTCGAAAGAGCTATGCCATTTTCAAGAACAGGTTCGCTTGATGAATGCGATTGTCTTGTTTTCGCACAAGTCGCGGAAGCAAGTTGTGGCCCAAAAGCATTTCAGTATTTTTCAGTCAATTCAGCTTACTTTACATCGAAACAGCAGTAATCAAAAGCCAATAAGCCCGCAGCCGCGGGTTTTTTATGTCCTGAGACAAAGAAGGCGACCGCAAGGGCCGCCTTTGGAGGAGTGAGAGTGAGAGGAAACGAGAAGAGCTATGGCGTCACCGATGCCCTCACAGCGCACCTCGGATCAGTATCCCGATGATGATACCGCTTGCTACACAGCCGCCAGCGATCCAGTACATTGTATTATTTTGATCCGTCAAGGATTTGGAGAGCTTCTCGGCTGTTTGCTCGGATTGCTGCAATAGATTTTGCAAGTTGAGTATTGACCCCGACAAGCTTTTGATTGTTGCTGACGAGCTGTTGATTATCTCCTGTGAGTTTTGCCAGGTCTGATTTGAGATTAACAATTGTGCTATTTGCTGATCCGAGAGATCGAGTGAGCTCTGAAGCAATACCCTCAGCCGCAAGTAGCTTGCCTCCGAGAGACAGTGTTGCCCATATGCCCCAACCGGACAAAACGACAAGGCCGCCAATAACAATCCAAAACCAATTGGCTTGAAGCCATTTAAGAAACGTTGCCACACGCTCACCTCCTTTTGCGTCATGCGGGCACCTTGAACGGCGTCCGCTCCGTGAACTCCTCTCGCTTCCCGCCATTCCAGTTATCGACCGGTCTATAGTAGCCCACGATTCTTGAGTAGACTTCGCATCGGCTGCCTTTCACGTTCGCGAACCGCTCCTTGAGTTGCTCGATCTCGGCGTTGATCGATTCGAGTTCGTTCATTTCCCGTCGTCTCCTTCCTCGATCGTCGCCGCCGGAGTCTGCATCCGGTTTTTGACAAAATGCGTGCCTCCGGCCAGCGTTACGCCTAAAGCAGAGATAGCGACACCATTGGGATTCCCGGAATATGTGATGTATATTCCGCACAAAAAGCCGAGACAGCCAATAAGGCGCGTAACATCGGCGACCCAGTCCTTCATTTCTTCCCCTCGATCGTGTTGACGATTCCTGTCACGCCGTCGCCTACGGCTTTGACATCGGTCTCGACAGTTTTTACCAATCTGGCTCCATCCGTTGCGATACGAGCTTCGAAAGCTGCGATATCGGAAGCAAGCGCTTTTTCTTTTGCGTTCACAAAGGCTTGCGTTTCCGCTACATATGATATAACGCTCCGGTAAAAAACGAACATGCAAATAGCTCCTGCCAAAAAGCAGATAGTTCCTACAATAACTGTAATCATGATTTCCTCCTATTGATTTGTATCTATTATTTCATCCAGTCCATAAAAGACTGGTATATTATGCCGAATTGCATACGCAACCTCGATATCTGCCCCAGGGCTTTCGCCAGGAAGCCGGACAAGGGCATCACAAACAGATAACCATTCGATATCGAGATTAAGCCATGCATCGTAAGAATGTCCCGGAAAAGAAATATCCTGAAAATGGGAAAGTAACGGAGAGAAAGGAGCGAACCCCGCTTGCATGAGAAGATCAAAAGCCTTCATGGACTCATGAACGTTTTCAGATGTTCGTCCTTTTGTATACGGGCTCGCTATATATATTTTTTTCACTCAATCTCCTCTGATTCCATGCTCATTTTAGCACATTTTTGATCGTCGGTGCAAGTTTTATTTTCAGCCGCCGATCCGAGCAACACGTGATCCCATTTACGCGGGCTTCGCGGCATCTTCGAGTCCGGACAATTCGAGCAATCGCACCCACGGGAAAAGATCAGCCCCGGTGCCCTTGAGTACGTCGCGCTTTTGCGCGTTCGCGTCGATCGTGCTGTGATCCGTGATCATGAGCGAGTACGTTGAGGAGAGTGATTGAAGCAACTCGCCGAGCGATTGGATTTGCACGTCCTGCCATTTCGATAGCCCGAGCATCGATGGCGGCCCTTCGAGCTCGAACCCGATTGCGCAAAAATTAAGCCCTTCGTTGACGATTCCATAGTCGTTTTTAAGCAGATACGAATTCGAAGGGTTGCAATGCCATGCGATGTATCGAGGATCGACCATTTGCAAGATCGTACCAGTGACGCTGATCAAAAAATGCGCTGAGACTTTTGATGCGGGGTTCATAAACCAATCCATCGCTCCTGCGAAGTTTCCCGCCGTCCAGTGGATAACGGCGAGCTTTTTATCGGTTTCTCGATGCTCGTAATTCGGCGATTGCATCACCTGGATATTCACGGTCTCCCCTCCTGCACTGTGGCAATTTCTTTTTCGAGCCGCGCGATATCTTTTTGACTGTTTAGATACATCAACGCGCCTCCGAATATCGTAGCACACAACACAACGATTGCGCCAGCATATCCGAGCAATTCAAGCGGCGTCTTTTTCTTGACGAGACTCGCAACGGTAACTGCAATCCGATCCGGCTCGCCTTCGCGACATGCTGATATTTTGTCTTCCATCTCTTTGATCTTAAGCTCTGCATATTCATCTACACGACGAATCATATCGCGCGGCATGTTCTCGATCTGCTTTTGCAGCTCGCTATTCTTTTTCATGATCATTTCGCATTCAGTGATAATCCGGACGCTTCGCGCCTGGTTTTCCCGATCGTGTTCCTCGTGTCGCTCGAAAGACGTTTGCATCCCGGCAATGACTTTATTTTGCTGCTCGATCATCGTCCGCTGTGGCATGATGATTTGATCCATGATCACCTGGAATTGTTCGTCGGAAAATACTTCTGCCATGTTGCGCCTTTCTTAAAGTAAATCTGCGATGACTTTGTAATATCCTGCTATCGATCCGCCCAAAACTGAACGTCCTCCATTATTCTCCATAATAAACGTTCCGCTTGTTGCCGATTGCATAAGTGTCGAATTTGTGTCCACTCCGCGCGGGACAACTCCATAAGGATCAGAGGTCAATGTCACTGGATAAAGTTGATGGTCATTCGTTTCGGTTTTGTCAGATGACCAAAGAGCGTACATATTATATTTATCCATTCCGATTCCGAAGTTATGCCAGACCGGAACATTTTTATTGACCCAGTTTGCAGCCTCGTTTGTTGTTGATGTCACTGCACCTGCATCAACGTTCGTGATGTTTAGAGTTTCGCCCGAAGTTAAAACATTCGTGCTGTTATTCACAAAATCGCGGACATAAATATATTTGTTCACATTGTCGTATGCAGTGATCCATCCGTAACTTGTCGAAGTAGCTCCGGCAATCTTCATCCCGATAATATTCGCTGCAACGAGCGCAGATCCCGTATGCGTAATCCTGATAGTCCCAAGTTGTCGATTTGTCATGCTCGTTGTATAAATCCATCCCGAATCGATGTACAGTCTCCGGTTGTCGGATTTGACATACCAGTTTGACCCATCGCTCACGAAAGTGATCTCATCATTCACGCGCCTTATGGTCGCTTGTGTAACTCCGTTCCCTTCGCGGCTCGAAAGAGTCCCGGCAACAGAAGCGATATTGACCCACCATGCATTATCATCGCTCTTGATCACGCGGCAGCTCACATATGCGTTGAGGACGGCGCTCGGGAGAGTGACCGTTCGCCCTCCGGTACAATAGACGGTGATATCCGCGGCTTGATTTGGGATTGTGTAGTTTGCTGTTTTCCAGACTGTTGTTGCGGATTGTGGAATTGTGAACGATGTATCAATCTGGAACCAAGGATAATTGACTAGACTTGCGTTATCGCTTGTCGAGTATCCGGAGTATCCATTCACGCCGCCGACCGCGTTCACGATGCCAGCGACTTGTCCCGCAGCATTGATCCAGAGAAGCGCAACACATCGTTTTGTACCTGTGATGTAGTGGCCACCTTTCGTCGGATCATAAGCACCTGTGAACGTTGTCGGTATCACTGCGGGATTGTTGAACCCGAGAAGACTCGTAAGCGTCGTGACCACGTTCCCCGCGACGACTGAGAGCTCGACTGTCGCCCAAAGCGACGCCGTAAGCGACGCGATGTTGAGCGATCGAGCCGCAGCGTTCGAGATGTTGTAATACTGGCTCCCATCATAGAGCCCGCTCATGCCAGCGGAGAGATAGAGCGCTCCGCCTAAGAGATAGAGATAGCGGGTATGGGATCCAATAGCAAGATGATTTTGCGCCTGCTCAAATGGCGCCCACACATCGGCGTCACCTCCATTGAGAGCTTGTCTTGTGGCTATATCGCTCATGCGACCTCCTTAAGATTTGACTTGACAAATAATGATCTACATGCTATATTATAAGCATGGAGGATGTTATGAAAAAGATTATGGTAGTTTTGATGATTTTGGTTGCGTTCGGAGCAAGCGCGGAATCGTGGCTCTCGGTAGACTGGTCGTTTCAATTGGGATGGTATCCAGATCAAACGGATTCTATTTATGCTATTGGTAATGGGAATCAACAAAAAACACAATTTTTTAATCTCTTTCAAATTGAAACAACCATTTTTAATATTTTTAAAATAGGTGGAAGTTGCGAAACAAATATTATGCCCTCCTCTGTCGGATTCCCTTATTTTTCTCCTCTTGGTACTATTTATCAATTCTGGACAGGAATCGAACCGATTAAAGGAATTAGTTTTATCTATCAACATCAATGTACTCATACTATGCAACCTTATTATGCCTCAACAATTCCAGATGCTGACCATGATCGATTTTATATAGAAATAAAAAAATCATTCGATTTTTAAGTTTCATATTCTATTGTTACATATGATAGTGCATTATTGTATAATGCACTATCAAATGCTCCTCCTGTGTATCGATAAAGAACAGCTTGATTTGCCGAATTTCTTCCCACCCCGCCATTCATATATCCGCTATCTATTTGCGGGATATTTAATGGAGTCATTAGAGCACCTTGTATAATTATAGCATATGCATTTTGCCATGTTGTTATACCAAATGGCAAGGTAACTATAATATTTGTCGTTGTATCCATATTCCATGCACTACTTTGTACTTTAACTTTATCTATATATTTTTGTGACAATGCCCCCGTGTTATCATAATAATCTATTCTGGGTATTCCCTTGAAACCCTTGATTCCATTCTCGGTATTCACTACACGCCCAAGCACTGTTCCCGCTCTCACGAACACGAATGCGAGCGTCCGACGTGATGCGATCCTATAATACCCGCACTTCGCTGCATCGTAATATCCTTTCATCGCGAGATCCATGAATGATTCGTCTGTATATGATCCCATCGCCGTAAGATAGAATGTTGCCGTCGCCCCCGATACTGAACATTCGAGCGCATGCCATGCGCCAGCAGTCGAACCCGCAAGCGATACGGTTCCCGCTGTCGTCACCTGGATTGTGCCCTGAGTGACGCCGTCATCTATGCCAGCATATCCGAGACCTATGGTAAGAGCGCCCGCGACGTTCGTCACGTCGATGCTATTCGATCCCAGCCCCCCCCGGCATGCTTGCACCATGAGATATGCCGCCCATGCGTTGTTATCTCCTCCTGATACTGGATTCCGTGTAAATGATGCTATCAAAGACATTTCATACTCCTAACGATATTGTAAGATCGATCAACTTTTTATTGACCCTGACTATTTCTGCTTCGAGTCGCGGATAGATTGCGCCTAATGTAACCGATCTCATCGCTTCTTTATCAGAGATATTATATGCTATCTCGACTATTCGCAAAGTGTCGTCAACAATTTGCCATTGTGACAACTGTCCTCCGAATAATCCTGATCCAAAATTTCCGGTATTGAAAAAATCTGTCGCTATCAATTGCTGCTTGTGCGGCGGAATTGCTGTGAAAATACGTATCCAGCCATCCGCAATAACCAATTGCGGATAATAAGGCTCGATACGCCATTTGATTTGAGCGGTACGTTGATTTTTTTCATTCTCAAACAAAGCCCCGGCTGCCCATGTATCAATATCTGAATCATCGATATCCGGGGCAGTGAGCTTTTCTTCGTAGATATCTATTCCAGCAATCCCGCTCGATAACGTCGTCCAATATGTTCCGTCTTTTTTTAAGACAAAATATTTCGTACGTGCTTCATACTCATCGGATGGCTCATAATTCGGGATAGTATTTTTGCCTTGTCTGCCAACTCCGAGAGTAGCAACCAAGGAACTGTTTCGAGCCCTGAAAAAAAACTCTCCGGACGGATCAACACCAACGAGATAGTCGTTCCCGTCCGAGTTGGCTATCTTTTTAAGTGCATCAAGACAATCTGAAATCTGGCAATAATTGAACGTTGCTGAAGTAACGGGAATATTAAGAACATCAATTTTAGCTACATTTTTTGTTATCGGCGACTTCTGAGTAATAACATTATCGAGCAGATTTGAAACGATGACACCTACAGTCGTGTTCGTATACGAAAGCAATGCGCCGACGTTCATTCGGATGAAATAAGAATTCAATCCTTGCCCGGAATATTCGAATGTGTATTTCGTTGATCCGGCAATAGGAACTATGCGAACAACTCCGGCAAAAAAATATTGATCTGAGGAAAAAAGCTTGATCTTCAAAATATCGTTTTTTGCAATATTTTTCATGCTTGAAAATATCAGTTTAAAATCCCTACATCCTGATTCGTCATGCGAAAATGCCACAGATTGCAAATCGCAATGCCCGGTAACATAAGCCTGCTTATACGCTCCGAGACTATTATATATCTCGATAATTACTGAAACACCGGATTTAAAGGGAGGCCTTGTTCGCCCCCCATAAATACCAGAACCATATGTTGTAGCGCCATAATTCGTACTCATGCTATTGCGTAGCACCTCTTATACGATACTTTCATCGTCATTGCCGCGCCTTCATATGCCAATTCGTTTGATCCTGGTTGTAATCGAGGGAAGACGGCAGGCTTAAAATTATAGATGCAATCCGTTCCGTTTTTTTGAACGGTGCCCTGATCGCTGTCGATAACCAAAACATTACCAGCAAAAAACAAACTGTCATTATAATTACAAGGCATTCCTCCATCATTAAGATTTTTTATTTGCACAGACGGAACATTCACGCTTTGATCGGCGTCAATTTCGATTATCGGATTGATAACAAAATCGCAGCCCGTAACCGTGACGATAAGACTGTCATTCCCTGCAAATGTTTTTGTGACAGTTGTATAGGCTGTGTCGATGAAAAATGGATTTTCACAATTAAACGTAATTGTGATTTGAACGTAAGTCGGCCAGTGTTCCCATTGATACTCGATTTCAGGAGATCGAACATCGATAGCCCGCGCTACAGCATCTCCCGAAATAGAAAGCTGTCCGCCTTTTGCTATCGCCAAACAGAGTGCTCGGACTGCGCTTTCAATCGATCCCGAATTCGTCGTATCATACAATAACCCGGAAATAGCGAGCTGGCGGGTATTCGGAAATCCATCCGCTGTTTGTTTGGCACCGATAGCATACAACATGTGCTGATTCGATAAGTTGGGAGTTATCTGTGCCGTATCTTTAAACCAAATCGTCTCAGGAAAATTATAAACGTTCCCTTGATCATCTGTAAGGATTAAATAAGGAGTGCTCATATTTTGCCCCTCAACCCCTTGTATCGGTAATAAGCTTTTCTCATACCGTTATCGAGATCAACATCACTGCTTACGTTTGCAATGTGCACATGGAAATCACCCGCGGGAGATCCTTGAGATGCAATCTTTTTCGACTGATCATTCGAGAAGATCCGCGTCGGATTCGCAAAGTAAGCGAGCTCCGGGCCTTTCTCGCCGACGAGCGAGAGCCCTTCGGCAACGCCGCCCTCTGCATATGGGTTCGCCTGGCTCGCGATTGTGGCGATCTCGATTCCGCCCAACACTCCGGCCAGAGCTCCCATAATCACGCCGACCGGCCAGAAGGGTGCTGTCGAAAGCCCATTGATGACGGCGCTCGCAGTCCCGATAATCGCGCCGACGATCTTTCCTTCTTTATCGACCTCGAATTGATCGTGTTGGAGTTTCGCTTGTTTTGCTGCATGTTCTTTGTCGAGTGCATCGAGCTGTTTTTGCTGTTCCTTCGTATCCTTAACATTGGCTGTGATGTTCGCTTTCTTTTTTTCGTAGTCTTTATCTTCAAGAGTAAGCCGGTTCTGGAAATCAGTATCGGCAGCCTGCATGATTGTGTTGAGTGCATCCGTTGCGGCCCGTGCTCCCTGATCTGCATATTTCTTGACAGTGTCGAGCAATTCTTTCTGCCGGAGCTGTTCTTTCTCGAATTCTTTTTCCCGCGCGTTCTCGATAAGAGTCAGTTCGTTATTGACTGCGGCTACATGATCCTTTGTAGCCTCGTTAAACTTCTTGTTGTAGGCATCCATGTACCCAAGTTGAGCATCGCTGCCCTTCTTCGCTGTCCCCGCCTCTTTATCGATCGCTTCGCCCATTTTGTTGAGCGATGCGACGACTCCTGCGGATGTGTCGTCGTAGGTTTTTTTAAGATCGAGCGTTTGTGCTTTATTTGCGAGAAAAAGATCACCTGTAAAAGCAAGCGTCTTAGTGGTTGCATCTTTTAAATTGGTCGCGAAATCCGCGCCCGTTTTTGTGAACGCATTGAGTGCATCCGTGCCCGAGGCTTTCACTGCATCCCATTTCGATTTATCGCCCATGTGCGCGAGTGCATCGCCGAGCTTCCCAAGAAAATCGGCGCTTGCTTTCCCTGCATTCATAAGATCATCGAGAGTGGTGATGACAAGATGAATGATACTTCCGAGGAGCGCTAACCCGTCAACAATTTCGGCTACTATTTTACCGAGTGTCGCGAAAATGACGTTATTCTCATTCGCCTTACCGGATAAAGTACCGAACGCCTTCCCAAGGTCGTCGAATATCGTCTTTCCGACTTTTGCGAGCGAATCAACCACTTTCCCGATTACACTCGCTGCAACTGACATGACCGCTACAGTTTTTGATAATGCCTGCGTAATAGCTTCGTGGCCTTGGGCTGATTCGAGAAACGCCGTGAACTTCCGAGCGCCCTGATCGAGCGATTCGACGAGATCCCGGCCCAGCGTAATAGCATATCGGCCGACGGCCTTCTCGCCGTCTGTCACGTCACGGTTGAGCGCTGTCATAGCGCCGCCGAACGTATCACGCGCCGCCGCAGCCGATCCTCCATAGGAAGTCTCAAGAGCCTTGAGTACCATGGCTTGATACTCGCCCATCTTGCCGCTTGCTTCGAGCTCTCTTCCGAGTTTGATTTGCGCGTCAGTGAATACGATTCCCTGGCGGCTTGCCATGGCCATGGCGCTCGAATGTTCGAGCAATCGCCCGATCATGGCCGCCGATGTTTCGGTATCCTGTTTCTTCGCCGCAGAAAGATTAAGAATCGCCATCGTCGCCTGAGGATAGACGTCTTTGCCGATAGCCGTGTAGCGAAGAAGGATGTTGTCTGCTTGTTGGACTGCTTCGATTGAATATGTCGTTTGAGCTGATAATGATTTGGCGAGAGCTTCGACAGCTTGAGCGGTCATGCCAGCCGCGCCGCCCGTGCTGTTAATGACTGCGGCGGTTTGCGCCATGACCTGCTGTTCTTCGGTCGCTGCGTCGATTCCTTTTTTGATGAATTCTGAAACTGCGTCTATCGCCTTGTTAAACGCCTCGACTGCAACTTGGGCGGTAAACATCGAGGCCATCAATCCTTCATTTGACTTGACGGCCCGTGCCGCGCCTTCTGTATATTCTGTGGCATCGAGTATTAACCGACTTACCGCTGACCCTGCATCAAATGCCATTTAAAACTTCCCTGACCCCTTGATCTGATCCCATACTGTGGGCAGTTTCTCCCCTCGTAGTTTTGCCATGTTCCTATAAAGTGATCGTTGCCAATCCATGTAACTCTCTGCATTCTCCTTGCTCTCGACTGCCGCATTCCCCATGCGTACAGCTTCGGCCATGTCCGAGATCATTCGTAGATGATCGATCTCTCGTGTCTTTTGCAAAGACGCCAATATGTAATTGCGATCCGCAAGATCAAACTTGTTCAGGATCGCGATTCCTTCAAAATCAAAACCCGCGCGAATCGCGCTCAGGACTTCGCGGGCTGCTCCTGAGCACCGGGAGGGTTTGCGATCGAGTTGCAATAATCGAGAAAAATATTCGAGAGAAGCTTTGTCGAAAACTTCCGATAGAAAAACTTCGTCCGCCCGAAAATGAGCACCATGAAATCGAGCGTCTTCTTTTCCGGTGAGCGCTTGTCTTCATGCAGCACCCGAAACTTCTTCGATCGATCTTCGTTCATGCATTTCGCAGTAAGAATGATCTTCTTTCCGTTTGCGGTCGTTACTTCCGCTTCGAATCTTGTCACTTCTTCATATTTTTTCATAAATGCCTCCATAAAAAATTGGGCGAGTTGCCCCGCCCTTAATTTCAGATTGAGGAAATCCCGAGAGACGACGCTTCGCCATAATAGCAGAAATCGCCCTGAGCATTCGAATAACATTCGAATGTGACTTCGATCGTTCTCTGTTTGTTCGGCGAAAACGTGAGATCCATTTCCTGAAAAACTGCAATTGCTTTGTAGAAATTGAGTATTCCGGTCGGATCGATCGTGTCAACGAGATTGGATTCGAGACGCACTACTTTCAACGTCTTCGCATTCGCGAGGAGCGATTGATAAAGCGCTGCCGAAAACTTCGCGGCTGTCTTCGCTCCCGAGTACGTTACGCTCGGATTCGTGCCGATGAGGTCGGTGTTAAAATCCGTGAACTTGGCTTTGATTTCCCAGAGCGTACCAGTGCGGTACTTGTCAGTCTGTTTTGTGCCTTTTTGAGCTTTGTGGATATCGACATGATCATTGAGCTCTTTGATTGTCGTGTCTTCGAGGGTGAGCCCTAAATCCTTATTGTCGAAATAGATATGCACAATCCCGAGATCGCCGGAGGGAAATCCGAAAGGCCATGATGCAGAGCTCATTAGAGCCTCCTGTATTTGACCTGATAATTGCAGACATAAACATTTCTTCCCTGGCTATCATTTCCCATGCAAGACGGAGATTGTATTGGTATTATAGCAGCTATGAGGACGGATGTAAAGACATTTCCGTCTACGGTTACGGCTGCCAAAGTGAGACCATAGTTATTCTCGATCATATCGTGGAGCGAGTACATCAGAGCGCGGGACTTCGGAGAGTCGATATCTCGCGCCGCTACTTGGATTGTCTGCTCCATCCATCGGCCATCAGGCGGGAGAAGCTTCTCGATACCGCCCGTTTCTTTTATCGTCGCGCACCGATCCGGCAAAGAATCCTGAACGTCCATTTTTAACAATTGATTGCAATAGATATCTTCTGCCGGGAAAAGCGATTCGATGTACGCGTGTAAATTGTAGATCATGCGAACTTCTCCTTGACGATGTCAGCATACATCTTTGTAAGCGTCGGGCCATCGAGCTCAATATGTTTTTCAAGAAATTTCGCGTCCACGTCGCCGGATTGCTGACTGATAACGCCCTGATGTAGCGGTCTGCCTACGATCGGATCAGCGGAACCACTCGGATCAAGATGCTCGTGCATTCGGGCTGCATAGGGAGTGTTGTATCCGACGGTGATTGTCATATCATCGGGCTCGCTGTGATCAGTCGCAGGCGTTCCGCCGCTTTCCGTTGTCGTTTTGATCAATTCTGAACCGACAAACACGCTCCCGGATGCTCTCAACATCCCATTCAGCTTTGGAGGAACGATCGAACAATTCAATGATCCATTCGAAACGAAATTGAGCAATTGTAGCGCGACTTTTTTCTTTGCGATCTCGCTCTGCTTCTCATACGTCTCGAAAAACTTTTCAAGCCCTGCCAGTAGTCCATTCTTGTCAAAAATCATCCCGCCGCTCAAATCGTAACCTCTTTGTGAGAAAAATACTGACAGATCGATTTCGGGATATACTCCTTCGATGATTGATCATTCGGGATCCCGGCACGTTTGAGAATTCGAATCTTGCTCTGATAATCGATCACGGTCTCAGGGGGGAACAAAATCACGCCTGAGCCCGCGACCTCTTGCCCGTTGTGATCAATAATAAGCTTGTTATCGTCCATTACCTTGCCTTTGACAGTAATCGCAATTCCCGGCGTTCGCGTCGCGGTATGATCATTCGATACTACGTTCGGAATGATCTCAAAATCGTCATTGCAGATTTCCGCTATCATATCAACCCTTTCAGGCTCGGCATCGCGTCTTTGTCGATGTAAATCCCGAGCGGCTTCCCCATGACAAGCTCATGATACTTAATCCGCGCTTTCTCAAGCTGCCGCTTCGTAACCTCATATTGATCCCATCCTCGGCCAGTGTGCAAAATAATTGTATGGCCTTGCCGATAAGCCTTATTCACAAGCGACACCTCTTTTCGATCCGCCTTATCAAAATGATAAACCGTTTTGAAACACTCGCCGCATTCAACGAGCTTTGAGAAAAGAAGTGTTTCGTCGATATCGATCACGAAAGTTTTTTTCTCTGTCATACGAGCACGAACCTCCGCGTATTCTTGTACACATCGCTGATAGCAGCGCCTATGCAGACGTTATATGCTCCGTTTTCATATGCCTGCTTCACCTGCCAGGGACTATGATAATTTCCTTCGGCTATAATCTTTTTGCATCCAGCCTTTGCGAGATCGGCCACAAGCTTAAGATCAGGCTCAAATCTGGATTCAAGCACGGAAAGAGTTGTTGCCACGTAATCCGGGGCGAGCCCTTGCGCAATGAGATTCTTGTAGTCGTCGATCGTCGCGATATCAGCAACCCACGCGAGCCGATTCTCTTTGCAATATGCCGCGATCTCCATGAGCTTCGGATTGATGCATCGGCAATCGCATGCTATGAGATCCGCCCACCGCGCGACATCCTTGACCGCTTCCACATCGACCGTGATAAACGCCATCTCGTCGCGATTCTGGACTTTGATTTTTCGTACTCCGATCGTCGGCACTTCCGATTTCATATTCTTGTCGGTTCTGATTCCGACAGCGCCCGCCCTGATTGCGTTCCCCGCGAGCTCGACCGTCGTCGCAATCGAGTACCCTTGTATTGAGACAATCAACCCTTTGTCCATCAAAACCTCCCATAGAATTCGTATGCTTTTTTCTCTTCTGCTGTGACGATTCGTACATCTTGACCTCTTATCTCCTCTGCCTCTTCGATCTCGTTCTTGATCCGTTCGATCTCTTCGTAATCCGACGATATCGCATGATCCGATCCCTTAGCGGCTTTGTCAAATGTAAAATGCCGCTCGATCCAATTTGCTCCGAGCATGACCGCATATTTTATCGCTCGGCCTTCCGTCTCATGCGACGAATAACCGTTGAATGCGACCTTGCGCATATATGACAGACAGCATGAATCAAGCGGAGCCGGATAAAGAGAAATACAGTGCATCACGACATCGGCCACACCCCACCACGGGGAAAATTGGATCTCATAATCTGCATGCATTCCGGTCGAGACCATGACTCGCGCATCGGAATCTTTGAGCAGATCGAAAATCTCTTTATCGGAGAAACGCTGAGCAGGCACCTTAATATTCTGGCACCCCATCGCAACAAGTTCTTTTATGCTTGTCGCATCTTTTCCGCTACACACAAATTCGAGTCCGCACGAAAGCGCGAAGCGGCGAAGTCTATCAAGTTCTTCGATTGAAAACTCAAGAGCCTTCCTATGGTCATAATATGTGGAGCCGAATGAATTTCGATGTTCTCGCGGAAGCGCCTTGATATCATCCGGGAATCCCTCGAAGTTCCATTTTTGAAACTTGACGCCCCATACGCGAAGCTTCGATGCATCTTCGATCATCCGTTGCGCAAGATCGATCGATCCGTTGTGGTTGTACCCGATTTCGAGGATAATTCTGCTTTTCATTTATACTTCGTCCACGTCCTTTCGATGTATCGATTCTCTTCTTTCTCATAAGCATAGACCGTGAGCAGCTTGGATATATTTTTATCCACTTGGGATTTGTACATATTTACGAGTTCCATTTTCGCATGTATATCGATTACATGCAATCTGTCGCACATCGTTTCGGCAAGATATTGCGTTTCTTTTTGTGGATCTACGGAACAAACATATGGCAAATCCTCATACCATACAAATCGATGAGCACCGTAAATCTCTTCGAGCTTTTCAGCAACGCGCTTTGTAATGATATGGTCAATGTGCGAACATCCGAAAGCAAGCGGAGCATAGATCGTCAAATCGCCGTCGGTGCAAATCTCTTTTCGTATTCCCTTAATTGCGTCCCATTCGGCTTCGATATCCTGATTGTCGCGCAAGTTGCGCTCAGGAACATCAAGAAACGTTGAGCGCATTCCGATCGCCGTACACACTTCGAGCTCTTCGAGTTTGCGCATTGGCGTAATCTGGTTAGGATCTCCGAGCCCTGTGATCGTATAGTTGCTTCGCGAAAAAATATTGATCACCCGGACGTTCTGCATCTTGGCTAACATCCCGCCGAGCGAAAAGATCGCATCGTCAATGTGCGGCGATAAAACATAGATCACGACCGCATCCCCCTTTCGCATTCCTGGAAATCTTCGAGCGTGTTGATGTCGTTGAACGCATACAGCCCGGGGAAACATAAACTTAATTCATCGCGGAATGATCCCTTCGCGAGCTGTTTCGCCGTGAACATGAATGCGTCCCCAAGTGCATGTTTCGTAAGATTATCATCGTGCCATACGTAATAGGCAGATTCAAATCGGCTCGCGATAAATGTATCGATATCTCGTTGCAAATTTCGAGCAACTCTGATCGGCGACGTAAACGGCAACATAACGTAGACATCACTCGGCAGCTCTTCGAGAAGGAACTCAGCATAAGCCACGTCTTTATCCCGTTCCGAAAGAGCAAGAATCCGCTCGCTATCTCGAATCACGCGAAAACCCTGAACAATCGCCGATTGTGAAATCTCTTCATTGTTCGTAATGACTGTGTATGGGTATCGAAACTGCTTCACGAAATCAAACGTGTACTGATAGAGCGGCCGCCCGTTCATGGGGCGCGTGTTTTTCCCCGGAAGTCGAGTTGATACTTTCGCCATGCTGAAAAAATTGATCGTCATATCATCCTTTCAAAAAGATCATTCCATTGCTCGATCATCACATTGAGATCGAATTGCTTTGCGCGTTCTCGCGCCGCAGCCCCGCGTTCCATTTTTACCGCCTTAGAGAGAAGCAAAGCTTTGAAATATCGCTCGTAATCGGCAGCATGCGCAATCGGGACAATAGCATCGCCGCAGAGCTCAAGCATACCTGGCTGTCCATCCATGAGCGCGATTATCGGCAATCCTGAGGCCATGGCTTCAAGCATTGCCATGCCCCATACTTCCTCACACAAGCCGCGATCGTCGTGCATATCGGCAAATACAGACATGTGCGACAACATTTCTTTTTTTCGGGTAAGGTCACCAATCGCAATATCGACGATCTGTTCATCCGCAGCGCCTGTCTCGCTTGGTTTGATATCCTTGCACACGAGAAGATAGCGGGCGCCGAGAACGGTCGCTTTGATATTACGTACGATCTGCGGCCAATCGCGATGAAATTTCCCCGGCTCCGCTCGCGAGATGCGCCCGAAGGTAAAGCCCGCATAATCTGGCTCGACATCAGCATACAGCGCAACGTCGAGAGCTCCTCGAATCATTTGCGACTCGATCCCATATTTCTCGCGCATGCGCTTGCGCCATGTATCAGAGATTGTGACGACCACATCGCTACATAGCGCAGGCATGCACGGTTCGGAGGAGTGTAGGAGGCTAATCACTCGGCCTTTTGCTGGATGTTCGAAATCTCGAAAAGCCCGAAGGTGCTTGTAATTCCGAAACGAATGGAGCAGGTAAATATCCGCTTCGGGTAGCTTCGAAGAATAAAGATCAGCATGGATATGCTCTCCTTTGCACTTCGAAGCGATATCCCGCGTAATCGAACCATAGTTTTTGAGCTCGCCCATCGTGCCGATATGACATATTCTCATGCCGCAAGCTCCTTCTTGAATTCTTCCATCGTGATTGATTGAAACCATCGTTGCAGATATCCGTTTTCGCAAACGTTGACGATCCGCGATGCCCATGGCCTAAACGGTTCATAGTCTGCAAGACGCGCCGCAGTTTCCTTCACTGCATCCGGGAAAAACTGTTCCCCGGTATATCCAGGGATCCCGTGCATACGGCCCTGTTTCTCGAAATCCCATGAGGCCGGGTTGTCATGACCGAGCAAATATATTTTACTTGCGCCGGAGATTACGGCAAGGTGTAATACTGCAATCCCTGTTTGATGTCGCGCGTAGATCCCGTCTCGGTATGTCCGCGGCTTTTTGGCGCTCTTGAACAACATCAGATTTGGATATTCTTCATATTCCATGTTCGTATGGTTGTGCGCAAAAATCAGGCCATTGTATTTATGCAGATCGTATGATGTTCGCTCCATGAACCGTTGATCCTGGAAAATGAACCACGTGAATTTATCATACGTCTCGATCATATGATTACATCCGATTGAGAGTTTTCCATCGAGAAGCGAGAAATCGAAACCATCGATCGACGGGCCCGCGGCGCATGCATATACGGTCTGGCCTTTGAACGCGCCTTCACATTTCTTGATATTCCCAAGCGCATCGCCGATCCGGTATCGGAGCCCGAGCTCATCAATGCGCCCTGCGTCGGAAAGCGCTTTCCATGTTGCATTCACGAGTTTTTGTTTTTCCTCGCGGGAAAGAATCTTGTGCTCGTCAACTTCATGGCTTGTGATGATCATTCTTCCTCTTCCCCTCCGCGATCTACAAGCGGAATAAAACTCGTCCGCGTCGGATGCGCGAGCTCGCCCGAGTCATCGTTCGAAAACTCGATGTATTTATCGAGCGTCCCATCAGCGATAAGCCCTTCGCGAAATACTGTAGTAATCGAGTGCAAACAATGTGGATGAAACGGCGGCAAGTCTTCGACTTCTGGGAAATCAGGATCATTTCCGCTGATCGAATAGATTTTGCCCTCATAATCCATACAGACTTCGCAATCCGTATTATGCGCATCAACCTGTACAAGATCGCCGCCAACTGCGATAGTTGTATTGAGCACACCTTGTGTAGACGCCTCAATCAGTTTTGTCCGTGCAACGAGTTCAGCGTACTTCGACGCATCCCACATCTCGGTATCGCCGTTTTTATCGATTACTTTGATGTATTTTCCATCCTGAGCTTTCTCAAGCAATGCATCGCGAATCGCTCGTTTGCTCCCCTGCATTCCGCGCTGATACCCGCCTTCTGTTTGCGAGTTGTAGCCCTCGTCGACGAGCCGATTCATTTCTTTTTCCGAAACGTTGATTTGCTGCGTGAGTCTTGCGAGTTTCACCATTTCGCGTTCGCCAGATAAATATCCGGTTGAGAATGCGCTGAGTGTATCGTCGAGAAGAGCAGAGAGTGATTGTTTGATCGAATGCGTATTGACGAATTCGGAAGCGTCGATGTCTTTGTAGTTGTCTGGAAAAACTGCTTTGCTTTTAAGTGCTGCAATCTCATCCTGAATCGCTGCGTAATATTCGTCTGGTAATTGCGCCTCGATCCATTCCTTTGTCGTCGTTCGAAGGTCTTCGTAGAGAGATCGCACTTTCCGATTGATTGATTGCCAAAAAGAAGATGAGGTCTCGCTCGTCGATCCGATTTCATCAATCACATCGTCGAGGTCGGAAGATATTGAACGGATCGAGTCTTTAAGCTCTTTGACCTTCTGTGCTACGGTCATTCAATTCTTTCTCCCTTTGAATTCTCTCTGTCGGATTTGCCCAATTTGAATGAGCATCCTCATATTCGAGTCCGAGCCGCCTAATGGCGAAGGACTCTGACGCCTCGTGCACCATCACATCGAGAACCTCGTCCGAAGCGGTATCATCATCAATCCATAGCTCCGTCTTTCCACAGTCCGGCCAACGACCATGATTGCCGCCTTCGACAAAATCCTGGACTTGAATCCGACTCGATCGGTACTCGCCACCGTTAACGACCATGACATCCATGATCGGCAAACCAATATCGCGTAAATCCATAATCGCAATACGTTTGATCCGTGGCCATGCTGTCGCCGGGACGAGATCATAGAGTTCGGTTTCGCTCGTCCACGAAATCGAATCTATAATTATCTGGTGCAGTTGCTCAAACGTCATGATATCACCATTGATCAAAATCCCTTGTCGCCGTGAACGATCCGCCACCGCTCGAACTCAAGAAATCATGCAGCATCGCCGCGATCGGTTGCGGAAATTCCCAAGGCTCCATGCGCTCCGAGAATTTCGATGCGGAATAATTGCGTACTCCGCCCGAATACATCGCAATCACTCGATCACGATTCGGCGAGATATAGATGTACCAGGCGTATTCGCACTGAACGTCTTTGACGATCTGCGCTGTTTCTGTCGCCGCAATCGAAAACGTCGGTTGCGCTTGAATCTCGCGAAACGATTGAAGCAATAACGCCGTCTTATCCGCGACGGATAAAGAGGCCCAAGCAGCGCAACCAAACTTCGAAGCGAAGTAGTCGTCTGCCTGGGCGATTGTAACCCATGAATTGTTGTATGGAACAACAACGACGCTCATTATTCGAGTGTCACCATTCCGACTTGATCAGAATCCCCGACTATCGATCCGTAGATCGCCCAGCACGAAGCGGCTTCGTTGAGTGTGAAGGGATCCTTCTGCGCCATGTACGTTGTAGGCTGCATGACATCCGCTCTCTGTAGCTTGTGTCCCGGAAGCACGATCAACGGGTATCCCGCCGTGATGTGCTCGTTGAACGTCCAGATCGGTTGAATGTTATACCCGATTTCCGTACCGAACCATCCGAGCATTTGCATATAATTGCTTTGCGCGTTGAGTGCTGCGGTGATTCTCGGCTTGTCTGCCGGATTCGCATAGAGAACATATTGCGCGTTCGCAGTGTCCCCGTATCCTTTGTTGCGGCATTTGTTCGCGATGTCGAACACTGTCGCGTTGATCGTAAGGATGTCATTCGCGAGACATGCGCCTACTCCTGTAGGATCGACGTAAGCCGTGATGTTTGCGAGCCCTGCCGCATCGAGAAGCGCGTAATGGATGTCCGCTTTGTTTTTCCAGAACGACCATGTGAAGAAGTTGGCGTTGTCCACCATCTTCGCTAGTTGCCTGAATCTGAGCATTGCGTCCGTCCATCCGAGCGCCCCGCCGTAATAATCGACGAATGCGAATACCTGGCCAGCGTTCCAGCCCTGCATTTCGACCCGTCCGCCTTCTGCGATTTTCTTGAACGTAAGCGACGGAGTCACGGTGTCGAGCTCCCAGAAGTTTTGACCGTCAGCCACGGGCACTTCCTGGAAGGAAAGCTCATAGTTGAGGTCGTAGATTTTCTTTGCGATCGTAACGTTGAACTGATCCGCGAGGATGATCGGAATATCGCTCGTCTTGATGATACCAGTTTCTCCGGCCTGGATCTTCGCCGTCATCGCCTGGATTGCTGCCCGTGCGCGGCCCTGCTCTTCCCGGATCCCTGAAAGATCAGACATCGCCTGCGCTCGTGCCTGTGTCGCGTGTTGGATCATGAAAGCCTGGCACGTTGCTCTAACCATTTCTCTGGCCTCGTCGTTCCGATATCCGCTTTGCAGCGATTGGAGAGCGGCGAGAAATCTGTTTGCGCGTTCGGTGTTCTGCCACCATTTAACATCAAAAATCATTTGCCACCTCCTTAGATGTTCTCGGCATAACGAGTGCCGTCATAGTTCATGAGCACGGTCGTATCGCTCGCGAGAGCGTCGCGTTTCGCCCATCCGCAAAACCAGTAATCAACAGCGTAAGTTCCTGCGGGTTTCGACGCCTGAACTTTGTCCTGTGCTTTGTTGTAGTACAGCTTCTGGCCGTGTTTGATCGCATAGCCGGAGCCTGTCATTTTGTTTGCGAGCACTTGCCGTGCCCGATAGATCGCCGTCAACGGTTCGAGCGTTGCAGGCGCGAGCGTTCCTATGAGATTGCCCGTAAGGTAAAATGCAGCGACATCATTGATAACCGCTACTTCCCCCTGCACCTGTGCTGTTGCCGGCGTGTCTTCCACTTCGTCATAGATCATGACGTCTTCGATAAAAAAACAAGCCATTGTTAATCCTTCAAGAAGTCATTCACTTCGGGATCTGTGTAATCCACAGAATCGCCTTTCGTGCTGACATCTTTATTTTGCTTTGTTATCGTGGAGTCCGAGAAAATTTTCGCGTACTCTGAGAATTCTACCATTGTTTTTTCGATGAAACTTTTGACGCCTGCTTCCGAAGGATCGGTGAGCTTTGTTGACGCGAACTTGTTTCGAGCAAACGTTTTCTGCTTGTAGGTCAGTTTTAATTCTTTCG
>Ga0335069_10002916_pt1 | contig 26085 bp, 24 predicted proteins | sample Lox_Sample_11_FD_206714 | JGI IMG/M metagenome (GOLD analysis project Ga0335069, IMG submission 206714) | Soil microbial communities from Loxahatchee National Wildlife Refuge, Florida, United States - Lox_Sample_1.1 | ecosystem: Environmental > Terrestrial > Soil > Wetlands | place: USA...
CAGTCGCTCGGGCACCCGTATTTCTCTGCGCGGCGGCCAATCTTTACAAGGGATTGACGCAGAAGTGCCCGGCGATATTTCCTCGGCCGCGTTCTTCCTTTGCGCCGCTGCGTTATTCCCCAACTCGAAGCTGGTCGTGAATGGCCTGGGTATAAATCCGACGCGCGCCGTCTTGCTCGACGTGCTGAACTCGATGGGCGCGAAAGCCAAAGTCCTGAACTTGAATGAACACCACGGCGAACTCGTCGGCGTTATCGGCATGCAGGCCAGCGAACTGAAGGGCACTACCATCTCAGGAGCCGTGACCGCCGCGGTCATTGACGAAGTCCCAGCGCTGGCCGCCATTGCTCCCTATACTCTTGAGGGAGTTGTCATCAAAGATGCCAAGGAGTTGCGCGTCAAGGAGTCGGACCGACTCGCGGCAATCGCCGAGAACTTGCGCGCCATGGGAGCCAAGGTCGAAGAGCATCCCGACGGGCTCACGATTCCCGGTGGCCAATCGCTGCACGGCGCCGACATTGACTCTCGCGGCGATCATCGCATAGCCATGGCATTCGCTGTAGCAGCTCTCCGTGCCCAAGGAGAGACTCGCATTCATGGCGCGAGTTCCGCGCGTATCTCATTTCCCGAGTTCTTTCATTTGCTGCTGCAACTCACTTCGGAGTAGTAGGGATGACGGACTAAGACATCAGCCCACCCGCGCTTCGGAGCAGCCATCCAAAATCGAAGTCGCCGTGGGAATCCCGCTCTCCTGTTGGTGAGTCCGGGGCGTACGCATTCGCGGAAACACGGGCGACCAAGAGAACGATGGAGAGTGTGCCCGATGAGAAAACTTGCTTTGCTTCTGATTGCGGGGATGTTTCTGATGACAGTACCAGCCGTGCTGGCTCAGGACCATGCCGAGGTCGGCGTCTTCGCCGATTATGTCCGGCTCCACCACGCCGATGATGCCAACTTTTGGGGTCTCGGTGGACGAGCTGGGTTCAACATCCATCCCCATATCCAGCTCGAAGCGGACATGGCTTACGATTTCGAACGCAATTTCACTACGACCACCAGCACTGGTGGGACCACTACGTTTGTGCAGTCGAATGGCTTGCGCCTGTGGCATGGCAGCTTTGGACCCAAGATCCAGACTAATCTCGGCCCGGTGCGCGCATTCGTGGTATTAAAGGGTGGCTTCCTGAACTTCGGCGTTTCCAACAAGGGAACCACAACTGGATTCGTGAACCAGGTTGGGAGCTTCGGCAGCGGTGACACCAATGGGGTTTTCTATCCTGGCGGCGGCGTCGAGTTCTTTGCGGGGCCCATCGGCCTACGTGTCGAAGCCGGCGACTTGATGTACTTCGACCGCGGCGCCAACCATAACTTAAGCCTGACAGTGGGACCAACGTTCCGCTTCTAGCCTCATCGAATCGGTACTATGAGGGCGGCTGCGGCCGCCCTTTCGTTTACTGCGCGAACGGGTTCGACTCCTTCTCTTCTCCGATTGTGGTCGCTGGACCATGCCCGGGGATGACTATCGTTTCTTCGGGGAGAGTCAGAACCCGCCCCTTCAGCGATTGCATGATCTTGCGCGAGTCGCCACCTGGCAGATCAGTGCGGCCAATGCTGCCGGCGAAGAGCATATCGCCGGCGATCAGTTTCTTTTCCGCGGGGAAATAAATGCAGGTGCTGCCTTCGGTGTGGCCCGGCGTGTGAATGGCCGTTGCCTTCAGCCCACCCACCTCGATGCGCGTGTCGTGTTCTAATCCTGCATCGATTTCTACTTCTCCGGGCGGCGGAACCCCGATCCAGGCTGCCATCTGATCCAGCAACGTAAGTTGGAATGTATCTTTCGAGTTCATGCGAATCGGGGCGCCCGTGGCGTTCTTTAGCTGCATTGCTCCGGCGACGTGGTCGATGTGCCCATGAGTGATAAGGATTTGTTTCAGCTTGAGGCCATGACGCTGCAGCACGAGCAGCACGCGATCAATGTCGTCACCCGGGTCGACAACAATGGCTTCTCGGGTGCTCTCGTCGCCAATGACGGAGCAGTTGCACTGCAGCGGACCGACGGGGAAGATTTCGTGAATCATCAGGAGCAGGTACAGATTCATCTTCACAGGTCAGGCCTGAAAAGGCAAAGGCCTCCAGATCAGCTGGAGGCCTTGTCCCGTGAACTCGGTTGCAGGACTATGGATTGCTCGTCGTGCTGGCCGTGCGGGTGGTGTGCTGCGGATGGGCTGCGAGCCACGCCGCCGTCCCGCCGCCGCCGATCAGCATGCCAGAGACCAGTCCGTCGTCGCAGCCACAGAGCGTCCAGCCAGCGCCACCGCCGAATGCGCTATACGACCCGACGTATGCCCAGTTGCGCCAGCCGCCGAGATCGTCGTGCCGATGCGAGTGCAGGTACAGTGCCGACATGCCACCGCCCCCGACCATCAAGCCCTTGGTGACATCGTTGCCGCCACCGAGCAGAACTCCAATGCCCGCTCCCACCGCCGCTCCTCCGAGCACCGAGAACAGGTACTTGTGGTGTTGTGGACTGATTCCTTTCAGATCCTTTTTGGTGACTTCCGGATCGGCAGCCATTGCCGGAACGGTAAAGAACGCCAGCAGAGCAATGCTCAACAGCAGCGCCCAGAATTTCTTTGCGCCCAACATAAAATCCCCCTGCAGTGTTCGGAGATTGTCTCCGTCTGTGTTCTTGTGATGGCTGCGGAAATCGGCGAGATGTGTGCCTCATTTGCGGTGCTCACGAATAAAGGATTGCGGCGCCAAGTCGGAGTGATGGCGTGCGTCTCGCGTTCTCTTGCAGCAGTTGTTGATGACGCGCGATTGGTCGCCGATCACCCTGCGAGGCTGATACAGTAAGCGCATGCAAGACCTGGAAACCAACCCTGAGTTGGAGGTCGTGGAGCAGCCTGCCAGCGGTGTGCTTTGGGACTTGGTTGTGGTCGGCGCGGGGCCCAGCGGTCTGGCAACAGCTATCGAGGCGCGCCGCCGTCACCTCGCCGTGCTCAATATCGACAAAGGCTGCGTGGTGAACTCGCTGTTCAACTATCCGACGAACATGACGTTCTTCACCACCCCCGAGCTCCTTGAAATCGGAGATATCCCGTTTTCCACTCTGAACAACCAGAAGCCGGGACGCTCGGAAGCTCTCGAGTACTATCGCAAGGTCGCAGCGCACTACCAGATTCGCGTCCGCCAGTACGAACTGGTTGATGGCGTCACTGGGAAAGACGGTAGCTTCTCGGTGCTCACCACCGACCGTCACGACGTCACACACATTCACAGGACGCGCAAGTTAGTGATCGCAACCGGCTACTACGATCTGCCAAACTACTTGCGGTGTTCCGGCGAGGATCTCGCCAAAGTTCTGCACTACTATCGTGAGCCGCATCCTTATTACGACACTAACGTAGTCGTAGTAGGCGGTAAGAATTCTGCCGCCATCGCTGCCCTTGAACTCTACCGCCATGGCGCGCGTGTGACTTTGGTGCACCGCGGGCCCGGCATTCACGCGCACGTCAAATACTGGATCAAACCTGACATCGAGAACCGCATCAAGAACGGCGAAATTACTGCGCACTTCGGAAGCACCGTCAAAGAAATCAATCCCGACAGCGTGGTCATCAGTACACCCCGAGGCGAGCTCACTCTGGAGAACGACTTCGTGTTCGCGCTGACCGGCTATCATCCTGACTACAGCTTCTTACGCCGGCTCGGAATTGAACTCACCAAGGACCAATGCCGCCCGGTCTGCGATCCGGGCACACTGGAGAGCAATGTTCCAGGACTTTACGTCGCGGGAGTGATTGTTGCCGGATCGCGAACCAACGAAATTTTCATCGAGAATGGCCGCTTCCATGGGAAGCTGATCGCCGAAGATATCGTGAAGAAGATTCGCCCTGAGTAGTACAATCCATCAGCCGATGGCAAGCATTTCCGACAGTCCTTTTGCGGTTTTGACCGCAGTGGTTGCACCGGCCGTGCTAACCAACGCGAGTTCCGTCCTGTGTCTTGGGACCAGCAATCGGCTTGCGCGGGTGGTGGACCGGACGCGGGTAGTGGTCGCGGAACTTCTCACCATGACGGTCGGCACTCCGGAGTATGGCGAGCATGTTCATCAGATTTCGCGTTTGCGGACGCGGGGGAAGCTTCTGATCTCGGCATTGAGGATGTTGTACGCAGCGCTTGGCGGATTCGCAACTGCAGCCCTGGTATCCGTCCTCGGAGCGGTGTCGGTCTACTATGAGAAGCGAACTCTGTTCGAGGCATTTGCTGTCGGAGCACTGCTCATCGGGATTTTCGCCGTTGCGGGTATCACGGCAGGATGTTTTTTGATGGTCCGTGAAACAACGCTCGCGATGCAAAGCGTGGGGGAGGAAGTGGACGTCGTGCTCGCTCGTCTGCACGTCACAGCTGAAACCGAGTCGCCGTAAGCGAAAGATCGGGCATCCGACTAATCGGTCGCGGCTCTTACTGTCCCACGTTGCCGTTCGTCGACTTCCCACACCTTGAGTACCCGCGCTCGATCGCCGTTCCTTCCTCGTAATCGTTCCAGGTCTCGACCATCAGGAACGGCAGCGGATGATCAGCCGAATAGTAACGCCGGAATAAGCGCAGCGAATCCTCGAATGTGCGCCCGCAGCGGTCGTTCATGTGACGGTTGCGGCTCCACGCGGCCCGGGTATCATCGAAGCCAGGCCACGCGGCCCCGACGGCGATTTTGTCAGGATAATCCTGGTTCATCTTCTTGTAGAAGCTTTCCAGGTACGATTCGCCCCAATTGCTGCCATCCGGCTTCCAACCATCCGCACCCGGCTGCACCCAGGCGTAAAACCCGTCAAACGCATTCGGATATCTGGTGTTGATGTCTTTAAAGATCAGCAGCGGCGGATCTTCCCACGAATTCACCACGTCACGGATGTGTTTCCAGTCGGTGTTGCCTTCCTTGGGAAAAATGAAAATGACCGGCTTCCCGTTGTAGCGGAGATAAGCGCTGCGCGAGGGAACCGCATTCGGCCCAACGTACTTGTCGTAGGCATACTGCAGGTCGACAACAACTGCGTCGGTCGAGGAGCTCGGGTCCGAGCTGTCCTCGTCGTACATGATGGCTGTCTGGAAGTTGCCGTCCGCAGCTGCTTTTTGCAGCAAAGCGTAGCTCTGGTCTTCGTATGGTTTGCGCGGACCGTACCAGTTCACCACGAAGGCAGCGATGCCAAGATTCTTCGCCTTCTGTACCTGTTCCGCCAGCACCTGCGGATCCTGCGAGGAATAACCCACGTTGATGTGATTGCCGCGGCCAAACCAAGGCTGGTACGCGGCCAGTACCTTCGGCGACCCCTCGGGTGCCTGCAGTTGCGCCGCAGAAAGGCTGCTGCGCAGGTCGGCCGAACGATGGCAAGCGCAGGTCAGGGTCAATAGAAACGCGATAAGAGCGGTATGAACGGTTTTCACGCCCCTGTTTGGATGAGAGCTGTCGCTCGAGCGTTGGTTCCGAGCGGCTGCTGATTCAAAGCAGCGGAATCCGTCCGCAGAGCATCTTCATACCTTCCGGGAGATTCTTGTCCTGCAAATTATGACGATGCTAGGCGCGCAGCCACAGGGCAACCGAACCCAATTTCGCCTCTGGGCACCAGCAGCCCAGCGCATTACGCTGCGTCTTTTCCGCCGGGACGGCGATAGCCAAGACTCCTCGATGCAGAGAGGCGAGGACGGCCAGCATTCCCTCTCTCTCGATGCCAAGCCTGGCGATCGCTACTTCTACCTGGTGGATGATAATCCCCTCCAGATGCCCGATCCCGTGTCGCGTTTGCTGCCAGAAGGTGTACATGGTCCGACCGAGATCGTCGATCCCGGCGTCTTTCAATGGACAGACCACCATTGGCGTGGCATTCCTTTTCGCCACTACGTCATCTACGAACTGCATATCGGGACGTTCACGCCAGGCGGAACCTTCGACTCCGCCATCGCTAAGCTCAACTACCTCAGCGAACTCGGCATAACTGCCATCGAACTCATGCCTGTTGCGGCATTTCCGGGTAAAAGAAATTGGGGCTACGACGGAGTTTCTCTCTATGCGGTGCAGGAGAGCTACGGCGGTCCAGAGGGCCTGAAGCGTTTCGTCGACGCGGCCCACCGACGCGGGCTCGCCGTGGTCCTCGACGTGGTTTACAACCACTTGGGAAATGAGGGGAATTATCTCGCGAAATTCGGACCGTATTTCACGGCCAAACACAAGACTCCATGGGGCAAAGCAATTAACTACGATGACGCGTGCTGTCGTGCAGTGCGCGATTACGTCCTCGACAACGCGCTGTACTGGATTGGTGAATACCACATCGATGGTCTGCGCCTCGACGCCGTCCATACCATCAAGGATGATTCGCCGACTCACCTGCTTGCCGAGTTGCGCGACCGCGTCCAGCAGTACGCTGCGGAGACGAAAAGGGAAGTGACGCTGGTGGCCGAAACCGATGAGAACTCACCTCGCTACACTCGACAGCGGTCAGAAAGCGGATATGGCCTCGATGGTATCTGGAGCGACGATTTCCATCACGCCGCGCATGCTCTGTTCACAGGCGAGCACGAGGGCTACTACCAGGACTTCGGCAAGTTGGCGGATCTTGTTAAAGCCATCAATGAGGGTTTCGTCTTCCAGGGACAGACCTTCAGGTTTTGGGGAAAGCCACGCGGCGAAAAGCCGGAAGGAATGGCGCTTGAGAGCCACGTCATCTGCATTCAGAATCACGATCAGGTCGGCAACCGCGCCCTGGGAGAACGTTTGACAACGCTGGTGCCGATGGGCATCCGCAAACTGCTGGCGGCGATCCTGCTGCTCGCGCCGGAAACGCCACTCTTATGGATGGGTCAGGAATTCGACGCTTCGAATCCGTTCCAGTTCTTCACCGATTACGGCGATCCAAGGCTGCAAAAAGCCGTCAGCGAAGGCCGTCGCAACGAATTCAAGGACTTCAAGAGCTTTGGCGCCGCGTTCCCTGATCCGCAGGATCCAGCTACCTTCGAACGCTCCAAGCTCAATTGGGATATGACTGACGATCAGCGAAATATGCTTGCCTGGTATCGTCGGTTGCTATGCCTGCGCCGCGAGCTCTATTCGCCTTCCAAAGCTCGATCAGCACGGACCGCAGCACAACTCGCAGGGCGGCTTGAAATACGAATACCCGAAAACGAACCCATATTGATTGTGGCAGTGGGCTGGTCCGGAACTGCGGTTCATCCACAGGCCGGTTGGTCAGAAGTGCTGGCATTTGAGGAAGACGGGGTCTGCCTCGCCATCGCGACCGCACCAGCGAATTATCTCAGGCAACTTTGCGACTAGCGGCCGGCCGATGTACCACTTGGGCTGTATGCTGCTTGCGGTCGAACCGTACGTAGTACTTCGAGCAACACCCATCGCAAAGCCAGATTACCTTTTGCTTCACGTGTGATGGCAATCCCCAACTCTTCGGGTCGTTCACCGCAAATACGAACAGCTCTCCGTCGCCGAAGCGAACGAACTTTGAGTCACACTCGGGATTGGCGCAGACCGATACGTTCCTCCGGGCATTCATGGAAAACACTCCTGTTGCAACACGAGCTTTAGATGCTCGTCTTGCGTAAGAAGTGACAATGTTGCTGAACTGGATCTGGCTGAAAAAAACGGCGGGGACGCCGGGGAAGTACGGCAACGCTCTCGTTATTCGAAAATCATGATGGCCGCTGCGATCACAGTCGTCCATTTCTCGCGCTTGTCGCCGACCGCGGACTGCGTAATGTTCATCGTGCGCACGATTTTGTTCGACAGACGGTAGATCTGCTTTTTTTCGTCCCAGCTCTTGTCAGGGTCGAATTCCACGTCCAGAGTGGTCGCGAGCATCTCTGCGGCCAATTCCTCGGCGTAGTCGCCCGCGACATCGTCGGTTTCGCCAAACGAGTGGTGCTCGCTCAAATAGCCATAGGTGCTGCGATCTGCCGGAATGGCGACGCCGATGCTGGCAGCCGTAAGCCGGTGCGGCTCGCGGGTTGAATTCTCCGCTACCACGGCGAATACCACTTCACCAGGATTCAGGTACTTCAGCCCCTCTTTGCGGGTAATGATCTTGCAGTGCGGCGGGAAGATAGAGGAAACGCGAACCAGGTTTTGAGCGGCAATCCCGGCGTCCCTCAGCGCCAACTCGAATGAGGTCAGGCGTTCTTTGTGCTTTCCCACCCCTTTGGTAAGAAACAGGCGCTTCGGAACCATGTCTTTGCCCAATCCAGATATCCTCCACCGTCAAATCGGAATTTCAATAAATAACACGTACGAGGCCTGTGCAACACGAAAATTCGGAAACGGTCTATTTTTTCCGCTTGGCAGCCGATAACGTCACAACGCAGAAAAACGTTTCAAATTGATCTACAGCTCTGAATGACTTCGTCCCTTTCACATCGTCCTTCATACTTGCCTTTCTTGATTCCTCCGATTTCCACATTGACACCCGACAACTCCGACCTAAAATGTTTCGAACATTTTATTGCTATTTTGTTTTATCGCTGAGGCGGATGGAAGCTCTCTTCACATCGGCGGAGGTGATGGCCCGGACCGGCATCACAGCGCGTCAGTTGCAATGGTGGGACGAGCGGGGAATTGTCGTCCCGGCGCGCGAGGGCCATCGGAGGTTGTACTCGTTAGACGATCTGGCTGAAGTCGCGGTGATCTGCGATCTGCGCCGGCGGGGATTTTCGCTGCAGCGCGTGCGCAAGGTGATGCGCCTGCTGCAGAAGGAATTCAAAAAGCGCCTGGTCGACACGGTCACCGCTCATTCGGAATATCACCTGCTCACCGACGGCAACCGGATTTACCTGGAAACGTCGGCGAAAGAGGTGATCGACATCCTCAAGAATTCGCGCCAGCCCATGCTGACGCTGTGCTTGAGCGACACGGTTCGGCAGATACAGGCGGAACTGAAGCACGAACCGGAGAACGTGGAACCAGCCTCGGCGCGCAACCCGCGGCGCAAACGTGCACAGAGCACGACCGCTGCAGCCAAGCGCGCCGCCATGTAAATGTCAGGTCGAACTGTGGTCGGAGGTGAGGATGGTCGGAGAACTAACGGTTCTGAGTGAATGGATTCCGGAACAAATGGGCCCCGGAACGATCTTCGTTCTCGAAAATGCGGGCGATATGGGTGAGTCGACCGACCCCTACTGGGCCGTGCTCGCCTGCCCGGAATGCGGCACCTTGGGTCTCGTCACCCGCAAGCAATGCGTCGGTCTGCTGCCGGTACTCTGCGGATCGGATAATTGCTCGGCGCAATTCTTTCTGCGAGATGAGGAGATCGTCGTCCGAAAACCCTGCTAGCGCCGCTCTCGTTCGTCGGGCAGCTTTCTGTGAGCAAGAGCCGACGTAGTCGGCGAGGGATCTGCTTTTTGAGAGAGCCGGCTACGCACCCGCGTACGTAGCCCGCTTCAGGAAGTTCCCACTTCCCGGTATACCGTGGAATCCGTCTCCGTCCACCACCAAGCGTCCCCGCGAAAATACCATGTCCGGCATTCCTGTTACCTGGATGCCCTCGAACATGCTGTAATCCACGCGCATGTGGTGCGTTTTCGCACTGATCGTGTGCTTGCGGTTCGGATCGAAGATCACCACGTCGGCGTCGCTTCCTACGGCGATTGTTCCTTTCCGCGGATAAAGACCAAACAGCTTCGCTGGAGTCGTCGAGACAATCTCGACGAACCGATTTACGTTGAAGCGTCCCGAAGCGACTCCGCCGGAAAATATCAGGCTCATGCGGTGTTCAATTCCTGGGCCGCCATTGGGAATCTTTGTGAAGTCGTCTTTCCCGAGTTCCTTCTGTTCCTTGAAGCAGAACGGGCAGTGGTCGGTCGAAACCACCTGCAGGTGATCGTGTTTCAGTCCCTTCCAGAGCTTCTCCTGGTGCCACTTCTCGCGTAACGGCGGCGTGAAAACATACTTTGCACCTTCGAATCCGGGCACATCCATGTTCTCGAGCGACAGGTAGAGGTACTGCGGACAAGTCTCTGCGTAGGTTGGCAGCCCGCGATCGCGTGCCTCCCGAACTTTCTCGAGTGCGTCGTTGCAACTCAGGTGGACGATGTAGATCGGCGCGCCCGCCATCTCCGCCAGGGCTATCGCTCGTGAAGTTGCCTCGGCTTCGGCCGTCGTGGGCCTGGTCAGCGCGTGGTACTTCGGTGCCGTCTTTCCTTCCGCGAGAGCTTGTTGCACGATGACGTCAATGGCTCCGCCGTTTTCGGCGTGCATGCATACCATCGCGCCATTCTTTGCTGTCTGGCGCAGAGCCTTGAAGATCGTCGCGTCGTCGAGCATGAAGACGCCCGGATATGCCATGAACAGCTTGAAACTGGTTACGCCCTCGCGCACCAGTTCGTTCATTTCCTCCAATTGGGCGCTTTGCAGGTCGGTGGTGATGCAGTGGAACGCATAATCGCTGATCGCCTTCGACGACGCCTTCTGCATCCACGTGTCGAACGCCGTCCTCAACGTCTGGCCCTTGTACTGGATCGCGAAGTCGATCAGCGTCGTGGTTCCACCGTAGAGCGCCGCGCGCGTGCCACTCTCGAAATCGTCGGCGCTGGTCGTTCCCCCGAACGGCATGTCGAGGTGCGTATGTACATCGATCCCGCCCGGCAGCGCGTAACGGCCCTTGGCGTCGACTACTTTGGTCGCATTCTCCCGGGGTAGCGACTGCGCGATCGCCGTTATTTTTCCTCCTGAAATTCCTACATCCGCATGAAATGTGTCGGTTGCCGTCGCCACAACGCCGTTCGCAATGATCAGGTCAAACGCCATCGTTCGTGTCCCTTTCGGTTAATCTCTGAGCGCGGAATTGTATGCTAAAATCCGCCCTCTTTGGTGATCACGTGGGGTGACCATGCATTTTGGAATCACAATCAAGCCAGATATGTCTGTCGACCGCATCATTAGCCTGGCGCGACAAGCAGAAGCCGCCGGTTTTGAATACGGCTGGATGTTCGACTCGCACGTCCTTTGGATGGATCCATTCCCGCTTCTCACCCTGATGGCGGCCAATACGCGCCACATGAAACTTGGCCCCTGCGTGACCAATCCGGCCGTTCGCGACATCACCGTTGCTTCCAGCCTCTTCGCGACCTTGAATCTCATCTCCGGCGATCGCATGCAGCTAGGCATCGGCCGCGGCGACAGTTCGCGCCGCGTGTTAGGCAAAAAGCCTGTCAGTCCGAAAGAGCTTGAAGAAGCCGTGGTTCGATTCCGCGCGCTCACAAGCGGGCAGGAGATCGAATACGACGGTCAGCCCACACGCCTGACGTGGGCAAAGAATTCGCCGCCGGTCTGGATCGCCGGCTACGGACCCAAGGTCCTGAGTATGGCCGGACGCATCGGCGATGGCGTGATCCTTCAATTCGCCGATCCCGATCTCATCGCCTGGTGTGTTTCGTTCGTCCACCAGGGCGCCCGCGAGGCCGGACGCGATCCGAAGAGCATCGAGATCATGGCCGCCGCCCCCGTTTGGGTTTCCGACGAGCTTGCCTACGCGCGCGAACGGGTGCGCTGGTTCCCGGCGCTGGTTTCAAATCACGTTGTGGACCTGATCTCGAAATACAAGCCCGAAGAGCTTCCTCCTGCGCTCACCGGATACGTGAAAGACCGCGGGGCCTACAACTATCAGCACCACTGCGAAGTCGGCAGCGACAACGCCGACTTCGTGTCCGATGAAGTCGTCGATCGCTTCTGCCTTGTCGGCAACGTCGAAGCTCATCGCGCGAAACTGCGTACGCTGGCGTCGGTAGGCGTGACGCAATTCAACATCTATCTAATGTGCGGCGACGAGGAGAGCACCCTGGATATCTACGAGCGCGACGTGGTGCCGCACTTTCGGAAGGAAGTGAAGCGCGCGGCGAGCTAGTGCGAACGTAAAGTTGAGGTAGGCGACTTAGCTTTTCCATTTTTTTAAGAATGATTCCAAACAGAGCACTTAGCTCAGTGTATGTTTCAAAACAAAGGACTTATTTTCGCGGTTTCGCTGGAGGTAATTATCCCTTGACATCAAGTAGAAGATTATGCGAAAATGCTCTGGTAAGGTGAAATATGAGCCGCCAATCAAGCGTTAAACAGAGCATTCCCAAAGAGTTACGGTTCACGGTTGCTGACTTCAATCGGCAGTTTCCCGACGATGATGCCTGTCTTGAGTATTTGAAGGAAAAGCGGCTTCCGGGTGGCGTTACCTTCTGCCAGAAGTGCGAACAGGATCGCAAACATCACCGCGTTACTGGCCGTCCAGCCTACGCCTGTGACTACTGCGGAAGCATGATCTCCCCAATGGCGGGAACGATCTTTGAGAAGTCCAGCACGTCGCTGCGCCTGTGGTTCTACGCGATGTATCTGATGGGTTCTACGCGTTGCGGAATTTCGGCAAAGCAGATTCAGCGCGAAACCGGAGTCACCTACAAGACTGCTTGGAGGATGTTCAAGCAGATTCGCACATTGCTTTCCGAGGATGTGCAATTGGAGGGAGACGGCGTTGAGATGGACGAAACTGGAATGGGTGGAACTACCCGCCGTCTGCGCCAGCCGAAGCGCACCAAAACCACGGTGTTTGGAATGGTCGAGCGCAAAGGCCGCGTTAAGGCTGTCGTCGCTCCTGATCGCAAGATGGATACCCTGCGCCCGTTGGTTCGCAAGTACGTCATGCCGGAAAGCATGATCTTCACCGATGACTTCGCCTCTTACGATGGGCTGGATGTGCGTGGATACAAGCACAGCCGCATCAATCACAGCGCGGGAGTCTATGTGATGGGTGACGTTCATACGAATACGATTGAAGGATTCTGGTCGCTGATTAAGCGTGGAATCGGTGGCGTCTATCACCAAGTTTCCGAGAAGTACCTACAGACTTACTTGGATGAATACTCATTCCGTTACAACCGCCGCCACTCGGGTAACCTGATCTTCACTTCGATTTTGGAGAAGGTTTCTGAGAAGTCGGAGTTGCGGCCCGTTCCACGAGCCTGTCAAACGATTGCCGAGTAATCGGCTGCATCAACGGTTTCGTTTCGGGAAGCGGCTCAAATGGGCCGCTTTTATGCTTGTTGCCGCCGTCGCTTTCGGGATTAGACTTCATGCGTTAATTCTACTCCTGTGACACGTCCATTCGAAGGAATCGAAGAGAAGCTAAAGCGGGCCAATGAGAACATCCATAATCTTGAGGCCGAGATCGCATGGTTTTTTCAGAAAAGCGAGTACCCAGTTCTCAGCACAGATAACGTGAAGCTTATTCCTGAGGCAATCGAGTACCACAAGAACCTCATTATCCCTCTCCGTTTCAGTTTGCTGGCGGGAGAAATCGTCCACCATCTGAGATCGTGTTTCGACCATGTCGTGTGGCATTTTTCGGACGCTGCCTACCGTGCAGCGAACATGAAATTCATTGACTTTCCCGTCTTGGAAACGCGGCCAACCAAGGAACAACTGTTTACCAGATACGAGCGAAAGGTAAAGGGAATTACCAAACCGGAAGTCCTCGACTTCATTGAGAGGCTTCAGCCATACAACTGCTCCGACCCTGTCGATTCTCTTCTCTTCATCATTCATCAGCTCGACATCTTCGACAAGCACCGCGAATTGATTATCGTCGGTTCTACTGGTGGATTGGAGGTTCCCGTCGGCCTGTTTGAGCGGTATATGAGTTACCAATGCGGAGAACCTGGAAGTGCGCCCGTCGATATTGGCGCTGAGTTCAAGCGCGATGGCAAGATCGTTCCGCAGGTAGCGTTCGGTGAGTTTGGTAAGGGCGGCCCCGAAACAGTTACGCAGGGGCTGTACGACCTGAACAACTTTACCGTGAAAATCATGGAGCGCTTCTACGGGTACATTTAGAGTGGTTGGCATATAATTCGCGGCGCTATGGGTGAGCTACTCTATCGGCTGCGGTGTGGTAAGTGCGACTGGCATAGGACTCTGCGAGCATCCACCCTTGCAAAAATAGTTCGATTTCGTCTGGCCCCATATCCCGACGAACCGACTGTATTGCTTGTATGCCCAAAATGTAAGGCTGTGACGCTGTACGATGATCGAAAGCCGGAAGCTGCGGGAGTCCTCGGTGAATCTCATCAAACATTACCGCTGGAGCATCTGATCGTTTTCGCCATTGTCGCCGAATGCGCCGATAGCAACTGCGACTCTCTCGTACAACTAACAGCAATCCGATCCGACGACACCAGCCGAGAAATGCTGCTCGCAGAAATCGAGCACTGGAACCTTTCGGACGTTTCCTGCCCCAAATGCAAAGGCCCCCTGGCCCGTCCAAATCCATCTGAGCTGCGGTGGCTTGAGCCACTGTAGTTACCCAGTTTTTGGTAACTACCCTGTCACGGTTCATCTATTATACTTGATGTGGAGGGATAATTACCTCGCTGGATGATTCAAAACAAAGGACTTGCGAGCGTTAGTCCGCCGATGCCATCTCCGCCACTCGCTGTTGCTCCGATCTCATCAGCATAAAGTAGCTGGTGAAAGACACCGTGAATCCCACAAACCACGAATAGTCGTAGAGGAATCGCACCGCGGGAATCACCAAGCCCATCAGTGCCACGCCTGCACCGGCGACCAGAGCGGAGATGGCTCGCCAGTTAAATCCGCGCGAATATTCGTACTCGCCTTCGCGTAAATAAAGATCAGTCACAGCCAACGTCTTCCGCCGAACGAGGTAGTAATCGCAAATCATGATCCCCGTCACCGGCCCGAGCACCGCCGCATAGCCGCCGAGCCAGCCGAAGATGAAGGTGCGATGATTCGCCAGCAACTTCCACGGCATCATCGCGATCCCAAGGATGCAGGTGATCACGCCGCCTGCCTTGAAACTGATGCGCCGCGGCCACAGGTTCGAGAAATCGTTCGCCGGCGAAACCACGTTCGCGCCGATGTTGACGTTCAGCGTGGCGAGCACTATCGCCACCAGCGAAATCGTGACCGCCGCAGGCGAGTTCAACCGGCTCATCAGTTGTACCGGATCCCATATCGCCGATCCAAAGATGACGACCGTGGTTGAGGTCACGGCGATCCCGATGAACGAGTACAGCGTCATCGTCGTCGGTAGGGCGATCGACTGTCCGATGATCTGCGAGCGCTGATCTTTGGCAAAGCGCGTGAAGTCAGGAACGTTGAGCGACACCGTCGCCCAGAATCCAACTGTTCCGTTCAACGCCGGAATCAGGAATTTCAAGAAATCGCCGAAGTTTGCGAACTGCGACTGCGCTGACAGCATCGGCCCAAACCCGCCGGCACTCTTGTATGCCCAGCCCAGAAGCAAGAGCCCAACCGCGAGCAGCACCGGCGCGCTGATTCCTTGCAGCACACGAATATACTCAATACCCTTCAGGATCACGGCAAGGTTGATCGCCCAGAACAACATGAAGCAGATCGCCGTACCGTACGGATTGTTCTTCCACGCTGGAATCAACGTCGACAGCAATGTGTTGATCGCTTCGCCGCCGATCCAGCTCTGGATTCCAAACCATCCGCACGCGACCAAACCGCGCAACACTGCCGCGATGTTCGCACCCAGCACACCAAACGAAGCACGCGCGTAAACAGGAAAGGGAATTCCATAGCGTGCGCCCGGATGCGCATTCAGCAGCATCGGGATGAGCACGATGGTGTTCCCGACGAAAACGGTCACCACGGCCTGCTTCCAGTTCATGCCGCCCTGGATGAGGCTCGCCGCCAGCATGTAGGTCAGGATGTTCACGGACATGGAGACCCACAGCGCAGCGTAGTTGTACGTGCCCCAGGTGCGCCGTTCATTGCGGGCCGGAGCGAGGTCGGGGTTGTAGAGAGAACTGTCTTCGATGCGTCGCGCGTCGCTCATCTGTTGTTGGGTGGCGCAGGGCGTTGAGCCCTGCATCAAAGCCCCTTTTAGATTTCGTAACCCCTCGGCTTTAGCCGCGGAACACTAGTCTGCCGCCGCCGAACGCCCGCGTCCGGATTGCGCCGTCAGCGGTTGGTACGAATCCGGACGCCGGTCGCGGAAGAACTGCCACACGCGCCGGACTTCTTCGATCATGTCGAAATCGAGATCGGCAACTAGCAACTCATCCTTGTCGCGGCTCGCCTGGGATACGATCTTTCCGCGCGGATTGCAGAAATAACTCTTGCCGTAGAACTCGCCAATGCTCCACGGCTTCTCCTCGCCGACGCGATTGATCGCGCCCATAAAGTAGCCGTTTGCCACAGCATGAGCCGGCTGTTCCAGTTCCCACAAATATTCCGAAAGACCAGCCACGGTCGCCGAGGGATTGAAGACGATCTCGGCGCCATTCAAACCCAGCGCACGAGCGCCTTCCGGGAAGTGGCGGTCGTAGCAGATGTACACGCCAACTTTCGCGTAGCGCGTTTCGAACACGGGATAACCCAGGTCGCCGGGAGTGAAATAGAACTTCTCCCAAAACCCAGGATGGCAGTGCGGAATGTGGTTCTTGCGATATTTGCCGAGGAACTTGCCGTCGGCATCAAGCACCGCCGCGGTGTTGTAGTACAGCCCCGTCATCTCCTCTTCGTAGATCGGGACGACCAGCACCATCTTGTGCTTCGCCGCCAGCTTTTGCATCAGCTTGACCGTCGGGCCGTCGGGAATACGCTCGGTCAACTCGTACCACTTCGTATTCTGTTCGGCGCAGAAGTACGGGCCGTAAAAGAGTTCTTGCAGGCAGAGGATCTGCACCTTCTTCTTCGCCGCCTGCTCAATGAGCTTCACATGCTTGTCGATCATCGCCTTCTTGATCTCGGCCAGCGGACGATCGGGGCTTGCGGCATTCTTCGTCTGGATCAGACCACAGCGCACATTCCTGGGCATGAGTCCTCCGTGGTTATTCGGGCCAGCGCGACGTTACTACCTTCGTTTCGGTGTAGAAGTGCACCGCATCTTTGCCGAGCGCGTGGGAATCTCCAAAGAATGAATTCTTCCATCCCGCGAACGGGAAAATGGCTACCGGAGCGGGAACTCCGAGGTTCACACCCACCATGCCTGTCTGTACCGCTGCCGTGAATTTTTTCGCCGTTTCACCCGACCGCGTATAAATCGACGATGCGTTGCCGTGTTCGGAGCCGTTGACGATCTGCAACGCCTCGTCGAGATCCTTCGCGCGGATAACCGATAGCACGGGACCGAAAATCTCCTCCTTGGCTATCCGCATGCTGGGTTTCACATCGTCGAAGATGGTCGCGCCGACGTAGTAGCCGTCGTCTTTCTTGGCCGCGTCGTCGTTGCGCCCGTCACGCGCCAGCTTCGCGCCTTCTTTCTCGCCGATATCGATGTATTTCAAAACACGGTCGCGATGTTCCTTCGTGACCAGCGGACCCATGTCGCAGCGCGGTGCGTCTCCCGGGCCCACGCGCATCGCGTCGGCAGCCTTGCGAAGTTCGGCAATCAACTTGTCGCCGATATCGCCGACGGCAACCACCACGCTGGTTGCGACGCACCGTTCGCCGGCGCACCCGAAGGAAGACGACATCACCGCATCGACAGCTGCCTTCAGGTTGCAATCGGGCATTACGACCGAATGATTCTTGGCGCCACCCATCGCCTGCACCCGTTTGCCGTGCGCCGCCGCGGTCGAGTAGATGTACTTCGCCACCGGGCTCGAGCCCACGAAAGAAACAGCTTTCACGCGCGGATCGGTGAGCAGGGCATCAACCGCGACTTTGTCGCCGTGCACAACATTGAGGACCCCTTCCGGCAATCCAGCTTCGTAGAGTAATTCTGCCGCACGGACGGCCGAGCGCGGCACGCGCTCCGAGGGTTTCAACACAAACGTGTTGCCGCAGGCGATGGCCATTGGGAACATCCAGAGCGGCACCATCAGGGGAAAGTTGAAGGGCGTGATGCCGGCGCAGACACCAAGCGGTTCGCGAGTAGAGACGGTATCCACATCGGCGCCCACGCGTGGCAGAGCTTCGCCCATCATCAAAGTCGGAACGCCCGCCGCGAACTCGACGCACTCAAGGCCGCGGCCGAGCGAGGCCAGGGCTTCCGCATGCGTCTTGCCGTGCTCTTCGACAACCAAGGCAGCCAATTCCTCCGCGTGCGACTCCAGGAGTTGGCGATACTTGAACATAATGCGCGCGCGCTGCAGCACCGGAGTAGCGCTCCACGCCGGGAACGCCCGCTGGGCTGAGGCAATCGCCGCCGAAACTTCTTCTGTCGTGCAATAAGGAATGAGTGCGCTCTGTTGTCCCGTCGCCGGATTGATCTGTGAATGCGTGGTTCCGCGCGACGCCTGATGCTTGCCATCAATCAGGATCGGACACACCTGCAAATCGGTAGAAATTGCTGAAATCGCCATTTTTCACCCCACTCGAAGAAGAGAATTTTACACCAGCCTGCCGCTGGCGCGTGCCGGGTCTCCCGCGGTCCTCAAGTCATTTAGAATGTTGTGTTCAGCAGCACGATTCCGCCTTATTGGGAGACTCCCCTGCAATTCCCATTTCTCGACCTTCGCGCACAGTACCAGCAGATCAAGCCTGAGGTGGAAGCCGCCGTCGCCCGTGTCTTCGAATCCCAGTACTTCATTCTCAGTCCAGATGTTCAGGCTTTCGAGCAGCAGATCGCTCAATATGTCGGAGTAAAGCACGCGATTGGCGGCGCTTCGGGTACCGACGCCATCTTGTTGGCTCTGATGGCGCTAGGCGTCGAGCCGGGCGATGAAATCATCACCGTTCCGTTCACCTTCGTGGCCTCGGCGGGACCAATAACGCTGCTGCGAGCGAAGCCGGTTTTCGTCGACATCGATCCGGTAACGTTCAACATCGATCCATCGTTGATCGAGAAGGCCATCACGCCTCGTACGAAAGCCATCATCCCCGTTGACTTGTTCGGCCTGCTAGCTCCGCTGGAAGAGGTCGAAGCCGCAGCTGCGCGGCACGGCCTGGCCGTTATCGAAGATGCCGCGCAAGCGATCGGCGCACAGCGCAACGGCAAGATGGCAGGATCGTTCGGCACCATGGGATGCTTCAGCTTCTTCCCGACCAAGAACCTGGGCGGAGCCGGCGACGGTGGCATGATCACGACCGATAATGACGCGCTCGCGCAAAAGCTGCGCAAGATTCGCGTGCACGGCAGCCCGCGCCGGTATGAGTACGAAGTGCAGGGTGTAAACAGCCGGCTCGATTCGCTGCAGGCGGCCGTCCTGAGCGTGAAACTCAAGTACCTGGACTCGTGGGCCGAGGGGCGCCGCAACAATGCATCGCGGTACGATAAGTTGTTCCGCGAGTTCAACTTGCTCGATCGCGTTTGCCTGCCCAAAGAGCCCGCGGGCTTTCACCACGTTTTCAACCAGTACACCGTGCGCGTCCAGGACCGCGACCGCCTCCGCGCATTCCTGAACGAGAAAGGGCTGCCCACCGAGATCTACTATCCCTACCCGTTGCACTTGCAAAAGGCATTCGCCGACTTAGGGCACCGGGAAGGCGAGTTTCCGCAGTCGGAGCGGGCTGCCCGCGAGGTGCTGGCCCTGCCGATCTATCCCGAGTTGAAGGAAGAAAATCAGCGGCTGCTGGTCGAAGGAATTGCCGCTTTTTATCGCTGATTGAGGCATTCGCCTTAATCGACGCCAAACTTGGTGAATATCCTTCTGCGCCGTAACCAGAGGCTTAATTTGGGGTTACTCTGGTTATCAAGTAAGCCACCCGTACCCCTCAGATTCCCGCTGTTTGCGATGCTAGAATCAAGCGGGTTATCCATTCAGGAAGGACTCTATCGCACTATGTCTACGGCCATCCATCCGGCTGTCTCGGTTCTCGATCAGTTCAAGTCGAAAGTTGATGCGCGCGCTGCGAAGATTGGCGTGGTCGGGCTCGGCTACGTCGGTCTGCCGCTGGTACTGCTGTTTTCTGAGCAGAAGTTCGGCATCACGGGCTTCGACATCGACACCTTCAAGGTCGATTCGTTGAACACCGGTAAGTCATACATCGTGCGCATCACGCCGCAGGAGATTAATGGCGCCCGTTCCAGCGGTTTCAAGGCGACCACCGACTACGCCAAGATCGCCGACATGGATGCCGTTATCATCTGCGTGCCGACGCCGCTGAACGAGTACCGCGAGCCCGACATGAGCTACATCGAGAACACGGCCAAGGCCATCGCGCCGTATGTGCATGCGGGCCAGTTGATCATTCTCGAGAGCACGACGTATCCCGGAACCACGGAAGACGTGCTGATCCCGATTCTCGAATCTGGCAAGCATGGCCTGAAGGTCGCGCGCGAAAATCCCGGAGCCGACGACTTCTACGTTGCGTTTTCGCCTGAGCGCGAAGATCCCGGCAACACCGAAGTAGCGCGACATGACATCCCGAAGGTGATTGGCGGCGTGAACTCGACGGCGACTGAAATGGCGCGCGCGGTTTACGGCACCATCTTCCGCCGCACAGTTCCCGTATCGTCACCGGCGGCGGCCGAGATGACCAAGCTGCTCGAGAACATCTATCGCTGCGTGAATATCGCGATGGTGAACGAGTTGAAGCTGCTCTGCCTGCGCATGGGCATTGATATTTGGGAGGTGATCGAAGCAGCGAAGACCAAACCGTTCGGTTTCCATGCATTTTATCCCGGTCCCGGTCTTGGCGGGCACTGCATCCCGGTCGATCCGTATTACCTGTCTTGGAAGGCCCGCGAATACGACTTCTATACGCGCTTTATTGAGCTAGCCGGGGATGTGAATTCTGGCATGCCATACCACGTTGTGACGTCAGTAGGGAAGGCGCTGAACAATTGCAAGAAGAGCCTGAATGGATCGAAGGTGCTGGTGCTGGGGGTGGCGTATAAGAAAGACATCGACGATCTGCGCGAGTCGCCGTCGTTGACCATCATCGAAAAACTGAAAGACGAAGGCGCGGAGGTCTTCTACAACGATCCGTTCTTCCCGACCGTAGGCAAAGGCCGCCACTACGATCTGCAGATGAAGAACACCCCCCTGGAGAACCTGGGCCAGTACGACTGCGTTCTGATCGTGACCGATCACTCCGACTACGACTACAAGGCGATTGTCAACGAAGCGCAACTGGTGGTTGACAGCCGCAACGCGACCAAGGGAATTAAGTCGCCGAAGATCGTAAATTGCTAGACGGCAAAGCGAAATGGCTAACTATCTTGTTACAGGTATCGCCGGATTCATTGGTTCTTCGCTCGCGCATGAGTTGGTGAAGCGCGGACATTTTGTGCGCGGTGTTGACAACCTCGCCACCGGCAATCTTGGGAACCTCGCCGGAATCCGCGATAAGGTCGACTTCCGACAGGCCGACCTGCTCGATCTCGACGCCATGCGCGACGCTTGCCGCGACATTGACTACGTCCTCCACCAGGCAGCGATCCCGTCGGTGCCGCGCTCGGTGAAAGATCCGATTGAATCGAACCGAGCCAACGTTGACGGAACGCTGAACATCCTGGTGGCAGCGCGCGACGCAAAAGTGAGACGCATGACGTACGCGTCTTCGTCATCGCTCTACGGCGAGTCACCAACGCTGCCTAAGCATGAGGCCATGCTGCCCGATCCGATCTCGCCCTATGCCGTCTCCAAGCTCACGGGCGAATACTATATGCGCTCGTTCTATCGAGTGTATGGGCTGGAGACCGTTTCCATCCGGTACTTCAACGTCTTCGGCCCGCGGCAAGATCCGACATCGATGTACTCCGGCGTGCTGGCGATTTTCATCACGAAGATGCTGAAAGGCGAGCCACCGACCATCCATGGCGACGGCGAGCAGAGCCGCGACTTCACCTTCATCGACAATGTTGTTTCTGGAAACCTGCTTGCGTGCGAATCGCCCTCCGACAAGGTAGCGGGGAAGTACTTCAACGTCGCGACGGGATCGCGCGTGACCTTGAACTACACGTACTCGGTGCTGCAGAGGCTTACGGGTTTCGCAACGCCACCCGCGTACGGACCTGCGCGTGAGGGCGACATCAAGCATTCGCTCGCTGATGTTTCGCTCGCGCAACAGCACCTCAATTACAGGACGCTGGTGAACTTTGAAGACGGGCTGTCGCGCACGGTGGATTGGTACCGCGAGGCATTTCCGGCTCTTGCCTTCGCCGTGAGTTCGCGCTCCGAACGGTAGATCACAAACCATGCGCATACTGCTTCTCGGCAAAATCGGCCAGGTGGGATACGAACTGCAGCGCACACTGGCGCCGCTCGGCGACGTAATCGCTGTTGACCAGGACGTAGCCAATTTCCTGAAGCCCGACAGCATAAGAAAGTTGATCCGGGCGCAGGCTCCGAACGTCATCGTTAACGCCGCAGCCTACACGGCGGTTGACAAGGCCGAGACTGACAAATCGCTCTGCCATACGCTAAACGCTGCTGCCCCGTCTCTGCTCGCCGAAGAAGCGCGAGCGCAGAACGCGCTGCTGGTACACTATTCCACGGACTACGTCTACCCAGGCGACAAGACTTCGCCTTACGCCGAAGATGACGCGACCGGCCCACTGGGAGAATATGGCCGCTCGAAACTCGATGGCGACCTCGCGATCCAGCAATCGGGCGCAAACTACCTGATCTTCCGTACCGCCTGGGTTTACGGAGCCCGCGGGCAGAACTTCCTCCGAACCATGCTGCGGCTGGCGAAAGAGCGGCCGGAGTTGCGAATAGTTTCCGATCAGATCGGCGCTCCCACGTGGAGTCGCATGATCGCCCAAGGCACTGCCCTCGCTATTGCGAAAGCGGTACACGCGCCAACGCGGCATTCTGGTGTTTATCACCTGACCGCTGCAGGCGAAACCAGTTGGTACGAATTCACCAAGGCCATTTTCGAGGAATTCGCGCCTGAGCGGCGGCCGATGCTCACTCCCATCACCAGCGACCACTATCCAACTCCCGCGAAACGGCCTGCTTACTCCGTGCTTTCGAACGACAAGTTCGAGCGGGTTTTTGGGGCCCGCCTACCTAATTGGCGGCTGCAGCTCTCCTTGGTCGCCGCCGATATGGCCAGCCAGAACACGCCCGCCGCTGTATCGGAGTCAAAGTGAGTTCTCGACCCATCCTGCTGACGGGAGGCGCCGGCTACATCGGTTCCATCTGCGCCACCGAGCTCATCGCCCAGGGGCACGAAGTAACCATTGTTGACAATCTCTCCACCGGACATCGCAAAAGCGTCCCCGCGGGAGCCCGGTTCTACGAATGTGACATCGGCGACTCCGCCCGACTCAACGAAGTGATCAGCGAGCATGGCTGCGATGCTGTTTTTCATTTCGCCGCCCGCGCGCTAGTTTCTGAATCGATGCTCGATCCTGGCCTCTACTACCGCGAGAACGTCTCCAAGGCGCTCACCATGCTCGATTGCGTACGCCAGGCGGGTGTACGCAAGTTTGTTTTCTCCTCGACCGCTGCGACCTATGGAAACCCGCTGCAGAATCCGATTTCCGAAGATCACCCGCAACAGCCGGTGAACGCCTATGGTGCCAGCAAACTCTCCTTCGAACACATCTTGCACTGGTACGCACACGCCTACGGATTCAGCGCCGTCGTCTTTCGCTACTTCAATGCCGCCGGCGCTACGTCAACCCTGGGCGAGTGGCACGATCTCGAGACCCACGCGGTCCCTCTCCTGTTGCAAACGGCCTCGGGTCGCAGAGCGCAGTTCGACATTTACGGTACCGACTACGACACGCCCGACGGCAGTTGCGTTCGTGACTTCGTGCACGTGCTCGATATCGCGCAGGCCCACCTGCTGGCACTCAAGAAACTCGAGGAGCCTGGCTTCCACGCCTACAACATCGGCAGCTCGAATCCGTGCTCGGTGTCGGAATTGTGTCGCATTGTGGAAGAGGTAACTGGAAGTAAGCTCAACGTTCGTCACGCACCTAGGCGCACCGGCGATCCGGCGATCCTCTGCGCATCGGCACGGCGCCTTCACGATGAACTCGGGTGGACGCCCTGTCATTCTGACCTTCACAACATTATTGAGACCGCTTGGGAATGGGAGCAGAGACAGACGGCTTTGGTGGGCGGTAAAGCTACGCGGACGTGATTGGTCACCAGATCGTCCGGACGACTTGACTGCTCCGGATACTCTCGTTGGCTGTTACTAGTGGAATTCCTTGCACCAGAGCGGTGGAACCGATCAATCGATCATTCGGATCTTTCGGGTAAGTTGCGGGTAGTTGTGCCGCTCGCCCGGCTATTTCCGGAGTGATCGCAAGAACAGTTACTCGTGAAGAGCACTCAGGAACAAACCCTTCAACCGTTCCGGAGATTTGTACTCGTCCATTTTGTGCGATCCCAGCAATTTCCCAGATGCTGATGGCGGACATGGCCAATCGATCCCCAGCCCGAGCCCGCAAGATCGCTGACCTCGCTTTTGGCGATAGCATTTCCTTCAGGGGCGACCTCATAGTCATCTTAGTATGACCATGGATATGAAACTAGGTCGTTATGAACTACTGTACCGTCAGCGTGAAGTTCTGCGAGTGCACCGTGGTACCCGCTGTTCCCGTTACCATGATCGTGTACGTTCCTGCCGGAGTCCCCGCGTGGATTACGGGAGCAGAAGTCGCACCCTTAAACCCTCCTCCTCCGCAAGCTGTGACGATAAGCAGCAAGAGCCCGGCAACAAACTGCGCGGCCTTGTGCCGCGTGCGGCCCCATCCGATTCCGGCGACCCCGAAGGTTAGCGGAAGCCACAACGCAAGCCAGGTGTAGTTCGTTTTCAACTTGCTGACTGACGGCGCGGTCGTTTTGATCGTTAGCGTTGCGGCTTGACCCATTCCAGTTGGGTTCGGAGAGACCTGGCAGGTCGCAAGCGTCGGGCAACCTCCCCATGTCCACGAAATGGGCGCTGTCAGGCCTCCGATCCAGGTCACATTGACGCCAATCGGCGCAATCGCGTCACCCGCCTTGGCTGTCGTGTTGCTGGAACCGAAGCTGAATTGGAAGTCCGGGCTAACCGCTGCGGAAATCTGCGGCGGGTTGGAGTTGGGTTTTGAAGTCGTTGACGTGCCCGACGCGACCACCGTCTGATTACCGGTGCTGCGGATCGGACGCGGCGGGCGGCCCACATTTGCGGAAACGATTGTACCCGTTCCGGAAATCGGGATCTGGAGGGGCGATCCTGGATCGTTGGTACTGACAATCAGCGTCCCGCTCACCGCAGTTGCTTGCGTCGGCATAACTCCGATCTTGCAACTGTAACCGGGAACCAGAGTCGCTGGGCAATTGTTGCTCTGGAACAGTCCGGTGCCCTGTACGGTGATCGCGTTGATCGACAACGTGGCGCTGCCGTTGTTCTTAAGGGTTAATGTTGAAGCCGGAGTGTAGCCATACAGAATTTGGCTTCCAAAATTCAACGGTGATGGGCTACCGCTGGCCAGCGCAACTCCCGGCAACAACATTTCCCAGATGCCGCGGCCATATGTTGATACGCGCAACCTGCGCTGTTGCGTCGGAGGGCTGTAGACAGCCAGTCGGGTCACGGCAACGTTGGGAAGGGTCCCGGAGCCGGTCGCCGGACCAACTTCGGCCCACTGGGTGCTGCTTCCCGTCAGTGCTGCCGCAGACGTCACGAAGACCCCCACATCGGTAGCTACATAAATCGTTCCGGTCACTCCATCCACCACCACGGCGTCAGCCGGCGCGTCGGGCAGATTTCCGGTCACATCAGTCCACGTCGAACCTGCGTTTTGCGTGGTGAAAACATGGCCAGTCTTGAATCCCATCACGGTCGCGTAGGCGGTGGTGCCGGCAGCTACGGTCGGATCGATTGCCACACTCGATACAGGATATGCACTCGCGTTGACGTATCCGGGTGAGTTTGTGGCATCTAACCACGTTGTTGTCGTATTCGTAGCATTAGTGGTGACGTAGATTTGCCCATCGCTCGTTCCCGCGTAGACCACAGCAGATCCGTAGGCGTTCTTAGGTCCACCCGCTGCCAGCGCGCTGACGAAACTTGGGGAGCCGGAGGGGCAAGTAGTGCTGCCGTCGAAAGTCTGGCTGAGCGCGTTCCCCGGATTGCCATTGCTCGGCATCCTCCAGACCCGGCATGTTCCCAGGATCATCGCCGAAGAATTCTGCGGGTCGAGCATGAACGGCATGTAGAAC
>Ga0335069_10002917_pt1 | contig 26084 bp, 30 predicted proteins | sample Lox_Sample_11_FD_206714 | JGI IMG/M metagenome (GOLD analysis project Ga0335069, IMG submission 206714) | Soil microbial communities from Loxahatchee National Wildlife Refuge, Florida, United States - Lox_Sample_1.1 | ecosystem: Environmental > Terrestrial > Soil > Wetlands | place: USA...
TTACGTCGCGCTTATAAACAGTTACGACAAGATATCCACAGGGCTCAGCCCGCAAAGCGCCGCGCAGCATCGAGCGCGAGGCCGGTGGCGACGCTGCCGAACGCATCGCCGGCAATGAGCCGCGCCGCCGGCACCGCGGCGGCGATCGTCTTCCGCACGGACGGCATCCTTGTGGCGCCGCCGGTCAGGAACACCGCCGACACTGCCTCGGGCGTCAGGCCCGCCAGCCGGAGCACATCGTCGATGCGCGCGCGGATGCGCTTGAGGCTGTCGGCGACAGCGGCGTCCAGATCGGCCCGGGTGATGTCCACGGACATGTCGGCGATATCAGGGTCCAGATTGAGCGTGGCGCGATCGATGCTGGAGAGCTCGATCTTGGCGGCTTCGACGCCCGCCAGCAGTTCGTGACCCTTGCGCTGCTCGAGCACGCGGAGCAGCCGCTCGATCTTTTCCGGCTCCTGCGCTTCGCGCAGGACCGCGCGGACCTCGGTCAGCACCTTCTGGTCATAGAGGAAGCCGATCCTGTGCCAGGTCGCGAGGTCGAAGAAATACCAGGACGGCGTGTCCAGTCCCTCGCGGCGAAGCGGGCTGCGCAGCCCGAGCGCCGGCATCACGCGCGCCATGCCGAGCTGCCGGTCGAAATCGGTGCCGCCGATATGCACGCCGGTGAAGCCGAGAATGTCGCCGCGCCGGTCGCTCGCGCGCGCCCGCTCGGGCGAGACCCGCACCACCGAAAAGTCCGAGGTGCCGCCGCCGATGTCGGCCACCAGCGCGATCTCCTCCGCGTTGACGTTCTGCTCATAATCGAGCGCGGCCGCGATCGGCTCGAACTGGAAGGCGATTTCCTTGAAACCGGCGGCCCGCGCCGCCGCCTCGAGCTGACGCTCCGCCGCGGCATCGGCTGCAGGATCGTCGTCGACGAAGAACGCCGGACGCCCGAGCACCACGCGTGTCGGCGGCGCACCGAGGCTTTGGCCGGACGTAGTCCGCAGGAAACGCAAGAACGCCGCGATGATCTCGCCGAACTTGTAGCGCCTCAGCCTGGTCTGCGTTGTCTCCTCGAACAATTTTGTGCCGAGCACGCTCTTGATGGCGCGCAGATAACGTCCGGGCTCGCGCACGAAATAACGCTCAAGCGCTTCGTGACCGAACGTCGTCGAATTGTCGTCAAAAGAGAAGAACAGCGCCGTCGGCACCGAGGTCGCGCCGCGCTGGATCGGTAGCAGGCTCGGCCCGTTTGCATCGCAGACCCCGACCGACGAATTCGAAGTGCCAAAATCTATGCCGCACGCAGGCGTCATGCGCGATGCTCCGTATGATCGAACTTGTGCTGAACAGTTAAAGATGGTCCGCCGCAGCGGGCGAACGTGGCAACGAGGTCGCCGATTGAAGCGATCTCACGGCTTGCTTGCGATCACGATGGCTACGCCAAGGGTGGGCACATAGGCAAGCAAGATGATCTCGGCCAGGATCGCTTTTTGACGGTAGACCCGTCCAACGACAGTGTAGTCGGCAGGATCGGTTTGGAACGCAAACTTTCTACGCCCCAAGATGGGCCATTGCTTTGGCACGCGGTGATTCATCATCTGCGCCATCAAGATGAGATTCCATACGGCGATGCCGATACCTAAGCCGATCCACAGCGCCACCCCTACGTAAACTAGAACACGCATGAACCGCCCCGCAAATCATGCTCTAGAAGCACGTCACCCGTTCGGCGGAGAGATAGCCGAACAACAGGCCGAGGCCAAGCAGCAGCACGAGGCCGGCGGCGCCGAACTCGATGCCGCGCATGATGAGAACGCCGCTGCCTTCGCGGGCGGAGCTCAGGCGCCGCGCGACGTCCTTGGCCGAGACCGCAAGCACCGCAATGGTCGCAACCGTGATCGCGGTGCCGAGCCCCATCACAAACGTCGCGGCGATGCCGGCCCAGAACAGGCCGTTGGCGAGCGCGAACACCAGCACCAGGATCGCGCCGGAACAGGGCCGCACGCCGACCGTCAGCACGGCGGCGAGGCCGCGCCGCCAGCCGCCGGGACCGGCGAGCTGTTCCGGCTCCGGACCATGCGAATGGCCGCAGTGCTCGTCATGGACATGATCGTGGGCATGGCCATGACCATGATGATGGTCGTGCCCCTGATGGTGATGATGCCCGCCAGCCGCCGCCATCGACAACTCCGGCCGTGCCTGCAGCGCGCGGATGAAGCTGCCGCCCTTGGTCCAGACCAGCCGGGCGCCGAACGCCGCGATCAGGGCATAGCTCGCGATCTCGATTCCGGTCTCGGCGCTGCACATCGTCTTCGCGGTGACGTTCATGATCCAGGCACCGATCGCGACGATCAGGATCGCCACCAGCGCCTGCAGCAGCGCCGAGACGAAGGACAGCGCGATGCCGCGCCGCGCGGTCTCCTGGTTGGCGACCAGATAGGAGGAGATCACCGCCTTGCCGTGGCCGGGGCCCGCCGCATGGAAGATGCCGTAGGCAAAGGACACGGCCAGCAGCGTCCAGACCGCGGAGCCGTCGGATTTCGCGCTGCGGATCGCAGCGGAGATTTCCTTGTAAAACTCCGACTGGCGGGCGAGCAGCCAGCCGACGATGCCGCCGACTTCCGGCGCGGCGGCGGGGCGCGGGCCACCGAAGGCATTTTGCGCCAGCATCGGATGCAGGGCCGCATCGAGGCTCGCGAGCACGGCCAGGGCCGCAACGGCGATCACCAGCGCGCGCGTCGAGCGAGCGCGAAAGAATGGCATCATGGGCAGTTCACCGTGATCTTGTTGGCGAACATGACGCCAAAGGTCAGATTGCCGCCGTCGGCAAAGTTTTGCTCGCCGAGGACTTGCGCACTGGCGGTGCCGTCAGCCGGGCGCTGGACCTTGATCTGGCAGGCCGCCGGCGCGCCGACCAGATTTGCCGGGTCCTGCTCGGCCAGCTTGAAGTCGACGAAGAAGGTCGGGTCGTACACGTCGAGCGCCAGCTCCTTGCTCTTCACCGGGACCTTCAGCGGCAGCATGAAATGCAGCGTGAGCAGGCCGTCCTTGGCGTCCATGAAATAGTCGACCGGCTCCAGGAACTGCTGCTTCTTGCCGTCTGCCTTGGCCACGCTGAAATAGTCGAACTCCTTCAGCGCCTCGACATTGGTCTGCGCCAGCGGGGCCAGCTCCTCGCGAGTATAGACGCCCTTGGTCCTGGTCTCGACGCCCTGCAGCGCATAGCTCGAAAACATATCGTCAAAGGTCCAGGCGTAGCGCACGCCGGTGAGCGAGCCGTCGGCGGAATAGACCAGCTCGCTCGTCGACGTGACCCAGACATGCGGATGCGCCTCCGCCGCGCTGGCGCCGGCGAGGAGCGCGCCGGCGAGCAGCAGGGACCCGAACCAGCGGGGCGTGGCCAACCTCACCTCAGGCGGCCTTGGCCGCGTCCAGCAGGCCACGGCGGCGGAGCAGCGCGTCGGGCTCGGGGTCGCGGCCGCGGAAGGCGACATAGGCCGCCTCCGGATCGACCGAGCCGCCGGTGGAATAGATGTCGTCATGCAGCCGCTTGGCAACCGCGGGATCGAAGATGTTGCCGGCCTCCTCGAAGGCACCGAAGGCATCCGCATCCATCACCTCCGACCACATGTAGCTGTAATAGCCGGCCGCGTAATAGCCGCCGGAGAACACGTGGCCGAACTGCTGCGGCCGGTGTCGCATCGCGATCTCCTCCGGCATGCCGATCTTTTCCAGCTCCGCGCGCTCGAAGGCGCGGACGTCCCGGCTCGCGGCGGCCGGCTGGGTGTGGAACTCGAGGTCGATCAGCGCCGACGAGACGAACTCCACCGTGGCAAAACCCTGGTTGAATTTTCGCGCCGCGAGGAAGCGGTTCAACAGGTCCTGCGGCAGCGGCTCGCCGGTCTCGTAGTGACGGGCGAAGCGCTGCAGCACCTCCGGGCGCTCCTGCCAGTGCTCGTAGAGCTGCGAGGGCAGCTCGACGAAGTCGGTGAACACGCTGGTGCCGGCGAGCGAGGGATAGATCACGTTCGACAGCATGCCGTGGAGGGCATGGCCGAACTCGTGGAACAAGGTCCGCGCGTCGTCGGGCGAGAGCAGCGAGGGCTTTCCGTCGGCGCCCTTTGAGAAGTTGCAGATATTGAGGATCAGCGGCGCGGTCTCGCCGTCGAGCTTCTGCTGGTCGCGCAGCGAGGTCATCCAGGCCCCCGAGCGCTTCGACGGCCGCGCAAAATAGTCGCCATAGAACAGCGCCTTGTGGCGGCCGTCGCGATCCCGGACCTCCCAGACCCGCACATCGGGATGCCAGACCGGGATATCCTTGCGCTCGGCAAAGCTGATGCCGAACAGGCGGGTGGCGCAGTCGAAGGCTGCCTCGATCATGTTGTCGAGCGCCAGATAGGGTTTTATCGCGGCGTCGTCGAAATTGGCCCGGCGCAGCCGGAGCTTTTCGGCGTAGTAGCGCCAGTCCCAGGGCGCGAGCTGGAAGTTGCCGCCCTCCTCCGCGATCAGCGCCTGCAGCTCGTCGCGGTCGGCGAGCGCCTTGGCCCGCGCCGGCTTCCAGACCCGCTCCAGGAGGCCGCGGACGTTCTCCGGCGTCTTGGCCATGGAATCATCGAGCCGGTAGGCCGCGTAGGTCGGATAGCCCAGCAGCTTTGCGCTCTCCTCCCGGAGCGCAAGGACCTCGACGATCGTCTCATTGTTGTCGTTGGCATTGCCATTGTCGCCGCGCGCGACAAAGGCCCGGTAGACCTTCTCCCGGAGGTCGCGGCGGTCGGCGCTCTTCAAAAACGGCTCGACATAGGAACGCGACAGCGTCACCACCGCTTTCCCGGCGAGGCCCCGCTCCTCCGCGGCGGCCTTTGCGGCGGCCACAAAACTGTCCGGCAATCCGGCGAGATCGGCCTCGCTGAGCTCCAGGACCCAGTCCTGCTCGTCGGCGAGGAGATGGTGGCTGAAGGTGGTGCCGAGCTGGGCGAGCCGCTCGTTGATCTCAGCCATCCGCGCCTTGGCCTGTTCGGAGAGGCCGGCGCCGGCGCGGCGAAAGTTGATGTAGCTGCGCTCCAGCAGCCGCTTCTGCTCGGCCGTCAGCTCGAGGCTTTCGCGCTTCTCGTGCAGCGCGGCGACGCGGGCAAACAGCACCGCGTTCATCATGATCGGGTTCCAGTGGCGGGCCATCCGCGGCGAGATCTCCTTGTCGATGGCCAGGATCTCCGGATTGGAATGCGCCGAGACCAGGTCGTAGAAAACCGCCGAGACCTTGGTCAAAAGCTTGCCGGCGCGCTCGAGCGCGGTGATGGTGTTGGCGAAGTCGGGCGCGGAGGGATCGCGTGCGATCGCGTCGATCTCGGCTGAGTGATCGGCAAAGGCCTGCTCGAAGGCGGGGAGAAAATGGCCCGGCTCGATCCGGTCGAAGGGCGGCGTCTCGCATGGCGTCTGCCAGGCCTGGAGGAGAGGATTTGCCTGGGCTTGCTGCTGATCTGACATCGCAAAATGATCCGTTCTTCTGGTCCGAAAGATTACGGGCAGCTATATCACGCGATGCGGCGTTTTTGGGCCTTTTGTGCTTGATAGGCCGGCACTTTTCGGAGAGATTGCGCCCCTCAAACAGGATCGAAATCATGAGCTCGCAAGCCCCATCCACCGCCTCCCGCCGGATCGTCTGGGAAAGCGTCGTGACCGTGATCTCCGCCGCCATCCTGATCGGCGCGGAAGTGTTCGGCGCCGCGTTTGCGGGCGGCTGGGCGCTGGCGATCCTGTTCGGGCTCGACGACACCGGCGCGCACATCGTGCAGGCCGTGCTGTTCTTGATCGGCGTCGCCGTCATGATCGCGTTCGTTCGCGCGGCTCAGCGCGTCGAGCCGTTCACGACACGCGCGTAATTTTGCGGGTCACGAGAAACGCCTGTGCCGCAGGCACAACTTGCACCGGCGCAGGCGCGGCGTGGCTACGCTTTCTCAAGTCGAATTAACATCCATTCAGATTTCGAGGCCAGGCCGCGCGCGTGCGTAAGCACGCGTTAGGGAAATCTCGCGCGAGCCTAAAAAAATTCTTGCGAAGGAAAGTTAAAGCGCTTATCTCCGTTCTTGCCCAATTTCGCACGTGCCTGTGGTCGTGTGTCAGTCGGTAGGTATCCGGACAAGAGGCCGGACAGCCGCCAAGGGATGGAGAACCGAGGGGCCCTTTTAGTCGTCGAGACGCTCGCGTCAGTGACGATCAGGAAGAGCCCAGCATCTCTCTCAAGAGATGCCGCTGAAGGTCTCTCCACCCCTTGCAACCGTGACTGGCAGCCGGAGGCGAACCGGCGCACCCCGCTCTCCACGGGGGACGCGACTTAAAGCAACGACGGAGCGGGCTTTTTTGGTCTCTACCGGCAGTCCAATCGCCGGCGCGGGCTACTGAAAAGGCTTGTCCTTCATTGCCAGGTGAGCGGGCGGGAGCATTCCCAACCAATCCACGGCAGCACAATTCGGCTCTCGGGTTCGAGGCCTTGCCGCGTCTCCATCTCGCGGCAACGCCAAAACACCCGTGGCCGAGCACATTTTGCTTGGGCTCCGTCGCTGGGGCCGTCTGGAGAGGTGCCATGACCGAACGCATCAGGGAATTCCTGCGCAACCGCCGCAGCGAGGGGCTCGACACCGAGCCTTGCCTCGTCGTCGACCTCGACGTGGTGCGCGACAACTACCAGAGCTTTGCCAGGGCGCTGCCCGACAGCCGCGTGTTCTACGCTGTCAAGGCCAACCCTGCTCCGGAAGTGCTGGCGCTGCTTGCCTCGATGGGCTCCTGCTTCGACACCGCGACGGTGGCCGAGATCGAGATGGCATTGGCCGCGGGCGCAACGGCGGACCGCATCTCCTTCGGCAACACCATCAAGAAGGAGCGCGACATCGCGCGCGCCTTTGCGCTGGGCATCCGCCTGTTCGCGGTCGACTGCGCCGCCGAGGTCGAGAAGATCGCCCGTGCCGCCCCCGGCGCGCGGGTGTTCTGCCGCATCCTCTATGACTGCGCCGGCGCCGAATGGCCGCTGTCGCGAAAGTTCGGCTGCGACCCGGAGATGGCGGTCGAGGTGCTCGACCTCGCCAAGCGCCTGGGCCTGGAGCCATGCGGCATCTCGTTCCACGTCGGCTCGCAGCAGCGCAAGGTGAAGGCGTGGGACCGTGCGCTGGCGATGGCCTCGCAGGTGTTCCGCGACTGCGCCGAGCGCGGCATCGGCCTTTCCATGGTCAACATGGGCGGCGGCTTCCCGACCCGCTACATGAAGGACGTGCCGCCGGTCGTGCAATACGGCCGCTCGATCTTCCGCAGCTTACGCAAGCACTTCGGCAACCAGATCCCGGAGACCATCATCGAGCCGGGACGCGGCATGGTCGGCAATGCGGGCATCATCGAGTCCGAGGTCGTGCTGATCTCGCGCAAGAGCGACGAGGACGAGGTGCGCTGGGTCTATCTCGACATCGGCAAGTTCGGCGGGCTCGCCGAGACGATGGACGAATCGATCCGTTACGCGATCCGCACCCCGCATGACGGGGCTGAGATGACGCCGTGTGTGCTCGCGGGGCCCACCTGCGATTCCGCCGACGTGATGTACGAGAAGCTGCCTTATCCGCTTCCGGTGACACTCGAGATCGGCGACAAGGTGCTGATCGAGGGGACCGGGGCCTACACGTCGACCTACTCGTCGGTGGCCTTTAACGGCATCCCGCCGCTCAGGACCTACCACATCTGAGCTGCCTCGCTGAGGCCGCCAATGCCGAGGGGGGCGACCACAAGGGTCGCCCCTACAAATTTCCCAATCGTAGGGGCGCCCCTTGTGGGCGCCCGGATCTCTCGATGACGCCTGCGCGCTTCGGCTGCACCAGGCGAGGACTGACGTGCCATGACTGCTGCCCGGACCACCCAGATTGACCTCAAAACGAAAGCTGCTCCGTACGCGATCCGTGCGGAGCGAGCCTCGGACGTCGTCGCACGCGAAGCGCTGCTCGATGCCTCGTTTGGCGAGAACCGCCATCAGCGCACCTGCCAGCGCCTGCGCGACGGACGTGCGCCCGCAACCGGCCTCGCGCTGGTCGCCGTGCGCGAGGGAAAACTGGTCGGGTCCGTGCGCCTGTGGCACGTCAGCGCCGGGGGCATCCCGGCGCTGGTGCTCGGCCCGCTCGCGGTCGAGCCTACCGGTCGCAAACTCGGGATCGGCGCCGCGCTGGTGAACCATGCGCTGGCCGCCGCCCGGGCGCGCGGTCATGGCGGCGTGATCCTGCTCGGCGACGCGCCCTATTACGGCCGGTTCGGCTTCTCGGACGAAAAGACCCGCGAGCTCTCGCTGCCCGGTGCGTTCGAGCGCGAGCGCCTGCTGGCGCTCGAACTGCGCGACGGCGCGCTCGATGGCGCCTGGGGTATGATCGTGCCGACCGCTGCGGCCGGAGCGGCCGAGCCGACCCGCGCGCGGCGAACCCGCCTCGCGCCGCAAGCCGCATGATGCCGGCGTCGTCCCCATCGGACCGGCGCCCCTCGCGCCGGGCGCCGGTGCTCCGCGCCCGCGGCGTCGTCATGACGGTGCTGCTGATCATGCTCGGCGTCATGATCGTGCGCGATCTCCTGATCAGGCGCTGGAGCGCCCCAGGTCAGCCATCCCATGACGTGACACAGCGTTCGCTGTGATGTAGCGAATTTTCCGCCGCGCTGTCCGGCATCCCCGGGCGGCGCTCACGCAATTCTTTGACGCGAGGTTTGAGATGTCCCGCCGCCTCATATCCACCGGCTCGCCATTCGAAAAGGCCGCCGGCTACAGCCGCGCCGTGATCGAAGGCGACTTCGCCTTCGTCGCCGGGACCACCGGCTATGACTACGCGACCATGACCATGCCGGAGGATGTCACAAGCCAGTCACGGAACTGCTTCAAGACCATCGAAGCGGCCCTCAGTGAGGGCGGCTTCGCGATGGCCGACATCGTCCGCGCGACCTACTACATCACCGACATCAGGGATGCGGATGCGCATTTCGCGGTCTGCGGCGAGATTCTTGGCGAGATCCGCCCGGCCTCCACGATCCTCGTGGTCGCAGCGCTGCTGAAACCCGAGATGAAGGTCGAAATCGAAGTCACCGCGAAACGGCGTTCGGCCTGAGCGCGTTCCCCAACCCAAGCACATTGTTTTCGGAGAGACCCATGAGCCCGTCCGCGCAGATCCATGCGAAGATCACCGGCCCCATCGTCATGATCGGCTTCGGCTCGATCGGCAAGGGGACGCTGCCCCTGATCGAGCGGCATTTCGACTATGACAGGTCGCGCTTCGTCATCATCGATCCGCATGAGGACGGCGAGCTCGCCACGCAGCACGGCGTGCGCTTCATCAAGGACGGCGTCACCCGCGACAATTATCGCGAGCTCCTCACACCGCTGCTGACCGAAGGCGGCGGCCAGGGCTTTTGCGTCAACCTGTCGGTCGATACCTCCTCGGTCGACATCATGACGCTGTGCCGCGAGATCGGCGCGCTCTATGTCGACACCGTGATCGAGCCGTGGGCCGGCTTCTATTTCGACAAGAAGATCAATCCCGAAAAACGCTCCAACTACGCGCTGCGCGAAACCCTGCTCGCCGCCAAACGCAAGAACCCGGGCGGCCCGACCGCGGTGTCGACCTGCGGCGCCAATCCCGGCATGGTGTCCTGGTTCGTCAAGCAGGCGCTGCTCGACATCGCGCGTGATACCAACGCCGTAGTCGACGAGCCGAAGAGCCGCGAGGACTGGGGCAGGCTGGCGCAAAAGCTCGGCGTGAAGGGCATCCACATCGCCGAGCGCGACACCCAGCGCTCGAAGAAGCCGAAGCCGATGGACGTGTTCGTCAACACCTGGTCGGTCGAAGGCTTCGTCTCCGAGGGCATGCAGCCCGCCGAGCTCGGCTGGGGCACCCATGAGACCTGGATGCCGGACAATGGCCGCACCCATCCCGACGGCTGCGGCGCGGCGATCTATCTGCTGCAGCCCGGCGCCAACACCCGCGTGCGCTCCTGGTGCCCGACCCCCGGCGCGCAATACGGTTTTCTGGTCACCCACAACGAGTCGATCTCGATCGCCGATTATTTCACCGTCCGCGACGGCGACAAGGTGGTCTACCGGCCGACCTGTCATTACGCCTATCACCCGGCCAACGACGCGGTGCTGTCGCTGCACGAGATTTTTGGCGCGACCGGCAAGATGCAGGAGAAGTGGCACATCCTCGACGAGAACGAGATCGTCGACGGCATCGACGAGCTCGGCGTGCTGATCTACGGCCATTCGAAGAATGCGTATTGGTACGGCTCGCAGCTTTCGATCGAGGAGACACGCGAGCTCGCGCCGTACCAGAACGCGACCGGCCTGCAGGTGTCCTCCGCCGTGCTCGCCGGCATGGTCTGGGCACTGGAAAATCCGACCGCCGGCATCGTCGAGGCCGACGAAATGGACTTTCATCGCTGCCTGGAAATCCAGCGGCCCTATCTCGGCCCGGTCAAAGGCTTCTACACCGACTGGACGCCGCTGACCGATCGTCCCGGCCTGTTTCCGGAGGACATCGACACGACGGATCACTGGCAGTTCCGGAACATCTTGGTGCGGTGACGCGAACCGTCGTCCGGCGCTGCGCATTCCAATGAGGTTGTCATCGCCCGGCTTGACCGGGCGATCCAGTAACCACTGCCATATCTGGTCTCACTGCCGTCTCGGCGTACTGGATACCCCGCTTGAAGCGGGGCATGACAGCGGAGTGAGGGCGTGACCGCGGAGAAGGCACCGCCGTTCGTCACTTCGCCAGATAGTCGAACACCACCGTCCCGAGACCGAGCGTGAGGTCCGTCCTGAAGTGCAGCGCGGAGACCACCTCGCGCACCGGCAGCTTGGCCACATCGGCGAGCGCGTGCGGGAACAGGCCGAGCGCCGCGGGGCCGGTCCAGGCCTCTTTCAACGTGATGTCCTCGAGATAATAGCGCACCAGCTCGCAGACCCGCGCGCTGCCGTCCACATGCGGAATGATCTTCAGCATGAAGTTCGGCGCCTGCATGCCTTTCAAGAGGCTGTCGTGATCGACAGGGCGGTGCTTGTAGCCCATGGTCGCCGAGGCGCAGAGCACCGACCCGTAATGCAGGGTGCCGACCAGCACGTCGCTCTCGACTTCCAGCTTCGGCCGCGCGAGTTTCTTGGGGAAACCCCAGAGCTCGCGGCCGCCGGCGATCGGACCCTCGTCGTCCAGATACATCGAATGGACATAGACGCCCTTCTCGCCCTTGAAGCGCACCGGGATCACCTGTCCGGTCTCGGTGTAGTCGCCAAAGCCGGTGGAATCCGGCATGCGGATGAACTCGTAATTGACGAGCCCGTCGACGACTTCGAGCGGCTCGGGCACGACGGCCGCGAGCGCTTCGGGGTCGGTACGATAGGTGATGGTGAAGAATTCCCGGTTGAAGAAGCGATAGGGCCCCCGCGGAAATGACGGATTGGTCAGCGGCATCGAATAGGCTGACTTTCTGACGTCCTCGATCTTCATGGCTTGCCTCATGCGTGCACTGCAATGGCCGGCATTATGCGGACGAAGCGGCCGAGACGCGAGGCTGGAAAGGGGGCAGGCGCCGTTCAAAATCTCGCGCGCAGTCGCACCGGCGTCATACCGGGCACGTCATTCCGGGCGCGCGTAGCGCGAACCCGAAATGACGAATTGAAACTATTTCTCCTTGATCGGCGGCGCCACTTTTTCGGCCGGCGCCGGCCGAAGCACCGGCGTCGCGCCGGCCCTCTGCGCGTCAGGATCGGGCCGCGCCGGCTCCGGCGCTGGCGTGGTCGGCCGGGTGCCGCCGGGTTTTGACTCCGCGGGCTTGTCGCTCGCGGCTGGTGCAGGAGAGGATTGCAGCGGCCGGGTGCCCTGCGCCATCTGCCGCGGATCGCCCGCCCTGAGCTTGATCAGGGAAAAGCTCGACAAAACGGCGCCCGCGGCGACTGCGATCAGCGCGAGGCGCACATTCCGCCTGTAGGCATGGAGACGCTCGTCGTGAGACATGACCTGTCGATCCCGCGCATGACTGCGCTGAATCAACGACCGCCGATCTCATCAGTTCCAGCGGGAACAGCCGCTCACAAGGTCAGGAGACCACCCTCGCCGGTCTCGTCGGCAAAGGCGAGCAAGGTGCCCTTGGCGTTCCACGCCAGGGCCACGACCGGCGGCGTGCCGTTGCGGCGCACCAGGATCTCGGCGCCGTCTTCCATGCGCACCATCAGAACAGTGCCGTCCTCATAGCCCGCAGCGAGGACGTCCTGCTTGGGATGACAGGCCACGACAGTGGCGCGGGCCTGCAACGGCGCCAGCATCGCCGGCTGCTTGCCCATCGGGCCGTCCTTGCTCGCGAACGGCCACATGATCACGGACTCCGCGCCCGAGGTCGCCAGCGCCTTGCCGCCCGTGCTCCACGACATCGATTTGACGCGGCCGGGATAGCCGGTCATGCGCATGTGCTTGTGATCGACCAGCCGCCAGCCATGCAGCGCCGGCTCGTGCATGGCGGTGACCAGAAACTTGTTGTCCGGGCTGAACACCACGCCGAGATGCGAGCCGGCCCATTCCAGAAATTCCGCGTTCGCCGCCATGTTGGGAAACCACAGCGTGACGCCGCCATAATGCGCGATCGCCAGCCGCATGCCTTTTGGCGCAAAGGCAAGGCCTCCGACGGTGGAAGTCACCTCGAAGAACTTGTCCTCGCCCTTGCCGCTGCGGACATAGGCAACCTTGCCGACCGACCAGGCCAGCGCACCGTCGCCATGGAGCGCGACATTGTCGATCCAGCGCCGCTTCGTGTCCTTGACGAGTTCGCTCACCTGCCCCTTGGCATCGAGCGCGACCAGCCGTCCGTCGTCGCCACCCATGACGAGGCGGCTGCCATCGGAGACCGCGCAGAGAATGCCGCCGCCATGGGTTGCAACCGTCGTGACAGCGCTCTCGCCATCCGCGAAAAAGACGTTCTCCTCGGCGCCGACGAACGCGGCGCGGCCACCGAGGAAATGCACCGACGTCACCGGCGCGCCCAGCGCGACTGGACGCACCTTGTCGGTGACGGAGGCAATAGAAGCGGCTGGCCCGCCCGGCTCAAACGAACTCATCACGATACGATGCAGCGCTCGAAGCCGTCGCGGATTTCCTGCTCAGGCAGTTCGCGACCGATGAAGACCAGGCGGCTCTGGCGCGGCTCGTCCTCCTTCCATTTCCGCTGGTGGTCGCCCTCCAGCATCATGTGCACGCCCTGGAAGACGTAGCGGTCGTCGTCATTCTCGAACGCCAGAATGCCCTTGGAGCGGAGAATCTTCTGGCCTTCCAGCTGGACCAGGTTCTGCAGCCACGGCATGAACTTGTTGGGATCGAGCGGCTTGTCGGTCTTGAGCGACAGCGACTGCATGTCCTCATCGTGATAGTGCTTCAGCCCATGGCCATGATCGTGGTGATGGTGGTCGTGATCATGATGGTGGTGATGATCGTGATCATGGTCGTGGTCGTCGCCGGCTTCCAAAAAATCCGGCTCGATGTCCAAAATGCGCTCGAGGTCGAAGGCGCCGCGGTCGAGCACGTCGGCCAGCGCGACCTTGCAGCGTTCGGTGCGATGCAGCCTGGCATAGGGGTTGATGCCGCGGATGCGCGCTTCGACCTCGGTGAGTTCGGGCTTTGAGACCAGATCGGTCTTGTTGAGGACGATCACATCGGCGAAGGCGATCTGGTTCTTGGCCTCCGGCGCGTCCTTGAGGCGGTCGCTGAGCCATTTGGCATCGGCGACCGTCACGACGGCATCGAGCCGGGCATTCTTCTGCACGTCCTCGTCGACGAAGAAGGTCTGCGCGACCGGCGCCGGATCGGCGAGCCCGGTGGTCTCGACGATGATGGCGTCGAACTTGCCTTTGCGCCGCATGAGGCCGTCGAGGATGCGCACGAGGTCGCCGCGCACGGTGCAGCAGACGCAGCCATTGTTCATCTCGAACACTTCCTCATCCGCGCCGATGATGAGGTCGTTGTCGATGCCGATCTCACCGAATTCGTTGACGATGACGGCGTATTTCTTGCCGTGGTTTTCCGACAGAATGCGGTTGAGCAACGTGGTCTTGCCGGCCCCGAGATAGCCGGTCAGCACCGTCACTGGAATTTTGTCCGATGTCGCTTGGGACATACTTGCGAAACCCTCAGAAAGAGCAAAGGAGGCGCGCGCGCCGGCGGCGGGGTGGCCCCCGCCCCTTTAGTGCTCCAACGCGCTGGTCAGCGCCTTTATATTGTGCCTGACCAATGCAATGTAAGTGGGGGCATCGCCCTTTTCGCCGGTCAAACTGTCGGAAAACAGCGTTCCGCCGATCCTGGCCCCGGTCTCGGCTGCGATCCGGCCGACCAGGCGGTCGTCGCTGATATTTTCCAGAAATACCGCCGGGATTTTCTCGGCCCGGACCTGGGCAATGATTTTTGCAATATCCCGCGCGCTCGGCTCGGTTTCGGTGGAGACGCCGAGCGGGGCTATGAAGGCGACGCCATAGGCCGCGGCGAAATAGCCGAACGCGTCATGGGTCGAGATCACCTTGCGCCGCTCCGGCGGGATTTTTGCGATCCCTGCGCGCACCTCGGCATCGAGCGCATCGAGTTCGGCCAGATAGTGCGCGGCGCGGCCGCGGAAAGCTTCGGCGTCAGCAGCATCGGCTGATATCAGCGCATCGCGGATGTTCGCCACATAGAGCTTTGCATTGGCCACCGACTGCCAGGCATGCGGATCGGCATCGGAGCCAAGCTTCAGCGGCGCGATGCCGGCCGTCGCCACGACGGTCTGCGCCTTGCTGGCGGAAGACTGCAACAGGCGCGGCAGCCAGCCTTCCAGACCCAAACCATTGACGACCAGAAGGCGCGCGTCGGCGACCGTCTTCGCATCCGACGGCGTCGGCGTATAGACATGGACGTCGCTGTCGGGACCGACCAGGGTGGTCAGGTTGACATTGTCGCCACCGATCGTTCGCACGAAGTCGCCGAGGATCGAGAAGCTCGCCACGACGTTCAGGCGCACGGCGGCGTGCAACGGCGATGCCGTCAGCGCCAGACAGAGGAACAGCCAACATCGCGCGCGCATCACAGGGTTCTCAGGCTTCGAGATGCGGCGCCGGGAAGAGCTGCCGGACCACGCCGCCATTGCGGCCGAACAGCACCGAAACGCCATACAGGGCGGCCGCGACCAGGATGATCGCCGGCCCCGAGGGGATGCGCGTCTGGAATGACACGACGAGACCGACATAGCCCGACACGATCGCGCTGGCGGCCGCAACGCAGATCATCGGCGTGATGTCGCGCGACCAGAACCGCGCGATGCTCGCGGGCAAAATCATCAATCCGACCGACAGCAGCGTGCCGAGCGCCTGGAATCCCGAGACCAGATTGACCACGATCAGCACCAGGAACAACAGATGCGCCGGTGCGCCGGCCCGGCTGACCGTGCGCAGGAACAGCGGATCGACGCTTTCGATCACGAGCGGCCGGTAGATCACCGCGAGCACGAGAAGCGTGATGGTGGCGTTGATGGCGACGAGCAGCAGCGTCTGGTCGTCGAGGGCGAGGATATTGCCGAACAGCACGTGCAGCAGGTCGACATTGGTGCCCTTGATCGAGACAATGGTGACGCCGAGCGCCAGCGAGGTCAGATAGAAGGTCGCCAGCGACGCGTCCTCCTTCAATCCGGTCGAGCGGGCGACCACGCCGGAGAGGATGGCGACGGCAAAGCCCGCGATCAATCCGCCCGTCGTCATCGCGAACAAATTGAGGCCGGACAGCAGGAAGCCGATGGCCGCGCCCGGCAGGATCGCATGCGCCATGGCGTCGCCGACCAGGCTCATCCGCCGCAGCATCAAAAATACGCCGATCGGCCCGCCGCCGAGGGCGAGCGCGATCACCGCCGCGAGCGCGCGGCGCATGAAGGCGAAATCGGTAAATGGCGAGATCAATGCGTCGGCGAGCATCTTTAGGCCGCCCGCGTTGCGACATCGTCGGCGCAGGCCGCCGCGTGGTCGTCAAAGGCTTCGCACATCCGCATCGCGACCATGAGATTTTCGGCTGTCAGTGCCTCCCTGGTCGGCCCCCACGCCACCGGCCCGCGCGCCAGCAGCAGCGTGTCGGGGAAGTTGGCGCGCACCATGTCGAGGTCATGCAGCGCGACCAGCACGGTGCGGCCCTCGCCGTGCCAGCGCTCGATCAAGCCCATCAGGTCCTTCGACGTCTTGGCGTCGATGGCATTCAGCGGCTCGTCCAGCACGATCAGGCGCGTGTCCTGCAACAGCACGCGGGCGAACAGCAACCGCTGCATCTGCCCGCCGGACAGCGTCCCGATCGGGCGGTTCTCAAAGCCATTGAGCCCGACCGCGGCAATCGCCTCGACGATCCTGCCGCGCGCCTTCAGGTCGAGGCCGCCGAATAGTCCGATGCTCCGCCACAGCCCGGTGCTGACGAAATCCAACGCCGAGATCGGAAAACTGCGGTCGATCTCGGCAATCTGCGGCAGGTAGGCGATGTCCCTGTGATCGAGGCCGCAAAGGTCGATCGCGCCGGAGAGCGGCTTGAGAATGCCGGCAATGCCGCGGAGCAACGTCGACTTGCCGGCGCCGTTCGGGCCGATCACGGCCAGTAGCGCACCCGCGCCGACATCGCCCGAGAGGTGATGCACCGCCGGATGGCGGTCGTAGCCGAGCGTGACATTGCGGAACTGCAACTGGGCCGGCATGGCTCACCTCATCGCAAGCCACACGATCGCCCAGAGGGCGGCGCTGACCGTGCAGGCCGCCACCAGGCGGGCTGTCGCCGGCATGCGCAGGATCGACCAGGGCGCGGCCTGCGCCGGGTGCGGCGAGGCCGGGCCATGAGCGTGGGGATGGTCATGGAAATGGACATGACCATCGGCGGTATGATGTTGCTGGTCGCCAGGAACCATGGCGCAATGTTATATTATAACATTACGTCTGTCCACCAAACCGCGACCAGGTCATTCATGCCGCCCATCCGGTCCAAGAATCCCCCGGCGGGATCGAGTTCCTGCCGCAGGCCCGGCCGCTGCGAGAACAGCAAAAGGCGGCAGCGCGTGGCTGCCGCCTTTTGAGACCATCGAAGGAAAACCAGGACGCCCGTCGTCGACCCTTACGGTGAGGAGCCGCGCCCTTGCGCGGCGTCGCGCGGACGATGCTTCGCATCGCTCGGAGAACCATGAGGCCTCGCTGGTCATGACCGCATCCTTCGAGATGCGCGCGAGAGCGCGCTCCCCGGGGATCAGGGGATAGACTAGGCCACCTTGCCAAAAAGCTCGTCGACGTAATCCCAGTTGATGAGATTTTCGACGAACGCCTTCAGATAGTCCGGACGGCGGTTGCGATAATCGATGTAGTAGGAATGCTCCCAGACGTCGCAGCCGAGAATCGGCGTTGCGCCATGCACCAGCGGATTCTCGCCATTGGGTGTCTTGGAGATTTCGAGCTTGCCGCCCTTGACCTGCAGCCAGCACCATCCCGAACCAAATTGACCGACGCCGGCGGCGGCGAAATCGGTCTTGAATTTCTCGAAGCCGCCGAGATCCTCATTGATCTTCTTTTCCAGACGGCCCGGCAGCTTGCTGCCGCCGCCATTCGGCTTCATCCAGCTCCAGAAGTGGATGTGGTTGTAGTGCTGGCCGGCATTGTTGAAAACAGCGGCATTCTTGCCGAACGAGCCCTTCACGATCTCCTCCAGGGACTTGCCCTCGAATTCGGTCCCCTTGATCGCGTTGTTGCCGTTGGTCACATAGGCTTGATGATGCTTGTCGTGATGATATTCCAGCGTTTCCTTCGACATATGGGGCCCGAGGGCATCATAGGCGTAAGGCAGGGGGGGAAGGGTAAAGGTCATGGGATGATGTCCGCAACTGGTGGGAAGACGTGATGTAACGGGAACCCCTTATAGAAGGTTCCTCGGCTGTAAAACACCGCATTTTGGCAAAACAAGTTCAGCATCGCAGCATCTCTGCGAGCCGCGCGGCGATACCCGAGACCGTTGCGTCGCGCGAGACATGCCGACGGCGACGGAGACGTATGCACGAAATTGTGGCGTGAACGGCATGAGGCTCGCGCGCACGGCAGACTTGAGGACTCGCCCAACAGAAGCCGCGCGAAAGCCTGCAATTCGACGTTGCATCAACGGGATTTGCTGGTATTGAAGCCTTCCTTTTTCGGGTGGGGGGTTCATGGCCTGTCGGTTCGGTTTCCTTGCGTTGCTGCTCACTGCACTGCTTGCCGCATCCGGCGCGAAGGCGCAGGCGGCCGGCGACCCTACGGGGACCTGGCTGACCCAGGCCGGCGATGCCAAGGTGAAGGTCAGCAAATGCAGCGGCGGCATCTGCGGCGTGATCGTCTGGCTCAAGGATCCGATCAATGCCACCACCGGCAAGCCGGAGGTCGACGACAAGAATCCGAACCCCGCGCTCGCCAGGCGCCCGATGATCGGGCTGGCGCTGTTCACCGGCATGCATGCGTCCGGCGCTGGCCAATGGTCAGGCGAGATCTACAATGCCGATGACGGCCATACCTATGCGAGCCACGTTTCGGTGACCGGCCCCGATACGCTCAAGGTCGAAGGCTGCGTCGGCATCATCTGCGGCGGCGAGACCTGGAGCCGCGCGGGGCGTTAGCTACGCCAGCGTCGCCTTCAGCGCGGTCGCGGCGGAGGCATAGCCGCCGCGGGCGCCATCGATGAAGTGGACATGGTCGGCGCGCATCGCCGAAGGCGTGAAGCACGTCATCATCGCGGCGTCCTGGCGATGCAGGCCATAGCGCAGAATGCCCTTTTCCGCGGCGGCGGCGAGCCGATCGGTCAGCGCGCGCGCCAGCTCCTCGGTGCAGTCGAGGATCATGCGCAGGCTGTCGTCATATTTTCGGAAGTCGGAATTCTCGACCACCTGCCGGATGTAAAGCTCCGGCACAAAACCGCCGACCTTGATGCCGAACCGCATGACGAGATAGGCGAACAGCGTGCGCCCGAGCACGTAGACGCGGCGCCTGAACAACGCGCCGCCGCGCGCCGCGCGCGCTTCATACTCGACGCCCTGCGGCGGCCAGCGCAGCGGCGGCCCGCCTGACGGCACCGGCCGTCCGCCATCGGGGCTGCGCTCGACGAGGCCGATGATCTCCTCGATCTCCTGTCGAAACAGTCTTGGATCGGCGCCGCGCGCCGGCACGACCAGGACCGACAGGATGACACCGCGTGTCGACGGAATTTCCTCGAACCGGCACGACAGCCCCGACAGATCGGGCTGCGTGCCCGCCGGCGCCGCATCGATCGCGAACTCGCCCCGTTTCATCGCCGCATCGGCCCAGCCGAGGCCGCCGCCGGAGAACATCGCATAGGACAGGTTGGCCGACGGCCCGTAGCGCGCGACCCGCACATCGAGTCCCTCTGCGCGAATCGCGGCGACGGGCACCAGCGCGACGCGCATGACGAGATCGAGATCGTCCCTGACCCAGGCCGCGGTCGCAGCCAGCGCTTCCCGGGCGGTGGCGAGGTCGTCGCGCGCGACCGCAAAGCTTGCCCCGTCGCCGCCGAACACGAAGGGAAATTCGCGGCCCTCGAGCGCATTGGTCACGGCCGCGATCACGGCCGCGCCCGCCATGTTGACGGCCTTGTAGCGCTGCGCCGCAATCGCCTTGGTCGATTCCACGATATCGGCGACGCCGACGGTCCAGTCATCGGGCAGCGGCGAATAGAGTTTTGGCTCCATCAGGCTGGCAAAGCCGCGGAACACCGGAATGCCGCCATAAAAATTCTTCGCCTTCATGCTGGTCATGACATCTGGCTCGTCAGACGACCGATCGCACGCGAGATACGGCCGGTCCGGCAAATCGGTTCATGTGAAGCGGACGCGTCATTGAGCACAAAATCACGCGAGCGTAAACCGCTCCGCCCCAGCCGAGAACCCGTGACAGGATCAACCGTCATCGAAAACGCACCTCATCTCTGCTACGCTTTCGGGATGACGGCACCCGCCCCATCGATCCAGCAGGTCACCGCTCACGCCGTGCAACTCGGCGATCGCATCAACACCGCGGGTTTTGAGGGACAAATCCTGTCGAACACGCCGCTGGCGCTGCGCATCGGTCCGAGCGGCATCGCCGTGGTGTTCCGCTATGGCGTCGTCGTCTTCGTCGGCCTGACCGCCGACGAGGAGCAGGAATTTCTGGAGCGGCTGAAGTCCCGCACCTTCGGCACCATCACGCCGCGCGAGGAAGAATGGGCCAAGATCGAGGTCGCGAAGGAGTCGGAGGAGCCGATCCCCGTCGGCGGACCGATCCTGGTGAAGGAGCTGTCGCTGGAACGGCTCCTGGTGGTGTCCGATGCGCTGGCCAAGAGCGTGGTGCTGGGACGCGCCGAGCGCGAGGTCACCAATGTGTTCGACATCATCGAGCCGTTTGCCCGCGAGCTCGCCACCTCCGGCAAGACCTCGAAGAACCGCACCGAGCTGCTCAAGCTGATCGGCGAAGCGCTGCTGGTGCAGCATCGCGTGTCCGGCCGCGTCGCCGTCGGCGAGAAGCCGGACGTGCTGTGGGACCGTCCGGATCTCGAGCGGCTCTACGCGCGTCTCGAGGACGAATATGAGCTCACCGAGCGAGAGGAGACGCTGAACCGCAAGGTCACGGTGATCGCCGAAACCGCGACCACGCTCGCCGACATCGTCGATACCAAGCGGTCGGTGCGGCTCGAGATCATCGTGATCGTGTTGATTGCGGTCGAGGTTGTCGTTGCGTTCTATGACATCTTCGTCCGCGGCCATCATTGAGGCCTGCGTCATAAGGAGCGTCCGCTGCCTCATGACCGTCATTCCGGGGCGAAGAAGCGCGAGCCCGGAATGACGAAGCTGAGTTGCCGTGTCTCACTCCAGCGCGCTGACGTTCCAGGTGGCATGGCTGACGCTGCTGAGTTTCGCCAGCGACGCGACGATGGCATCGAGATCGCCGGGTTCGACCGCAAGACTCACCAGGACGGCCGCGACCTCGACATTGTCGTCGGAGCGGTACACCACCTTGGTCTCGCGAACCGGGTAGTTGGCAGCCTCCAGCCGCTCGGCCAGCGCCTCGCGAACCGGCGCGACATTTTCGACATCGGTCGTGACGATGATCTCGTAGTTGGCCTCCGAGGTCTTCTCGTTGAGCGGAATGCGGTCGATCGCGTTCACCAGCGGACGCAGCAGCGTGTTGCCGGCCAGCACGAACAGCGTGAGCGCGGCCGATTGCGCCAGCATGTCGGCGCCGGCACAGGAGCCGACCGCGGCCGAGGCCCACAGCGTTGCCGCGGTGTTGAGGCCGCGCACATTCATGCCCTCCTTCATGATCGCACCGGCCCCGAGAAAGCCGATGCCGGAGACCACATAGGCGATCACCCGCACGCTGCCGTCGGCGCCGGCGAGATGGTCGGCGAGGTCGACGAAGGCGGCCGCGCCGACCGCCACCAGGACATTGGTGCGCAAGCCCGCGCTGCGCTGCCGGTACTGGCGCTCGGCGCCGATCAGGGTGCCGAACACGAAGGCGACGAACAGGCTGACGAGCGTGTCGAAGAAATCGTGGAGTTGGAAGGTCTGCAGGAACCGCATCGCGTCGCCTTTTTCGCCGGACGGCGCCGCGCCGCCCGGGGACCAGATCCCCTGGCCCGACGGCGCCGTTATCCAGGCATCTTTGATCCTCGTCAAACCGGCCCGCGCCGGAGGGGCCTAGCATTCGTCGTCAAATTTATCGAACGGATCGACGAAACGTGCCGCGTGAGAACGAAAAGCACAGTCCTGCGGTGCGCGCCGGGCGCGATGCCATCAGCGCGGTCAGGCTGTCGCAACAGTTGACCGCGGATGTCGATGCCTGGGCCGAAGCCCACAACACGGTGCGCTCCGACGCCATCCGCCGGCTGCTGGAACTGGGCTTGAGCGCGTCGTCTTTCCATACCCCGCACGACTGCCGGACGGTCCGCGACCAGGAGGCGGAAATCAAGCAGCAGGCAACGGCACAAATCGAGATGTTGCTCGATCCCTCGCTCCCGCCCGACGAGCGCGAGCGCCGCAAGCGCCGGCTGATCGACGGCCCGCCGGAATTTTCCGGTGAACGCATCGATCTGCCGAAGCACGAGAAGTAGCATTGCCGGAGGTCGCGCCGCGAAGGTGCGCTACCGGTCCGCGTCCTCCGGCTTGCGCACGCTCACATCGTGACAGCCCACCAGCCTGACGAGCTTTTGCGGATGCATGTCATGGCCATGGGCACTGCGCATGTCCTGCTGCGTCATCGGACCACAATCGCAGGCGGGTTCCTCTTCATGCGCAGACGGGACAGACGCCGGATCGGTTTTTTTTGAAGCAGGCTTTGAAACGCGCATGGACAGCTCCTCAGAAAGGCAGATCGGCTGACCTATTGGACCCTGAGCATATCACGGGGGCGCATGCACGTCATTGCTATCGATGTACCGCGCATTAACGCGTGCGCACGCCAAGCAGCTGACCGTTAATCTTTATTCCGCCGCCAGCCTGTCGGCCTGCCGCGGCAGACCGAGCTGGTCCCAGACGTCCACCAGCGCTTCGGCGAGACGATCGATCAGCGCGTCATCGTGGTACGGCGACGGGGTGATGCGCAGCCGCTCGAGGCCGCGCGGCACCGTCGGATAGTTGATCGGCTGGATGTAGATGCCGTGCTCAGACAGCAGCAGATCGGACGCCATCTTGCAGCGCTCGGGATCGCCGACATGCACCGGTACGATATGCGTATCGCTCGGCATCACCGGCAGGCGGGCCGCATTGAGCACCGCCTTCAGCCGCGCCGCGCGATCCTGATGCCGCTCGCGCTCCCATTGCGAGGTCTTCAGATGCCTGATCGCGGCAGTGGCGGCGGCGCAGATTGCCGGCGGCAGCGCCGTCGTGAAGATGAAACCGGGCGCATATGAGCGCACGGCATCGATGAGGTTGGCGTTGGCCGCGATATAGCCGCCGAGACAGCCGAAGGCTTTTGCCAGTGTGCCTTCGAGGATGTCGATGCGGGCGGCCGCGCCGTCGCGCTCCGAGATGCCGCCGCCATGCGGCCCGTACATGCCGACCGCATGAACCTCGTCGACATAGGTCAGGGCGCCATAGCGCTCGGCCAGATCGCAGATGCGATGCAGCGGCGCGACGTCGCCATCCATCGAATAGAGGCTCTCGCACAGGATCAGTTTCGGCCGATCGGGATCGGCGGCACGCAAGAGCTCTTCGAGATGGGCGACGTCATTGTGGCGCCAGATCCGCTTCTCCATACCTGATTTGCGCACGCCCTCGATCATCGAATTGTGATTGAGCGCATCGGACAGCAGTAGGCAGTCCGGCAGCAGCTTTGCGATCGTCGCGATGCCGGTTTCGTTCGAGACGTAGCCGGAGGTGAACACCAGCGACGCCTCCTTGCCATGCAGTGCGGCGAGTTCCTGTTCGAGAACGGTCAGCGGGTGATTGGTGCCGGCGATGTTGCGCGTGCCGCCGGCGCCCGTGCCCATCCGGGTCGCAGCATCCACCATGGCGCCGACGACCTTCGGGTGCTGGGCCATGCCGAGATAATCGTTCGAGCACCAGATCACCACCTCGCGCGGTCCGTCCGGCGAATGCCAGATCGCATGCGGAAAACGCCCCGCCAGGCGCTCGAGATCGGCAAACACCCGGTAGCGGCGCTCGCTGTGGAGCTGGTTCAGCGCCGCATCGAAAAATCGGTTGTAGTCCATGGATGCCTCAGCCTCCGCCATCATCAGGTCATGCTGCAACCCAGACCAGCCGGGTAAGGCAGCACCGTGGCAAAGGCAAATAAAGCGGATTTCGGCGAAGGAATCGTTGATCCAGATCAGGAATCGAACCCGTTCCGGCCGATGATCTATCTGACGAAGCTGAGATAGGAGGCCAGCGCCTCGATTTCGGCCGGCCCCAGAGAGCCGGCGACGATGGGCATTGGAGATCCGGGCGTGGAGTGATATCCCTGACCCCACTCGCGGAGCCTGCGCTTGAGATAGAAATAGGACATGCCGCCAAGGCGAGGGATTTCCCTCACGCCCTGCCCGCTCGGGCCATGGCAGGCCTGGCAGGCCACGATGTTGGCCTCCGGAATTCCCTGGAGAAAGATCGCCTCGCCTCTCGACGCCAGGGCATGGTCCCCATCGCCGGCGGTCTTTGGTGGCAACGATTCAAGGTACTCGGCGAGGTCGCGCGCCGTGCCGGAGCCGACATTGGCGGCGGCGGACCACATGTATTGCTTCGAGAGCGGATTGTCGCGGAAGTGCGCCGCGTAACCGCGAAGCTGGCTCTCGATGTACAGCGCGCGCTGTCCGGCCAGCCGCGGAGCCACGGTATAGCCCTGGGCTCCAGTCCCATGACACCAGGTGCAATTGCGGATGGTGGCCGGCTCGAAACTCCCGGCCCGTGATGAAACCGGCGCGCCGAGAAAGGCCAGGAGGACCACGAGTTTTGACCAGTTCCGCTTCATCGATCGAACCTATCTGAGGCCGGCGACATAGGCCGCAACCGCCGAGATCTGCGACTTCGTGAGGTTGTGCGAGGTCGGTCCCATGACGGCCGACGAATCCGGCATGGACTTGTTCTGCCCGCGCTCCGAGGCCCAGTTCACCAGCTTGCTGTAGATGTAATCGGGGAGCTGGCCCGCCAGGCGCGGAATCTGGTCCTGCCCCTTGGCGTCCTGACCGTGACAGGCCGAACAGGCCGGAACGTTGGATTCCGGAAGTCCCTCTTCGAAGATGTGCCGGCCCAAGGCAGTGTCGCCCCTGCCTCCGCCGTCGAGCGGCGGCGGATTGAGCTCCCGGAAATGATGCGCCAGCGCGGCGACCATCGACGGCGACAGCACATGCGCGACATTGGCCATGATCTCGTTCTTGCGCCTGTGCTCGATGAAGGCCCTGAGCTGGTTCTCGATATAGTCCGGTTGCTGTCCGGCAAGACGCGGCATCGTGTAGTAGCCGTGGTAGCCCTGGCCAGACAGGCCGTGGCAGGTCTTGCAATAAGTGAGCTTGGCCTGGAGCTCATCCGCCCGGCTCGCGCCCGGACCCGCGGAGAGCACCACGGCCAGGATCGCGGCCCGCAGCGCCGAATGTGCGCCAATGACACTCATCATCCTGCTTTCATCATTGCCGGGCGCCCTGGCTTCTCTCCGCCGGTCAGCACGCCGGCTCCCTTCCGCGCTCAAAAACCGACCTACTCCCAACCCCGGACGTGGAAATTCACCCCGAGCTTGACGGTCTGCATCGTCGTCTTGAAGCTCAGCGGGCCAGCCGCACCGCCATTGATGTTGTCGAGCATCGTCGCGGTGTGCGTCCCGAAATCGTAGTAGTCGTATTCGAGCCTGGCCGACCAATCGTCCGCAAAAGCCCATTCGGCTCCGACGCCCGCGGTCCAGCCCGTGAGCGTGCTCTGCCCCTCGAAGTCGAACGCGGTGGCCGGCAGGACCGTGCCGGCGTTGGTGAAGCCTCCGGTGACGCTGGACTTGCTGTTCGCAAAGGCCACACCGCCCTTGCCGTAGAACAACCAGTGATCAGCCGCATAGCCGACCCTGCCCGTCACGCTCGTGATGAAGTCGGTCTTGATCGTCAGAAGTCCCGTGTCCGGCGGACTGTTCGGTAGCGCGAACGCCCGGGTACCGCTCAACGTCGCACCCGATGCCGCGCCCTCGATCCCGATCGCGAGATTCGACGGGAACTCGTAGTCGCAGCCGAGCTGACCGCCGACCACAGCGCCGCTCTGACTGACACCGACCGTCGTCGGGCCGCCGGTCGTGAAGCCCGGCCCGCCCAGAAAGCCATTGTCCTGGACCAGCAAGACAGGATCGGTCACGCTGTTGTTGATCCAGGCGCCGCCAGCGTGCATGCCGAGATAACAGCTCGTCCAGGTGAAACGTTGCGCAAACGTTGCCTTCACCGGAAAATCGGCGGCGAGTGCAGATCCAGCCAAGGCCAGCGTGAGCCCGGCAGCGCCCAGCAAAGTGATTTTGTTCATGCCGCAGTCTCCATGTGCTCTCGACCTACATCGCAAACCAGGCGTGGAGGAAGAGGGTGTTGTTGTCCTGGGCGCCG
>Ga0335069_10002918_pt1 | contig 26075 bp, 20 predicted proteins | sample Lox_Sample_11_FD_206714 | JGI IMG/M metagenome (GOLD analysis project Ga0335069, IMG submission 206714) | Soil microbial communities from Loxahatchee National Wildlife Refuge, Florida, United States - Lox_Sample_1.1 | ecosystem: Environmental > Terrestrial > Soil > Wetlands | place: USA...
TAAGCGGTCGGCAGGACTCTTGAGAATGTCGGCATTACCGAAACCGGCCTGGTAGCCCACACCGTAGCAGACACGCCACGTCATTTTCTCGTTGAGGTGATAGCCAATCGTGATGCCGTCGAATTGAAAATCGATCAACGCTCCCGAAGGCGTGCCACCACGCGGGCTGTCGTCACGATAGTTGAGAGGCGGCCCATCAGTAGAAGGCCGGCGGCCGATCGAGAGATAGAGATTCGAGCCACCCACGTGGTTCCAGGTGAAGAAGGCGCGCTCCACACGCAACTGGTCACTGTTGGGAACACCAACCGTGGTGCCATCGATGTTCATCGATGTCGGCTGGCCGTCGAAGACCTGCACTCCGGTGGAGTCTCCCCAGGCCTTGTACATACCCAAGCGGGCACTGACACTGAGGTCGTCGCTGATCTTGGAATCGAGATTGAGTCGCAGGCGGTTGGTAAATAGGCTATTCGTGTCATAGGAGTAGGCGCTGGTAACCACACCAGGAACCTGAATCAGATAATTGGTGAGCATCTGTTGCATTTGCGGGGAGAACTGTCCCACCGCCTGCTTCAGGGCGGAAAACGTGATGTTGTTGCTGAAGTACTGGTACTGCGAGTAGTTCTGCTGGACGGTCTGCGCGATGAAGTGTCCGTACTGCGCGGGCGTGTACTGGCTCAGCATCTGCGGGTTGAAGGGCATGCCGAGTCCGCCCTGCGAAGTGGGCGTGAACAGCCATAAAGTCTTGACCATCAGGCTCTGCAATTGCATCCCGTCATAGTGGGTAGGGATGTTGCCCCAGATGGAATGCACTTCGAAGCGATAGTCGCCTGTGAAATTAACCCGGTCGACGGCGTTGCGGCGTTCGGTTTGGGAAACGCGGTGATCGAGGTCTTTGATCTCGGCTTCGAGTTCTGCGCTCACCGGCTGCGGAGCACCCGTAGCCAGCACAGATGACGAGTAAGACTCCACCGCTTTCTGCGGCGCAGCTTTTTCCGGAGCCGCTTTGTCCTTGGCCGCCTTCTCCTGCGCAGAAAGACGTTCTTCCATCGCGGCCATCGCCTTCTTCATCTGCTCGAGTTGCTGACGAAGGTCGGCGTTCGCGTCCGCTGGATTCGTGGGAAGGTTCGTTTGCGATGCGCCATTCGAGGTTTGCGCAACGGCAGTGAAACAAATGGCAAGAAAGATGAGAACGGACAACAGTCTACACATATTGGATTGCACTCCTTATGAGCCCTTGGATCCCGGAAGTACTGGTTATCCGCAGGTGGCCGGCTGTTCGGAGTCAGCGGCGTGATCGATGGCGAATTTCTGAATCGCCTTCAGTTCCTCCGGAGTGAGCTGTTCGAACAGTGTTTTCCCTGTCTTGGGATGGACCACGGTTTTGTGAGACGGGAGTAGCTTGACCTCGAAGAATTTTTTCCACTGATCCTGGGTAAGTGTGAGCGGCGAGTACTGCCCGTTCGGTGAACCTTTGTCGTGACACACACGGCAGTCATTGCGATAGAGTTCCTTGCCGTCGAGCTTCTGGGCGCCGGCCGGCAGAGCGGCCGCCAGGACCGCGGCCAATGCGGCGGTTACCACGTACATCCAGAGTCTTTTCATGCCTGAGTCTCCAGTTCGAACGTTTCAGGTGAAGCTGGGATGGGATAGCGATGTCATGGGGTGAGTCAGTGATGGCATCCGTTCGTTGACATTTGGCGAACATCTACTGGTCCATCTTCGTCAATCGGGAGCGTCGAACGCTGTGCGGTGAGGCGGAGGTAAGGCCCGTTCGTTACTTCAGAAAACAGCAAATTGGGACAATCTCCGAAATGGAACCGGGATCGGCGATGGGGCAGGAGCCAGTTGCGGGCGAGGTGCGCTGGCTCTGCGGACGAAGCGACTTAGCACTCCAGCGCTTTCGAAGGCGCGCGAGTCATCGACAGCTGATTACCTTCGAAACGCCGTGTGCCGATTCGTGCATGAAGATCGGGGTGGGAAACGCCGATGAAGATCAGTGTGGCAGCCTGCCCTTTTGGCGATCCATTCCAAAGTCGAGGTAGCTCCGTGCTTCTCAGAAAGCATCTGGCATTCCTCTCACTACTCATGTGTCTGCTCGCCGCGATTGCATGGTCGCAGACCGTGTCTTCTCAAGCTTTGGCAGCCCGTTCCTCACAGTTACAAGGAAGGCGAGACCCAGTTGCTGAGCCGGATTGGCTAGCGGTGCGGCCGACAAACCGTATCGTTGAACCGATCGATGAAACGCAGCTCTTCACGCTGGCGGGGCAGAGACATCCGCTAGCACGCTCGAAATATGGCCGAGGACGGGCGCCGCTCGATATGCGCATGGAGCGGATGGTGCTCGTGTTGCGGGCCGATCCGGAACAAGACGCCGCGCTGCAAGCGTTGCTGCGCGCGCAGCAGGACCCCGAATCACCCTCTTACCATCATTGGCTCACGCCGGCGGAATTCGGCCAACGGTTCGGAGTGTCGGCCCTCGACCTGATGCGGGTGGCAAAGTGGCTGGTCAAGCACGGAATGGCCATCGACGAAGTGCCGGCGTCGCGGCGTGCCATCGTATTCAGCGGCAACGTAGCACGGGTGGAAGAAGCCTTTGCCACACAGATTCACCGGTACTCGGTGAATGGCGAAATGCATTACGCGAACGGGAACGACCCCGAAATTCCGCGGGCCCTGGCCCCGGTGGTGCGCGGCGTGATGGCGCTGCATGATTTCCGCAGTGTGGCGCAGTATGTCGCACGACCCGCCTATACGCTTTATGGTGGGCATTTTCTGGAACCGCAGGACTGGGCGACGATTTACGACGTGCTTCCTCTTTATAGGCAAGGCATGGACGGGACCGGCACTAGCATCGCGGTGCTAGGGCGGGTAGATATCGCGCTCATCGACATTCGGACGTTCCGCAACAATGCGGGGCTGGCGGCAAACGATCCGCAAATCATTACCAATGGCGCGGACCCGGGATTCCCCTGTTGCGGAGACGAGTTGGAATCGGCCATGGATGTGGAGTGGGCGGGAGCGATCGCGAAGAATGCAACGGTGAAGTTTGTGACTACGGCATCGGGTACGAGCGACGGCATCGCACTGTCGGCGCAGTATGCAGTGAATCACAATGTCGCTCCGGTCGTGAGCTTGAGCTACGGCTTGTGCGAGGCCGCGCTCGGTTCGGGCGGCAATGCGTTCTGGAACAACTTGTGGATGCAAGCCGCAGCGCAGGGGCAGTCGGTGTTTGTGTCGTCGGGAGATAGCGGCGCGGCCGGTTGCGACTCGGGTGGAGCCTCGAAAGGAAGCCAGCAGGGCGTCAACGGGCTGTGCTCGAGCCCGTATAGCACCTGCGTCGGCGGAACGCAATTCAAAGACACCAGCAGTCCGAGCCAATACTGGTCGCCGACGAATGGGGCAGGACGGTCCTCGGCCCTCAGTTATATTCCCGAGTCGGCGTGGAACGAAAGCGGGCCGAGCAGCGGTTTGTGGGCCGGTGGCGGCGGGGAGAGCAGCGTCTATGGCAAGCCGAGCTGGCAGGTAGCGCCGGGCGTGCCGCCGGATGGAAAGCGCGATGTGCCGGATGTGGCCTTGCACGCTTCGGGCGCGGATGCGTACGTGGTACAGATCCAGGGGTCGACGACATTCGCGGGCGGCACGTCGGCGTCAGCGCCTTCGCTGGCCAGCCTGATGGCGATGGTGGTGGAGAATAGCGGCGCGCAAGGCAATGTGAATAACAATTTCTACGCGCTGGCGAACCAGCAATGGAGCGCGGGCGGCCCAGCCGTGTTTCACGACGTGACCAGCGGCAATAACACGGTGCCAGGAGTGACGGGATTCTCCGCGGGCACAGGCTATGACCAGTCGACGGGGCTGGGATCGGTAGACGCGAATATCCTGCTAAACAACTGGAGCAACCCTTCCAGTATGGACTTCGCGATCAGCCCGAGCGTTTCAAGAGTGACGCTTGCTCCAGGGAGCTCGGCAACGGCGACGGTGGCGCTGACCGGGCAAGGTGGATTCAACTCGGCTGTCACTCTTTCTGCGAGCGGCGTGCCTTCGAACGTGACTGTGAAGTTTTCGTCGACGAGCCTGACGCAGTCTGCGGCGGTGACTGTGACTGTCTCGGCGGCGGCGAATGCTACAGTGGGCAGCAACACAATTACGCTAACCGCAACCGGCGGTGGCCTCACGCGGACCGCTTCATTCGCAATCACTGTGGCGGCGCCCAGTTTCTCGCTGGCGAGCAGTGTTGCGACTGCATCCTTGGCCGCAGGCGGATCGACGACGCTCACGATCACCACCACTCCAGCTAACGGCTTCAAGTCGGCAATCACGCTTTCCGCAATCGGGTTGCCCTCCGGCGTTAGCGCAAGTTTTTCTCCTACGAGCATTGCGTCTCCGGGAAGCGGCACCAGCACGCTCACGCTCAAGGCAGCTTCGAATGTCCCCAGCGGCACGGCGAGTCTAGTGGTGAAAGCCACGGGTGGCGGCATCACACAAACGCAAGCGGTGAGGCTGACCACCACAGTCCCGGCGCTGGCTCTGGGAACAAGCTCTGCCAACGTCACTGTAAACGACGGAAATTCCTCGACCGTCACGCTGAACACCACCGGATCGAGTGGGTTTTCATCCGCAGTCGGGCTCACGGTGGGCGGACTTCCTTCCGGCGTGACGGCGAGCTTTTCTCCAGCGAGCATCGCTTTGCCCGGCACTGGCAGCAGCACTCTAACGGTGAGCGCAACCGCTAGGGCAATCGGAGGCGTGTATCCGCTTACCGTAACCGCGTTCGGAGGCGGCATCAGCAAGACGCAGGCAATCAGCCTTACCGTGGTAGGACCCACGATCACTCTATCGCTCGCCGGAACCAGCACGATTCTGAACCGCGGCGGATCTATCCCGATCGTGGCGACTACCGCAGCAGTGAATGGATTCAATTCATCGGTCGCGGTTGGCGTGACGAATTTACCGAAGGGCGTAACCGCGACCTTTTCGCCAGCCAGCATCGGTGCGCCGGGCAGTGGCACGAGCACCATGACATTGAAGGCAGCGTCCGGGACAAGCACCGGCACATCGACCGTTACTATCACGGCTACCGGCGGAGGAGCGACGGTTACGCGACCGCTGAGTCTGACCGTCAAATGACAGAGGGCAGGCCAACTCGAAAGGATCTCGGGCTGGCCTTCCTCGTGAGACTCGAGCAATTCGCTACCGCTTCTTGTTCAACACTCCCGGAGTGCTCGCTGCTATGTAAGCGCTGTAGGGAACCCCGGTTTGAGTGCCGGTGTTGGTTAAGGTATAGAGGACTGTCGACGATGGGGCCGCGACGACCTCGTAGGTAACGCCGTTGATGTTGATGGTCTTGCCGACCAACGCCATCGGGTTTGGCGGGCTGGCAGCCGAGAAACCGAAACCACGTCCGCCCACCTTGGTGACTTTGCCAAGCAAGCCGAAGTTGGCCGTGTTCACGGTTCCGTAATCCCAGCCGATCGTTAGGCCAGCCATATCTCCGCCAGCTTCCCGTCCTCCGCCGAGGGAGTTTCCGCCATCGGAGGTATTCGCCAGGGTCGCGTTTCCGTTGCAGATACCACCCGCCGAGCAGACAGCTGCGGCCTGCGTAAAGTGCGAGCGATAGACTTCAAGTCCATCACTGTTGGTCGACGTCGCGAATGGAACGTAATCGGCCACCGTGCTGTTGACCAGGTCCTGTGCTGCTTGTGCGAGAGCCTGCGGCCCGACAGGCGGTTCGTCATGGAGCTCTCCTGGAAGGAACCTACATCAGTTGAATTGACAAAGAACTGCTCGCACGGTGGTGGGATTTTGGCCAGTAACTGTTACGCCCAGATGAATTGCAGTTAATGTCGTAAGAATTCTGGGACCGACTCGCCCGGCGGGTTAGTGGACGCAAAACCCAAGCGGGACGGGGCAAATGAGAAGCGTAGCTGGCTGACGTCCACCACCTAAGTGGTGTCGGAAGCGCCCCGCCCGTACAACATCTTCCGTGTCTTGGGGAAAATGCTGAGGGCATGGAAGATAAGAGGTAGAAATAACATCTCCTGGCCCTTCGTCCTCCCCTCGCAGGCGCCGGCATTCGTGGACGTGGAATGGCAGACGAAGAGCAGCGGCCGGGAAAGGGCACAGACCACTCCGAACCCTCCAACTACGAGCCGAACCAAACCAATGATGACGTGGTCGGCGAGAACTGGACGCGGACGGTGCAGTTTGCGGCGGGCGTCCTGGTACTGATTTTGACCGGGGTTCTGGTGGATCGCTATGCGCCGCAACCGAATTCACAACTTCAGCAAGAGGTAGCCGATCTACACCAACAGGTGCAGCAGCTCGAGCAGTCGCAGGCAATGCCAGCGAGCGTGCTGAACGAGTACCGCGATTCGATCTGCTATATCTACGGGGTGTATAACGTCAGCTTCCCGAACCAGGCACCTAAGCTGCGGGCGCGGGTATCCGGCACCGGGTTCGTGGTAGCGCAGGGATTATTGGCCACGAACCGGCATGTGGCCGAGCCGTGGTATGGCGATCCGGAGGCCGACGTGCTAATCCGGCGCGGCGCCACGCCGACGCTGGAAAAGCTGATTGCGTTCTTCCCGGAATCGCCGACGCCGGTGGAGATTATGCCGGCAGTGGTTTCGTCGACCGCCGACCTAGCGGTGCTGCATCTGGATTTCACTCCGTTCACGAAGAAGCTAAAGCCTCTGCCACTGGCGGCGAAGCCGACAGCGCCGGGCGACACTGTGACCGTGATCGGATATCCGATGGGAGTGGCGGGGATGGTGGCAAAGTCGCCGTCGCCCGTCTATGACAAGCTGGCATACCGGCATGATGACATTGGCGCGGCGAACGAACTGGCCGCGCTTTCGTTGATTCGGCCATCGGCGACGGTTGGCCACCTGGGCGATGTGGTGGGCAACAAGCTGATCTACGACGCGGGTACGGCACACGGCGGGAGCGGCGGCCCAGTCTTCAATTCACGCGGCGAGGTGATCGGCGTGAATTCCGCATTTATCGACGGATTTTCTGGCGGCACGCTAGGCATCGCAGCCGAGTCTTTGCGGCCGCTGCTGGTGGCGGCCGAGAACCGGGTGCCGAAATCCGATGTGTACATCGGGGCGCAGGCTACGAGCGCGAAGGAGCCGGTGAAGACGGTCGAAACCCACGCAGCCAGCCCGGTTCCCGCACATGTTCTTCCTCCAAGCGCCGTAAGCGAGCAGCCATAATCGCCTGGCGGCCAAGATAGCCGACGATCTTCGTTGGGTCAGCGCGGTCGACCACCGGGAGGCGGCCGACGTTCGCGGCCAGCATGCGGGCGGCAGCGTCGGAGAGAGTCTCTTCCGGATACGACAGAACCAGATCCTTACTCCCCGCTTCGATCGCGGGCAGACGCGCGCCATCGACAGTTTCGAGCGCGCGCAGGATGTCGCCCCGCGTGATGATACCGGTGAGTTTGCCGCTTGTATCGGTCAAAAACAGTCCTTCGTGGCGCACGACCGCCGGGTCGCGACGGGCGATGCGATCGGCAAGATCACTAACGATCACGTCAGCAGATATCACCGGCGGGTTCTTGTCCATCACTTCACCCACGCTCAACACCTGCAGAACGTCGGCCTCGTAGTCCTGGTGGATGCGCAACCCGCGGCGCGCCAGCTTCTCAGTCATGATGGAGGAGCGGGGTTGCAACCACATGGCGATGCCATCTGCCAGAACGCTCACCAGCATCAACGGAAGGACGGCGTTGTAATCGCGGGTGATTTCGAAGGCAAAAATGATAAAGGCGAAAGTCGCGCGCGACGCCGCGCCAAAAACCGCCCCCATCGCGACGAGCGCGAAGGCTGCGGGGGACAGGTTGGCAGATGGCCAGAAGTGATCGACCACCAGGGCGAAGGCTCCGCCCATGGCCGCGCTCGACATAAACATCGGAGCGAGCAAACCGCCGGAGGTTCCGGAGCCGAGCGAAATGACGAGAGCGACGGATTTAGCGAGCATCACGACCAGCAGGAGCTTCAGGGCAAGCTGGCCGTTGAGGATGTCGCTGATGGTGTCGTAGCCGACCCCTAGAACCCGGGGCACAAAGTAGCCGATGATGCCGAGGCCAAGCGCGCCGATCGCCGGCCACCACAGCTCGTCGACAGGCAGCTTCTCGAATTGATCTTCCACCCAGTAGAGCAACTTGCTGAAGCCGACCGCAGCCAGGCCGCAGAGCAAGCCTAGAAGAAGGTAGAAAGGCAGCGCCTGCGGAACACGGAAGTCGGTGTGCGCCACAGTGAACATGGGCCCGGCACCCAGCAGTTGCATGTGGACGGCGGTGGCCAGGGTACTGGCGATCACCAGCGGAATGAAAGAACGCGACTTGAATTCAAAGAGCAGGAGCTCGATGGCGAGGATGACGCCGGCAATCGGGGTGTTGAAGGTCGCGGACATGCCGGCGGCAGCACCGCAAGCGAGCAGAACTTTGCGCTCGGAAGCGGTAGTGTGCAGAAACTGACCGACCAGCGAGCCCAGTGCTCCGCCCGTCTGAATGATGGGGCCTTCCGCCCCGAACGGGCCACCGGTGCCGATCGCGATAGCGGCGGAAATCGGCTTGAGAATCGCGACCCGCGGCTGAATGCGGCTGCGGTTGATGAGTACGGCTTCCATGGCCTCCGGAATACCGTGGCCCTTGATCTTGGAGGAGCCATACTTGGCCATGATGCCCACGATCAGGCCGCCGACGACGGGCGTAAGGATCACCCACGGCCCGAGATGATTGAGGCGGGCGCTGGTGAACTGATCGTTAAAGCGGTGAAAGAAGAAAATGTTGGTGAAGAGGCCGATGAGTCGATAAAGCACGTATGCGACGCCGCCGGCGAGCAAACCGACGGCAGCGGCCAGCACAGAAATCAAGCCGAGGCGGAATTGCGCAGGCGAAGAGGCAGGAAACGCGGGACGCAGGCCGGTTGCGCCCAGCATCTGCTGGCGGATTTCAGTCTGGGCTGGAGAGACGTCAGGCAAAGGAGAGCGGAGCTACCCCCTTTTGCCGGATCTCGCTCCCCTCGTACGCGCCGTGGTTCGGCTGCGATGCCCGTTGGAATGCAGGGAAGAACGCGCCTGCTGAGCAGCTTTGCGCAAGGCGTCGACCAGCGCGGGCCCAGTCGAGCGAAGTTCGGCGCGATGGTAGAGCGACAAATCCTGGAGTACACGCTCGCCTCGCGGAGTCAGGCTCAGGAGGACCAGGCGCCGGTCCTGACCTGGAATCTCGCGCCGGACATAGCCCGCCCGGACCAGGCGGTTGACCAGTTCGACGGCGCTGTGATGCTGGATGTGCAAGCGCGTCGCCACTTCTCGAATGCAAGGTTGCACATCCCGGGAAAGACCTTTGATAGCAAGCATGAGCTGATGCTGGCGCGGTTCGAGGCCGACCGAACGAGCCGCCCTCTCGCTGTTGGCAAGAAACAGGCGGATCTGAAAACGGAGCTCCGCCAAGGACTCGTAGTCCGACAGGGTGAGTGATTTCATGCCGCGAATTATATCGTACCCATCCCACAGTCATTTATATCGTAGCACGATGTGTTAAATCAGGGGGAGCACCGAATTCTCCAAAAGAAAATCCCGTACAAGAATTTTGCCGCAGAATGTAAAAACCTTCCCTCTGACCAAGGGGCTCGTTCCGCTCAAGGGGCAGTTCTGCCCGGGCGAAGTGTTTCCATTCTCCTGCGCAATGGCGTGACGCGCTGTTGGCGCGTCCGTTAGAATTTAGAGTTCCCGCAACCAGTTTGCTCGAACCAGAGAGGCGAAGGACCGATGATTGCACGTTATACGCGCCCGGAGATGGCGCGCATCTGGAGTGAAGAGAACCGATTCCGGAAGTGGCTGGCGGTGGAAGTAGCCGCCACCGAGACACTGGCCGAAGCCGGCATGGTGCCGAAGGAGTCGGCCAAGGCAATCCGCGAGCGCGCCGATTTCCGCCTGGAGCGGATCCAGGAGATTGAAAACGAAGTCCGCCACGACGTGATTGCCTTCACCACGGCGGTGGCCGAGATCGTCGGGCCGCATGCGCGCTGGTTTCATTACGGGCTCACGTCGAATGACGTGGTCGACACGGCACAGGCACTGCTGATCAAGCAAGCGTCGGAAGTGATTGCAACCGACCTGGAGCGGCTTGCCGAAGTTCTAGAGCGGCGCGCATGGGAGTTCAAAGACACGCCGCAAATCGGCCGCACGCACGGGATCCATGCGGAACCAATCACCTTCGGATTCAAGATCGCGAACTGGTACTCGGAGACACAGCGGAACATTGAGCGCTTCAGGCAGGCGGCGGAAGGTATGCGCGTCGGCAAGTTCTCCGGCGCGGTCGGGACGTTTGCGCATCTTTCACCGGAACTGGAGGAGAAGATGTGCGCGCGGCTGGGATTGAAGGCAGCGGATATCTCATCGCAGGTGATCCAGCGCGACCGGCACGCAACGTACTTGTCGGTACTGGCGGTGATTGCCTCCACGCTCGATAAGATCGCGACCGAGATCCGGCATCTGCAGCGGACGGAGGTTCGCGAAGCGGAAGAGTTCTTCAGCGAGAAACAGAAGGGTTCCTCGGCGATGCCGCACAAACGCAACCCGGTAACCTGCGAACAGATCAGCGGCCTGGCGCGCGTGGTGCGCTCGAACGCGCAGGCGGCGTACGAGAACATTCCGCTGTGGCACGAGCGCGATATCTCGCATTCGTCAGTCGAGCGCGTGATCCTGCCCGATTCGACGACACTGGTCGATTACATGCTGCAGAAGACGACGAACCTGATCGACACGATGTTCGTGTACCCGGAGCGCATGCTGGCGAATCTGGAGAGCACGCGAGGACTGCTATTCAGCGGGCAACTGCTGCTGGATCTGGTCGAGCACGGCGTCTCGCGCGAGGATGCGTATCGGATGGTGCAGGGGCATGCGATGCAGGCGTGGCGCGAAGGCCTCGACTTTCATCAACTGGTTCTGGGAGATAAAAACATTACAGACCGTGTGCCGCGGAAGCAGATCGAGTACGCGTTCAACCTGGACCGGCAACTCAGGAACATCGACAGGATTTTTGCACGCGTATTTCGCGGTCAGGCAGGCGGCAGCGTAAAGAATCGTAAAACTTCCGGCGGCGCAGGGGCGGCGAGCAAAACTTCCAAGCCCAAGAAGGGTTCACGCTAAGGCAGGATGGCTTTAGGAAGGCGATGAACCTGAGTCTCGACCATCCTCAGAGGGGTGGGACGAGCCGATGAGCGCTTCGCAGGTTTTCAATAGAGACCGCAGTTGTTCGGCACAGGCGGGCGCCACCAGCTCGCGAACAAACTCGCGCAAGGGCTTGTCGAGTTCGGCCAGCAGTGCGAGTCCCCTCTTCGTAATGTGCGCCCGGACGACGCGGCGGTCCCTCGAATCCCTGCCGCGCGCCACCCAACCTCTTTTCGCCAGCCGGTCCACCAGCCGCGTGATGTCGGGATCATGGGTAAGCATGCGCTCGCCGATCTGGCTGCAAGGCAGTCCGTCGGTTCCGGCCCCGCGCAAAATGCGAAGCGCGTTGTATTGCGTCGGCGAAAGACCATACGGCTTGAGCCAGCAGGCAAAGCGCGCCTGCAATTCGTCGGCGGTGCGGAGCAGCGCGGTGTACGCCTGCTCTTCAAGCGAAACCTCTTTTTGCGCGCTTGCCGGTGAGTCTCCCGCGGAGGCTTCGGAGGCCGGCTTTCGCTCGCGCCGGACGAGCGTTTCTTTCATGCATCCATTGTTCGTGATCACGAGCAATTCCGTCAAACATAGCGAAGTGGCGTATTTCGAGGAGCTTAGGAAGACCGATTTTCAGGCATCCCCAGCCCCGAAGAAGACATCTAATAATTAAATATAAAGTTAGTTCTTATAGAAAACGAAAAACAGCGAATCGAATGAAACAAAGTTCGAGGAGGATGGCAATGAAAGCAAAACAGATTCTCTCGTCCCTGGTACTGGTGGGCGTGCTGAGCATCGGCATGGCAGCGCAGAGTGGTGCGTCACGCAATGACGCCAGCATTGCGCCGGAGGTCGTCAAGAAGCTGGACCAGAAGTCGCAGTTCGAAAAGGTGCAGTCGTCGGTGCAGGACGGAATCGTAACCTTGACCGGCGCGGTGCCGCTCTATCAGGACAAGTTGGATGCTGCAAAGAACGTACGCAAACTCAAGAACGTGCAGGGCGTCCGCAACCTGATTGAAGTGTCCGGCGAGAATGTGCCGGATGCGGAGCTGGCCGCGCAGTTGTCGAAGAAGATTTACTACGACCGCGTGGGCTATCCGGATAACGCGTTCAACTACATCACGGTCAGCGTGAAGAACGGCATGGTGTTCCTAAGCGGGCAGACTTATTACAGCGTGCCCAAGGATTCGGCACTTGCCATCGCGAACCGGATGCCGGGCGTGAAGGATGTAGTGGACAACATTCAGGTGCTGCCAACATCGCTTTTTGATGACCAACTGCGGAGACAGGCAATGCGTAGCATTTATGGCAACAGCGTGTTGAGCCGCTATGCAATCGATCCGGCAAAGCCAATCCGCATCATCGTGGACAACGGTCACATCGTGCTTGAGGGCACGGTGCAGAGCCCGATGGACAAGCAGGTTGCCGGCATGCGGGCGAATGCCCTGCCTGGGGCGTTCAGCGTGCAGAACAACCTGACGGTAGAGAGTGATTCGAAGCAAGGGATGTAACATCCCTCCTCCTCTCTCCAAGGGCGCAGCGGCAGCTGCGCCCATTTTTTTGATTTTCTTCGAGCCCGCCGGGCCTCTGCGATTCAAGGTTCTTGCCGAAAGCAGATCTACAAAACTTCACTCGCTGAGGCACGGAGAAAACACTACGGCAGGCGGTTGATCAGCGACGCAACGTAGCCGGCGCCGAAACCATTGTTGATGTTAACGACGCTGACGTTCGACGCGCAGGAGTTCATCATCCCGAGCAGGGCGGCGAGGCCTCCGAAAGCGGCGCCGTAGCCGATGCTGGTAGGGACGGCGATCACCGGCACGCCGACCAGGCCTCCAACCACACTGGGTAGCGCGCCTTCCATCCCGGCACAGACGATGACGACGCGCGCGTCGGCGAGCGTCTGCCGGTTGGCAAGCAGGCGGTGAATGCCGGCGACGCCGACATCATAAAGATGCTGGACGTTATTGCCCATCAATTCGGCAGTAACAACCGCCTCTTCGGCCACCGGGATGTCGCTGGTGCCGGCGGAGACGATCGCGATGGATCCCTTTCCGTGACGGGTCGAGTCTTTTTGCAGGACGATGGCGCGAGCCAGTTCGCGGTATTCGGCTTTTTTCACGACTTTCCGTACGGCGCGAAATTGTTCGGGCGTGGCGCGGGTCGCCAGGACGTTGCCCTCGTGCTGGGCCAGCCGTTTGAAGATGCTTGCGACCTGCGTGGGTGTCTTCCCCTCTCCAAAGATCACCTCGGGCATGCCTGCCCGCAAGGCGCGGTGATGATCGACCTTGGCAAAGCCGAGGTCTTCGAACGGCAGATGGCGCACGCGTGAGACAGCCTCGTCGGGCGAGAGCTTTCTCTTGCGGACTTGTTCGAAGAGGTCGCGAATCGACTCGGCGTTCAAAATCGGCTCCAGGAGTTAGCCTAACACCGGCGGGTCAAAACAGGAGCGGTTGGTGAACATGCGGCCCACAGCTCAAGCGGAAGCCGTGCGTGCTTTGCGATGGAGACGGCGGAGCTTGCGAGCGAGCTCAAAATAAGCACGCGGGGCGGTGTCGGGAACGCGGTGTGGGGCGAGCATCAGGCGGCGTATGGCGGCCGGCTGCACCAGGCCGTCGAGATACGCGCTGTAGAGATCGGAACCGAGCAGCTTGCCCAATTGGCGAATGACGAAGCCGGAGTCGGGTAGATCGGTCATCTCGGCCGCAAGTGCTTTCTCAAAGACAGCGAAGGAAGTGATGGTCGCCTCAAGATCGCGGTGCCACAGTGCGAGATCGAGCAACTGGGCGGCGCGAGCGGAGGGGAGGCACGCGATGCGTTCCAGATCCACCTGCGGCATTTGATTCAAGGCCTGCAAATCAGCATCGCGCAGCGTTGGACGTGAAGGATCCAGGATGCGGGAACCAACGTCAATTAAAGCCTGTTCGAGAAGGGCCGCATAGAAATCGTCAGCGGCGCTCTTTCCGGGAGCCTGCACATGCGTCTGCGGCAGCCCCTGGCATGCCGCATAGAGGAATCGCGCGGCGGCTTCACTCGCTGAGGACATTTTGAATTCGTGCACAGAGAGCGCGTTGATTTCCGGCCAGTAGAGGCAGCCAGCTTCTTCGAATTGGGTCAAGCGGGCGGCGATGTCATCGGCCGCAAGACCGCGGCGTTCCAGACGCCGGCGCAAGGCGGCGAGAGCTGAGGCTGGATAGATTTCAGGCAGCAGATCAACCAGGAATCGCGGCTGCGTGTGATTGTAGGAGGAATAGCGTTCGACGCCCAGCACGCTGGCCAAGCTGTTGATCAGGTTATAAAAGGTCGGAGCGAGGTCGGGGCCAGCCGAGTCATCGCGTTGCCAGCGATCGAGAAAGAGACGGTAGCTCTCGTATTTCTCAAGCGGCGTCGCATTGAACAGGCAGATCGTGTCGGGGTTGACACGCACTGCCGGCACGCGTTCGGTCTGCTCGCCGGAGACACCCCAGTAGAGGGCGTCGACATTCTGGAGGACAGTGAGGGTACGGTCGAGGGGCAGCAGTTCGTGCAAACGCGCGGGCAGATGCTGGGGCGCGAGATGCGACTCGCCGAAAAGCACGAGAATGCCGGCGCTGGGATGGCGCTCACGCATTTCAGCGATCTTGGCAGCCGCATGTCGATCGCGGGCGCCGATTTTGCGCAGGTCTTCGCGGGGCATGCAATCGAGCCCATAAATGGCCTCGGCATGCTCGCGGGCGGTGACCAACAAATCGTAGAAGGGAGCCCAATCGTATCCCCACTCAGCATCGAAGCGGATGCGGGCCCGGAATTCGTCAGCCGAGATTTCGCGGCGCCACCACTCCTCGAGAATATGCTGATCGCGGGAGTAGATCGTCTCAACACCGAGAATAATGGGGCGATCGCCGGGTAAAGCGCGCGCTTCGAGGAGCGAAGCGGCGCAGCGCTGCGCGCCGGGCAACGCGTGGTAATCGGCGATCAGGGCAATGTCGGCCGCTTGAACGGTCTGCTGGACGGCCGATTCGTCGAGGATCATCTCGTAGGAACGGAACGCTCCGGCGAAGTCGCGTAGATATTTGCGCCGGGAGTTGGGATCCTGGGCGCGGATCTCGCGCTCGACGCTGACCAGCGCGTGCCGTTGGCCGGCGCTGCGACGTGCCCGGAGGTTTGCGATGCTCGCCATTGCTTCCTTTACGACCGGCTTACCTTGACTTCGCCGCCACGCTCTCCCTATGCTCGGTCTGGCCTGCCGCCGCACGCAGGCAGCGAGGACTGGTGCGCTTGCCGACTGATTCGTCCCAAAAAAACTCGCCTTTGCAGAATTCTTCGTTCCAGCCGTTACTGGGCGTTCCGCCGAAAAACCTGACCGTGGCCACCACCGGCGCGAGCGGCTCGTTATTTTTGAAACACCTCTTGATGACGCTGGAGCGGGATGTGCGCGTGAAAGTTGTGAACTTTGTCGCCTCCGACAGCGGGTTGCGTGTGCTGGCGGAGGAGTTGGGTATTAAAGGGCGCAGCAAACTGGTGGAGCAGTTGCTGGCCAAGCGATCGCGTAAGGTACAGTTGCAGGCGAATGTCGATATTGGTGCGAATGTCGCCAGCGGATCGTATCCGGCGGAGGCCATGATCGTGCTGCCGTGCAGTATGGGAACGCTGGCCCGCATCGCGAACGGGATTGCATCGCACTTAATTGAAAGGGCAGCGGACGTGTCCCTCAAGGAACGCCGACCGCTGGTCCTATGCGTGCGCGAAACCCCGCTCAACAAGATCCACCTCCGCAACATGTACCGGGCGGCGGACGCCGGCGCCACCGTATTCCCGCTGATTCCGACCTTCTACAACCGGCCGAACAGCTTCGATGTCATGGCCAGAGAGTTCGCCTATCGGGTTCTTGCGCACATCGGCCTGCCACAACCCGACGCCTACCGCTGGAAGGGCTGAAATCGGGCGCAGAACGACCTTAGGCGGGGGAGCCTTTAAGTGTAGGAAGTTGGGCCCGAGCCAGCCAGATTGCGACCGGCCATGTCCCCCGGAGCAGGGACCTCGCCCCGATCCTCGTTCAGCCAAGATTCGTCAGAAAATTTGGATGCGTGGGCAAGATTCGCTGGTCGCGATTTGGTGGAAGCGCAGTGTGCGGAATGGATTTCGAGTAGGGAGCAAGGCTTGAAAATTTTTTCTTTTAGCGTTCATGTTCGGGAGCAATGACGGAAACTTTCTGATGCACAAGGAGTAAACACGGTTAGAACCGGCACATCGCTGTTGACTTCGGCGATACGCGCCCTTCGGCGAGTTGACGCTCAACCGCGATCCGCGCTACTGTGCGCTTACACCGGAAAGGAGGTGGTCGAATGCAAAGTTCAGATGGCAGTTGTACCAGAGGTAGCAAAAGACCAGGTGAGGTGGCTGCGACTTAGAGCGGTCGCTCTAAGCGGGGTTCCGCAGGCCGCATGGCCCGTGGGACTACAGCCCGCACACTCCCGGTGAGTTAGGATTCTACTTCCGCCCGGCTGTCAGGTCAGGCCGGGACCCGGAGTCGCCGAAGAGGCCACGTAGAGTGACCACCTCTTGGTCAATCCCAACAGTACCACCGGCGGCCCGCGTGCCTAGCATGCGGGCCGTTTCATTTGTGGGTAACTTTATCTGGCAGCGGCTTTTTCGAAGGCGAGCCGAATAACCTTTTGAGTTTCTATAGCGAGCCCTAACGCAAGCAAGTCTTGGGCTGCGAACCAGCGCACCTCATCCGCGTCGTCCCCAGCGCAAAGCTCTCCTGTGATCCGCCGGCAAAGGAAATCGATCAGAACGTAGTGATATTGGATGTGGCCGTCGGCATCGGGCACGACGCGGTCAAAAACGCCGAGCAGTTCTCCAATTTCCACCGTCAGCCCTGTCTCTTCCCTCACCTCGCGCTCGGCGCAGGTGCGCAACGTTTCGCCGATCTCGAGCAGGCCGCCGGGAAGCGACCATTTGCCCATCAGCGGCGGGCGTCCGCGCTTGACCAGCACGACCCGGTCGCCGTCGATGATGATGGCGCCCACACCGACTAGCGGGGTTTCGGGATATTCGCGTCTCAAGATAGCTCCTGGCTCCCAACTCTGGCTCTAAGCTTTCGGCTCGTAGCGCGTAGCTCGCAGCTCACAGCTTGCAGTTCCTCACTGAAACAAATCTCGCGGCGAGATGTCTACGATGCGCCATTGCTTGCCGTCCCAGCTGGCGATCAGGCGAACCTGAGCTCGGCGGTGCAGCACGGGCTGGCCATCCGTCCAGGGAACGGCTTCGAGCGTAATTTCGGCCACGATGGCCCCAAGCGCCCCGTCCTGCGAAACCTGGCTGATGCTGTAGTCGACCTGTGGTGGCTGGTAGCGTTCGAGAAACTGCGAAACCTCATCGCGGAAAACGGGAAAGCCGGGCATGCGCGCGCTGTCGAACAGCTTGAGAAAGCGATTGCGATTTTCGTTTTCCAGCGCCTGCCGAAAGCGCGACAGCAGCGCTGCGGCATCTTGATCTTCAAAAGGCTTCTGCGCATTTGCCGCAGGAGACGCGCCTGGCGCGGCCGCAGCAGCCGAGGTTGGTGCGGACTGATGTGGAGTGTCTTGCGCCGGCGCGCTCAATGCGCCCGAGCAAGCCAGACAGAAAACGGTCAGGACAAATCGTCCCAACGATCGCAGGGGCCAGCGCATCCAAAATGTGGACGCCGAACAGCAGGATGACGACATGCAAGCCGATTGTACGCGCAGCTGCGGCGACCGACCGTGAGATTGCGGTGAGCATAGACGATCAATCGGATCTTCAGGCTCCCTGGTTGCGCTTCGGCGCGCGAAGGCTAGAATAGGACGCCATGGCACTTGAGGAATATAAGCGCAAACGGCGGTTCAACGAGACTCCCGAGCCGGAAGGCAAGGTCGAACCTAAGAGCAAGCACCGGTTCGTCGTGCAGATGCACCGCGCAACCCGGCTGCACTGGGACTTCCGGCTGGAAATGGATGGCGTGTTGAAGTCGTGGGCGGTGCCGAAGGGGCCGTCGCTCGATCCGGATGACAAGCGCCTGGCCATGCAGGTGGAAGATCATCCCGTCTCTTATTTCGATTTTGAAGGCACAATTCCCGAGGCCAACTACGGCGCAGGCACGGTCATGGTGTGGGACGTAGGCACGTGGCAGCCGCTGTCGCCGGTTCCTGTGGATGGCAAATACGTTCCGGGGACCGATGCTGAAGCGAATGCGATGTTGGCGAAAGGCGATCTGAAATTCCGGCTTAATGGGAAGAAACTGAAAGGCGATTTCGCGCTGATTCATATCAAGGCGCGACGCTCGGGGAGCAAAGGCAACGAGTGGCTGCTCATCAAGAAACGCGATACGGAAGCGGTGGAGGGTTATGACATCGACCAGTACGATTCTTCGGTCCTGACCAAGCGCAGCCTAGATCAAATTGCCGGAGATGAAGGATCGCGGGAGTGGACGAGCAGCCGTCCGGCCGGGCGCGGCCGCGTGAAAGCGGCGTGGCTGGCCGATGCAGTGGCGAAGTTCGACCAGAGAAAGCGCGCAGAACAGAAGGCTGCCAAACCTGACGAGAGCGCTGCGAGGGGCAAGACTTTGGAAGGCAAAAAGCCTGAGAAAGTAGCGAAGGTTAAGAGCACGGTGCGCGCCGACGAAAAAAAAACGCTGAACGCGGGCCGACGCGCACGTCGGAAGAAAATACCGTTGAAAAAGTCAGCATAAGAGCGTCCCGCCACGATAACCCGATGGCCGGACCAGCTGGCCGCTCGCGAAACTCTTCTCCAGGTTCGAGGCCAAGTACTAAATCTCCTTCTGCTTCCGGTTCCACCTCTGATTCCGATTCCCTTCTGGCTGCTAAGAAACGTTCGCGATCCGCAGCGGCTGGATTCGAAGCACCGATGCCGACGATCATCTACCCGATGCTGGCGACAGCCATCGAAAAACCGTTCGACGATCCCGAGTGGCTCTTCGAAATTAAGCTCGACGGCTATCGGGCGGTCGCGTTTCTTGAGAACGGCGAGACGCGGCTGGTCTCGCGCAACCAGAACGACTTGACCGGCCAATACCCGGAACTTCACGACTTGGCGGATCGCATCAAGGCGAAGCGGGCTATTCTCGACGGCGAAGTGGTTGCACTCGATGAACAAGGTCGCCCTTCCTTCAGTCTGATGCAGCAACGCACGGGCCTGCGGAGCTACGGGCGGCGCGTCGAGCCGAAAGCAGACATACCGATTCTGTACTACGCATTCGACCTGCTCTACCTGGATGGTGAAGACCTGCGGCGCCTTCCGCTCGAGCAACGCAAGGCTAAGCTGGCTAGGCTGTTGCGCGAACCCGACGGCGTCGCGCGCATCTCGGAAGCGTTCCCCGAGCACGGCGTGGCGTTGTTTGAAGCAGCGCGCGCGCGGGGCCTCGAAGGCATTGTAGCCAAGCATCGCACCAGCGTTTACGAAGAGCGCCGTAGCCACGAGTGGCGGAAGATCAAATTGAAGCAGCAAATCGAATGTGTGATTGGCGGCTACACCGAGCCAGAAGGCAGCCGGCCTTACTTCGGCTCGATCGTGCTGGGGTTGTACGACGATCGGGACCGGCTGATTCATGTCGGACAGGCTGGCAGCGGATTCGACCACAAGACGCTCGAGTCGGTCTGGAACAGGCTGCAGAAATTGAAGACGGACAAGTCACCATTCTTCGGCAAAGTGGAAGCGTTACGGCGGGCGCATTGGGTAAAGCCGGAAATGGTAGCGCAGATCGAGTTTGGCGAGTGGACGCACTCGACGGACGAAAGTGGCTCTAAGCTGCGGGCGCCGGTGTTTCTCGGATTACGCGATGACAAGGCTCCGAAGGAATGCCGGATGGAGCAGGCAGAGGTAAGTTGAGCTACGTCGGCTGGGGAGCGGATAAACCGGCTCTCAACTATCTTCTTTTGGGCGATAACCCTCATCGAACTGGTCCACCAACCGGTCTCATAGCCCAAATGGCGAGTTGACCACCTTCGTTGACTTGGCCTTCGCTGCGACGTAAGATTCGACGCCAATGATTGGCGAGACGATCTCCCACTACCGTGTTGTCGAGAAGCTCGGCGGCGGCGGAATGGGTGTTGTCTACAAAGCCGAAGACCTCTCGCTGCGGCGATTCGTCGCGCTTAAGTTCCTACCCGATGCGGTTGCGAAAGATCCGCAGACGCTCGCGCGCTTCCAGCGCGAAGCTCAGGCAACCTCGGCGCTCAACCATCCCAACATCTGCACGATTTACGAGATCGGCCAGCACAACGGGCAGCCTTTCATCGCCATGGAGTTTCTCGATGGCGTGACGCTCAAGCACCGTATCGGCAACCGTCCGATGGACACCGAGACGATTCTCACGCTCGGCATCGAGATCGCCGATGCGCTCGATGCGGCGCATGCCGAAGGCATCGTTCATCGTGACATCAAGCCCGCGAACATCTTTGTGACCAAGCGCGGGCACGCGAAGGTTCTGGACTTCGGATTGGCGAAAGTGACGAGCACCGGACGGCCCGGCGAGACCGAAGCCGGCATGACGGCCGCGACCGAAGAGCACTTGACCAGCCCCGGTTCAACGCTCGGTACCGTGGCTTACATGTCGCCCGAGCAGGTGCGCGCCAAAGAACTCGACGCGCGCAGCGATCTTTTCTCGTTTGGCGCAGTGCTCTACGAAATGGCAACCGGCGCGCTGCCATTCCGCGGGGAGAGTTCGGCGATGATCTGCAAGGCGATCATCGATGCCGCTCCGACACCCGCGATACGCTTCAATCCGGATCTTCCGCAGAAACTGGAAGAGATCATCAACCGGGCGTTGGAGAAGGACAGAAATCTTCGTTATCAGCACGCATCCGACATGCGGGCTGAACTGCAGCGGCTGAAGCGGGACACGGAGACGGGGCGCAGCGCTGCGGTCAGTTCGCAAGCCGTGCCCGTAGCACAGGAGAGCGGAGCGGTGCCAGCAAGTTCGCAGGGAGCCTTGCCGGCAGCGAGTTCCGGCGTCCAGCCACCGGTCTTGGCCACCACTTCAGGAACGCACGCCAGCAGTTCTGCGGTCGTCGCCGCAGCGAAGGAACACCGGATCGGACTCGGGGTAGCGAGTGCAGCGGCACTGCTGCTGGTGGCAGCGGCGGCCTATGGAATTTACGCCTTTGTCTCGCGAACGCGGCCAGCGCCGTTTCAGAACTTCGACGTCAGCAAAGCCACGCAGAGTGGCCGAGCGACGCGGGTGGCCATCTCGCCGGATGCGAAATACCTGCTGTATGTCACCGATGAAGGCGGGCAGCAAAGCCTATGGCTGCAGAACATTCCCACGAACAGCAATACGCAGGTGATCGGGCCGGCGGATGTGGACTATCTGGGTCTGCGCTTTTCACCCGACGGCAATTACCTGTACTTCGTGCGGCTTGAAGCGGGCAGCCATTCTCTGAAATATCTTTACCGCGCTCCCGTGCTGGGTGGCACTCCCCAGAAACTGGTTACCGATATCGACTCGAACATCAGCTTCTCGCCCGATGGACAGAGATTCGCATACATCATCGGCAACAATCCAAAGGTGGGCGAATACCGGGTGGTCATCCGGTCCGCCGACGGCAGCAACGAAAAAACCCTCACCACCGGACCGCTCAACGAGGCGCAATTCGACGTGGCTTGGTCCCCCGACGGCAAGGTCATCGTCATGCCGCTTTCGCAGCCAGGCGACGCGCTGGGCGGTATGCTGGCCATCGACGCGGAGTCGGGCAGGCGCACACCATTCCTGATTTCGAAGGACTTGTTTTTCGCGGTTCCGGTCTGGTTGCCAGACGGCAGCGGCCTGCTGGCGCTGGCTCAACCGATGTTATCTTTGCAAAATCAGATCGTTCACGTATCGTATCCGTCCGGCAAAGTATCTCCGATTACCCGCGACACAAACGCTTATATCGATCTGAGCGTGGCTGCCGACGGACGTACGCTGGCAACGGTTGAGAGGCAGATTCACAACAAAACCTACGTCGTGCCCGATAGCGCGAGCGGTTCTCTGGCGCGAGAGCTTCCAATGGACGGGTTCCCGCCCTACGAGGTTGGATGGACACCGGAGGGGCCACTCGTGCTGAGCTTCCTCGGTGGCAAAGCGTCGCTGATCAACCCCGAATCCGGCGCGAAGACGGCGTTGCTCTCGCAGATTCAATTCCCTGGGTTCGTTCGCTCATGCCCGGACGGGCACCTCGTGTTCGCCGCAATCCCGGGAGGCAAAATTGAAGCTCACATATTTCGCTCCGATGCGGACGGCGGCAACGTAGAAGAATTAACCCACGGGAAGTTCGACTTTCAGCCCACGTGCTCTGCCGACTCCAAGACCGTGCTGTTCGAAGACGCCGACTCCAAGCTCGAGAAGATTGCGATCGGCGGAGGCACGCCCCAACAGCTTCCCGATCGCCCAAGCTTCGGTCGAAGTACGGTCTCTTCCGATGGGAAGCTCGCCGCGATCGTCACAGCACGCAACGGCGAAACCAAAGAGAAGCTGGGACTGTTGTCGCTCGATTTCAGCCAGCCTGTGCGGCTCGTCGATTTCGAGAAGCCCCGCGCCGAGTACGGCACTGTACTGGGCGATGGCCCGATCCTGTTCAATCGCGACGGGACTGGCATCATCTATCCGGTTCGTGAAGGTCAGACGGACAATCTCTGGCTGCAGCACCTCGATGGCTCGCCCGGCAAGCAGCTCACCGACTTCAAATCGGAGTTCATCCGCGATTTCGGCTACTCCTACGACGGAAAACAACTCGCCATCATCCGCGGCCATCGCGAATCCGACGTCGTGCTCATTCGCGAATCGGCGAAGTAGCCCACGCGGATGACAGAAGCATCAACATCGCAGTCATGCGCTGGGAAGCGAACCCCTTTCAGCGTGGCGCTGAATCGTGGCGCTCTTGCCGCATTAACTCCCGGGAGGATAGCCCTTAAAGATCTTGATCATGGACTGATCGAGTTGGTCGAGGCGTTCTCCTCGTTTCTCCTTGAGCTTTACTGATGCTCGCGACGACCAGACCAAGCGGTGTTGTGACCGGTCAAACATCTCAAAAGATAGCGTGCCTTTTCGAATAAATCCGGCCGAGGCTCCCATCGCGGGTCCGGAATCCCAGATGGTCTGGCCCGGTAAGGCCGTTCCTGTGGTAATCGAAGTCGGATCTTGGAAGGCGTTCGCGTTCACATCACCGTCCGTGGCGGCGTGATAGGTGAGAAACAGGTCGGCCTGTTCGGGAGCAGCCTTGTGCATGGCCTTCTTCGCCAGCATGCCATCCACCGCGCCTTTGATGTACAGGTCGAGCGTCGGGTCAGCGACGGGCATTCCTGGAACCCATGCATAGGTTTTGAACTTTGCGAAGTCAGCCGACTTGTCGTATTTGAGCGAGACCTTTTGTGCAAAAGCCGGAGGCACAATTTGCCAGAGAACACCGAGGCACATCAGAATTGGAAACCCCCACCGTACCAGTCTTCGGGCCAATCATCTCCTCCAGAGAGCCATGGTCTTAGTTGGTATGCAAAACTTCCTAGAAGATTAACCTAGCCTGGCTGTTCCGCCCACGAGTGTACCGGGATTCTGCGTTGATGATGAAGTGATTGTGGGATGAAAAGAGCATTCCGCCCTGCTGTCTGCCGTCAATGAACGGTGGACATATCGGCCTTGAGACGGTGCAAAGCCCGCTGATCAAGCTGGATCAAACCGTGGCTGGGGCTGTCGAGATCGGCGATGAGCGCGACCACGATTGCGATCGTGAGAGGAAGAAGCGTTAACGTCAACCAGAATCGGACCGGAAGGGTCGCACCACGGGTGAAAACAGCTATCACAGAAACAGAGATAATGAGAATCCAAACCGCCTGCGGGATACGGTTCTCAAACGCAGCTACTCGCTTCTCGTGAAGGTCGATGGTTTCGTTAAGGGAGTTGAGGTAAAGGGACGTAATGGCTGTGCGATCGTTCTGCGCTACCGTGGAGGCATCGAGCCACAAATCCTCTTGTAGTTTCTTGGCCTTGCTGGCCGCGTCGTCGAAACGGTTAGCGTCGACCAGGTCAAGCCGCGTGTCCACATATTCGCGGAGCAGTTGCCTGGAGTGATCTCGATAAGGTTGCGGCAGCGTATTGGCGCGAAGGTAGGTCGTGCCAATCGAAATCGCTTCATCCACTACCAATGAACGGCGCTCAGAAAACCGAGATGTCGCCAGGGTCAGGGTGAAGCCAAGAAGCAGACTGACGAGAATAAACAGTCCGTCCCGAATCGTTCCCATCTGTTCCTTACGTTCAGGCACCTCAGGAATCCTGTAGCGCACGGCGAGGAGACGTCCAAGTTCCAAGACGCAGGCCAGCATGGCTCCAAGCACCAGACCGAGTTCCCACGGGTGGTTCAGAATGTTTCCCATTTGTTCTCGCTTTGCCAGAAGGAGGGTAAATGGATTGGGGTCGAAATACCACACTTCGGCCTTTCCATTTGCCATCTTCAGATCAATGAATGCAATCGCTAAGGTCCACCACTGACGACTAAATGCTTCCTCAAAAGCGTGACGAACACTCGCCAATCGTGCTCTGTACCCACTGGCCAGCACTGCACGACGGCCGATCGCTAACCGCGGCAATCGCAGTGCCTCTCCACTTTCAACCTAGGTTGCGTTCCTTCGATACTGCTATTTTAGACAGCCATCAAATGGGTTCTCGTGGGCGCGGGTAAGCTTCTGACTCAGTTCGGACTACAAACCACTTCCGCGCGGACATCGGACAGGGCAAAGCCGACTCACATTCGGCGGCATCGCTGGAAGATGCTTGAGCCGTCTCCCGGCCGTAGATGTTTACTTCATCAGGTGCTGGCGAGCCTTCGGACCCTCTTTGTGGTTTCGACATTTGCTGAGTTCACCGGGTTCGAGGCACTCCGAGACGTGTATCGATCGCGCTGAACCGATGGATTTGCTATCCATCGCACAACTACTTGTTTACCGGAGAGCTTTGACTTGCCACGACTTGCCAACCCATGTGCTGGGTTTTCATCCAGACGTCCGTCCACTGCTCACTTACATTGACTTTCTTCCCCGCGCTGTCTTTGCCTTTGCCGTCAAATCTGCCGGTGACGATTATTGTCTTCCCGTGCGGGATCACTTTAATGCCACTGTTCTCGGCTGTCTCCCATTTCACCTGGTGCATGTTGTTGAGCTGGTCCGCCTTCCCGCGCACAAGGCCGTCTGCATCAGTGAACACCGCGTCATCGGCGAACAAAAGCGCCGCGTCCTCCGGCTTGTTGTCTTTCTCGGCGCTCAGCCAGGTATCCTCCAGCTTGAGAATTGCATCCTTCACATCTCCGCTGGATTTTCCTTGAGCGACTGCGTTGAACTGCATCGCGCCAAGCATCAGCATCGCCAGCGCGATGGTCACAACCGTAAGTCTCTTCATGGCTGCCTCCGTCAGGATCGAGTGAAAATAGGCCGATTTGCACGAGCATGATGACACTTGACCGCTTCACTGTCGAGAACATCGCATTCTTCGATCTGCCGTGCAGCCGTTTCCGGCTCGATTCGAGAACCCGGCGGACTTTCAGAGGCCCGGTGTTCGTTCGGAAAGCCAGTTGTGTCGGGCGGGAGGTTAGTGAATATCTTTCATCGCCAGCAGCGTGCCATAGTCTCTGCCGGAGGGTTCCGTGGCCCGGGTAATGACGGCGGCGAAGGCGTCGCGAAACTCAGGATATTTTGCAACCAGCGCCTTGATGACCGCGACGTTCTCCTGATATGCGAGATTCGTATTCGAGACGTCGGCGCTTTGGTATTTCACGACCAGATCGACATCCTGATCGACAGCCACCGGGAAGATCGCCGTGAGGCGATAGGTCTTGCCGTTGGCGGAAAGATCGGCGCTGCTTCCGTTCGCGGGCAGATCCGCAGGTTGGAGTCCTTGCGACTCTTCGTAGATCTTGTCGGTAGCG
>Ga0335069_10002919_pt1 | contig 26073 bp, 22 predicted proteins | sample Lox_Sample_11_FD_206714 | JGI IMG/M metagenome (GOLD analysis project Ga0335069, IMG submission 206714) | Soil microbial communities from Loxahatchee National Wildlife Refuge, Florida, United States - Lox_Sample_1.1 | ecosystem: Environmental > Terrestrial > Soil > Wetlands | place: USA...
CATCAGCGGGTTCGGCGTGAACGCGATGTCCAGGTCGACCATGGCCTCGGTCGCCGGAGTCCCGCCGCGGCCTTCGTGGCGGAAAACAGGCGGCAGTTGATCGAGGCCCCAGGCCGCGATGCCGACCACGACGGCGAGCCCCAGGCCGCCGAGGACGACACGCCGCCACGGCCGCGGCAGGATCGCGGCTTCGAGCGCGCGCAGGTCGCGCGCGAAGGCGCTGGTGCGGATCTCGAGGGCATTGGCGTCGAGGAGCCCCGACAAGGTCTCGGGCAATTGCGCGCGCACCGGCAGGGTCGCGCCGGCAACGAGGATCGGGATGGTCCGGATCCGGCGCTTCAGCGCCGCCGCGATCTCATACGCCTGGACGTCGCCGGCGTCGAAGAGCCGCGGCCGTCCGCTGCCGGGCGCGGTGTCGAGCCAATGCGGGCCGATGACGACGAGCATGACGTCGCAGTGCGCCAGCGCGTCGTCGATGCGCTGGCGCCAGGGGTCACCCGGTGCGATCGCCTCGGTATCGAAGAAGACCGTCGGATGGCTCGCGTGCGCCGCGAGTCCGTCGGCAAGCCGTCCCGCCTCGGCGGCGGAATCATCGCGTCGATAGCTGACGAAGAGGTGCGCCATACGTCGCCCCCAGGACTCTTGGCGAATCGACCGCGGCGAAACGAGCGCGATATCCTGGCGCCTCCGGGTCGCACGACCCCGGGACATCCTGCCAGGCCGCGCCGGGCTCGAGGCACCCGGCGGGACACCCGACGAGACACCGGAATGCAGGCCTAATGTACCAGTGCCGGCGAGCGCCGTTCAGGATGACGTCGCGCGCCGGCGGACGCGGTCGCGGCGGTTCGATCCGATCCGGGTCCGCCCGACGTGGGGCCAGCCCGATCCGGCGACTGCCGGCGTTATGCTCGTTGCCGGGAAATGACGAAGGGCTGCCGGTTCCAGCACCGGTAATCGATGCTTGACTTGACCGAGAGCCTCGGCGTGGCCGCCGGATTGATACTTCACGCCGATCCGGTCATGCTAAGGACCATCTGGCTTTCGCTCGTCGTGAGCGGATCGGCCTGCGCGATCGCTTCGGTTGTCGGCCTTGCGGCCGGCGGCTGGCTTGCCTCCAAGCCATTCCCCGGTCGGCGAATCGTCGTGGCCGGGCTGCATACCTTGCTGGCGCTTCCTTCGGTCGTCGTCGGCCTGGTCGTCTACCTCCTCCTGTCCCGCGCGGGACCGCTCGGCGCGTGGGGCATCCTGTTCACGCCCGGTGCGATGGTCATTGCGCAAACGATCCTGGTGCTTCCGCTGCTCGCGGCGCTGTCGCGCCAACTGGTCGCCGATGGACTGCGCCAGGCCGGCGATCCCCTTCGATCGATGGGCGCCACGCCGATGGTCGCCGGGATCCTGGTGCTGCTGCATGAGCGATGGGCCGTCGCGACGATCGTCCTGACGGCCTTCGGCCGCGCCCTTTCCGAGGTCGGCGCCGTGATGATCGTTGGGGGCAATATCGAAGGGGTCACGCGCGTCATGACGACGTCGATCGCCCTGGAGACCAGCAAAGGCGACCTGCCGCTGGCCCTCGCGCTGGGCGTCGTCCTGCTCGCGATCGTCGCCACCGTGAACGGAATGGCCATCCTGGCAAGGCGCCTTCAGCGAGGCGAGAGTTCCTGGGGCGAACCTTGACGACACGCCAGCAAGCGGACACCGTCGTGGCGCTGGACCACGTCGACGTGCAGCTTGGTGGCGTGCTTGCGCTGCGCGACATCACGTTGCGCGTCGGTCGCGGGGAATTCCTCGCGCTCATCGGTGACAACGGATCCGGCAAGACCACGCTCCTGCGTGCGCTGCATGGTCTCGTCGGGCATACCGGGTCGCGCACCGTCGCATCCGGATCGCGCCGGACGCAGGCCATGGTCTTCCAGAGGCCCTTTATCCTGCGCCTGTCGGTCTGGCACAACGTCGTCATTGCGCTCTGGCTCGCCGGCGTCGACCGACGTGAACGTCCCGAACGCGGCGCCCGGGCGTTGCAGCGTGCCGGCCTGGATGCGCTGCGGGGCAGGCCGGCCTGGACGCTGTCCGGCGGCCAGCAGCAGCGCCTGGCGCTGGCGCGCGCGTGGGCGGTCGGCCCGGAATTGCTGCTGCTCGACGAACCGACCGCCAACCTCGATCCGGCGGCGCGACAGGAGATCGAAGAACTGCTCGCCTCGTTCAACCGCGAAGGGATGACCATCGTCATGAGCACGCACGACCTGGCGCAGGCCGGGCGATTGGCGACGCGGATCGTGCAGATCGATCGCGGCCAGGTCCGCACCGATCTGCCGGCATCCCGTTACTTTGAACGTCGGCGCGATGCAGGTGCCTTCCCCAGCGCACAGGGCAACCCGATATGAGACCCCTCGTTCGGGCGGCGTTCGCGCTCGCGCTTTTCATCTTGCTGCGCAGCGCTGTCGCGGAGCCACAGGGCATCGTGATGGCCTCGACCACGAGCACCGAGCAGTCGGGCCTCTTCGGGTACCTGCTGCCGGCCTTCACGCAGGCAACCGGGATCGCGGTTCGCGTCGTCGCCGTCGGCACCGGCCAAGCGCTGGACATCGGTCGGCGTGGCGACGCCGATGTCCTGTTCGTCCATGACAAAGCGGCCGAAGAGCGATTCGTCGCGGAAGGTTTCGGCCTGCCGCGCCGTGACGTGATGTACAACGACTTCGTGCTGGTCGGCCCGGCTTCGGACCCGGTCGGTGTGGGAGGCCGGGACATCGTCGCCGCGCTGATGAAACTGGCGGGTTCCCATGCCGCGTTCATCTCACGCGGCGACAACAGCGGCACGCATGCCGCGGAGCTGCGCTATTGGAAGGAAGCCGGGATCGATCCGCGCGCCAAGTCGGCGGAGCAACCGTTCGACTATCGCGCTTGCGGATGCGGCATGGGGCAGGCGCTGAACATGGCGGCGAGCAGTGACGCCTATGTGCTCGCCGACCGGGGCACCTGGCTGTCCTTCAAGAATCGGGGCGCGCTGTCGGTCCTCGTCCAGGGCGACGAGCGGATGTTCAATCAGTACGGCGTGATCGTCGTCAATCCGGCGAGGCACCCGCTGACCAAGACGTCGCTGGCGCAGGCATTTTCCGACTGGGTGGTCTCGCCGCAGGGGCAGGCGACCATCGCCTCCTACCGGATCGGCGGCGAGCAACTTTTCTTCCCGAACGCGAAGCCCTGATTCACCGGACGCGCACGGCCGGCGCGGCGAATTCAAGACACCTCACGCCGCGGCGGATGACGTCATGCACGGCCCGATCGTGCCCGACCGGAGATCCTTTGGGGTCAAAGCGCGGGATCCTTTGGGGTCAAAGCGTGCGATGTCGCCTTCGATGACCCCTCGACGACGTGTACCGTTGGCGTGTCACGCTGACGACCCGCAGGGACTCGAATTCGACATCGCACGCTCTGACCCCACGATATGGACCCCACGATTTCCGCGAGCCGTATCATTCGATTTCGCTCCGCAGCATGTGCGCGGAAACTCGGGCGTCGCGGCGGCCTTCGGCCTGCCATACGGCCGCCGGTGACGACGAGGGGGACTTGATGACGACGACCACGGAGCTGGAGCAGCTCCTGATGCAACGCTCGCTGTCCGACGCGCATCTTGTCGAAGCCGCCGAGGCCGCCGCGGACTTCCGGATACTGCCGGACGCGACGGTGATCAAGATCGGCGGCCAGAGCGTCATCGACCGTGGCCGGGCGGCGGTCTATCCGCTCGTCGACGAGATCCTTGCCGCGCGCAAGACTCACAAGCTGCTCATCGGCACCGGGGCCGGCACGCGAGCCCGGCACCTCTACTCGATCGCCGCCGGGCTCGGGCTGCCGGCCGGGATCCTGGCGCAGCTTGGCGCATCGGTCGCGGACCAGAATGCCGCGATGCTGGGGCAACTGCTGGCGAAGCACGGCATCTCCGCGGTCGGCGGCGCCGGCCTCTCGGCCGTACCGCTGTACTTGGCCGAGGTGCAGGCCGTCGTCTTCGGCGGAATGCCGCCGTACAGCCTATGGATCCGTCCCGCGGCCGACGGCGTCATTCCGCCCTACCGGACCGACGCCGGCTGCTTCCTCGTCGCGGAGCAGTTCGGTTGCAAGGCGATGGTCTACGTGAAGGATGAGGACGGGCTCTACACCGCGAACCCGAAGACCTCGAAGGGCGCGCAGCTCATCCGCAGGATTTCGGTCGCCGAGATGAAGGGCAAGGGGCTGCAGGATTCGATCCTCGAATTCCCGGTACTCGACCTGCTTCAGGCCGCACGCCACGTGCGCCAGGTGCAGGTCGTCAACGGCCTGGTCCCGGGCAACCTGACCCGCGCGCTCGCCGGCGAGCACGTCGGCACGATCATCACGGCCGACTAGCGAGAGAGCCGCCACCATGAACGACGCCTCCAGCGCCATCAAGCATGTCGCCTCGCCGCTTGCGCGCCAGACGCTGCTCGACGGGCAACTCACCCGTCCGGTCGCGGGCCGGGCCCCGATCCGGCTCCTGCCCTGGCTGCAGGTCGTCAAGATCGGCGGTCACGCGATCATGGACCGCGGGAGCCAAGCCATCCTGCCCGTCGTCGACGAACTGCGCCGGCTGCTGCCGGAGCATCGCCTGCTCATCCTGACGGGCGCCGGCATCCGCGCGCGCCACGTCTACAGTGTCGGCCTCGACCTCGGCCTCCCGGTCGGGTCGCTCGCGCCGCTCGCCGCGAGCGAAGCCGGCCAGAACGGCCATATGCTCGCCGCGCTGCTGGCGCCGGAAGGCGTGTCCTATATCGAGCACCCGACCATCGCCAACCAGCTCGCGATCCACCTGAGCGCGGCGCGTGCCGTCGTCGGCAGTGCGTTTCCGCCTTATCACCACCATGAATTCCCGGTGTCGCGCATCCCGCACCACCGGGCCGACACCGGCGCCTTCCTGATCGCCGACGCGCTCGGCGCGGCGGGCCTGACGATCGTCGAGGATGTCGACGGTGTCCTCACGGCCGACCCGAACGGACCTGACGGCAAGCACGCGAGCCTGATGCCCGAGGTGAGCGCGGCGGAGCTGTTGAAGCGGAACGTCACGCTGCCGGTCGACCGCGCGTTGCTCGAGGTCATGGCGAACGCTCGGCACCTGGAACGGGTCCAGCTTGTGAACGGACTGGTGCCGGGGCGGCTCACCGCGGCGCTGCGCGGAGAGCATGTCGGAACGATCATCCGCAGCGGGGTCGCGCGCGGCTGAAGGACTCAGTGCGCCTGGTCTCCGCCGCCGCAACCCGACGGCCGCCGGTCCAGCACCGATTTGGCGATCGACAGGATATCGACCTCGCGCAAGCGGAACGTGTGGCGGCTGCCCGCCGCGGTGACGAAGCTCACATCGACGAGGTCGTCGTCGGGGCGCGCACCACGCACCATCGACCACAGCCGCACGGATTGCGGCTCGACGCCGCGCTCGTCGAGGCTGTCGGCGACCGACTCGGCGCCCGAATCGGCGACCGAATCGGCGACCGGGTTCGATTTTCCTTTCGTCACGATGCCTCTCGAAGGCGCGCCGGACTCGAGCCCCCGGGGCGGGTCGGCGTCCAGCGGGAAATCATCGACTCCGGCGACGCGCAGGACCGCTCCGGAAGCGCGCTCAACACGCGTCAATGCGGCCTGGGATGCCTCTCGTTATATTTTACAGTATATAACGATGCCGCCGGCCCTCGTGCGGCGGCGAAGGGTCTGCCCGCACGACGAGCGTTTCGGCCGCGCGGCGGCCTAGCCCGACGACGCGCGATCCACGGACGGATCCGCCGTTTCCGCGTCGGGCGGTCCGGCATCCGGAACCCATCGCTCGAAGCCGCAATAGCAGATGAACTTCCTCGCCGCGGCGCGGCCGAAAAGGGCCATCCCGAGGCGCGAGGCGAGGTCGTGCCCCATCGCGGTGACGCCGTTGCGCGAGACGATGATCGGCACGCCCATCCTCGCCGACTTGATCACCATCTCGCTCGTCAGGCGACCGGTCGTATAGAACGCCTTGTCGCCGCCGCCGACGCCGTGCATCGCCATCCAGCCCGCCACCGCGTCGATCGCGTTGTGGCGGCCGACATCCTCGACGAAGACCATCATCCGCGTGTCGCGAAACAGCGCGCACCCATGGACGGAGCCGGCAGCGCGGTGCACGTCGTACCGGCTGCGCATCGCGTCGATCATCGCGGCCAGCGTCTCGCGCCGGATCCTCGCCTCGCCCGGCGCCGGCAGCCGGACCGCGTCGATCTGCGCCATCTGGTCGCCGAATACGGTCCCCTGCCCGCACCCGGTCGTCACGACCCGACGCGCGGTCCTTTCGGCCCACCGTGCGATGCCGCGGCGCGTCTTCACCGCGGCGGCATGGACCGACCAGTCGACATCGATCGCTTCGATGTCCTGGACGCGATCGACGAGACCCTGGTTCAGCAGCCAGCCGAGCACCATCAGTTCCGGCGCGGCGCCCAGCGTCATCAGCGTGACGAGTTCGCGCCGATCGACGTAGACCGTCAGCGGCGCCTCCGCCGGGATCCGCAGGCCGCGGGCGACGCCGGTGTCGTCGATCACCTCGATCTGCTGCAGCAGCGGCGCCTGCGCGCCGCTCAAGCGCGGCGCGCCAGGGACGACCGCTGCGGCGACCGCCTCGAACGCGACCGGCTGCTCCGATTCCGCCGCCATCGGCGGAGGCCTACGCGGTTCCCGCGAACGCCGGGCGACGCCCGTAGCCGATCGTCGCCATCGGAATGCCGCCGCGTGCGACCTTGACCGCGCAGTACTTGAATTCCGGGATCTTGCCGAACGGGTCGAGCGCCGCGTTCGTCAGCAGGTTCGCCGCGGCTTCGTAGTACGCGAACGGAATGAACACGACGCCGTCGGGCGTGCCGTCATCGCAGCGCACCGTCAGCGCGACCTCGCCGCGCCGCGACGCGACGGTGACGACGTCGCCCGCATGCAGGCCCAGCTTCGCGAGGTCGCCGGAATTCATCGACGCGGTCGCGATCGGTTCGATCGCATCCAGCACGTGGGAGCGGCGCGTCATGCTGCCGGTGTGCCAATGCTCCAGTTGCCGACCGGTGATCAGCACGTACGGATAGTCGGCGTCCGGCCGCTCGTCGGCCGGGATGATGTCGGCCGGCACCAGCTTGACGCGACCATCCGGCGTCGGGAAGTCGTCGATGAAGACGGTCGGCTGCCCCGGATCGTCGGCCGACAGGCACGGATAGGTGACGCTCGATTCGCGCTCGAGGCGCTCCCAGCTGATGCCGGCGATCGACTCGTGCATCGCCTGGCGCATCTCCTCGTAGACCTGCGCGACGCCGCATTCCGGGCCGGCGTAGTCCCACGCCAGGCCCATCCGGCGCGCGATCTGCTGCGTGATCCAGAGGTCCGGGCGCGCATCGCCCGGCGGATCGAGCGCCCGGCGCCCGAGTTGCACCATCCGGTCGGTATTGGTCACGGTCCCGGTCTTCTCCGGCCACGCGCTGGCCGGAAGCACGACGTCCGCAAGCCACGCGGTCTCGGTCATGAAGATGTCCTGCACGACGAGGTGCTCGAGCGCGCCCAGCGCGTGCCGCGCGTGGTTCAGGTCCGGGTCGCTCATCGCCGGGTTCTCGCCCATGATGTACATCCCGCGGACCTTGTGCGGGTCGTCGTCGGGCGCCAGCGCCTTGTGCATGATCTCGACGACCGTGTAGCCGGGTTCCGGGTCGAGCGGCGTGGCCCAGAACCGCTCGAACCAGCTCCGCGCGCGATCGTCCTTCACCGGCTGGTAGTTGGGCAGCATCATCGGGATCAACCCGGCGTCGCTCGCACCCTGGACGTTGTTCTGGCCACGCAGCGGATGCAGCCCGGTGCCCGGCTTGCCGATCTGGCCGGTGACGCTCGCGAGCGCGATCAGGCAGCGCGCATTGTCGGTGCCATGGACGTGCTGGCTGATGCCCATGCCCCAGAGGATCATCGACCCCTTGCTGGTGGCGAACTCGCGCGCGACCTCGCGGATGGTCGCCGCCGGAATGCCGCAGATCGGCGCCATCGCTTCGGCGCTGTAGCCCTGGACGTTGGCCTTCAGGGCCTCGAAGTTGTTCGCGCGGCGCGCGATGAAATCGGCGTCGACGAGGTCTTCGTCGATCACCGTGTGGATCATCGCGTTGAGCAGCGCGACATCCGTGTCGGCGCGAAACTGCAGCGTGCGCCACGCATAGCGGCCGATGTCGGTCACGCGCGGATCGGCCAGCACGATCTTCGCGCCACGCCGCGCCGCGTTCTTCATCCAGGTCGCCGCGACCGGATGGTTCGCCGTCGGATTCGAGCCGATCACGAGGATCAGCCCGGCGTGCTCGACGTCGTTGACCTGGTTGCTGACCGCACCGGACCCGACGCCCTCGAGGAGCGCCGCGACGCTCGAGGCGTGGCACAGCCGCGTGCAGTGATCGACGTTGTTGCTGCCGAAACCGACGCGGACGAGCTTCTGGAACAGGTACGCCTCCTCGTTGCTGCCCTTCGCGGAACCGAAGCCGGCGAGCGCCTTGCGCCCGTGCCGGTCGCGCAGCGTCACGAAGCCGCCGGCCGCCCGCGCGAGGGCTTCGTCCCAGGTCGCTTCGCGAAAGACGCGCTGCCAGTCGGCCGGGTCCGGCGTGCCGACGATCTCCTTCGGCACGCCGGGCTTGCGGATCAGCGGTCGCGTCAGGCGCTGCGGATGGTGCGCATAGTCGAATCCGAAGCGACCCTTGACGCACAGCCGCCCGTGGTTCGCCGGCCCGTTGCGGCCGTCGACACTCAGGATCCGTTCGTCCTTGACGTGGTACGTGATCAGGCACCCGACGCCGCAGAACGGGCAGACGGAGTCGACCTTGCGATCCACGGCCTGCGACCCGATGTGCGATTTCGGCATCAGCGCCCCGGTCGGGCAGGCCTGGACGCATTCGCCGCAGGCGACGCAGGTGCTGTCGCCCATGCCATCGTCCAGATCGAACACGATCCGGCTCTCGAAGCCGCGATGCGCGTAGCCGATCACGTCGTTGGCCTGCTCTTCGCGGCACGCGCGGACGCATCGCGTGCATTGAATGCACGCGTCGAGGTTCACGGCCATCGCCGGATGCGACAGGTCCGGTGCCGGCTGCGCGCGCGCGGTCGCGGCGAGCGCCGGCCGCACCGTGACGCCCAGCTTCGCGGCCCACGCACTGAGCTCGCCGTGCGGCCGGCCGGCGTCGTCCCCGTTCCACTTGTAGCCCTGCGCCGGCAGGTCGGACAGCAGCATCTCGAGCACGAGCTTCTGGCTCGCCACCGCGCGCGCGCTGGCGGCCTTGACCTTCATGCCGGCAGCCACCGTCCGGCAACAGCTCGGCGCCAGCGTCCGCTCGCCGTCGATTTCGACGACGCAGGCCCGGCAGTTGCCGTCGGGACGATAGCCCGGCGTGTAGCACAGCCGGGGTATCTCGACGCCGTGGCGATCCGCCGCAGCCAGGATGGTTTCGCCGGCATAGGCGGCCAGCGTCCGCCCGTCGAGCTCGAAGTCGACCGTCGCCTGCGACGCCGAGCGGTCCGGCGCATTCATTTCAGGCCACCTCGTCCGGAAAATACTTCTGCACGCTGCGGACCGGATTCGGCGCCGCCTGGCCGAGGCCGCAGATCGAGGCGTCGACCATCACGCGGTTGAGATCCTCGAGCGTCGCGTGGTCCCAGCTCGCCGCTTCCATCAGGGTCGCGGCCTTGCGCGTCCCGACGCGGCATGGCGTGCACTGGCCGCAGCTTTCATGCTCGAAGAACCGCATCATGTTGAGCGCGGCATCGCGCGCGCGATCGTGCCGGCCCAGCACGATGACGGCGGCCGACCCGATGAAGCAGCCGTGCGGCTGCAACGTGTCGAAGTCGAGCGGCACGTCGGCGAGGCGCGCCGGCAGGATGCCGCCGGAGGCGCCGCCCGGCAGGTAGGCGTACAGCTCATGGCCGTCGGCCATGCCGCCGCAGAACTCGTCGACCAGTTCGCGCAGCGTGATGCCTGCGGGGGCGAGCTTCACGCCCGGCTCGCGGACGCGGCCGCTGACACTGTACGAGCGCAGCCCGTGGCGCCCGTGGCGACCGAAGCCGGCGAACCACGCCGCGCCGCGCTCGACGATGTCGCGGACCCAATACAGCGTCTCGAGGTTGTGCTCGAGCGTCGGCCGGCCGAACAGGCCGATCTGCGCGATGTACGGTGGGCGCATCCGCGGCTCGCCGCGCTTGCCCTCGATGCTCTCGATCATCGCCGATTCCTCGCCGCAGATATAGGCGCCGGCGCCGCGCCGCAGTTCGAGCCGCGGCAACGGGAACGGCGGATCGGACTGCAAGCGCGCCAGCTCGTCGGCGAGGATCGCGCGACAACCGTGGTACTCGTCGCGCAGGTAGAGATAGCAGGCCTCGATGCCCACGACGATGGCGGCGACCAGCATGCCTTCGAGGAATCGGTGCGGGTCGCGTTCCAGGTAGGTTCGGTCCTTGAACGTCCCGGGCTCGCCTTCGTCGATGTTGACGGCCATCACGCGCGGGGCCGGCTGCTCGCGCACGATCGACCATTTGCGACCGGCCGGAAACCCGGCGCCGCCCAAGCCGCGCAGCCCGGAATCCGACATCGCCTTCAGCACCGCATCCGGCGGCGTCGCGCCGCAGGCCACGGCGGCGGCGAGACGATAGCCGCCGCGCGCGCGATACGCGTCGTAGCCGACGTAGCCCGGCGCGATCGAGGCGAGCGGCGTCGTGATCGCCGCCGGCGCCTGCGCCGCGGCGTCGAACTGTGCGTCGTCGCGCGCCGTCGGATGCTCGACCTCGGCGGCGACTACGGCACCCTGCACCGCGGCGACATCCGCGCGCGCCACCGGCGCCTGGCCGACGACCGCGACCGGAGCCTGCTCGCATCGACCGACGCACGGCGCCGCGACGACGCGGACGTCCTGGCCGAGCAGCGACGGCAGGCGCCGCAGCAGGTCCTGCGCACCAGCGAGCGTGCACGACAGTCCGTCGCAGACACGCACCGTCAGCGCGGCCGGCGCGTCGTCACCGCGGAGCACTTCGAAATGGTGATAGAAGGTCGCGACCTCGTAGACCTCCGCCATCGGAATCTGCATCTCGCGCGCCAGCGCGACAAGATGGCGCTCGTGCAAGCCGCGCCACGCGTCGTTGAGCTTGTGCAGGTTCTCGATCAGCAGGTCGCGACGATGCGGCCCGGCACCGATCAGTCGTCGCACGTCGGCGATCGCCGCGGGGTCCGGCTGCCGGCCCTTCAGCTTGCTGTTGCGGCGCCGCTGGCGTCGTAGCGACTCTTCCGTGGCGATCGGTATCGCCTCGGTCGTCGTGGAGCGGCTCGTCACGGTCATCGATCGATCGGTGGCGGCGCGGAGCACGCGCTCGATGCGACCAATCTATCATATCGATGCCGGCGGCCGCCGCTTCGCGGCATCGACGGTCGCCTGCAATTCGCCTCATGTCACCAAGGTCGACGCGCCCGATGCACCTCGTTCCCCCCGACATCACCGGCATCGTGCTGGCCGGCGGCCGCGGCAGCCGGATGGGGGGCGTCGACAAGGGACTTCAACGGCTCGATGGCGAATCGCTCGTCGAGCTGGCGTTGCGGCGCCTCGCCCCTCAGGTCGGGCCGCTGCTCGTCAACGCGAATCGCCACCTCGACGTGTACGCGCAGCTCGGCGTCCCGGTCTGGTCCGACGCCGACGGCGAATTCTCCGGCCCGCTCGCGGGCATCCTCGCGGGTCTGCTGCACTGCGACACCGAATGGCTGGCGACGGTGCCATGCGACACGCCGCGATTCCCGCGCGACCTGGTCGCGCGACTTGCGGGCGCGATAGGCGCCGCGCCGGCTGCGGTCGCGGTCACGGTCGAGGAGGGGCAACGCCGGCGGCAGTCGGTGTTCTGCCTGTTGCGACGGTCGCTCGGCGCCGACCTGTCGGCCTTCCTCGCGGCGGGTGGCCGCCGAATCGAGTCCTGGCTGCAGCGCAACGGCTGCGTCGATGTGATGTTCGACGACGCCGCGGCGTTCTTCAATGCCAATACGATCGACGAATTGCGGACGCTGGAGCAGATGCCGCGCGAGGCGTGAACGGCCGGCCTACGGCGAACGCCGGATCGACAGCAGCGCCTGGTACGGCCCGGCGGGATCGTGATGCATCACCGGCAGGTCGTAGTTCGTCGCCCGGATGCCGCATGAATCCCGGGTCCGCGGATTCGTCCCACCGGTCGCATGTCGCATGTCGACGCGGCGCACGGTCACCGAATTGCCGGACGCCGCGTCGGCGATGACGAACCGCGGATCATCGTCGACGCGCCAGTCGTCACCGTACGTCGAGCGCGCCAGTTGCTGCAGTTCGTCCCACGAGGCCTGGCTGATCGACACGTCGATCCCATCGACGTGCCCGTCGCGCAACGCGACCACGACGCCGACCGGCGTCTGGTCGGGACCGATGACCACGCCATAGGGAATCCGGCACGCCGATGCGTCGCAGGCCGGGCCCATTCTCCAGTGATCGAGGGCGTCGGCGGCGGCGGCACCATATTCCTGCGCCAGCTGGCGCCGATAGTCCGGCAGCGGCGCCGGCGGATTCAACCGGTATCGATCGATGCCGAACGCCGCCATGATGCCCTGCGGCGTCGCGGCGTCCCCGACGCCGATGCCGTGGAAGTCGCACGACACGCTCGCGGCCGCAGCCGGCCGCTGCATCGGCAGCAGCGCGGCGTAGCTCAGCATGGCCATCCGCAGCCCGCGCACGATCGCGCGCCGCATGCCGCCGCGACGCGTCGCCGCGCGGTCGAGGGTCATCGTGTGGCGGGTCGACACGCGCTCGCGAGCCTTTGCGTGGGGAGCGCTGATCGTACCGGAGGGCCGAGGCCGCGAGAACGCCGTACGCCACGCCGAGAAAACGACGAAGCCGATAGGGCCGCAGGGGCTTACGTCGGCGCCCCGCGTCGCGCCAGCGGCATCTCAGCCGCCGGACGGGACCGGCGTCGCGATGTCGTCGACGTGGAAGTACCTCAGCGACGTCGCCAACTGTTCGGCCTGCGCACGCATCGATTCGGTCGCGGCGGCGAGATTCTCGACCAGCGCGGCATTCTGCTGCGTGCCGTTGTCGAGGTTGACCACCGCGCCGTCGATCCGCTCGAAGCTGGCGACGTTCTCCGCGGTGGTCCGCATGATCTGCTGGATGTAGTCCGCGACCTCGCGCACCTGGGCGACGACCCGGTCGATCGTCTGTCCGGCCGATGCGACAAGGACGCCGCCCTCCTCGACCTGCTGCACGCTCGCGGTGATCAGGTGCGTGATCTCGCGCGCGGCCTCGGCGCTGCGCTTCGCGAGGCTCCGCACTTCGCTCGCCACGACCGCGAACCCGCGCCCCTGCTCGCCCGCCCGCGCCGCCTCGACCGCGGCGTTCAACGCGAGGATGTTGGTCTGGAAGGCGATGCCGTCGATGACGCCGATGATCTCGTTGATCCTCTGGCTCGACTGCTGGATCCGCGTCATGTTGTTGATGACCTGGCCGACGGCCTTGCCGCCTTCCTCGGCGGTGCTCGACGCGCTGTCGGCGAGCCGCGTTGCGCTGCGCGCGACGTCCGACGTATCCCGCATCGCCGAGGACACGCCCTGGATCCCGGCGACGATGTGCTGCAGGCCCTCGGCGGCCCGGGTCGTCCGCTCGTTCAGCGATTCGTTCGAGGTGGCGATCTCGCGGGCTTCAGCCCGGATCGCGTCGGAGGCGATCCGCGCGTGGCCGATCATCTCGCCGATGCGCCGCAGCGCGCCGGCGAGTTCCGCGGCCACCGGCGACTCGATGTTCCGTTTCGCGATCGCGAGGTCGACCGTGCCGTCGTGCCGCACCATGTCGGCCGCCACGTCGGCCAATTCCGCCGACGCCTGGAATTCGCCGCGCGCGCGGACCGCCAGGTGAACGAGCACGATGGCCTCGACGATCACGTAGGCGGCGTGCTCGAAGACCCGCATCAGGCTCGGTTCGAGGAAGCAGACCGGCCCCCAGGCCCACTGCTGGAAGTAGTTGAAGCTCAGGTGGTGGACGGCGATCGCCAGGGCGCCGACGAGGATCGGCAGCACGCGCCGATAGGCGACCAGGATCGCCAGGAAGGCAAAGACCGCGAAATGCGCTTCCGCGTGGCCGCGCGCCGCGTGGATCAGCAGCGCGACCTCGGCCATCCCGATCACGGGCAAGCCGACCTGGCTCGCGGTTCCCCCTTTCGACACCAGGGCCACGACCAGCGCCGCTGCGGCCAGCGCGCCGCCAACCACCGCGACCAGCACGATGGCGCCATAGATCGCGCCATAGATGCCTGCCGCCGCGAACGCCGCCGCAATCCCGAACAGGACCGACTTGTCGTACTCGTTCAGCCCACGCTGCCTCGCCACCGCTTCGTTCACCGCGTCCCTCGATCGATCGGCCGGCCGCGCTCCTCCGGCGGCCATTTTTCGAGGTTAAGGGACGAGGCGCTGTTTCGCGGCGTGAAAAAAACCCGCCAGCCACCGGCAATTCGTCGCTTCGGACATCAATCCGCAGGATGCGTCGGATCGATCCACGGGACGTCCTCCGGCGGCTCGGCCGGATCGATGTCCAGGTTGATCGCGACCGCGTCGCCGTCACTGCGCACGAGAACGCACTCGAGCGTCTCGGCGCGGCTGGCGTTGATCTCCTGGTGCGGAACGAAGGGCGGCACGTAGATGAAGTCGCCCGGGCCCGCCTCCGCCGTGAACTGCAGGCGCTCGCCCCACCGCATCCGCGCGTGACCCTTGACCACGTAGATCACGCTCTCCAGCGGACCGTGGTGGTGCGCCCCGGTCTTCGCGTTCGGATGGATGTGCACCGTGCCGGCCCACAGCTTTCGAGCACCGACCCGCGCGAACGTGATCGCCGCCTGCCGATCCATCCCGGGCGTCTGCGCGGTATTCGGGTCGAGCCGGTCGCCCGGGATCACGCGCACGCCGTCGTGCTTCCAGGCTTCGCTGTCGCTGCCGCTCACGTGAACCCCTCCTGGCGCGACGCCACGCCCGCACCGCAGTGCCGCTGCCGACGACGAGCCGCCGCGCTCAGAAGATCTTCGCGACCGCGACCATCGTGCGGTAGACGCCCCAGGCGAGCGGTATGCCGACCGCCGACCACGCCGCAATCACCAGCACCGGGTTGCTGCCATGGAACGTCATCGTCCGGAATCCGACCGCCTCGGAGACTTCCTTGTCGTGCGAGAGGCGCTTTTCGTCTTCCAGTTCCGCGGCGGTCATGAAGTGCTTTTCGGCGACGGGCCGCACGAGGAGGTTCGCGATGAACCCGATCACCAGCATCCCGACGAGGATGTACATCGTCTGGTTGTAGACCTGCTCGCGCGGGAGCCCGAGGCCGATCTGGTAGTCGCGCATGTAATTGACGACGACCGGACCGACGATTCCGGCGGTGGCCCAGGCCGTCAGCAGGCGGCCATGGATCGCGCCGACCATCTGCGTGCCGAACAGGTCCGCCAGGTACGCCGGGACCGTCGCAAAACCGCCGCCGTACATGCTCAGGATGATGCAGAACGCACCGACGAAGAGCATCTCGTTGCCGGCACCCGCGCTCGCGGGAACGCTCGCGTAAAGCAGGCCGCCGAGCACGAAGAAGACGAAATACGTCATCTTGCGGCCCAGCTTGTCGGAGATGCTGGCCCAGAAGAACCGGCCCCCGATGTTGAAGAGGCTCAGCAGCGCCGTGAACCCGGCCGCGACGCCGGCGATCGCCGTGAGCTGCGTCTTGTCCAGTTCCGTGAACTTCTTCTCGATGCCGATCAGATGGCCGCCGAAGACTTCCTGCAGCATCGGGCTCGACATCCCGATGACGCCAATGCCGGCCGAGACGTTCATGGTCAGCACGAGCCAGACGAGCCAGAACTGCGGAATGCCCCAGACCTTCTTCACGTGGACGTGGTGCGGCGTGATCATCACGTTCGCCTGCTGCGTCGAGGGCGGCGTCCAGCCCGCCGGCGACCAGCCCGTCGGCGGCAGGCGGTAACTCAGCGCTCCGCCCATCATGAAGACGAAATAGACGATGGCCATCACGATGAACGTCTGCTCGACGCCGACGTTCGTCGGCGTCGCGAAGTGTTTCATCAACTCGGCGGCCAGCGGCGAGCCGATCATCGCGCCACCCCCGAAGCCCATGATCGCCATCCCGGTGGCCATGCCGCGACGATCCGGGAACCACTTGATCAGCGTGCTGACCGGCGAGATATAGCCGAGGCCGAGGCCCACCCCGCCGATGACGCCGGAGCCGAGCAGCATCAGCCAGAACTGGTGCGTGTGCACGCCGACGGCCGACAGCAGCATCCCGCCGCACCAGCACAACGCGGCCACGACGCCGGCCTTGCGCGGCCCCTCGTGCTCCAGCCAGCCGCCCCAGATCGCGGCGGAGCTGCCCAGCAGCACGAAGAACAGCGTGTACATCCAGCCGAGCGTCGAAATCTTCCAGTCGCAATTCGTGACGAACAGCTCCTGCAGGAAGCCGACGTCCGCGGCGCACTTGACCGGCTCCTTGATGCCGATCGCCTTGGACAATGGCAACCAGAACACCGAGAAGCCGTACGCCATCCCAATGCACAGATGGATCGCCAGCGCCGCCGGCGGCACCAGCCAGCGATTGAACCCGGGGGCCGCGATGATTCGCTTCTTCGACAGGAACCCCTTGACCTCGTCGGGCGAAGCACGCCCCGGTGTCGCGCCAGTGATCGACATGACCTTGTCTCCTTGTGAATATGTCCGGCTTTGCCTATTGAACGTCCGTTCTCTTCGCTAGTGGCCGGCTGCTCTTATCTCATCCAGTGTAAGGGATGATTCGGGTCGCCAACACCGGATCGGGCTCGGCAACGGAATTGGTGCGCCGCATGGGCCGGATCGAGGGCGACGACGCCGGGATTGCGTGACTTCCGCGCGTCCGAACCCCACCGCGACGAAGTCGACCGGGGTCAATCGACCGGCCAGGGCATCGATCGCGGCACGCGCGAGGCTGTCGCATCCGGCGTGGCCGGCGGCGCCGGCGATTCGGCGTCGACGAGCCGCCACCAGGGCGTCGCCCGCTCGCCATGAGCGGGCTCGGCCGGCTCGCCCAGCCGCGGCATCAGCAACTGGACGCCGGCCTTGTCGGCCGATTCGTAGAGCACTTCGGCCGGCAGGTCCCAGGCGTGCATCGCGAGGCTGAACGTCCCCCAGTGCACCGGGAGGAAAGGTCCGCCGCCCAACATCGCGAGCGCCCTCAACGCGTTGTCCGGCCCGAGGTGGATGTCGCCCCACGCCGGGTGGTAGGCGCCGACCTCCAGCATCACGAGATCGAACGGACCGAGGCGTTCTCGAATGACCTCGTACTCGGACGTGAGTCCGGTATCGCCGCTGAAAAAGACCGCGTGCCGCGACGAGCGGATCACCATCGCGGACCAGAGCGTCGCGTTGCGGTCCTTCAGCCCGCGACCTGAGAAATGTTGTGACGGAGCCGCCGTGACCGTGACGTCGGCGCCCGGCACGGCGTGCGACTCCCACCAGTCCAGTTCGACGATGTGCTGCGGCCGCACGCCCCACGCCTCCAGGTGCGCCCCGACGCCGAGCGAGGTCACGAAGGGGACGTGCCGGCGCGCCAGCTCGCAGACCGTCGGGTAGTCGAGATGGTCGTAGTGATCGTGCGACACGACGACGAGATCGATGGGCGGCATCGCGCGCAACCGGACCGGCACCGGTTGGAAGCGCTTCGGTCCGGCGAAACGCGACGGCGATGCGCGTGGGCCCCAGACCGGGTCGGTCAGGATCCGAAGGCCACCGATCTCGATCAGCACCGTCGAATGCCCGAGCCAGGTCGCGCGAAGGCCGCTCGCCGGTGGCTTCCTCCAGGCCTCGAGGGGATTCAGCGACGGCAGCGGGCCGGAGGGGACGCGGCGCTCGCCGCCGAACAGAAAATCGGTGATGGTCGGCATCGCGGCGCTGGCGTCACGCAGCCCGGGCGGAATCGGGTGCAGGTTGCGAAACCGGTCGCCGACCCACGCCGGCGACGCGCGCATGCGCTCGAGGCGTTCCGCGTCCGGCCGACTTCCGAAAGCTCGCATCCCCAGGGCTCCCTCGTCATCGGCCGCGATCGCGGCCGCTCGGCATCGTACCGGGACGTTCGGGGCGCGTCGCGTCGTGCTCGCGCCGCACGGCCCGTCACGGCGTGGCAGGCAGCGGAATGAACTCCTGGTCGTCGTGGACCGGCAGGCGCATCCGTCCCGCGCGCCAATCGGCCTTGGCCTGTTCGATCCGCTCGCGCGACGACGACACGAAATTCCACTCGATGTAGCGTTCCCCGATCGGTTCGCCGCCCAGCAGCATCAGCGTGGCGGCGCCGCGCGCCGTGAAGACGATCGGATGCGCGGCGGCAAAAACGAGCATCTGCCCGGCGCCATAGGTCGTGCCGCCGACCTCGACCGCGCCGGTCGCGATGTACGCCGCGCGCTGCGGATAGCGTGCCTCGAGTTGCGCACGCGCACCGTCGGCGAGCTGCCAGTGGACGTAGAACAGCGGCGAATGCGTGCGCACCGGCGAGCGCGCGCCGTGGGCCTCGCCGGCGATCAGCCGGGCCCAAAGTCCGTCCGACTCGTACGTCGGCAGCACGGCCGCCGCCGAGTGGACAAAGGCGGGCTCCGTGTCCTCGTCCTCCCGCGGCAGGCCGACCCAAGCCTGGATGCCGTGCATCGGTCCGCCGGCGCGGCGTGCCTGCTCGAAGCGTTCCGAGTGCGTGATGCCGCGTCCGGCCGTCATCCAGTTGACATCGCCCGGCCGGATGGCCAGTTCCGAGCCGACGCTGTCGCGATGCATGATCTCGCCTTCGAACAGGTACGTGATCGTCGACAGGCCGATATGCGGATGAGGTCGCACGTCATGCGTGCGCGGGATGCCGGCCGGAAACGTCACCGGGCCGACGTGATCGAAGAACACGAACGGCCCGATCATCCGCCGTTGCGCAGCCGGCAGGACCCGCCCGACCTCGAAGCCGCCGAGGTCGCGGCGCCGCTGCGATATCACGTGCTCGATCATCCCGGCCTCCGACGCGTGCGGGACCCGGTAGCATCGCCGGACCCGATCCGTGGAACCTACCCCGTCGGGCGTCGGCTGGCAACGCCACGGCGCAATCCCATGGCGGCGTCGCGAGTTCCCGCGGCCGACCGCGTTGTGGCCGCATCACACCGGGAGTCGATTCGAATGAACGATCGTCGTCGCTCGATCTGCATCGCCGTGCCGCTTGCGGCGCTCGCCTCATCGAGGGTCGCGCGCGCGCTTGCGCAGGACGCTCGCGTCGCGGAAGGCGATCCGGATGCGCAGGCCTATGCGTATCGCGCCGATGTCGCGCGGGTCGATGCCGCGACGTCGCCTAAATACAAGGCCGGCCAGTCCTGCCGCAACTGTGCACTGTTCCACGAGGATTCCGCCGGCGCGGCGTTCGGCAGTTGCGACCTGTTCCTGGGTCGCGAGGTCGCGGCGGGCGGCTGGTGCAATGGGTGGGAGGCGAAGTCCGGCTAGCCTGCGCGGTAGAGACTCCACCGACCGGTGGCCCCCCGGGACCCGACGTGCACGACGACGTCGAATCACCGGCGCACGTCGTCACGCACCGCATCCAGCGCGGGCGCCAGCACCGCGGCGAGCCGCGCCACGAGCGGCCGGATCTGCGCCGTGCTGGTCGCGGCAAACGACAGGATCAGGCCGCGCCAGCCGACGCGCTGCGTATACATCGACAGCGGAATCGCGGTGACGCCGCCGGCGATCGCGGTGCGCGCGAGCGCGCGATCGTCGAGGCCCAGCGGCAGCGCCAGCGTGACGTAGACGCCGCGCGCGCCGCCGGTGACACGCAACCGGCCATCGGCCATCTGCGGACCCAGCGTCGCCTGCAGGGCCTCGAGCAAGGCCGTGCGCCGCGCCGCGTATTCGCGACGCAGATTGCGCACGTGCGCGCGGTAATGACCCTCCTGGATGAACGCGGCGAGCACCTGCTGGACGAAATGGTCGCCGTCGCCGTAGAAGTCGGCCGACGCCTCGGCGAAGACGCGCTCCAGGCCGGGCGGGACGACGACGTACGCGATCCGGACCCCCGGATAGATGGTCTTGCTGAAGGTGCCGAGGTAGAGGACGCGCTCGGCCTCGTCGAGGCCCTGCAACGACGGGAACGGCGTGCCTTCGTAGCGATATTCGCTGTCGTAGTCGTCTTCCAGGATCAGCGTGCCGTGCTCGGCCGCGTGCCGCAACCACGCGAGGCGACGCGCGAGCGGCATCACGCCGCCGGTCGGGAACTGGTTCGACGGCGTCAGGTAGGCGATTTTCGCGGGCCGCGCGCCGCGCCGGGTCCGCGGGACCGGCAGTCCATGGACGTCGACCGGGCGAGGATCCAGTAGGAGTCCGTGGCCGGCGAGCACGTGCGTCGCCGTCCAGTAGCCCGGATCCTCGATGATCGCGGTATCTCCCGGATTGCACATCAGCCGCGCGACGAGGTCGATCGACTCCGCGGTGCCATCGGACAGGACGACCTGCTCCGGGCGGCAGCGCACGCCGCGCGTCGCGCGCAGGTGTGCGGCAATGGCTTCGCGCAGCGCGGGTGCGCCCCCCGGCTCCCCGGCATCGAGTTGTGCCCGATCGAGGCTGCGCAGCAGGCGATGCTGCAGCCGGTTCCACGTCTTCAGCGGAAACAACTGGACGTCGATCTGCCCCGGGCAGAACGGCTGCCGGGTCCAGAACGCGTGGACCGGATCGCTGCGGTAGCGCGCCCCGCGCCGCGAAAGCCGCAGCGGCGCGCTGTCCGGACGCGCCGCGCCGGCGATGCGCGGCGCGCGCAGCACGTCCGGCGCGATGCGGCACGCGTAGGTGCCGGATCCGCCGCCGGCCACGACGTAGCCTTCCGCTTCCAGTTGCTCGTAGACCGGGACGATCGTATTGCGCGCGATGCGCAGCGTCGCGGCGAGCGCGCGCGTCGACGGCAGTCGCGCGCCGGGCGCCACGACGCCCTCGAGGATCGCGCGCCGGATCAATGCGCGCAACGAGGCGCCGACCGTCGCCTGCGGCGCATCATGCCGCCGCTGCGGCCACGCGTGCTGCATCCAGTCGACGAGCGACTCCGGGGACGAGGTCTTCATGGGCTGCGGTCGGCCGCGCGGCAGGGTTTACGTTGACGCTGAAGTGGACCAGCGAAGCATAGCGAAAGTGGACCTCAAGGATGGTCCAATTCCGGCCTATCGTGGCGTGATGGATGCGCCTACGATGACCCGCACCGGCCCGCTCCGCGCCTGCGCCGCACTGCAGGTGCCTGCGGACGCCGAGCTTGCCGACGCGCTGCGGGCGCGCGCGACGTCCCGCGTCGAATGCGCCATCGGCGACCTCGGCCCGCTCGTCCGCGGCAAGATCGTCGCCGCGAGCGATTTCGTCGCGCAGCGCGGCTGCCGGCTGCCGTCGCTGGCGCTCGGCCTCACGGTGACGGGGCGCGAGCCGCCGGCGGTGTTCGGCCCGGTGCTTCCGCCGGCCTACACCGATATCCGGCTCGTTCCGGCACCGCGCACGCTCGCGACAGCGAGCGATCCGCGGCACCCGGCCTCGGTCATCTGCGAGCCCAGCGGGCCGCTGCCGGCGCCGCGCTACGGCCGCCACATCGATGCCGCGGAATTGTCGCCGCGCGCCGCATTGCGCCGGATTCTCGAACGCCTCGACGCCGCCGGATACCGGGCCGTCGTCGCGCCGGAGCTGGAATTCTTCCTCGTCGAACGTGCATCGCACGACCCGGAGCGCATCGAGGCACCGGCCGCGGCATCGTGCGCGCGCGAGCGCGTCTGCGAAGCGTACTCGCTGGAACGCACGACGCAGTTCGCCGGCTTTTTCGACGCGCTGTATGCCGCCTGCGAGCGGTTCCGGATCCCGATCAGCGGGCACGCCCACGAAGCGGCGCTATCGCAGTACGAGGTCAATTTCCATCCGGGCGAACCGCTCGCGCAGGCCGATGCCGTATTCCGCTTCAAGCGCCTCGTCCGCGAACTGGCGCGGCGCTGCGGCTTTCTCGCGACGTTCGCGGCCAAGCCGTTCCTCGACCAGCCGGGCACCGGCATGCACTGGCACCTGAGCCTGCACCACCGAAGCGGCGGCAACGCGTTCGTCGACGCCTCCGGCCGCGATGCGCCGGCGCTGGGATCGTTCGTCGCCGGCCTGCAACGTGATGCCGACGCCGCGATGGCGCTCTACGCGCCGTACGAGATGAGCTTCGAGCGCATCCGACGCAGCGCGGCAACGCCGACGCGCGCCACCTGGGGACGGGAGGATCGGACCCACGCGTTCCGCGTGCCCGGCAGCCTGCCGCAGGACCGGCGCATCGAGAACCGCTTGCCCGGCGGCGACGCGAATCCCTACCTGGCGCTTGCGGTGCTGGTGGGGACCGGCTGGTGCGGCCTCGATGACGGCCTTCCGGCCACGGAAGATGGCGTCGCGGGACCGCGGCTGCCGCGCACGCTGGCCGACGCGCTTGCAGCGCTGGCCCGCAACGAACGCCTGCGCGCGCTGCTCGGCGATCCGCTCGTCGATGTCTATGTCGCGCTGAAGCAGGACGAGGATGCGCAGCGGTCGGCATGCCGGGAGCCGCGCCGCGAATGGGACCTGGCGCACCTGCTGGAGCTGGCCTGAAGGGCGCCGCGCCGGCGCGACGCGAATTCGTGGTGGGCGCGAGGGGGGTGCGGCAGAGGACGCTCGGCCACGCGACGTCGCGCCGCGCCGCGGACGCCGCACTCAGCCCCCGGCGATCGTCAACGCCCCGCCGGCGACGCGCTCGCCGACTCGCCCGACCACGGCCGCGGCGTCGAATCCGTGCCGCGCGAAGACCGCGCGCACCGGCGCCACCGCCCCCGCGTCACACGCGACGAGCAGGCCGCCACTCGTCTGCGGATCGGTCAGCAGCGCCTGATCCACGGCGGCGAAGCCGGCCGGCAACGTCACGTCGCGTCCGTAGCCCGCCCAGTTGCGGCCTGACGCGCCGGTGATGAATCCCTTTTCCGCCAGTTCGCGAGCGCCCGGCAGCAGCGGCACGGCGGGCCAGTCGATCTCGATCCGGCGGTTGGCGCCGCGCGCCATCTCGAGCGCGTGGCCTGCGAGGCCGAACCCGGTCACGTCGGTGAGCGCGTGGACCCCCGGCATTGCGGCCAGGTCCGGGCCCGGCGTGTTGAGCTTCGTCGTCGTCGCGACCATCCGCGCGTAAGCGTCGTCGCCGAGCGCGCCCTTCTTGAGCGCAGCGCTCATCACGCCGACGCCCAGCGGCTTGCCGAGCACCAGGGCGTCGCCGAACTGCGCATCGGCATTGCGCTTGACGTGCCGCGGGTGCGCGATCCCGAGCGCCACGAGCCCGTAGATCGCCTCGACCGAATCGATCGTGTGGCCGCCGGCGATCGGGATCCCGGCGGCGGCACAGACGGCCGCACCGCCCTCGAGAATGCGGCCGATCGTCGCCGGCGACAGCACGTTGACCGGCATCGCGACGAGCGCGAGCGCGAGGAGGGGCCGGCCCCCCATCGCGTAGACATCGCTGATCGCGTTGGTCGCGGCGATGCGACCGAAATCGAACGGATCGTCGACGATCGGCATGAAGAAATCCGTCGTCGCGATCAAGGCCTGCTCGTCGTTCAGGCGGTAGACGGCGGCGTCGTCGCTCGTTTCGATGCCGACCAGCAGCTCCGGCGGCACCGGCAGCCTCGCCGTGCCTTTCAGGATCTCGGCCAGCACGCCGGGCGCGATCTTGCAGCCGCACCCGCCGCCGTGCGACAGCGAGGTGAGCCGCGGTTCGGCGGGCTGGTCTTGGCAGCGGTCGGCGGCGTCCATCCGGAATCCTTCGAGAGCGGCGCAGCGCGTTGACGAGCGGGCCGACGATGGCGGCCCGGCGCCGCATCGCGAAGGATACCGTCTGCACGTCGTGGCCATCTCGCCACGGCGCGCGCGGCGACCTCCTATATCCTGTCGCCCGCCCGCGCCTTTACGCTCGCGCCTTTACGCTCGCGCCTTTACGCCCGCGCCTGTCCGCCCGCGCCTGGCGCCTGCCGGCGTGCGCCGTGCGCGGCCGCGCAGGCCATCGTCCCTCTTCCGAAAAGGTCACACCATGGTTCGTTCGGCCCTGTTCCACCGTCTCGTGCGGCTGACCTGCATGCTGCTTGCGCTGGGCGCGCTCGTCGGGCTGCCGGTTTCGCGCGCCGACGACGTCCTGCGCGTGACGGCCATCCCGGACGAATCGCCGACCGAACTCGCGCGAAAGGCCGCTCCGCTCGTCAAGTACCTCGAATCGCGCCTCCGGACCCGCGTTGAATTCACGCCCGTGACCGATTACGCCGCCGCGGTCGAGGCGCTCGTGAATCGGAAGATCGACCTGGCGTGGTTCGGCGGCTTCACGTTCGTGCAGGCGCAGGCCCGCTCCGGCGGCCGGATCCTGCCCCTCGTGCAGCGCGAGGAGGATGCGAAGTTCCGCTCGGTCTTCATCTCCGCGGACCCGCAGGTCCGGGCGCTCGCGGACCTGAAGGGGCACGACGTGAGCTTCGGCGCGCAGAGCAGCACCTCCGGGCACCTGATGCCTCGCAGCTTCCTGCTTCAGGCCGGCATCGTGCCGGAGCGCGACTTCCGCCGCGTCGCCTACAGCGGCGCCCACGACGCGACGATTGCGGCCGTCGCCGGCGGAAAGGTCCAGGGCGGCGCCGTCAACATCTCGGTCTGGGAGAAGTTCGTCGCCGAGGGCAAGGTCGATACGAACCGGGTGCGCGTCATCTATACGACGCCGCCCTATTACGACTACAACTGGTCGGTGCACGCCGACATGCCGGCGGCGCAGCGCGACGCGATCCTGCAGGCGTTCCTGGCGCTTGACCGCAACTCGCCGGAGGGCCGCGAGATCCTCGACCTGCAGCGGGCGACACGCTTCGTGCCGACGCAACCGGCGAACTACCAGGGGATCGAGGACGCGGCCCGGTCCGCCGGCCTGCTCTGATCGCCCCGACGTGAAGATCTCGCTCCGCGACCTCGCGGTCCGGCACGCGGGCGGGCCGCGCACCGCGATCGGCGCGCTGCGATCGATCTCGCTGGAGGTCGACGCCGGCGAGGCCGTCGCCGTGATCGGCCCGTCGGGCGCCGGCAAGACGACGCTGCTGGAGGCGATCGCGTGCGCGCACCGGCCCGCGGCAGGTCGCATCGCGTTGGATGGGTGCGATCCGTGGAGGCTTGCGGCACGCGAGCTGCGGCGCCTGCGCGCGCGGCTCTTCCTCGCGCCGCAGGCGCCACCGCTGCCGCCGCGGCAGCGCGTCGTGACGTCGGTGCTCGCCGGGCGGCTGCCGGCGATGGGCCTCGCGCGCAGCCTTCGGTCGTTGTTGGCGCCCGACGACGTTCCTGCCGCCTTCGCGGCACTGGAACGCTTCGGCCTCGGCGACAAGCTCTTCGAGCGCGTCGACCGGCTGTCGAGCGGCGAGCGGCAACGGGTCGGCCTCGCGCGGGCGCTGGTGTCGCCCGCCACACTGTGGCTCGTCGACGAGCCGCTGTCCGCGCTGGATCCGACCCGCGCCCGCGATGCGGCAGCCGTGCTCCTCGAACGGGCCGGCGAGCGCCGGATCACGCTCATCGTCTCGCTGCACCAGGTCGACATGGCGCTCGATCGTTTCCCGCGAATCGTCGGGCTTCGCGCGGGGCGCGTCGCGTTCGATCTTCCGGTCGCCGAGGTCACGAAAGCCCTGCTGGACGCGCTGTATGCGCCGCTGGACCTGGAGCTTCCGGGCGCCCCGGCGGATGCCTCCGGCGGCGAAGCGCCGTCCGGACGCGTCGCGATCGGCTTCCGATGAGCACGGTCGCACGCAGCGCCCCGCGGAACGATCCGGCCTGGGTCGGTCGACTGGCGCTTCTGGCCGCGGCGATCGTCATCCTCGGCCCGCTCGCGATCGCGACCGAATTCGCGCCGTGGCGGCTCCTCGAGCCGTCGAGCCTGGATGCCACGGCGCGCTTCCTCGCCGGATTCGTGCCCCCGGCCACGTCGCCCGGGTTCCTCGCGCTCGTCGCCCGCGAGACCTGGC
>Ga0335069_10002920_pt1 | contig 26071 bp, 24 predicted proteins | sample Lox_Sample_11_FD_206714 | JGI IMG/M metagenome (GOLD analysis project Ga0335069, IMG submission 206714) | Soil microbial communities from Loxahatchee National Wildlife Refuge, Florida, United States - Lox_Sample_1.1 | ecosystem: Environmental > Terrestrial > Soil > Wetlands | place: USA...
GGGAGGATTTAAATCGCCACAGTTGGCCTACTTTCGAACCACTCGGAAGTAGTATTTTCCGGCATTTTCAGATTCTCCACTGGCAGAGATCCCACTGAGGCTCACAGCATAGTCTCCCGGAGTGAGGAGTTTTGCCGGCAGGATCAATCGCAGAAGTTGGCTTCGGGCGGCAGGTTCAGCCTTCAGCCAGCTTTGGCTCCAGATTTCTTCCCCGTCGACTCGTTGCACTGTTGCACGATACCTGGCGTAATCCTCAGGGGCAAAGTTCAGTTCCAGCTGCACCAGGTTGGTCCCGGAAGGAATACTCAACTTCTGACTGCTTCCGAGGCCCCTGAGGCTGGGAGTCAGAAAGAAGGCAAAAACAGGCTGTGTTTGCCCGGGGAGGAGCGAAAGACGAGAAGGCTTCTCGCCGGTCCTCAAATTGGCAACCTCCTGTTCCAGCAGACCACGCTGGTTCTGCTCATGCTGCAACCGAGCGGTGAGTTCTACATTCCGGTCTTGCGTTTCGGCCAACCGCTTTTGAAGTTCAGGAACCCTAGCCTGCTCAATCTCCTTTTGGAGTGTGAAGATCCGCACAACGGACCATGATCCACCGACCAGGATTAAAAGGATGGCAGCTGCCAGAGACCAAGCAGGTATCGGGTTCTGGACCCTCCAAACGGATGTCCAAGACTCCCACCAATTTGACCATCGAGCTTTTCTTGGCGCATGTTCTGCAATGTAGCGCCTCAGCTCCCTCGCAAAAGTCAGTTTCTGTCTCCGCTCCGGCGGCAAAAGAAAGAAACTCTCGAAACTCTCTTTCTGGCGACCAGATAGAGCGCCTTTCAAGTAGTCATCGATCAGTTCTTCTTCAACGCGTTGTAATTCATCGAAAACTGCGGTATCAATCATCAAGCGCTGTTCCAGCCTCTGCTGGTCTTCTGGCCTGAGTTCTCCCAAAAGGTAAGACTTTAAAGGCAGTTCATTCTCGAGATCGGTCTTCACATCCATGCCTCCTTTTGAAGTTCTTCTGCCCCCCTCCACTTATAAATGTGCCGAATTAGAATCCATTTCATGCCGCCGTTTTTTGTTGTAGACATTGAAGTACGCAATCATGCAGGTTCATTCGGATCCGGCAGGCCCGGATCCTCAACGCGTTCAAGGGAATCCCCAGCCGCGCGGCCAACTGTTTTCGAAGGTCAATCTTCAGGTGCTTTTCCTCCTGATAATACTGAAGCACGAGTTCCCGGCTTTGCGATGGCAAGCGGTCCATGCATTCTTCCAGGCAGGCGTATTCTCCTTCAACTTGAGTCGGGGGGTCTGGAACAGGGGGAGGCTGGGGATCAGGTTTTCTTCTGCAATATTCCAAGTGAACGTTGTGAGCCACTCCATAGAAGTAAAGAGCGGGGTCGCCGACATAAGTCTCTGCGATCTCTTGGACTCTGCGGATCACTCGGTTAATGGTCTCGTCGGCCAGATCTTCAGGACAGGTACAACCGCGACAGGTGAAGATCTTGATCAGTCTGCGACGGACATCCTCATACTTCTCCCCAGCCTGGTCAGGGTCGGGATTGAGCCAAACCAGAAACTTCGTAAAGGCTCCTTCCGTCAGCTCCCATTCCCTCTTGGGCGAGGGGCGAATGCTCATTTCCACTCTCCCTGTAGGATAAAGGCCGGCCAGTAGTAAGGAGATCGCCATGGTATTTCTTGCCACACCTCCACCTGGGCTTCCCGCGGAGCCGCCGCTGCAGGTTTTCCCTCTTGAACCATATGCAAAAAGAAGCGCTTCACCAGTTCGGCAGTAGCTTCATACTCGACCTTCGATAGGGCCCGACGATCACGGGTTTCTTGCCGTAACACGGCCATGAGAGAAGCAGAAGTGAGACTCACAATTTCGCGCTCCAGAATCAGGGGCACAGCCTCGTCTTTGATTGGTTGGCCAGATCGCCTTTTCGCCTGCTCTCTCCTCCACCCGGCAGTGTCGGTACTTCGCTTCTCAGTGCCAATTCTTATGACGTGCTATAAGACGACAACTCTGGCAAACGTAAAAACAGGGATAAGGAGCAGGTATGATGCCTTATTTCCATACCACAAATGATCGCTTTTGTAAATTGCCTTTTTCAGCGTCAAGACCAAGATGCATAGATTCACGGCTCCTCCGTTCACACCATATGGTCCACACAATTTCGACCGCCACTTGTACAATTAGCAAGGTCCACAATAACAACCAGACAATCATTGCAGCATCTCCCAGCGCGTCCTTCTCTAAAGCCACATCATCTGCATGTCCATTCCGTAATAGTAGGCCCCGGCCCTCTTCTTCCACTACTTATGACAAATGCCTCCGAAACATTTCAGGGTCTCAATGGAGTCATTTCTATCCGAGCCAACCGCACGTGGTATCGGTGCTCCCCTTATAGGAAGGCGCTTTCTTTCTGATGAACGCGGGCGCGCTGCGTCGCTCGGGTAACGATTCGGTTTGTCAGAATCGCGGTAACGAGGAACGGCGACCCCCTGTCTTCACTTCTTGAGCCGGAGTTCTTGAACTGGATGCTGAGAATCAAAAAATCGGGATTCAGGAGAAATGTTTCTGGACCTTCCGTCATACACAGATAGAAGAGTGATTCAGGTACGAATATAGACGGCTCGTAACTGGGGTACCCAAATAAACAAGGTGGCGAAGCAGTTGGTTGTGCAGCCAGCTCCACTTCATGAAATCCGGGTGAAGAGTTCGCTTCGGCTCACACCCCAATTCGACCCAAGGAGGTCAAAATGAAAAGGCTAATCCATCAGGTCTCTCTGGCAGTAACACTTTCTCTGGTTCTAGGGGTGGCGGTGGTGTCCGCACAGAATTCACACACTCTAGTTGGGGACATCCCCTTCGATTTCCACGTCGGAAAGGCATTGCTCCCTGCCGGCGAATACACAGTGAAATCCACTCCTCCAGTCTCTGGCGCCATCTGTATCCGGAGTAAAGACGGTTCCAAGAGCGCAATGGTGCAGACTTTCGGCCTTGCTCCCAGCAAAGAAGATGGGGTAGCAAAGCTGGTTTTCAATCGCTACGGCTCCTCCTATTTCCTGTCGCAGGTATGGAATCCCTCTGAACCAATCGTTCGGGGGCTAACCAAGTCAAAGGTGGAAATTGAAGTGGCCAGAAAGGCCAGCGAAGCCCAGGCCATGGAAGTCGCGCTCGAGAAACGCTAAGGATCTGGATCTCCGAGCGAATCGGCGCTCGTATATTCCTGTCGTTTGAAGAAGAGCTTTTCCAGTAACCTGGTTCTCTCCGGGCTTGAAGGATTTCCGGCAAAGCAACCCGAAGGTCCCGAACCTTCGGGTTGTTCCTTCAATTCCCGCTTTCCCCTTAGACACACTGCATCTGTTTCTTTCGTCAGCAGAACATCCGCGCTTCCAGTGCCGAATTACTTTTCGGCAATGTCTCAAACGGTGTGCCGCTTTTCATGGGAGATCCTCATGCCCATTCTCAATGCTGCAGCTTCTCACCCTCAAAACGAAACGCCGCGTCGGGTGACAGCGGTCACACGCGCGGCGACCACCCTCTAAAATGGCACTTTCAAGCGAGAATCCTGGCCAATAAGTCCCGTGCAATTCTAGGTAGGACAGGTCCCTGGGTGCAATGGAGGGGCAACCGGTTCGCTTTCCCCACCCATGGTGGTGGTCGCTTTGCTCGCCTGCCCACTCCGGTAGCGTCCCCAGGAAATACTTTCGAGGCTCTTGCCATATCGAATTAGAAGAGCAGACAAGCCCACTGAAAGCAAATGCTCTCAGAAGGATCGAACTGAAAAATGGACGCACTTGGAAGATTGGTCGCCGACAGAGGATTTCAGGACGGACTTCAGTGGGGCCTCGGTGGAGGACAACGCCTGAGCAGGTGTGCCATGAACGAGAAGGTGGGAGCAGAGAAGTACATGGAGTTAGGGGAGTCCGATCGAATTATGGGCGGACGACGGGGAACCTCTGCTCAGCCAGGGTTAGGTGGACGTCTGGGTGGGAAGCGTCAGTCCCTGGTCACAGTCCAGCGTTCGACAAATACAATGACGCTCGAGCGCTGGGAACAAATCAGCCGGATCTTCTATGCCACTTTGGAAGTAAACGAGAAAAGGCGGGCCGATTTCCTGAAAGATGCCTGTGCTGAGGATGCTGATCTGCTCGATGAGGTGAGGTCACTGCTGGCCACTGATGAACAAGGAGGCGGACTCCCGGATCAGTCATCTGAGGAAGAGAGAGCCCAGCATCCCAAGGAAGAACCGGGTTCTCTTCTCGGGCATCGACTCGGGCCTTATCGCCTGGTGAGTCTTCTGGGGGTTGGCGGGATGGGAGAGGTTTATAAGGCGGTCGACACTCGGCTGCAACGAGTCGTGGCTCTAAAGATTCTTCCAAAGGACTTAACGACGGAGGAGGAGCGGGTGAAACGATTCCAGCAGGAAGCTCGTGCTATCTCGGTTCTCAACCATCCTCACATTTGCACTCTTTACGACATTGGCGAACACAATGGGCGGTCATTTCTGGTGATGGAATACTTGGCCGGCGAGACTCTGGCGGAGCGCCTGAAGATGGGACCTCTTCCACTCGAGCAAGCACTGGAAGTGGGCGCCGATGTTGCTGGCGCCCTGGAAGCGGCGCACAAGCAGGGAATCGTTCACTGCGACCTGAAACCGGGCAATGTGATGCTGACCAGGACCGGCGCAAAGTTGATCGACTTCGGCTTGGCCAAGCTAAGAAAGCACGACGGCCTCGACACATCGACGGCCGAAACAGTCACGCAAACCACGCCGGGGCTAGTGATGGGCACACTGGAGTATATGAGCCCGGAGCAACTGGAGGGGAAGACAGTGGACAGGCGCACCGATTTCTGGGGATTAGGGGTGATCTTGTACGAAATGTTCACGGGCAGACGGGCATTCGAGGGAAAGAGCCAAGCCCGAGTGATTGCCGCCATCCTGGAACATGAACCGGTACCGGTCGGAACAGTTTGGCCTATCATGCCGTCAGCAATCGACCGCCTTATACGACGATGCTTGGCCAAGAGCCCTGGCGATCGTTGGGATAACGCCCATGACCTGGCAACCCACCTTCGGCAAATCCGGAATGGCAGGAACACAATTTCAAAGCTTGGCCAAGCCGCTCGGCAGGTCGGGAGATGGAAGCGGACCACAATGGGATTGTCAGTAGTTCTGTCAGTTGTATTGCAAGCGGTCGCCGGCTTTTAAGAAAGGATAAAGCTGATTCGCGGCGAAATGTTTTGTCTACTTTTGGCATAACAGACCAGAGGAGTAAATCAGATTCCGATTGAGCCTCTAACAGGGTCGACCCAGAAGATAGGGTGGTGAAGCAGTTGGTCGCGCAGCCAACTCCACCTCAAGAAACCCGGGTGCAGAGTTCGCTTCAACTCATACCCCCTACTCAAGTTAAGGAGGACAACATGAAGAAGCAAGTCATCCAAGCCACGTTGGCGGTGGCAGTTTCAATAATGTTGGTAGTGGCAGTCGGTTCCGCTCAGACTCCTTCCAGGGGGTCGGCGGACATTCCCTTTAATTTCCACGTTGGAAATGCGACACTTCCTGCTGGCCCGTACCAGGTGAATTCAGGGTACCCGACTACGGATAGCCTCTCGATCCGGAGCAAAGATGGTTCTAAGGGTGCCATCGTGATGACATCGGCCGTCGCACCAATGAAAGCGGACGGGACGTCAAAACTAGTGTTTAACCAGTATGGGTCCGAGTACTTTCTGTCAGAAGTATGGAACCCCTACGACTCAATCGTCCGGGGAGTAGTGAAGACAAAATCCGAGGTGGAAGTTGCCCGAAAGGTGCGTGAAGGGCAAATCACCGAGGTCGCTTTGAAAAAGCGCTAGTAGTTTGAGTCCCTAAATTTGTAGCTTTTGAGCATCCTTCCGGGCCAGGAAAGGGACATCTCCAGGAACCCGGTTCTCGCTGGGTCCAGAAGGAGTTCAGTTAGACGACCCGAAGGCCACAAGCCTTCGGGTCGTTGCCTTTTGCCTGTCATACTATTCGCAGCCACGCGAACTCTTCTTAAGAAGATTGCCCTTGCCGGTACTTATTTTTGGAGGAGTATTTGCCTGCGGTCTGAGGGTGCGTCAATGTGTGTTCCTAATTAGGGCTGTTTTTGTCGAGTAAGCCCCTGACTTTCATCCAATCCTCACAGCGCTTGGTCCAGGAAGAGAGAATTGCATCCTTTGGCGCCAGGCCAAATCCGTGCTCTCCTCGTTCGTAGATGTGCAATTCCGCTGGAACTTTTGCCTCGCGGAGGGCCATGTAGAAAAGGATACTGTTTTCCGGAGGCACTCCGTCATCTTCATTGGTGTGAATCAAGAAGGTCGGAGGTGTCATGCTTGTTACGCGAGTCTCATTGGACAGGTCTTCTACTAAATCTAAGTCCGCATTTTCACCCAGCAAGACCTGACGAGAGAATCGATGTGTGTATTTGGTTCTGAACGAAATGACGGGATAGACAAGGATCATGAAGTTCGGACGGCAGTTCTGGCGCTCCATCTCGTCGGAGGAAGAGGGATTGCCGTTATCAAAATGGGTACCGGCCGTGGAAGCCAAATGTCCACCGGCAGAGAAGCCCATGATCCCAATCCGCTCAGGACTAATATCCCATTCTTTTGCTCGCGCGCGGACCAGCCGAATCGCCCGTTGGGCATCCTGGAGGGGGGCCGGGTGATGATACCGCTTCCCATCAGCAGACCCCAGACGGTACTTCAGAACAAAAGCAGTCACACCAAAGGAATTGAACCATTGAGCGACTTGGCGTCCTTCATGATCCAAAGCCAGTCCAACATAAGCGCCACCCGGGCAAACAATTACGGCAGTCCCTGTGGCTGTCTGCTGTGGCGCAATGTACGTCGCTAGTGATGGTTTGTCTTCTTCTCTTTCTCCCAGAGCGCCAGGTGCCCCCTCGGGCCAGAGTAGAATTTGGTTGGGTTCTGCGGCCCTTAAGTTGACCTGCAGCAGAGCCAGGTTCAAGACGGCCGTGAAGATGAAGACTAAGTAGCTTCTTGATGTTCGGCGCATGTTGAGTCCTTCGATGCAGAGTTGATGATGATCATTCATGAGCAGCTTACGACCCCAGGATTTGTTGATAGGGTCGGTGCGTGCCGACGCTTTTCTATCACATTCTGGGGGGCTGAGGAGAGACTATGAATTAGCGTCCTTATAATAGAAGAGACGTTGAGCAAGATCACAACCACCCAATTCTGACTCGCCTTGCGGAGGATTCTGCAACATGTTTGCCTGCCCGATCTCGTTCCATCCTCGTATTGCCATAGAGGTGCAATTCAATTATTCTCTGGATCTTCGATTTCGCAGATGCCCAGTCGGGATTTCAACAGGACGTAACACCGATTCTCAACCCGGCGCTTCGAACTGAAACGCCGCCTTGGAGGAAACGATGTCTTCATATGTGGCAGAGGCAGTCGGAACTATGATCCTGATTATTTTTGGCAATGGGGTGGTGGCCAACGTTCTGCTTCGTAAGTCCAAAGGTGAAGGCTCCGGTTGGATTGTCGTCACCACAGGCTGGGCCATCGGGGTGATGATGGGGGTTTACTGTGTCGGACGCATCAGCGGTGCACACCTGAACCCGGTGGTGACGGTTTCATTGGCTGTTCTCGGTTCTTTCCCTTGGAGTGAAGTCCCCGGTTACATCGTCTCTCAGGTTACAGGCGCATTTCTTGGAGCGACGGTTGTTTGGCTGGCCTATTTGCCGCATTGGCGTATTACCGAATCTAAGGAGTCCAAGCTGGGTATTTTCTGCACGATTCCCGCGATTCGAAGACTGTCCAGTAATTTGTTGGCGGAAGCTATTGGCACCGCTTTATTGATTCTTGGTATTCTGGGAATTGGGGCTAATGCTCTAAAAATCACTACTCCGGGAGATCTCAACCTGGCCTTGGTTTACAGTCACGGTCTCCAGCCCATGTTGGTGGGTTTCCTAGTCTGGGGTCTAGGGCTGTCTTTGGGCGGACCCACTGGCTATGCTATCAATCCAGCCCGGGACTTGGGTCCACGGATTGCCCACGCGATCCTCCCGATTCCCGGCAAGGGGCCTTCAGATTGGGGCTATAGCTGGGTACCCGTTATTGGACCTCTCATTGGAGGTGTACTGGGCGGGTTGTTTTTCAAATGGGTCGGCTTTTGAGAGCATTTCCCCGAGCTGCCGAATTCTTCAAGTTCACATGGGGTGTGGGCTGCAGTCATGAACTGTGTCATCAAAAGAAATGGAGGTACAGGTGAACGCCCAATACGTGGGTGCACTGGATCAGGGCACCACCAGTACTCGGTTCATTATTTTTGATCATGACGGGAACTTGGTGGCTAGCCACCAGTTGGAACACGAGCAAATATTCCCGCAGCCCGGATGGGTGGAACACGATCCATTGGAAATCGCTGATCGGTCCCGAGATGTTATTGAGGTGGCGCTGCGAAATGCCAGGCTTTCGGCTTCGGATCTGGCGGCGATTGGAGTGACTAACCAGAGAGAGACGACGATCGTTTGGAACCCGAAGACAGGACTTCCTTGGTACAACGCCATTGTCTGGCAAGACACACGGACAGACAAGATTGCGAGTGTTTTGGAGCGCAGCGGGAAGGGCGTGATCGTTCGAAGAAAGACCGGACTTCCACCCGCGACCTATTTTTCTGGTGGTAAAATCCAATGGATCCTCGAGAACGTAACAGGTGTTAGGGAGGCAGCTGACAAGGGCGAAGCCATCTTTGGAAATACAGACACATGGGTTATCTGGAACCTGACGGGTGGCGTCAATGGCGGAGTTCACATCACTGACGTTACTAATGCTAGCCGCACCATGATGATGGATCTTGAATCTCTGAGTTGGGACGAGGAGCTCTTAGGATTCTTCAATATCCCGCGGTCCATGTTGCCGGAGATTCGTCCTTCAGCGGATTCGAAGTTCTATGGTTGGACCTGCGGAACTGGCCCGTTACGTGGTCAGGTGCCCGTCTGTGCGGACCTCGGCGATCAGCAGGCCGCCACACTAGGACAGGCTTGTTACCGGCCGGGAGAAGCTAAGAATACTTATGGCACGGGCAATTTCATGCTTCTCAACACGGGGACAGCCATCGTTCCGTCAAAATCCGGGTTATTGACTACAGTGTGTTATCGAATCAACGATCAGAAAACGGTTTATGCCCTGGAAGGGTCGGTGGCCGTTACGGGGTCAGCGGTTCAATGGTTGAGGGACCAACTTGGTCTCATCCGAGCCTCGGCGGACGTGGAAGCACTCGCCAACTCCGTGCCGGATAACGGAGGTATTTATTTTGTCCCTGCTTTCTCTGGACTTTTTGCCCCTTACTGGCGGTCAGATGCGCGTGGCGCCATTGTGGGGATGTCTCGCTTTAATCATCGGGGACACTTGGCCCGTGCGACTCTGGAGGCCATTTGTTACCAGACTCGGGATGTGCTAGATGCTATGGTCAACGACTCCGGTGTTAATCTGGAGATCTTGAAAGTGGATGGTGGCGGAACCGTCAACGACACGCTCATGCAACTGCAAGCCGACATTCTGGGTGTGACAGTAGTTAGACCCCGCGTCACTGAGACTACTGCTCTGGGCGTAGCCTATGCGGCCGGCCTGGCCTGTGGATTCTGGCAGGACCTGGAGGGGTTGCGCAGCAACTGGAAGGCTGACAAACAATGGGAGCCTACTTGGACCGACCAGCAGCGCCAAGACGGCTATGCCGGTTGGAAGAAGGCTGTGGAACGGACGCTGAATTGGATACCAAACGAATAGCCGATTACCGGGCCTCCAAATGCCATTGCGAAATCAATGTAGGAGCATGCCTCCGGCAGTCGATCTTCAATATAGAACCTCCTCCAGGCCAGAGCTGACTCCTGCATTGTCGGGCAAGCAATTTCTCAGGTGGTGATGACCAGGAAAGGGGTTCGGCACTCCCATGAAGACTGCAATTGTTCTGAAGGGCGAGACTCTCGGCAACGGTGACAACTTGCTAGGTCAACAGTTAATGGGATCCTTCCTTCGCAAACTTTGGGCCTCTAGGCAGAAACCTGATTTCATTCTATTCTATAATTCGGCTGTTAAACTATTAGGATCCAGTTCCAGCGTCCTCGATGCTTTGGAAGGATTATCCAATGCTGGAGTTGACCTGATAGCGTGCGGCACCTGCATTGGTTTTTATAGACTCAAGGACAGCATGGTGGTTGGCAGAGTCAGCGATATGAAAGAAATTGTCGACATCCTGTTGCGGGCCGAAAAAGTGGTGACTCCATGAGGGGAGCGAGACTGAGTGTTAACCGTGACATCCGCCGACCAATTTGAACCGGGCGACCGCCGCGACGGGTGACGGCGGTCACACGCCCGGCGGCCACCTTGATTCCTGCATTTTCATAAGGGCCCCCATGATCTTTTCAAGCTCACCACCGCGGATGAAAATGCTGGAGGGCCCCGCTTTGTCGGGGCCGCGGTCGCTCTCAGGGCTAGATGCGGGACGAGGGCGTCCCCTCTCCAATTCTATGGAGACGCCGCGCCCCCGCGGCGCCCCTAAAAACCGCATTTTCATAGAAGGGCAAACGACTGAATATTCCATCAGGAGACTCCATTGAAAATTACTAATGTAGAAGCCATCTACTTGCGGTTGCCTCAAGTTAAGCAGCAGTGCGACAGTGGGCAAGACGCCTTGATTGTGAGGGTGACAACGGATGCCGGGATCACAGGAATCGGGGAGGTGGATTCCGCTCCGTTGGCGGTGAAAGGCGCCATCGAGGGCCCGTTTTCCCACACGACTGCCTGTGGGCTTCGTGAGCTTATTGTTGGAGAGGACCCATTTGCTACAGAGTACCTCTGGCAAAAGATGTATCGAGGAAACATTTATGGCGGACGGCGCGGCGTGGGATTGCATGCCATGAGCGGTATCGATATGGCTCTTTGGGACATCAAGGGAAAGGCCTTGGGACTACCGGTCTGGAGACTCTTGGGTGGTGGCTTTCATCGTCGCATCCGCGTTTATGCCAGCTCCCTGTTTGGGGCGACTCCCAAGGAGACAGGCGAGCGAGCCAGGCGTTTCCGGGACCGAGGGTTCACCGCCGTTAAGTTTGGGTGGGACCCCATGGGGCAAGATGAAGAGACAGATATTGCTCTCGTTCGGGAAGCACGCAAAGGGCTCGGGGAAAATGCCGACCTGATGATCGATGCGGGGTTGGTTTGGGACGCCAAGACGGCCATTCAAAGAGCACGCGCCTTTTCTGAATACCGGATTTTCTGGTTGGAAGAACCACTGTCGCCTGATAACTATGAAGGGTACCGAAGACTCTCTGAGAGCACAGAGGTCCGTATCGCAGCCGGTGAAGAAGAGAGCGAGCGTCATTCCTTCATTCAATTAATGGACCAAGGGAAGATCGACGTTGTGCAGGTTGATTTGACGCGTTGCGGGGGGTTCACAGAAGCGATGAAGATCGCCTCCCTGGCCCATGATCGAGGCTTGCCTGTTGTCAACCATGGTTTCACCACCTACATCAATGTGGCTGCTGCATTGCACTACTTGAACTCCATCCCGAACTCGTTCATTGCGGAATTTGTCGTGGAAGAAGAAACAACTCTTCGGGAGCAGTTAACTCGGCAAAAGATCACTGCTGTCGACGGCTTCGTGGAGCCTCCATCTAGACCAGGATTGGGAATCGATTTGAATGAGGAAGCGCTTGAGGAATACAGGGTTTGAAAAGCGCGAGACGAATTGAAGGGGTATCTGTCCAGGGATGTTAGGATGACCACCGATGTGACGACAGCCGGTCCGGGCCTCGAGAGCTTGCTTTCCCGAATCATTCCGCGAGAGCGGCTGTTGACTCGCCCCATCGACCTGGTTGCCTATGCTTGCGACGCCAGCTTCTACCGGCTCATTCCGCAAGCGGTAATTCTGGCTGATGGGACAGCGGAAGTTCAGGCTCTTCTTGCCTTGAGTCAGCAGTATCGAATTCCATTGACCTTCCGGGCCGCCGGCACCAGTCTGTCGGGACAATCGATCACAGACGGCATCCTGGTGGAGACAGCTCGCCATTGGAAGTCGATAAAGGTAGAAGAAGATGGTTTGAAAATCCGAGTCCAGCCTGGTGTGATTGGCGCTCATGCCAACCGCATTTTGGTTTCGTACGGTGCCAAGATTGGACCCGACCCCGCTTCGATCAACACCTGCATGATTGGAGGGATCCTTAGCAACAATTCCAGCGGCATGTGTTGCGGTGTGGAACAAAATGCCTACCATACTCTCGAGTCACTGACATTCATTCTTCCTTCCGGGAGATCCTTCAACACCGCTCTGCCGGATGCTGATGAGCGGTTCCGCCAGCTGGAGCCAGCCCTTGCGCAGGGCTTGCTTGAACTCAAGGCCCGGATAGCAGGGGATCCGGTTCTGCCAAAGAGGATTCGAGACAAGTACCGGATGAAAAACACGGTGGGTTATTCGCTTAATGCCTTTCTGGATTACGAGAAGCCCATTGAAATCTTCCGTCACCTCTTGATCGGGGCGGAAGGGACTCTTGGCTTCATTGCTGAAGCGGTTCTTCGGACGGTTCCGGACCTGCCAGTCAAGTACACCGGGCTTCTATTCTTTCCGAGTCTCCACGCAGCCTGCGCGGCAATCGAACCATTTCGTCAGGCGGGAGCGAAGGCCTTGGAACTCATGGACCGTGCGGCATTGCGATGCGTTGAGAAACAACCCGGCGTTCCAGCAAATGTCGCGACACTCCCGCCGGAGGCTGCCGGGCTCCTGGCCGAATTCCAGTGCCGGGAGGAGGCGGGTCGTGCTGGGCTGGAGAGTGCAGCCAGAGAAGGAGTGGAAGGGCTTCAGCTGCTGGATCCTCCAGTCTTTACTCACGATTCATCCCGGCAGGCGTTGTTGTGGAAGGTGCGCAGCGGATTGTTCCCCTCTGTAGGTGCGGTTCGGAAGAGCGGGACTACAGCCATCATTGAAGATGTTCTCTTCCCTCTCCCTAGGCTTGCCGATGCGGCTGTCGACTTGACTCGGTTGTTTTCCAGGCACGGCTATCACGAGGCCATAATTTTCGGCCACGCCAAGGATGGGAATCTCCACTTTGTGATCGCGCAATCCTTCAATCAACAAACTTCCATTGACCAATATGCTCGATTCATGGATGACGTGGTCAGCCTGGTAGTCGACCGCTATGATGGGGCCCTGAAAGCGGAACACGGCACGGGAAGGAACATGGCCCCCTTCGTGGAAACCGAATGGGGTGCGGAAGCCTATGCGATCATGCGGCGTCTAAAGGAGTTGGCAGACCCGGCGGGTTTGCTGAATCCCGGAGTTATCCTGAACGCCAATCCCCAGGCGCATCTGAAAGATCTGAAGACCCTTCCGACCGTAGAGGAGGTGATAGACAAGTGCACTGAGTGCGGCTTTTGTGAACCGCACTGTCCGAGCCGCAACCTGACTCGCACGCCGAGGCAAAGAATCGTAGTCCGCCGTGAAATGGAGAGGTTACGCCAGGCGGGCGATTCCGCGGACCGATTGAACTCGCTCGCCAGGGATTTTGTTTACGACGGGTTGGAGACCTGTGCCGTGGATGGTCTATGTGCCACGGCCTGTCCGGTGTCTATCAACACCGGTGACTTGACCAGGCATCTTCGTGCCCAGAGGCATTCTCAATTCTCACGGTGGCTGGCCCTCTTGATAGCAAAGAATTTCGCCACCGTTGAGAAAGGAGTACGCGTTGGATTGAGGGTAGGAAATCACATGCAGGCCTTACTCGGAGACAGGCCGGTAACAAGTCTCAGCCGCCTGGCTCGAGCCGTACTCAGAAGTCTCATCCCGTTGTGGCTCACTCCCATGCCCAAGCCGCCCCGAGTCCCGCTTCCGACGACAAGGCAGGAAGGGGCATTCGCTGTATATTTCCCATCGTGCTTGACCCGCACAATGGGTCGACTGCCTGACGAATCCGGTTCCGGCTCGCCGGCAGAGGCCTTACTGGTCGTTTCACAGCGGGCAGGCAAGCCGTTGTGGATCCCCAGCCAGATAGTAGGCCTTTGTTGTGCTACACCGTTTTCATCAAAGGGCTACCGCGAAGCCCACCTCTGGATGGCTAACAAAACGGTTGAATCTCTCTGGAACTGGACCGGACAAGGGAAGTTGCCTGTTGTGATCGATACAAGTGTCTGCACGCACGGTCTCAAGAGCTGCAAGCCATTCCTTTCAACCGAAAATGCAGCCAGATTTGAAAGGCTCCAGATCTTGGACAGTGTCGAGCTTGCGGCTGACTACCTTTTGTCGCAGCTCGTCATTCGTCGACGGGAGCGGTGTACAGTCCTTCACCCTGTGTGCAGTTTGGTGGAGATGAATCTCACGGCCAAATTTGAAAGAATTGCCAGGGCCTGCAGCGACAAGGTCGTCACGCCTATTTCAGCAGGTTGCTGCGCTTTTGCAGGAGACCGGGGCTGGTTGTTTCCAGAATTAACTGCGTCCGCCACCGAACAAGAAGCTCGGGAAGCCCGGTCTGCAGGGGCTGATGGTTTTTATTCCTCCAGCCGGACCTGTGAAATCGGGTTGAGCCGGGCGAGCGGACAAGTGTATCGATCTTACCTCTTTCTTCTTGAGTGGGCCACTCGCGATGAGAATCATTGAGCTCCGTCGGGAATTGGCTGGAGAAACACGGAAAAGCTAACGCGGCCGTAGTTCGAAACCAATAACTAAACGCAGAGACGCGAAGGCGCAGAGAAATATGCGTCAATGACCGCGTTCGCATCATCGGGCATGCTGGGTTAAAATATTTTTAAGCCTGCATGTCGATCTGCTAACACGCTATTCGACATACTGGTAGAGACAAGGAAATGAAATTCTTCCTTCCAAACGCCAGAAAAGTGGACCTCATGCGAGCATCTTCGACTGTTAAACATTTCAAACTGAAACAAAGGAGGCAGTTGTGAAACAAGCAACCAAGAGTCAAGTCGACCCGTTGAACCGAAAAAATTATGGCGCCATTTCCGCCATGCTTATAGTGAAGGACGTGGAGAAAAGTTACCAATTCTGTCAGAAGGCCTTTGGGTTTGAAGGACGTGGTGTCATGCAAGGGCCCGACGGAAAACCGATGCATGCAGAGTTGAAGTTACGAGAGTCCGTTCTCATGCTGGGCCCGGAATGTCCTGAACGGCAGGGTTTCAGTGCCAAGACCCTGGGCAATACTCCCTCAACTCTGTATCTCTTAGTTGAAGACGTAGACAAGGTGGCCAAGCAGGCTGCCAGTGCGGGCGCCACCCTACTCCAGCCGCCGACGGATATGTTCTGGGGCGACCGTACAGCCATGCTTGTCGACTCCGATGGAAACAAATGGATGGTGGCGACTCATAAGTCGGAACCAACCCCCGCACAAATGGAAGCGGAAATGAAAAAGATGGCGGCGCAAATGCCTTCCTCAAAATAACTGTGCGGAGAAACTCGCCTCTTTTGGCTGAGAGACATGCCGAGAATGGCCAGGTATCGGCGTCGTGAAGTTGGTTCTGCTCTTTGACATTCACTTTGACATCTTGCTGAGCCAAGTGGGTGAGGCACCGGAAAACCCGGAGGTGTCTTCAGCTTGACGTTGGTTGCATTGGCAGTTCAAGCGGCACTAGGGCAAGTGTAAGTGTTGGCATTGCGCCCTGCCCGGTTCCTATGCTCGTCCTGGTGCTCCCTCTGGACAAGATTGGTCCTGGTAAAGCGATTGTCAAGAAGGATGCCGCACCGAGACGCCTTGTTATTCGCACACTCACTGTTCGTGTGCGGACTCTCTCAGGGTATGCAGTTGCAGCTACTCTTCTTGTGTGTAGATGTATGGAAGGGAGAAGATAAAAATGAGATGGCTACGTCTTACCCTTTGGGTACCTCTCCTGCTTCTCTCACTTCACCAGGCTACTAGAGCACAAGCGTCTGTCGAGCCTATTAAGGCCAAGCAAAGGAAGCTCACCTATCAAATTCAGCCCGATGGCTCCAGGATCCTCAAGCGAGAAGAGGCAGGGGCGTTTTACCGCTCTTCGTCCGGGGGCACTATGAATAGCATGGGCGACCGGTCTACATTTTTCGATTAGCAGGGCAACGCTTACAATATCGTCCATAGCAAGAAAATCGCTAACTTTGTGGAGCACCCGCCTGAACCCCTCCACGAAATGATAAAGAAGATACCACCGGAGGGCATTCATGGCTACGAAATGGTGAATGGGCTTCAATGTGCCATTCGCCCCGTTCTGATGAACGGCAAGCCTTCGGGTAAGTGTTATTCTTACTTACCCTATGGTTTGAATGTGAAAATCGAAACGACGGCACCTGGCGGTTCCTTTTGGGTCGTTCGAGAACTCTATGACATCGAGGTAGCTGAGCCCGATCCGGCGCTCGTTGAGATTCCCGAAGGTTATTTCATCCAAGACGAGGGAGAACAATGACAAGCCGGAAAGAGAAAAAGCATTCATTCGACTCCCTCGTCACTGCCAAAAACCTGATGGGAGTTCTGTGGTTGCTTATTTCCTATTTGCTTTAATGTGGAGGTATGCGCCTTAGGTGTCCAGATGGAAAGAACCCGGGTTAGAATATTCTCCCCATACGAAACAAGACTTTAAACTGGCCTCCTTCCCCATAACTGACACCCAGGAAGACGACACCGATAAAGGTTTCACCGACCAATCCCACGGCTCCATCCTGGTAAGGGTTGGCAGATTGGTGTTTTGAGAAGGCCCTTCCGATCTCATAAACCCCCTCCAGGTAAAATTTTCCCAGAGATGTTGGCTGAGAAAACAAGGAACGGAGCAGTGCGAGGTCCCCATAGTAGTACCTGCTGCCATATTGTTCGTTTCTGCTCAGCGCACTCAGCCGCAGTGGTCCCCCCAGGGAGAAGAGCGGGACAGGCAACTGGTTGTTTCCTGTCACACCCCCTGAGATGCTGTTCAGAATGGTGTACCTCGAATTGATCGGGTGAGCGAAGCTGACAAGGCTTTCGATCTGCGGATACTCTCTCTTTGCTATGGGAGAGCTAAAGGTGTACCGTGCTTCAGTGACCGTGCGAATTCCGCTGTGGGGAACCATCGGACTGTCCTGTCCTTCATGTTCCCAGCGGGCCCGCAAGAAGCTCAAATTGCCAGTTCTTTCGCTAATGATAGGCGACCCCTCGGACTGGCTAAACCGTGCATGGCCAATCTGGTAGCCAAGGCGGACCTCGTCAAAACGTCCGGCTGCGTAGCCGAAGTCGGCTCCAAAAGCAGGCTGGTGATAGTCAATGGAGAGGATCTTGGTCCCCTGGTCGTACACATCGAAGGTTGAGTCTTCGAAGAATACACGGGGTGCCAGGAAAAAACGGCTTGCCCTGATCCGCCAGTAGTATTCAGTTCCGACCTGGTTTAGTGTTCCAATGTTAAAGTCGGTACGCCACTCGGAAAGCGGCCCTTTGAAATCCAAAAAGGTCAACCGCCCTCCCAGACCAAAGCGCAATCCGTCGGATTGGGAACCATCGAGAAGGATCAACGTATTCAAGAATGGGGGCCCGTATTCTTTCTCGTGAAGTCTGATCAAATATCCCTCTTTGCCCGACTGCCCCGAGACACGATAATCCGCCGAGGCATAGTGGCCCCAGCCGGTGAACCGTGTCAGGAGGGTTTCCACATCCTTCGTTGAATAGCTTCCTCCCGCGAGGAGTGACACCTCTTTCTCGACCACTTTATTCTGGCGAGGAGAGGCACCGGAGATCGCCAGGAAGTTGGGATGTTCAAGGGATGGGCGACGGCGATGTTGGCGCTGGGTCACATAGGTTGCCCACTCTCCTTCATCAACAGCCAGAGGCAACAACTCAGCGGCTTTCAAAGCAGTTGACTCATAGCCAATCCTCTCAAGTTCTGCTGAACGCCGGAAATCAGACGACTCGAACGCCGACAGATTCGGTGTCACCACGACATTGGCCAACTTGATATATTGGCTTTCGTTTCCCGCGATCATGATGTCAATTGACCGGCCCGCGACCCCCAGCAGGGAAGTAGGGGCGTTCTTCCCCAAGGACTGACCTTTCAGAGGGACCGCGATGATGAAATCGGCACCCATCGACTGAACAACATCCACGGGCAAATTGTTGAGAGTACCGCCGTCCACTAGAACCTTGTCCCCCACTTTCCAAGGGGAAAAGATGGCCGGAATCGCCATAGTCGCCCGAAGTGCGTCAAATAGCGAACCGCTTTGGAAAACCACCTGGTTCCCTTCTTTGAGATCAACTGCCACACAGCGGAAGGGAGTAGGGAGGTCGTCGAAAGACTTCATGTCTCCGTAGGGACTGGCAAATCGGGCGATCACAAGACCAACCCCATGACCCGACGACAGTCCGCTGGGCAATCGAAAACCACCCTTCAGGCCAAACTCGAGTAGATTGGGGAATTCACGGCGATCTTCTTTCCTTCGGAAAGCCAGATCCGGAAAGAGGGGGGCCGAGCGTAATGCGTCCTCCCAGCTGATTTTACTCAGAAAGTCCTCAATTTCCGGAACATCATAACCGGATGCGTAAAGCCCCCCCACTAATCCTCCCATGCTCGTACCAGCCACCATGTCAACCGGGATCCGATGTTCCTGCAGCCACTTGAGGACGCCTACGTGCGCCAGGCCCAACGCACTGCCGCCCGCCAAAGCCAGCCCGATGCGGCGCCGCGGGGATTGTTCCGCCTTCAATGTAGAACATAAAAGGAGGAAGCACAGCCCGAGCAACTTCCAGTGCCTAGAGATATGAAACCAGCTTCTCATAAATTGGAACCTCAATTTGCGAGATTGAATGAACAGTTCAGAAATACTGCGCCATCCTGATAAAAACGGTGCCGAAATGCAAGGGATTTACCCATTCCTCGGACCGTGCAGACTGCTGGAGGAAGGCGATAGGGAGTGAAGTTCAGCGACTGAACTGACGATACTGACTGGGGAATTCTCTTTGAGACTGGTCCATGGCACAAGCGACCTACAAAATGGAACTCGGTACGGAAGGCGGCTTCGTTGCTTACGTTCAGATCGTCAGCCCTGTCCTGGGCGACAAAAGTGGAAAATGGTTTGTTGTGACACCTGACTATCAGGCTTCCTCACCGGGAGGAAAACCCCACGAGTACCCATCCTTGTGGAAGGCAGAACGAGCCGCCCGAGAGGTAGCGTTGCGCCTGGCAACAAAGGTAACAGAATTGGAAAATCCCGGACAGCCGTTGACCCTGCCACCTGTCGTCACAAAACATAGACGTCGAAAAAGATGACCGTTCCCTCGGCTCAAAGAGGCATCGCTTCCTGCTTTCCCTCACCCAGGCTGTCAACAAGCGAGGGAGACGCTGATCGGAACACCCGATAGTCGAGTTTCGGAAAGAGGTTGTCTCGCTTCTCGATCTCCTGAAGACAACTCAGACCGTTCTGTGGGTTATGGACTTGTTCGAGTAGTCCTTGAAATCGTGAGATATGTTCCCGAAACCGTCGAATTGCATAAAGAGGGAAAGTTCTTCGACTGATTCCAAAAGCCCAGTCACTGCTTTGGGCCAACAGTAATTCTCTGCCGGCCTGGTTGAGTATTCTCCTGAGTATTCCCTCAGCGTTCGGAAAACGATTAGCCAAATCCACCATCTGGGCTTCAGCCCAGTGTTGGTGCCGGTATAGCCATTGCGTATCCGGGTTCAACCAAACCCGATTATATCCCTCGGCTCCCCAGGAGGAAGCCGAAGGCAGAGAGAATGAAAACGTTGGAGAAGTCTCGAGATAATCACTCAGAGTTACCAACTGGAAATTACAGACAGACATGGCTACCTTGCGAATCACTGCATCCAGGAATCGTGGCCCTTCAAACCACCAATGCCCAAAGAGTTCGGCATCATAAGGAGAAACAACAAGGGGAGGACGGCTGAGCTTTGCCGACAATGCTGCGATTTGCGACTCCCGGGAGGACACAAAGTGGTTGGCGTGTTCAGCAGCCCGAGTCAAGGCTGAAAGTCGATCGTAGGGTTCTCTATTCCTGAGGTCCCCTTTTCCGGTGATCCGATAGTACTTGAATCCCAGGTTGCGCCGTATCCCATCCTCGTGGAGGTAGGGCCTAATATAGTCATAGTCGGCGTCGTGCCCCAAATCCCGGTAGAATTCTCGATATTGGGCATCCCCGGGATAACCACCATGCAGGTTCCAAACCTGCCAACTTGATTCCATATCCCTCCCAAATGCCGCAATACCATGCGGCGTCAGGGCCGGGGCGTAAATACCATACTTAGGTGGAGGCATGCCCAACAGAACACCGTGGGAATCAAGGACCAGAAAGTCCAGACCAAACTCCTGAAGTAGCGGGTCCAACCCGGGCTCGTATCCGCATTCAGCCAGCCAGACACCGCGAGGCCGATATCCAAAGTGAGACTGAAATGCTGCCAAGGCCACTGCCAGTTGTGCTTTCCTCACTTCGGGACGGGATACGAACGGAATAAAGGGGTGAGTAGCTGGGCAGGTTACCAGTTCCACGATTCCTTGCTGTCGCAATGTCCGGAAGGCCTCAAGTAGATTCCGGCTGTAAGTACTCTCATAGTCATGCAAGGCGCGGGAAAAGAAATCCCTATACATCCTCGCCAAAACATGAAACTGGGGAGAATTGCGGGTTCGTGAGACTTCCTTTCCAGCCAACTCGATTCGCAGTTGCAGGTACTCCAAGTACCTCGACTGAAGCAAAGAGTCAGACAGCATCTCGGCCAAGGTTGGAGAGATCGACAGGGTCAAACGGCATGGAACCCGATCGCTGGCGATGTGGCTCAGCACCGAGATCAGGGGCAGGTAGCTCTCGGTAATCGCTTCGAACAGCCATTCCTCTTCAAGAAACGAAGAGTGGTCGGGATGGCGAACGAATGGCAGATGAGCATGGAGGATAAGGGCTAGATAGCCTTGGGTCATTATGAAGAGGGCTTCAACACAGTGACTGCCAATGGCGGAACGGTCAACTGCAGGGAGTAAGGACGTCCCTGCCAGGGGATTTCGTCCGCAGGCAGACCCCCGGCATTTCCGAAGTTGCGACCACCGTAGATTGAGGAATCGCTATTGAGAAGCTCCTGGTAGAACCCTCCGACCGGGACGCCGATTCGGTAGCCTTCCCGGTGGAGGGGGGTGAAATTGTAGACAAAAACCAGGAAGTCGCTGGGATTCTTGCCACGACGCAGAAAGCTGACAATACTTCTGTCGCTATCGTGGAAGTCAATCCACTCGAATCCTCGGTAGTGAAAATCGATTTCGTATAAAGAAGGCTGTGAAACATAAAGGCGATTCAGGTCCTGAACAAACCGTTGAACCTGTTGGTGCGGCTCGTACTCGAGCAAGTGCCAATCCAGGCTTGCGTCGTGGTTCCATTCTCTCCACTGGCCGAATTCACCCCCCATAAAAAGAAGCTTCTTGCCAGGTTGCCCATACATATATGCCAATAGCAATCGCAGATTGCTAAAACGGTCATGGAAGTATCCAGGCATTTTGTTTAGCAATGACCGTTTACCGTAGACCACTTCATCATGCGACAACGGCAGCACAAAGTTCTCGGTGAAGGCATACATCAGGGCGAAAGTGAGGTTGTTGTGATAGAACTTTCGGTAAATAGGATCCTTTGAGAAAATCTCCAGCATGTCATTCATCCACCCCATGTTCCATTTCAAACTAAACCCCAATCCTCCTAAATAGACCGGACGTGAGACGGCAGGCCAGGCAGTTGATTCCTCGGCGATATTCAGGATCCCCGGGAAAAAATGGCAAGTCAGTTCATTGAATTTCTTTATGAATTCGATGGCTTCAAGGTTCTCATTGCTCCCGTACTGGTTGGGAATCCATTCTCCAGCAGGGCGAGAATAGTCGAGATACAACATAGAGGCTACAGCATCCACCCTCAATCCATCGATATGGTATTTCTCGAGCCAGAACAGTGCGTTTGAAATAAGGAAATTTCGGACTTCATTGCGTCCATAATTGAAGATCAGTGTTCCCCAGTCCCTGTGTTCCCCCTTGCGAGGATCGGCGTGTTCGTACAGATTCGTCCCATCGAAGAAGGCCAGCCCATGGGCATCTTTAGGAAAATGGGCGGGGACCCAATCCAACAGAACTCCGATTCCTGCCTGATGAAAGCGGTCGACGAACTCCATGAAATCCTCAGGTTTACCGAACCGGCTAGTCGGAGCAAAGTAACCGATAGTTTGGTACCCCCAGGAGCCATCGAAGGGATGCTCAGAAATCGGCAGGAGCTGAATATGAGTGAAACCCATCTTCTGCATGTAGGGGATCAAGCGATCAGCCAACTCACGGTAAGTGAGATAGCGGTTTCCTTCTTCAGGACTCCTCATCCAGGACCCTAGATGAATTTCATAAATCGCTAGTGGGGCCTCAAGCCAATTCGTGTGGGTCCGCTTCTCCATCCAGGATTGATCCTGCCACTCATAGTCGTGCAAATCGTAGATGATCGTGGACGTCTTAGGAGATTTCTCGAAGTAGAATCCGTAAGGGTCGGATTTGATCAGGAGCAGGTTATTGTGACGCGACTTGATTTCAAACTTGTAGAGAAGCCCCTCTTCAAGGCCCGGGATAAACAACTCCCAGATCCCACTGCTCCCTCTCATTCTCATTGTGTGGCGCCGGCCGTCCCAGTTGTTGAAGTCTCCGATGACGCTGACTCTCAAAGCATTGGGAGCCCACACGGCAAACTGCACTCCCGAGACTCCATTGATGGTCTTCAAATGAGCCCCCAGCTTCTCATATTTCTTGAAGTGGTTGCCTTCGCCCATGAGATAGAGGTCGAAGTCTGTCAGCACGGGCGGGAAACAGTAAGGATCGACAAACTGAGAGAACTTTCCTTCATGATCTTGCATGCGGATCTGATAAGCAAACAGGTCGCGTCGATCCAGAAAGAGCAACTCAAATATTCCCTCGGGATGAATCCTTTCCATCATTTGGAGATTATCTTTGGGCCCCTCCAGACTTACCCAGGCTTCCCGGGCCTCCGGTAGAAATGCCCGAACCACGACGGCCTTTACTGATCTCCCGGTACCATCATCCTCAATTTCCACTGGATGGATGCCAAGGATACTGAAAGGATCAGAATGTTCCAAACGAACCAACCGCTCGATCTCTTCCCTCGATACCAAGGCCTTCATTCATTCCTCCAAGGCAACTAATCTGGTTCTTGATCAGCTTGTGGGCAAACTATTCGAGAGAGGTCCAATTTCTCCCGTAGAATTCTCAGGGGAATCCCTTCGGTCCTGTCCACCCGCCGATGGTCTGTCTTCCACCTCCGCCAACGCGACCGGTTGCGAAACCCACCGCCCAGCCTCCCTGAGAGTTGAGTCGTCCACTGGTTTCATCTTCGCGACGCTAGTCAGCTCGAGAAGGTCGTTAAGCCAGGTTGTGGTCTCCTGATCCTCGGCGGACAAGGAGTCAGAGGATTTAATAGAGCATTTCGGAGTCTCCACGACATTGGACTCCAGTAAGGTCGTTGTGCCATACAACTCAGAATAGAGACAGAGACGAACCTGGTAGCGAGATCCGGGGTTTGTTTTGAACCACCAGCATGTCACAGTTCCCAAGTCAAAAGTAATTTGCTGGCCACCATCGGGTTGGCACCAATCCAGGACCAGCTGAAACGCAGACCGGTCCTCCTCCGGAAATCTCGATAGCACCTGCCCTATTAGGCTCTCGGTCATTTCCCAATATGCAAAAGCGTGAAACGGATCCTGAACCATCAGCTCCAAGCAATCCGATTTATAGAAGGCCGGCAAACCCGGCCCTAAATCGACATGAACCCCAGGCGGCAGTTTTTGAAGTTCCTCTGAAACTAACTCCGGGAGAGGTTCCTCAACAGGGGGAGTCTCCGCTATTGAGGAGGAGGACCTCATGCTGATCAGCGACCTTTCGACCCTACAGATGAATCATGGTCCAATGGCCTGAAAATACCAGAGGGTCGAGGTTTCTTGCAACTAGAATCTCACTTGACTCGTTTGGGGCTTCTTCATAATCTACGTCCAACCAGGACCAATTGTGGCTGCTCCGAACGTTTTTTCTTCATGATACAAGGACCTATGCAGCACACATCTTCCCAATATGAGAATTCGACCAATAGCTGCAAACGATATTTTGGGCTGGCTATCAAATCGTCGGCAATCGGTTCTTTTCAAATGAACCATCCAACAGATTACGTGGAATGAAAGACTGTCTGTCGAAGGCCTCAGAAGCTGCAGATTACCTGGTCCGGACTCTGAGTCGATCCGGAAAGAAAGAGGAGATTCCAGCACTGGCGGTGATTCTGGGCACAGGCTTGGGAGGCTTTGCGAAATCTCTTGTTGACAGGAAGAGTGTGTCGTATGCCAGGATCCCGCATTTCCCGCGAACCGCCGTAGCTGGCCATGTGGGAACATTCAGTTTGGGAAAGGTCCGTGGCTGTTCTGTCATCTGTCTCGAAGGGAGGGTTCATTACTACGAAGGTCATGATTCGACCAAGGTGACCTTTCCAGTACGGGTTTTGGGAATCCTCGGGGTCCAGATCCTGATATTGACAAATGCCGCCGGAAGCTTGAAGCCGGGGTTGCGACCCGGTAGTCTGATGTTGATTCGGGATCACCTGAGCTCCTTCATTCCCAATCCCTTGATTGGGCCCAACCAGGAATCCTTAGGCCCGAGATTCCTCGACATGAGTCAATGCTATTCTTCCCGGTTGCGGGCCATAGCCTTGAGATGTGCCCGGACCTTGAGGCTAAGGATAAATGAGGGAATCTACGTTGGCGTGACCGGGCCGAGCTATGAGACTCCTGCAGAAATTCGAATGTTCCAAAAGCTCGGTGCTGACGCCATAGGTATGTCCACTGTTCCAGAAGTCATCGTAGCACGCCACATGGGGATAGAGTGCTTGGGGATTTCAGTCATTACGAACCTTGCCACAGGGATTTCCAAGACTCCTCTCACCCACGATGAAGTGATCAGGACAAGTCAGACGGCTGGACAAAGACTGTTGAAGCTCCTGAATTCGATCTGCTGCGCACTCACGGCGGAGACATCCATGGACGGTCGACCGTCATGAAGCAATCTTCCAACGAAGAATGAACTTCCTGCGCCCGGAATTCATCGAGGATCAAAGCCAATCAGGAAGAATTGCCATGACGAAGCGCGGCCATCGCGCTTAAGACTCCGTTGTTGTTGAAGCCAGTCAAGCAACAAGTCGATGATCATTATAGGTATTTGCGGCGGGACGGGTTCTGGGAAAACCTCAGTGGCCCGAAAGGTGCTTGAGGCTATCGGTGGGGAAAAGGTATTGTTGCTTTCCCAGGATTGCTACTACAAGGACAACAGCCACCGGACTCAAGAAGAACGGAATCACATCAATTTTGACCACCCGGATGCTCTGGACAGGAGTCTACTTATCGATCATCTGGAGGCGCTCAAACTGAACCGGTCGGTGAACCAACCGGTGTACGACTTTACAACGCACAGTCGCAAACCGGAACAAGTACGGCTTGAACCCCATCCTGTCGTAGTTGTTGAAGGAATCCTGATCTTTGTGGATAAGAAACTCCGGGACCTGTTCGATTTGAAAGTATTCGTGGATACCGACCCGGATGTCCGGTTCATTCGCAGGTTAAGGCGAGACATCGTTAAGCGCGGACGTACCATAGACTCGGTTGTCCAGCAATACTTGCAGACCGTACGCCCCATGCACCTCGAGTTCGTTGAACCTAGCAAGCGTTATGCCGACGTGATTATTCCAGAAGGTGCAATGAACGCCGTCGGTGTAGAGTTCCTGATCGAGAGAATTAGAGCCTCACTTTTGTGACCCCAGGAATCTTGAGAGGAATTCAGGAATAGCCAAAGACCGATCTCCCTTTTCACCTTCTGACTTTCTTCACCCCCACTTTAGGGCAGACCTCGTCAAGACTACATATGTGACATAGCGGTTTGCGAGCAGTACAAACTCGTCGTCCGTGAAAAATCAGCCGATGGGAGAAATTGATCCACTCTTCCCGTGGAACCTTCCGCATCAGGTCTTGCTCGACCTTTTCCGGCGTCTTGGCGTGAGTTAACCTCAATCGGTGGGAGAGCCTAAAAACGTGAGT
>Ga0335069_10002921_pt1 | contig 26069 bp, 32 predicted proteins | sample Lox_Sample_11_FD_206714 | JGI IMG/M metagenome (GOLD analysis project Ga0335069, IMG submission 206714) | Soil microbial communities from Loxahatchee National Wildlife Refuge, Florida, United States - Lox_Sample_1.1 | ecosystem: Environmental > Terrestrial > Soil > Wetlands | place: USA...
TGCGGCAGATGCCGGAGCGCAACCGCTTTTTCAAGGGCCTGTCGAGCTGGATCGGCTTTCGCCAGAAGCGCATCGACTACGAGCCGGCGCCGCGCGTCGACGGCAAGAGCACCTGGAATATCCGCCGCCTGATCGGACTCTCGATCGACGGCGTCACCGCGTTTTCGGTGGCGCCGCTGCGGCTTGCCACCGTGCTCGGCATGGTGCTCGCGGCCATCGCCTTCATGTACGGCCTGCAGATCGTCTATGAGACCCTGGTCTACGGCACCAAGGTGCCGGGCTATCCGTCGCTGTTCGTCGGCGTCATGGTGCTCGGCGGCGTGCAGCTCATCATGATCGGCGTGGTCGGCGAATATATCGGCAAGATCCTCGAAGAGATCAAAGGCCGGCCGGTCTATTTCGTCGCCGAGCACGACGTCAAGCTCGCCCAAGAGACTCTGCAAGAAACGCAGCAAGAAACCGCGGAGCCCGCGGCGCCCAGCACGCGCACCGCCGCCGAATGAGCGCACAAGACCCGCGTCGCGCGGAGCGGCGTATCTGGCTGGTGGCCGACGATTACGGCATCTCGCCCGCGGTGAGCGCGGCGATCCGCGACCTGATCGCGCGCGGGCGGCTGAGCGCCACGTCGGTGATGACGGTGACGCCGAGTTTTTCGCTCGATGAGGCCAAGGCGCTGCGCGATGCCGCGTCCATGCGCGCCGCCATCGGCCTGCATGTGACGCTGACCGGTCCGTTCAAGCCGCTGACCTCGGGCTTCGCCCCGCTCTCCGGCGGCGCGTTCCCGCCGCTGGCCGCAATGGCCGGCCGCGCGCTCGCGCATCTGCAAAGCCCGCAACGGCTCGAGGCCGAGATCCTCGCGCAATTCACGGCGTTCCAGGACGCCTTCGGCCGTGCGCCGGATTATGTCGACGGCCATCAGCATATCCATGTCTTTCCGCAAATCGGCGAAGCGCTGCTGCGCGCGACCAATAAAGCGGCGCCGCACGCATGGGTTCGCCAATGCCGCCGCGCCGCCGCTGCGCCCAAAAGCCTGTCCGATCCCAAAGGTTACATTCTCGACACCCTCGGCGGACGCTTTCGCCGTCTGGCCGAGAAACAAGGCCTGCGCACCAATCCGGCCTTTGCCGGCACTTATTCGTTCAGCCCGGGCGCGGACTTCACCAGGCTGTTTCCGCAGTTTCTCGATGGCCTGCCGGACGGCGGCGTCGTCATGTGCCATCCCGGCAAGGTCGACGATGAATTGCGCCGGCTCGACCCGGTGACGACGCTGCGCGAATGCGAATACACCTATTTGCTCGGCCAGGATTTTCCGCGTGTGCTCGCGGAGCGCGGCTATGCGCTGGCGTCGCTGACATGAGTCAGACCAGATAGTTCGCGTCTTTCGGGGTCTGCGCGGTCATGCCGCCGTCACTTGACGGCGGCACTTTCATTTTCTTATACCGCCTGACGACTCGCGATGATAGAGAAACCTCTTGACGGCGTCTTTCATGCAAGCGAACCGTTGGCCTCCGAGCTCTGTTTTTGGCTCGGGCATCGTCGGCAGCGTCGCCACCCTTGGGGCTGTCGCTGCCGGCGCGGCGATCGTCGAGGCGGCGCTCATTCCCGGGCTGCTGATTGGCGGTGCCGCGATGCTGGCGCCGCGCCTGCTTCCCCGCGACATGCTGAGCGGCCTGGGAGACAGATTGCGGCGAATGGTGCCGCCACCGGCTCCCGCTGCATCAACAGCGCACGCCGCGGACGCGACACCTGCCGGCGAGGCTGCGTCGCTCGACGAATCCTTCGATGGTTCCTTTGATACGTGGCGCGCCGTCGCCAAGACCATCACCTATCGCATGATGGTCACGACCGCCGACTTCGGCGCGAACTATGTCGTGATCGGCGAACTCGCGACCGCGGCCGGATTGTCGAGCCTGTCGCTTGTCGCCGGCCCCATCGCCTATTTCGCGCATGAAGTGGCTTGGCACTATTACGGCCCGGTCTCGGCGCAGCGTCCCAATCCGCTCGAGGCCACGGTCGAGGTGCCGATTCCAGGCACGGCGGAGGGTGCGAACGTCAAAGTGAGCCGGGCCTTGGCCAAGACGGTCACCTACGAGGGCGTGACCGCGGTCTCGGAATTCGGCGCCAATTATTTCTTCGTGCGCGATCTCGCGGCTGCTGCGGGATTGACCACTTTCAGCATGGTGATCGCTCCCATCGTTTATTACGTGCACGAGAAGATCTGGGAGCACTACGACGCCACGACAGCGGCACCGCCCGTAGCCCCGGCCCCGAAACTATTGCCGGCGAGTTAGCCGCGGGCGCGATGCCGCGCACGCGCCTCGCTCAGATCACCACGACCTTGGTGCCGACCTTCACCCGGTCGTAGAGATCCTCGACGTCCTGGTTGCGCATGCGGATGCAGCCCGACGACACATTGGTGCCGATGGTCCAGGGCTCGTTGGAGCCGTGAATGCGATAGAGCGTCGAGCCGAGATACATCGCGCGCGCGCCGAGCGGATTGTCCTCGCCGCCGGGCATGTAACGCGGCAGATCGGGCCGGCGCTGCAGCATCTCGACGGGCGGCCGCCAATCCGGCCATTCCTTCTTGGCGGTGATGGTCTTGGTGCCGGCCCAGGTGAAGCCCGGCCGGCCGACGCCGATGCCGTAGCGCAACGCCTTGCCGCCGCCTTCGACCAGATAGAGGAATTTGTTCGGCGTATCGACCACGACCGTGCCGGCAGGCTCGTCGGTCGGGTAATTCACGGTCTGGCGTTCGTATTGCGGATCGATCTGATAGTTCTGCGGGTTCGCCATGTCGCCCTGCCCCGACGGCGCGTAGCCGGGCGGCTGCGGCTGATAGTCGGGCGTCGCCGGCTGATAGGCCGCGGGTGCGGCAAAGCCTCGGAACAGCGCGCCCAAGAACCCGCCGTTGTTCTGCGACGGCGGCGCATAGCCCGCCTGTGCCGCCTGCGCCGGCTGCCCCGAAGTGAACAGGCCGCGCTGCGGGATATAGCCGGCGTTGGCCTGAGCCGGCGCGGGCGCCATCTGCGGCGCCTGCTGCTGCGGCTGGACATAGGCCGGCTGTTCCGGGGCGAAGGGTGAGAAGATGTTCTGAATGGAATCGGCATAGGCCGTTCCCGACAGCGCGCTCGTCGCGAGCGCCAACATGCAGATACGCCGCATTGCGTGACCCGTTACTCATTGACACGTTGGAGCGGATCGCGCGGCGGCGATTTCGGCGTCGCCCGCCACGTGCTCGCTCCCGTGACGAGTACAGGCTGAAAACTCGACCTTTAGGTTAATAAATTGCGGCGGTGATTTATTTGCTCTTTGTTCATCAAGTTACGGTTGATTTTTGGTGAACGCCGGCCCGGTTTGGTTAATCAAACGTTGCGGCCGTGCGGGGTCGCCGCATGTCAAATGCTGCGTGAACGCGCTGTTAAGCCGGCAAATCCTAAGCTCGCGCCGATTGCTTGCATTCAGCCGGTAAGATCATGGCGGCGCCGCGCAAAGTCTTTCGCATCGAAGAGCTTCGAGCCGCGCGCCTCCCGGCCGAGGAGGCCGAGGCCGCGCAGCGCCACACCGAGATCATGCAGGCACTCGACGCGCTGCGCTCGGCTTTCGCCGCGCCGGCGTCGCCCGACGCGTCGGGCGCGATGTCGGGCGCCGAGTCCGGACGGCTTGCCAGCGAGCTCAATCTGATCGCCACCCGCCTTGCCGGCGGCGCGGCCGGCGACGGCCACGCTTCCGACGATGAGACTGTGCCGCTCACGCGCATCGCCAACGAGCTGCTCGCCGTGACCTCGGGCACCGAACAGGCGACCCAGAAGATTCTCGCCGCCGCCGAGCAGATCGATCAGCTCGCCAACAATCTTTCGGCCTCGCTCAATGGCCGGATCGAGCAGGGTCCGGCGCAGGACATCCGCGAGCTCGTGCTGCGCATCTTCGAAGCCTGCAATTTCCAGGATCTGATCGGCCAGCGCGTCAGCAAAGTGATGACCACGCTGAAATTCGTCGAGGAACACATTTCAAGCGTGCTCGAAGAGATCCGGACCATGTCGGCGCGGCCGCAGGGCGGCGCGCACCTGCACGGCCCGCGGCTCGACCGCGATTCCGGTCACGCGTCGCAGACCGATATCGACGCGATCTTCGATACTTAATTGTCGTCATTGCCAGATTGTCGTCATTGCGAGGAGCGCAGCGACGAAGCAATCCAGGCCTCCGTGCCGAACTGGATTGCTTCGTTACGCTCGCAATGACGGTAGAGGCGCCTAATCTATTGCGGCCGCGGCGGCGGCGCGCTGGGAGCGCGCGGCTTCGGCGCGGCACGCGCCACGCCTTCGGGCGCACAACGCACATAGACGCCGGTGCCGTAGCGGCCGGCGACTTCCGGGTCCATCCAGCGCAGCACCATGGTGCGGCCGTCGAATTGCTGGATCTCGCGATCCTGCGCACCGCCGGCATCGCCGGGGGGACCGATATAGTTCTTGCCGCTGGCCGACCCTTTGAGCTGCAGCTCCTGCAATTGCGCGCTGTCGGCGAGATACATCATGACGCCGCCGCTCGGGCCGCGGGTGATCTCGACCGGCTGGCCGCATTGGCCGCGCGCGGCCGCGGTAGTGCGCGCCAGGTCTTCGTCCTTGTGGAAGGCGCCGTAACCCCAGCGGCCGACGATTTCTTCCGGCCGGTATTTGGAGGGGATCGCCGGCTGCCCCATCGGCTGCGCCGCCGTTTCCGGAGGCGGCGCCGTATTGGTCGTACAGGCCGAGAGCGCCAGCGCGGAAATCGCGGCAGCACATGCCAAACGCATACAGGACGCGCTCATGACGGGTCTCCCCAAAGCCTGCCCAAAACCGAGAAACGGCAAACCAAGACCGCAACCCAGTCCCGCGCGGAATCTAGCTTTGCCACCTTTAGACTTTGTTGCAAACGGTATCACCTGATTACAGCAATAGGCGAAGATTACGGCCCGGTTTTGGCCACAGCGCCGCCATTGCGGCGCCCCGAGCCGTTACGGCGCGCGGCCGCAGCGGATTTGGCGGCGGCTTTCGGCCGCGGATCAACAAGCGGCGCCGATTTGTGAATGCTGAGCACGCGCATCGCCTCGGCATCGCCGAAGAAGTCGCTGTCGGCGCAAAGACCCGCGGCATGAATGCCGGCAATGGCGCAGATGTCGTCCATCTCGTTGGCGTCGCCGGTCACTCCGATCGCGGCGATCACCTCGCCGTCCTTGGCGCGGATCAATTGTCCGCCGCCTTCCAGAAACAGCGGATAGTCGGCGAGATTCTCGATCGATTGCATGAACAGCGGCTTCTCATTGGCCTTGTGCAGGACGAGCTTCGACGGCCGTCCCAAAGCCAGCGACGCATAGGCCTTGCCGTAGCAAACCTCGAAGCGGAGCATGGAGGCGTGATCCTGCTTCTGAAACGCCTTCACCCGGCCGCCGGCATCGAGAACGATGGCGCTCATCGGCCGGCATTTGTGCTTCTTGGCGGCGGCGAAAGTGGCCGCAATGATCGTGTTGGCCTCGGCAAGGCTGAGCGAACGCATTCCCAATTCCCCATTTCCGGATGACGGCAAAAATAGCGGCCCAAAAATTCCGGCCCAGAAAATTCCGGCCTACGAGCGGTCCCGGCGGGACAATAGCAGTATTGGACCCGCCGAAGCGAATAGGGACTGACCCATCGCCCCGGGGCCGCCAAAGCGGCGCCGCGTCTATTCGTCAGGCTCCGCCTTGACTCCGCATGCCTGACATCCTATTTCCGCAGCGCCTGCCTGGCACTCAGGGCTTGTGAGTGCTAAGTTATTGGCAAATAATGTAATTTGTTCCAACGCCAGAGCCGCCTGAAGATCCGGGAGCGGCAAAGAGGGTAATCATGGCGAAAATGAAATTCCGTCCGCTGCATGACCGCGTGGTCGTCAAGCGGATCGACGCCGAGGAGAAGTCCAAGGGCGGCATCATCATTCCCGACACCGCCAAGGAGAAGCCGCAAGAGGGCGAAGTCGTCGCCGTCGGCCCCGGCGGCCGCGACGAGGCCGGCAAGCTGATCGCAATCGACGTCAAGGCCGGCGACCGCGTGCTGTTCGGCAAGTGGTCGGGCACCGAAGTGAAGCTCGATGGTGAGGAGCTCCTGATCATGAAGGAGTCCGACATCATGGGCGTGATCGCGTAACGCCGTTTTTCGTCATGCCCGCATAGCCGTTCGAAGAACGGCGTCGTTCCACTCGCCTAAGTGCCGGGCACGACGATTCAAAAGACACGAAAGAATCCCCCAGGAGAGTGACAACATGGCTGCGAAAGAGGTGAAATTTTCCGGCGACGCTCGCGACCGCATGCTGCGCGGTGTCGAGACGCTGGCCAATGCGGTGAAAGTGACCTTGGGCCCGAAGGGCCGCAACGTCATCATCGACAAGAGCTTCGGCGCTCCGCGCATCACCAAGGACGGCGTCACCGTCGCCAAGGAGATCGAGCTCGAGGACAAGTTCGAGAATATGGGCGCGCAGATGGTCCGCGAGGTCGCCTCGAAGACCAATGACGTCGCCGGCGACGGCACCACGACCGCGACCGTGCTCGCGGCTTCGATCGTCAAGGAAGGCGCCAAGGCGGTTGCCGCCGGCATGAACCCGATGGACCTCAAGCGCGGCATCGACCTCGCGGTCGCCGCCGTGGTCGAGGACATCCAGAAGCGCTCGAAGAAGGTCTCGTCGTCGTCGGAAGTCGCCCAGGTCGGCACCATTTCGTCGAACGGCGACAAGGAAGTCGGCAAGATGATCGCCAACGCGATGCAGAAGGTCGGCAACGAAGGCGTGATCACGGTTGAGGAAGCCAAGGCGCTCGACACCGAAGTCGAGATCGTCGAGGGCATGCAGTTCGACCGCGGTTATCTGTCGCCCTACTTCATCACCAATGCCGAGAAGATGGTGGCCGAGCTCGAGGACGCTTACGTGCTGCTGCACGAGAAGAAGCTGTCGCAGCTTCAGGCCATGCTGCCGGTGCTCGAAGCCGTGGTGCAGTCGGGCAAGCCGCTCCTCATCATCGCTGAGGACATCGAGGGCGAGGCGCTCGCCACGCTCGTCGTCAACAAGCTGCGCGGCGGCCTGAAGGTCGCGGCCGTCAAGGCGCCGGGCTTCGGCGATCGCCGCAAGGCCATGCTCGAAGACATCGCCATCCTCACCGGCGGCCAGCTCATTGCCGAAGACCTCGGCATCAAGCTTGAGACCGTGACGCCGGCCATGCTCGGCCGCGCCAAGAAGGTCGTGATCGAGAAGGAAAAGACCACGATCGTCGACGGCGCCGGCAAGAAGAAGGACATCGAGGCGCGCGTCAACCAGATCAAGGCGCAGATCGAGGAGACCACCTCGGACTACGACCGCGAGAAGCTGCAGGAGCGTCTTGCCAAGCTCGCGGGCGGCGTCGCGGTGATCCGCGTCGGCGGCGCGACCGAGATCGAGGTGAAGGAGAAGAAGGACCGCGTCGAGGATGCGCTCAACGCCACTCGCGCCGCGGTCGAGGAAGGCATCGTGCCGGGCGGCGGCATTGCTCTGCTCCGCGCCAAGAAGGCGGTCGGCAAGCTGACCAACAGCAACCCGGACGTCCAGACCGGCATCAACATCGTGCTCAAGGCCATCGAAGCGCCCGCGCGCCAGATTGCCGAGAACGCCGGCGTCGAGGGCTCGATCGTCGTCAACAAGATCCTCGAGAACAAGTCGGAGACCTATGGCTTCGACGCGCAGAACGAGGAATATGTTGAAATGCTCGACAAGGGCATCGTCGATCCGGCGAAGGTCGTGCGCGCGGCGCTGCAGGACGCGGCCTCAGTCGCGGGCCTCCTGGTCACGACCGAAGCCATGGTCGCCGAACTGCCGAAGGACAAGCCGGCGATGCCGGCGATGCCGGGCGGCGGCGGAATGGGCGGCATGGACTTCTAAGTCCGGACGCCAGAGTCTCTGCACGGTAAGTCGAAGGGCGCGGAGCGATCCGCGCCCTTTTTGTTTTAATGCCCGCTTCGTCGGTCGCGCATCATCATTCCGGCACGCCCGCTACACGCATTGCGCCAATCAATCTCTGTCGATCGGCTTCGCGGCGGAATGGGTAATACTCGCATAATTTCGTGACAGTGACCTCCGGATCGATTCTCAGATATGCGTTCAGCGCCTGCTTCGTCTGCTCGGCATCGCCCCGCATGGCGTTTGACGCAATCGTCATGCGAAGAGCCGGCAGCCAATTTGGCTTGACCCGTAGAGCCATCGCCGCCCAGCTTGCGGCTTCGTCATCGCGTCCGGCGATGAAATGAGCGAATGCCATGGCGCTTTGTGTCAGAAAAACGCGAGGGTCGAGCGGATTGAGGCGGATAGCCTTGTTCAGGCTTTCGATCGCTCCATCGGGGTCGCCGGCGTAGCCTCGCACCCAACCGCTGCGCTGCCAGGCGACAGCCAGATTCACATCCAGATCAAGCGCCCGGTCGATGAGCAGCAATGCACGGTCGAGGTCGCGAAAGAAGTACGCATGGACGTGCCCCGCCCAACACAGCGCGACTGCATCATCAGTGCCGATGTCGGCCGCGCGTTCGACCAGCCGGGCGATCTCCTCCTCGTCAAAGCTCAAGGCCCAACCGTTCGCCTTGGCGAAATGATGACATGAAGCGGCCAGACCGTACGGCGTCGAGAAGTCGGGATCCTTTGTTATTGCCGCATTGAAGTGCTGCAACGCTTTGGCGTTTTCATCAGCCGTCCACCGGTTCCAACTGGCAAGTCCGCGAAGGTAGAAATCGTAAGCCGCCAGATCGCCGGTCATGTCCAGCTTGGCACGGTCGATCTCCGCCTTCTCCAGTTGCGGCGCTATCGCTCCGACGACGCTGGTGACGAGCTGATCTTGCAAGCCGAAAATGTCGGCCATTTCGCCGTCGAACCGGTCTGCCCACAAATGGCGGCCGGACTCGGCTTCGATGAACTGTCCCGTCACGCGCACGCGGTCGCCGGATTTGCGCGCGCTGCCTTCCAGCACGTAACGGACACCGAGTTCGCGAGCGACCTGCTTGGTGTCGACCAGTTTTCCCTTGTAGGTGAAAGACGAGTTGCGGGCGATCACGAAAAAAGCGCGGTTGCGCGACAGCGCCGTAATGATGTCCTCGACAACCCCGTCGATGAAGTAATCCTGCTCCGGATCGCCGCTGAGGTTCACGAACGGCAGAACCGCGATCGACGGCCTGTCGGCTGCCCCGAGCGAAGGCTTGTGCGGGACGGCCTCGGCCGGACTGGCCTCCTCCTCTCGCACAACACCGACAAAGCGTAGGCCTTTGCGCGGCAGCGTCTTGATCAGCTTTTGCCGTTCGCCGGAATCGCCGATTGCGCTCCGGGCCGCGTTGACGCGGTTGAACAATGCCGATTCGGAAATAGCGCGCCCCTGCCAGACCGACGCCAGGAGATCGTCCTTGCTGACGACGCGGTCGCGGTTCCGGATCAGGTGAACGAGAAGATCGAAGACCTGGGGCTCGATAGCCACGAGGTTCGATCCTCGCCATAACTCGCGACGATCCGTATCGAGCGCACATTCCTCGAACAGATAGCGCAAGACTTCATCCCGATCGTCGCGCGTCGCCTTGCACGGATGCTAGCACAGGCGTCGCAAAGGAAAAATGGAGGCAGCGCTAAGCCAAAATTGAGAAATCCTGAAAGACGCAACGCGGCATCTCTGCCATGGGTCGACAAATCCTCAGCATTCGGAAGAGCACATGAGCCCAGCCCAATTTGCCGCTCGTCTCGCCATCCCCGTCATCTGCGTTTGCGGACTGTTGCTGCCGCCAATGTCTCGGGCGGAGGGCGTACAATACCTCGTCAAGCCGATCGCCGAGATGACGGTCAAGCAACTGCCGAAGGGGCCGCTGTACTGGCGGGTCGAAAATTTCCCGACGCTGGATCAAGCGAAGGCCGCAGCGGGCGAATACCGCTGGAACCCCAACACGGTAACCTACGAAGGATGGCCGTCCCTGACGGCTGAAGTTGCCGGCAAAGTCTGGCTGTTTACGCTTGGGCCGCAGGGCGCGGCGACGCCGGGTGGAACGAAGGTGGCCGAGATCGGACCGGTGCCGTCCGTCTCCGCACCTGAATATCTGCTGCGCGTCAACTATGGCAGCGGGCCGCCGGGAGCCAAGACGCCGGTCCATATGCATTTTGGCTCCGAGGGCTTCTATGTTCTCACCGGAAAATTGGGTCAGAGGACGCCACACGGCACCAGCTATGTCGAAGCCGGCCACACAATGAACGGGCACATGGCCGAGATGCCGATGCAAGTCTTCAACGGCGGTACAAGCGATCTGACCGCGCTCATCATGTTCGTGGTGGACGCCACCAAGCCATTCTCCAGTCCGGCCACGTTGCCTTGACCACGAGCCTTGATTGTTCCTGGTCGTCAACGGCGGCCAGTTGTCCGTTCCACCAGCGAGAAATGCAATGAAGCATCTCATCACGATTGCCATCACTGCCGCCGCAGGCTTGGGGACTCTCATCCCCACCGCTTATGCGCAAACGGCTCATGACCTGATCGGGACCTGGACTCTCGAATCGGATACAGGCGCCACTGCGGACGGCCGGGCCATTCAGCCGTTCGGGCCGAACCCAAAGGGCCTTGCGATATTCGACAGTGCCGGTCACTTCGCGATCGTCATCTCGCGCCCCGATCTTCCGAAATTCGCGTCAAACGACCGGATGCACGGGACGGCGGAGGAAAACGAAGCGATCGTGCGCGGGAGCTTTGCGTTCTTCGGCACCTACGCGGTGGCCAACGGAGCCGTTGTCCAGCACATCGAGGGCGGCACGTGGCCAGCCTGGATGGGAACCGATCAGAAGCGAACTATCACTTCGTTTACCGGCAACGAGCAGACATGGACCACGGTCCCATCATTTGGCGGAAGAAGTGAGCTTCATTGGAGACGCGTGAAATAACTCCTTATTGGTGACTCGCGAAATGGATCACGCCTTCGGCTAATCTGCCCCACTCTCGCTGTCCTTCGGCGCCAGGACCATCATGGTCAGGCCGCCGACGAGAGCAAACAGCCCGAGGCCAAGGGCTGCGTATTGCAGGATCGCGACCGCCGATGACGGCGCCTCGGCCCCGTTCGTCATCATGTTGACGACGCCCAAAGCGGTCGCGACCGCGCCCAACAGCACGATCGTGCGCGCCACGGCCTGCTTGGATTTGCCGGTCTGTTGATCGGTCATGATTGCCCCTGGTTGATCCTGACCCAGATGAGTGTCGCCGGCGCCATCAAGGTTCAAGCCTTGTAGGGTGGGCACCGCGCCGCAGAGCCAGGCCGCGTGGGCAAAATCGTTCGCGCGCAGTGCCCACGCGGTTGCGGAGCGCAGACGATTTTGCCCACCCTACCCGCGCAACCCATCCAGCACGAGAGCGAACTTCGTGCGCAGGCTCTTGATGCCCTGCCCAACATCGGGCTTGGCGCCGTGAATCCAGGTGCGGATCTCGGCGAGATAGATTTTGTAGATCAGGTTGCCGGCTATGGCCGCGCGGCCTTTGAATTTCAGTTCGCCACGCTCCCTGCCTTGCGCCAGAATTTCGGAATGCCAGTTTTCGATCCTGTGCATGCGCGCGCGATAGCGGGCGCATTGCTCGCCGAAATCCTGCGACTGCGGCTCGTAGAACGTCATCTCGCGAAACGCATGGCGGCCGAGCGTGAGATTGTCGGCGAAATAGCGGTACCAGGGCCGCGCCAGCGCGCAGAGCCGGTCGAGCACCGCAGTATCGTCGGGCAGATCGCGCCGCGCCGCCTCGGCCACCGGATCGAGCTCGTCGTTGATGACGAGAAAAAGCAGGTCGCGTTTGTCGCGCGCATAAACGAAAATGGTGCCGATCGAGACACGGGCGCGCTGCGCGATCTCGCGCGTGGTCGCCGCGTCATAGCCGACATCGCCGAACACCGCCTTGGCGGCTTCCTTGATGCGCCGCTGCCGCTCGCTCTTGCCGCGCTCGCGCAGGCCGGCTTTGCGCTCCGGCGGCGGCGGCAATGACGGTGAGATCGAAGACATGGAAACGGACGCACCCGCTCGGTTCAAGGTTTCAGTTGCCATATCCGCCGGCCTCTGTCTGCCCCTTGGGGCTCCCTGTTGACAGCATATCCTAAGAACTCATAACGTGCTCAAAAATTAGCATGCTCAATCTTGGGGCCGGATTCGGCCCGGTTGCATGTTTGGGTTGGTAACACAGGGAAGGCAACGATGATCCGCGCGCGCCGGCTTGCTCACGCGACGTTCGAGACACCCGATGTCGAGCGTCAGATCGCCTATTACACCGACATTCTCGGCCTCACGCTGGTCGAACGCGACAGCGAGGCCGCCTACCTTGCCTCGACGCTCGACCATCATTCGGTGCTGCTCAAGCACGGCGCCGGCGCCGCCTGCCGGCGGCTCGCCTTTCAGATCGGCGCCAATGACGATCTCGGCGAAATGCAGCACCAGCTCTCGGCGCTCAACATCGTTTCGGAGCGGCGCAGCAATCCGTTCCCCTCGGTGCGCGAATGCCTGTCGTTCTACGATCCCAAGGGCACCGGCATCGACGTCTTCACCCAATACGAAGCGGCGCGGCAGGACTTCAAGCCGACCGGCATCGTGCCGCATAAGCTCGGCCACGTCGCTTTCACAGTCCGGGAAATCGGCAAGATCGTCGAGTTCTACACCAAGGGGCTCGGCTTCCGCATTTCCGACTGGATGGGCGACTTCTTCGTGTTCATGCGCTGCAGCCCGGACCACCACACCGTCAATTTCGTCACCGGCCAGTCCGACAAGCTGCATCACATCGCCTTCGAGCTGAAGGACTGGGCGCATGTGCAGAGCGCCTGCGATTTTCTTTCGAAGAAGGATATCCGCCTGGAATGGGGCCCGGGCCGTCACGGCATCGGCCACAACATTTTCACCTATCACCGCAACCCCGACCATCAGATCACCGAACTGTTCACCGAGATCGATCTGATGCTCGACGAGGACCTCGGCTATTTCGAGCCGCGGCCCTGGCATCGCGACAAGCCGCAGCGGCCGAAAGTGTGGACGCCCGGCCCCAACGCCGCGAATTACTGGGGAGCGCCGCCGCCGCCCGGTTTTCTCGACTAAGCGGAGCCGCGTTCCAAACAAAAATCCGAGGCCAGTATGGCGTCCGAACCGCATTCCCAAGCTCCAGCGAGCGCCGAAGAGCTCATGGCCAAGATGCTCAAGAAGCGTCTCTACGCCGTGATCTGGAAAAGCTACGGCAAGCCGGATCTGATCAAGGCCAACCTCGCCAAGCATCTGCAATTCATGATCGCGCTGGAGCAGCGCGGCGCGCTGTTCGCCTCCGGCCCGTTCGCGCCGGGCAACGGCGCGCAGATCGGCGACGGGCTGACCATCCTGCGCGCGGTGTCGCTCGACGAAGCGCGGGTTTTCGCCAACAGCGATCCGTTCGTCATCGCCGGCGCGCGCACCTATCAAATTCGCGAATGGACCTTGATGGAAGGCCGCATCGGGATCAGTCTGGATTTTTCCAGCGGCGGCTACAAAGTCGATTAGAGCATGATCCCGAAGAGTGGAAACCGGTTTTCGGAAAAGATCATGCTCCATCGAAAAATCTAGACTTGGTCGACTGAGGACGGGATCGGCTGCGATGACCATCAAAAATATCGGCGTGATCGGGCTCGGCCGCATGGCGATGCCGATCGCGGTTCTGCTGCTCAAGGGCGGCGCCCGCGTGCCGGGCTATCGCCGCAGCTCGATGGCGGATTTCGAAGGCCACGGCGGCATTGCCAAACCGTCCGCCGCCGAGGTCGCCGCCGACAGCGATTTCGTCATTTCCTGCCTGCCCTCCCCGCAATCGCTCGACGAGGTCGTGACCGGGCCGCATGGACTTGTTCACGGCGTGCGGCCGGGCCAGATCGTGCTCGAGCTCGGCACTTATTCGTTCGAGGTGAAGGAACGCCAGCGTGTGGCGCTTGCCGAGAAGGGCGCGATCTTCATCGACGGCGAGATTTCGGGCACGCCCGGCATGGTGGCGGAGCGCAAATCGGCGGTCTACATCGCCGGCGACCCGCAGGCCTGCAAGACCGCCGCCGAAGTGGTCAAAGGCTTTTCCGAATCCTGCACCTATTTCGGCAAGTTCGGCTCCGCCATCCAAGTCAAGCTGATCGCCAATCTTCTGGTCACGCTCAATATCGCCGCCTCAGCCGAAGCCATGGCGCTGGCGCTGAAGACCGGCATCGATCCGCACCTTCTGATCAATGCCGTCGGCTCCGGCGCCGGCAGTTCGCGCCAATTCGTCATCCGCGCACCATGGATGGCCGAGCGCAAGTTTCATCCCGCGCCAGGCCCGGTGACGACGCTCGCGCATTATTTCGAGCCAATCAAATCGATGGCCGCGCAACTGAACGTCGCCACCCCGATGCTCGATCGCGCCGTCGGCCTCTATGAGAAGGCCATCGCCGACGGCCACGGCGAAAAGGACGTCGCCTGCCTGGTCGATGTCATCGGCGCGCTGCCGCGCAGGTGAGTGCAACGCAAGAATTGGGAACGTGGGTTTAGCCGGCTATATCAAAGTATAATCGACGCCGTGGAACCACGTAGATCACTATGAGACTCAGATGATCATGGGGCGGGGCCATGTTCGAAAATCTGAGCCAAAGTCTGAGCCAGGACATCCGCGACTGCCTGCAGCACGCCGAGGATTGCGCGCGCGAGGCCGGGGAGCAATTCGATCCGGGTCTCCGCCAGGACTTCCTCGATACCGCGAGGCGATGGCTTTGCCTGGCGCGCTATGAGCTTACCAGCACGATGACGTAGCGCGACTTTTGGTAGCCTGCTGGGACTGCGGCGCCTCTCCGAAAGTCAGCCGCTGGCAGCTTGCCCTGTGGGCAAAGTCGATCCCCCCTGCACCCGGGCTTCCGAGGGTGCTAACCTCTTATGGAAAATCGAGTTTCTCCGTCAAAGCAAGGCGCGCATGCTCGGCTGGTTTCAGGCGCTGATGCCCAAAGAGGAGCGTTTCTTCACGCTCTTCGAAAAGCACGCCGCCATCGTCGTGGCCGGCGCCGAGGCTTTGCGCGGCTTGCTGCAAGGCGGCGACACGGTCGAAGCCTATTGCAAGCAAGTCTTCCAGCACGAGACCGAAGCCGACGACGTGACGCGTGAGGTTCTGGTGGCGGTCCGCCGCTCCTTCATCACACCGTTCGACCGCACCGACATCCAGGATCTCATCAGCTCGATGGACGACGCCATCGATCAGATGAACAAGACCGCCAAGACCATCGTCCTGTTCGAGGTCAAAAGTTTCGAGCCGCAGATGCTGGAGATGAGCGACTTTATCCTGCAATCGGCAAAGCTGGTGCTCGAAGCCGTTCCGCTGCTCAGCGCGATCGGCAGCAATGCCGGACGACTCAATGCGCTGACGGCCAAGATCATCACCATCGAGGAGGCGGCCGACGACGCCTGCAATCGCGGCCTCAAGGCGCTCTTTATCGCCAACCGCCCCGAGAACAATCAGGGCAGCGCCATGAAGTTCGTCATCGGCTCCGAACTCTACGATCATCTGGAGAAGGTGGTCGACCGCTTCGAAGATGTCGCCAACGAAATCAATTCGATCGTTGTCGACCAACTCTAAATGCAAGCATCCGTCATGACCGGCGTGCTCAACCTGCCAGTGCTGATCGGCTTGATTGCGGTGGCCTTGGCCTTCGATTTCATCAACGGCGTGCACGACACCGCGAATTCGATCGCGACGCTGGTCTCGACCCGCATGCTGCGCCCGCGCTATGCGGTGATCTGGGCGGCATTCTTCAATTTCATCGCCTTTCTTGTCTTCGGCGTCCATGTCGCGCGCACCGTCGGCGTCGGCATCGTGTCGGCGGAGGTGATGGACGCGCATGTGATCTTCGGCGCCTTGATGGGCGCGATCGCGTGGAACCTCATCACCTGGTGGGCCGGCATTCCCTCAAGCAGCTCACACGCTTTGATCGGCGGCCTGGTCGGCGCCGGTCTGCTCAAGGCGGGCATCGGATCGATCGTCTGGCCCGGATTGTTGACGACCGCTGCCTTCATCGTGCTGTCGCCGCTGCTCGGGTTCTTTCTGGCGCTTCTCCTCGTGCTCGCCGTGTCCTGGGCGTTTGTGCGCGCCAACCCGCGCACGGTCGAGGCGACGTTCCACTGGCTGCAGTTCGGCGCCGCCTCGCTCATTTCGCTCGGGCACGGCGGCAACGACGCCCAGAAGACGATGGGCATCATTGCGGTGCTGCTGTTCTCCCAAGGCCATCTCGGCAGCGAATTCTATGTGCCGTTCTGGGTGGTGATCACCTGCCAGGCCGCCATGGGCCTCGGCACGCTCGTCGGCGGCTGGCGGATCGTCAACACGGTCGGCTCGAAGATCACCCGGATGACTCCGGTGCAAGGCTGCTGTGCATCGGCGGGTGGCGCCATCATGCTGTTTGCCGCGACTTATCTTGGTATCCCGGTTTCGACGACGCACACCGTGACCGGATCCGTCATCGGCGTCGGCGCCGCCCGCAAGGTCTCGGCGGTGCGCTGGAACATCGCCAGCAACATCGTGGTCGCCTGGGTCATCACGCTGCCGGCATCGGCCTTGATGGCGGCGCTGTGTTATCTCCTGTCCAAGCTGTTCGGCTGAGCGCCGTCGTGAAGTCGCTGTGACCTTTGGCGGAGGTCAGGCGGACTTTGGCGGCGCCGGTAGCGGCTCTGACACCGCCGCCTGAGCGGCCTCCCGCAGCCGGTTCGGCTGCAATTCGCCGGTCGGCTCCAACACCGGATAAGCGACCGAGCAGATATGGGAATGGATGCGTTTCAGGTCGCTCAAAATGTCGAGGTGAAGCGAGGTCGTCTCGAGGCTCTCGGGACGGCCCTCGCGGAGCCGGTCAAAATGCCGGTCGGCTGCCTCGAGCTCGGCCCCGCGCAACTCGGTCTTCGCCCGCAATAGTCTCCGCGCAGCCTCGATATCGCCGGTCATAAAGACACCGAAAGCCGCCTGAAGGCTTTCGAGCGTGCGCTTGTGGAAGTTCGTCAGTTCGGCGGCGCCCTCGGGTGAGAACTGATAGCGCCGCTTTATTTTCTTGAGCGCGACTTCGCACAAATTCTTGTCGATGATGTCGCCGATATGCTCGAGGTTGATCGTGAAAGATACGATCTCCATGGCACGGCGGCCTTCATCTTCATCGAGGCTGTCGCGCGTGAGCCTGGTAACATAAAATTTGATCGCCTCGTTGAGCTTGTCGACAACGTTGTCTCGGCGCGAGACGTCGAGCGTCAGGCTGCGATCGTTGTTCATGATCGCCGTCATCACGTCACGCAGCATCGCTTCGACCGTGTCGCCCATGCGAAGGGTTTCGCGCGCGGCATTGGCGAGCGCCAGCGGCGGCGTTTCGAGCGCCGCTTCGTCGAGGTAGCGGGGCACAGACGCATCGTCGGACTTTTTTCGTTCCGGAAGGATGCGGATCAGAAGCTGCGCCACGGCGCCCAGCGGACCGATAAAGACCGCGGCAAGCACGACGTTGAACAGCATATGGAATTCAGCCGTCAGCTTGGCGGCATCCGGCTGCCAGGCAGCGAATTCCCGGGCGATCGGATGAAGGAACGGTAGCGCGACGAGAACGCCGACCAAGCGATTGAGGATATTACCGACCGGCAGACGCCGACTGGCCGGATCGTTGCGGCGGCCGGCCTCGATCAGGGGATTGATTGCGCTCCCAAGATTGGCGCCGAGGACGAGCGCCAGCGCCGCCTCGATTGTGACGAATTGCGAATAGGCGAGCGACATGATCAACAATACGACCGCTACGCTCGAATGTGCCGCCCAGGTCAGCGCGGCGGCGATGACAATGCACATCACCGGATCGTTGGTGATCGAGCCCAGAAGCGCTCGGACTGCCGGCGCCTGTTCGGCAGGCGCCAGCGTGTCGACGAGGATATGCAGGGCCAGCAGCGTCAGGCCGAGGCCGATAGTGACTCGGCCGATCGCCTTGACCAGGCTGTTGCCGCCGGCCAGCCGGAAGGTCGCAAGGCCGACGATAAAAAGAACCGGCGCGGCGGCTGCGACATTGAAGGACAGCAGTTGCACGATCAGCGTCGTGCCGACATTGGCGCCGAGCATGATGGCGAGCGCCGGTACGAGCGCGACGGTGCCGTCGGCGGCGAGCGAAGCCGTCATGATGCCGGTCGCGGTGCTGCTTTGCAGCACAGCCGTCAATCCGAGTCCGGCGGCAAAGGCGGTGAATCGATTGCCCAGGGACTTCCCGAGAATGCGCCGCAAGTCGGGGCCAAAGGCCCGCAGCACGCCGGTCAGCACCATGTGCAGGCCCCACAGCAGCAGGGCCACTCCACCCATCAGGTCGAGAAGAACGATGCTTCCCATTTCGCGCAGTCCTCGTCGACGGCAGGCCTCCCGGCGGCTCTAAGCTCGGTCCTGCAGTCCAGACTATTCGGTAAATAGCTCGATCCTGCGGGGCGTTCCAGTACGCGAGCCGAGGAAAATGTGGCGATAGCCGAGCCGGCGTTGTAGCATCGAGGCGTATCGAAAATCCGGCGGCAACAGTCGGAGTTAGGTGAGGCGTTGCGTAGGATCATGGACGGCGGCAACCGAAGGGCGCTTATCGAGTTAGGCATGAAGGTGTCGGTCCGACGCAGCGGCCGTAACCTGATCGGTGTCGTGACCCGGCTCAACGGTGACTATATTGGCGTCCGGTGGACCAACTCCGATCTGGCCGAGACGGCCGAGTACGAGGCGCATCGCGATGACGTCACGCCGCTTGCCGGATGGCTCTAGCGTTCAGATTGTTGCCATCGCCGCCTTCTTCCTCTAGGTCTTGCGCCAATCCACTCCTCCAGCCCGTCACACTCGATGTTGTCCGTCGTCTACGCAGTTTTGGCGTTCGCTGAAGTTTTCATTCTTCTCGCCTCGTTCCTGGGCGCTCTGGCGCTCACCGTGAGAGCAATCATCAGGGCTTGCTGCAAGCTCAAAAACCGGATGAAAAAGTCCCAGCAGCAATGCGCGTTCAGCCGCTCGCCGAATATCGATCCGTGCTGGCTGCAATGCCCTCATCGAATGCAACCTCAGCGCGGCTGAGTTTGAAGCTGAGGGTCGTTGGCTTGATCGTCGTCGGCGCGACAAGGGTTTTGGCGGTGTCGTGGTATTCTTTGTCGGCCGACTTTGATTCGCCACGCCTGTGAACCGACCGGACCAATATTGGCAACACGATACGATGGCTAAGAAGTCTTCCGACAAGCGCGCCAAGACAAATGCGAGACGGCGGCTTCAATATGCGGCCCTGCCCTATCGGTCGAACGGAAAATCCGACCTGGAAGTGATGCTGGTGACGTCGCGCGGCACGCAGCGTTGGATCATCCCGAAAGGCTGGCCGAAAATCGGCTTGCCTCCCCATCGCACCGCCGAGGCAGAAGCCTACGAGGAAGCAGGTGTCGCCGGCAAAGTCGGTAAGAAGCGCATCGGCACCTACTCGTACGACAAAGTCCTCAGAACGGGCCGTACTGCAAGTTGTCGCGTTCAGGTCTTCCCGCTCCGGGTGACCCGGCAGCACCGGGAATGGCCGGAAAAGCATCAGCGCCAGACCCGCTGGTACAGGCCGCGTGACGCCGCGAGATTTGTCAAAGAACCAAGTCTGCGCCGGTTGATCCGCAAATTTGCCAAGCAGCGCTGAGCCAGATCTCCGGCAAGACGTCTCGAAACGCTGTGACGGCTCCGGCAAGCGCGCGGCTATTTGAGCTGACAGGCTTAACGGCACGACGCTGCTTTCAGCTCGTCTGAACATCTCTCGATCGAGCGGCAACAGGCCTTTTCGCTTCGCTCCTTCGTCATCGCCGCTGCTCGCTTGCACGCGGGTTACGTAACCTGCGCGATATTGAGTGTTTTCCTTCAGGCTGAAGAAACAACTCAATTGTATGCAATGCTCTGGTTTCAGACACCCATGGAAACCGGACATTTGCATCTAATTTTCTGAAACATCTCTCGAGGTGATGACATGAGAAAGGTTCTCGCGGTTCTGGCCGCGACCGGAAGCCTTGCCATCGGCATGGCCGCTACCGCGACCACCGCCCAGGCAGACTGGTACGGCTACGATTGGAACGATTGGCATTTCGGCGGCGACTACTACGCGCCGACGGCCTATGGCTACGGCTATCTCTACAACTACGCCCCGCCCGTTGCCGCCGTCAGCACGGTCGGCATGGTTGCGCCGGTGCAAACGGTGCAGACGGTCACGGTGCGCACCATTCGCCCGTCGCGTTTCGCTGCCCGCCGTCGGGTCGTGACGCGGACCACGGTCAGTCAGATCGCGCCGCGAACGCTCTATGACTATGCGGGCCCGGCGCCGGCAGCAAGCGTTGCCGTCCCGGCCTACAGCAATGTGGCCTATTACGGCGGCGGCTACTCGCGCCCGCTGTACGACTATGCGGGTCCGGCGCCGGCCGTTGCCGCTCCGGTCGTGCAAAGCGTCGGCTATGGTCGGCCGCTCTATGACTATGCGGGCCCGGCCCCGGTCGTACAGACCGTCGCCATGCCGGTCGCCGCGCCGTACTATCGTTACACCTATCTGTGGGATCGCACTTTGGTGATCGATCCGGCGACGGGTTTCGTCGTCCAGACGATTTGGCGCTGACAGCGTCAAGCGCTGACTATCGGAGCCCCGCGCCCAACGCGCGGGGCTTTTTTGTCCTCAACCGCGCGGCGCGCCGTTTCGGCACGGCGCTCTCGCTATTGAACCGGGGATATCGCAAAGAGCGACTAACAGGCACGCGCAGCGCCCGACGATCGGGCAAGGCAGGCGGCCATGACAGTTCCTTGCGAAACCGAGCGGCCCGTTGTCTCGGACAATGGCTTCGCCTTCATTGTCTATCTGCTTTACGGCATCGGTTATTTCAACGGGATTTCGGCGCTGATCGGCGTCATCATCGCGCATCTGAAAGTCGACGATGCCGACCCGGTGTTGCAATCGCATTACCGGTTTCAGATCAGGACCTTCTGGATCGGACTGCTCTATCTCGTCGTCGCCATTCCGCTGTGCATGGTGCTGATCGGCCTGCCGCTTCTGGCCGGTGGCTGGTCTGGTCGCTGATCCGCATCGTCAAGGGCTTCCTCTTGCTCATCGAGCACAAGCCGATTCTTAATCCCCAGTCATGGCTGTTCGGATAGCGCGGCCGGTGCGATGCTGAGATCACGACCAAAGGAGGCGACCCGTGAAGCCATCAAAACTTTTCCTCTTCGCCGCCGGACTCGTTTTGTGTGTCGCGGCCCAAGGCACGCGCCTGGCGTCGGCTGACGGCGCCGGCGCGCCGCAGCCTGTCTCTTATACGCAAAAAGGCGCGATATCTTCGCCGTCAGGCGCGATGGCAAGAACCTGTTATCCCCAGTTTGGCCAGTGCACGAAGGATTCCGACTGCTGCACCGGCTATTGCAGGGTCGGCAGAGTGTACGCCTATTGCGACTACGGGAAATAGGCGCGCGTTACGCGGCGGGCACCGCCTCGCCGCGAGACAAGCCTGAAGCCTCGCCCCAAGTGCCCAGCGTGTGCATCTTTTCCGCCGCCACGTCGGTGTCCTTGCGTTGGACATCGGCAGTTGCGCCGGCGCCGTCACGGACATCTTGAGCCACCGCCAGCAATCCGGCCTTGGCCTCGGGATCTTCGAGCGCCTTGCGGAAATGCGGCTCGTCGCGCCACAGCCATTTGCCGCGCTGCAGCCGCGCATAGATGTGGCCGGTGTCGTAGTCGGCGAAATTGATCACCGGAATCCAGCGCGCGCAGCGCTTGAGGAAGTCGACATTGCTTTGCGGCGAGAGATCCATATGGGCGTAGACGTCGGCAGCGCGTTGCGCGCGAATGTTGATTTTCCGAAACCGCTCGATATCGATCATGCTTTTGATATCGAGGATGGTCATTTCCTCGTTCCATCCCAGGGCCACCGTCCGCGGCGGCGAGCCTTGCGCGACGCTGTTGTCGAGAAACTCGTAGTGCACGCGCTTGCCGTGGATCAGCGCCCAGGTGAAGAACAGTTCGGGCATGCCGGCATAGGCCTCGACATTGTGCGCCAGCAGATCCTCGACCGCCTTGTAGCGCCCGACGCGGAGCCCGCGCGTCCAGGCGCGCTCGACCGTCATCTCCGGTGGCGTGATCATGAAGAACATGTAGACCAGATCGCCGAAGCGCGTCAGCAGGCGGCTGGACCCTTCTTCGATATTGGGCACGAAGCTGTCGAAGCGGAAGCGGTCGATCAGGAGATGCGGCATCTCGCCCCGCGCCGCCTTGGCCGCCATCCGCGCATCGAGCTTGCGATCGATGATCTCGACTTCGTGCCCGGTCAGCGTGCCGGCATATTTGTAGGCATTGCCGAGCGACGCATAATCCAGCAGAAACTTCCGCCAGATGTCGGGGCTGATCAGGGCGAATTCCTGCCACGGGAAATTCAGCTTGCCGGCCAGCGTCTTTTGCCGCGGCCGCATCGTGCTCTTGCCGGAGGCCGAGGCGCCTTTGACGTTCATCACCACCGGCTTCTGCTGCCGCGGCAGGAAGCGATAGCCTTCCGACACGACGGCCTCCTGAACATACGGCAGGATCGCCTCGCCGATCGTCTCGCTGCCGAAAGCGTTGCCGAGCAGTGTGACGGCGAGTTCGCCGAGCAAGGCCTTGTCGCCGAAGAGCTGCCCGTGCTGGGCGATGACCGCTGCGGCAACCCGATGAAGCGCGGCAAAGCACGCGGCGCGCAGGCGGTCGCGGCCGTCTTGCGATTTTTCCTGCCAGTCGGAAACGATACGCTGGTCACGCTCCGTGGGCGTTTCCGCAACCTGCTGCGGCGGCGATGCTTTCGGCTTGCGGAAGGACAACAGCCAGCGCCAACCGCTTCCCTCCTCCACGGCGGCAACCGGTTTCGGCCGCGCCAGGGCGGTGTCGAGCTCACGCGCGATGACGCTCGCCCCCTCCTCCCTGAGCTTGTCGAAGATAGACGCCAGCTCATCGCGATGCGGCGCGATGTACCGATTGAGAATGGTCGCTGCGATCTCGCGGAAGTTTTTGCCCAGATCCTCCAGATCCGCGTCGTCGCGGCCGTCGGGAACGGCGATCCCGGTGGTGATGTGAATGAGCAGCTCGTGGACGATCAGCCGCTCGACGCGAAAGGCGACCAGCTCCTCGGCCGGCAACCCGCAGAAGTCGCTCAACTCGTAAGCGCGGGCGATGCTGGTCGAGACATTGTCGGCGCGGAATATGGTCGACAGCGGCAGATAGGCCCGCGGCAATTGCGAGTCCAAGCCCGGATTCCACGCCGAGCATTCTGGCGACGACAGATTGGCATCCATGGCGCGCGATCCGGCCGTTCAAGGCACTGTTGGACCTTCGATGTTACTCACCTACCGCGCATCGAGAAAGGTCCAGGAATGCGGCGGCGCATCGCCTTGTGCGGCTCGCTTGACCTGGCGCCCGACCGCGGACTCTTTGCCGCGGCTGCTCGAGCGGTTCGATGGACCCGCCGTCAAGCCGCACGGGGCCAGTGACGCGCGGCTACAACCCCGCCTATGCCAGGCTCAAGCTCATCCATCCCGTCAATCGGAATGTTCGCTCAGCAGCACATGCAGCGCTGCCTTGCCCGCGCGGCTGGCCTCGGTCATGGTCTCGAAGAAAATCTCCGAGCATCCGATCGGACTGCTTCTGCCGGCGCGGTAGATTTCCCAGCGCCAGGGTTTCGGCGAATCCGCCCGACGCTTTACGGCAACGGAAAAATCGGTGTGATCGATCATTTTTCAATTCAGTCATAAGCATCCTTGGTCCGGTGCACCAAGGGGCGTGCCAAGGCTGCGCGTAATTCCCTAGTACCTGTAATTCTCGGCCAGAAATGCGATTGCCGCTCTGGTGAGTTTGATCTGGTCCGTCTCGCCGGCGCCGACCATGGCGATCAGATGTTTGGCGATCTCTTCGCGCATCGCGCTCGCATAGGCCGGCCGGGCGAACTCGCTCACGGATTCGCGAATCTTCTCCCAAGCCGTGTCAAAAGCCGAGGAAAGGTTTTCGACGGTCTCGGGATCGAAGGCGATCGGTGGACGCGGGAATTGAACAATTTGGGTCATCGTTGCTCCCTCGCCGTATCGGGCTGGAGCACAAACGGTCTCTCAGCCACCGGCGCCCTAGCAAGGCCGCGGCCGATGATGAAGCAACACTGCGCCTTTCTTCGCTCGAAGTCGAGCGATAAAAGGCGCGACTTGATGATGTTTATTGTCGCCTTTTGCTGCGCAAGTCTGCGCGGGCCTTGAAACGAATGCATCTTTGGCCCATGTAATTGCTGGGCCAAAAGCCTTATGCGCGCCGACAATGTGCCGACAATATAAAAACGCCTGATTTTCCGGCCCGCCTTCTTATCCATGACATTCCCCGTCGCTTGGGATGTCCCGCCCACCCGCAATGCCGATCCTGCGCATCAAGCGCGGGCTGTTGTGCGCGCAAAAGAAAGCAAAGGCTCGTTGCAGGCATCGCGGGCAAAGGGATCAACACATGACTAAAGAAGAGCTCTTGCAATTCGAGGGGCTGGTGGTCGAGGTCCTGCCCGACGCGCGGTATCGCGTCGAGCTCGACAATGGCCACGCGCTTGTCGCGTACACCGCCGGCAGAATGAAGAAGAACCGGATCAAGACTCTCGCAGGCGATCGTGTCATCGTCGAAGTATCGCCTTACGACTTGGAAAAAGGCCGCTTGGTGTTTCGTCACAAGGACGAGCGAGCGGGCTCGGCCGGTCAGCGGCCGCAGCGCAATCAATTCCGTCGGCGCTAGCCGACAGTTATCGAGGATGACATGATCAAACAGGATAACACGGCCGCCCCCGGCGGAATGCGGATATTCGTCTTCAAGTCCGAGGGACGCGAAGGGCTGCACGCGTTCGTCGGGGACCTGGCCGGATTCCGGCTGCCGGAGCAGTTCAAGCCATGGAGCGCTACCGGCTCGATCGCCTCGGACGGCAATTTCCCGTACAAAAATCTATCGCGCGACGCGATCGAGACCGCGATCAGGGATCAGGGCTATCAGTTGTACCGCGTGAAAAGAAGCGCGAACGACAATAACGACAATTGAGGCATCGCGCACCGGCGACGCATGGTGCGGCTGGGCGACATTGAGGGCACCGGCGATGACAGACGCCGTCTATAAATTCAAGGTTGGCCAAACGGTCGGCTTGGTGCCTTCGTTGCGTTCCCGTACGAAGGGCGTCTATCAGATCGTAAGCCTGCGGCCGACCGAGGACGGAACAAACGGATATCTGATCAAGAGCAAGGACGAGGCTTACGAGCGAGTTGTCACGGAAAGCGATCTCTTTATTCCAGACATGCCGGAATTCGACGTTAATTAAGCATGATTGGTAAGGCAGCCAGGCGCGCGACTTTGACTGCGCGAACGGATTTTGGCTTTGCCTTGAAATAAGCCCACTCAACTGCTACATACGATGCTATCGATACTTGGCCGAACAACTGGGTCGGTTCGCGTCGTACAGGCGCGCACGTTTCAGACACTTCACCAAAATCGAAAACCGGAATATTGGCGGCGAGACATCGCGCGCCAAGTTCCACGTGCGCACCCGCAGTGAAAGGACGCTTAAATGAACACGGGTACCGTAAAGTGGTTTAACGGCCAAAAAGGCTTCGGCTTCATTCAGCCGGAGGACGGCGGCAAGGATGTTTTCGTTCATATCAGCGCGGTCGAACGCGCCGGCATGGATTCGCTCAGCGAAGGGCAGAAAGTTTCCTACGACATCGTCGCCGACCGCCGCACCGGCAAATCGTCGGCGGACAATCTGCGCGCCGCCTAATCCGCCGCGCAAAGACTCATGCCGTTCTGACCACGGATGTACTGGCAGAGCTGCGTGATTAGAGAGCCCCGCGTCGACACGTGGGGCTCTTTCATTGCTGCACCTTTCGAAGGAGGAGCCGATGACGATGCTCCAGGACGCCAAGCGATCGCTGGTCGCCGCTGCGAAAGCGGATCGCGAGCGTGAAAAGACAGAAGCGATGCGCGAATACCAGGCCGAGAAGGTCGCTGCTCAGGCCAATATGGCGCGGCTGAGGGCGCTGCGCCTCG
>Ga0335069_10002922_pt1 | contig 26058 bp, 26 predicted proteins | sample Lox_Sample_11_FD_206714 | JGI IMG/M metagenome (GOLD analysis project Ga0335069, IMG submission 206714) | Soil microbial communities from Loxahatchee National Wildlife Refuge, Florida, United States - Lox_Sample_1.1 | ecosystem: Environmental > Terrestrial > Soil > Wetlands | place: USA...
GCCGGCGGCCACGGCGGACGACGGCGACGAGGGCGGGCCGGGGGGTCCCCCTAGCGCCCCGCGGGGCCTCGGCGAAGAGCCCCCTGCGCGCCGGACGGGAAATGGGGGAGACTGACGTCGATGAGCCAGAAGCGATGGGCCGCGCCTCACGCCATGCTCGGGGCCGTGGCGGAGGCGCTCGACGCGGAGCCCGGCTCTGCTTGCCTGCTCGATGCGGCAGGCTCCATCCTGTGGGTGAACCAGGCCTGGGATCGGTTCGCCGCGGCGAACGGCGGCGCGCCCCGTGCGCTCGGCGCGGCGGTCGTCGGGACGCCCTTCCTCGACCACGTCGCCGCCGGGGAGACGCGGGCCTGGCACGCGGAGGCGCTCGACCGGGCCCGGGCGCTCTCCGCGCCCGCTCCGGTGGGCGGCGTGGTCCTCGTCGGCGAGTGCAACAGCGAGGGCCAGGCCCGCCTCATGGCCTCGCGCTTCGAGCCGCTGCGCACGCCGTCCGGGGAGCTCCTCGGGCTCTCCGCCGTCTACACCTTCCTGCGGGAGGTGCCGATCGGCGAAAGCTACCCGCCCGTGGATCGGGACCCGGAGGGCTACCGGGGCACCGGCGGGCTCATCCGCCAGTGCTCTTGCTGCCGCCGCGTGCGGGACCCGCGCGCGGACGCCTGGGACCTCGTGCCCTCGCTCGTCGCCCGGGTCCACCCCGACGCCTCGCACGGGATATGCCCCTTGTGCGTGGAGCTGCACTACCCGACCGCGTCCCCGCGCTCCCGCAGGCGCGGCTAGGGCCCCTCCGCCGCGGGGTCCTCCCAAGTTGCCTCAGGCAGGCCGCTGCGATAACACGGCCGCATGAGCGACACCCCGGGTTCCTCCAACTTCCTCACCGACATCGTCGACCAGGACCTGGCCGCCGGCCGGACCCGGGGGCGCGTGGTGACGAGGTTCCCGCCCGAGCCGAACGGCTTCCTCCACATCGGCCACGCGAAGTCCATCCTCCTGAACTCCGGCCTCGCCCGTCGCTACGGCGGCCGCTTCCACATGCGGTTCGACGACACGAACCCGGTCACCGAGGAGACCGAGTACGTGGACTCGATCCTCGCCGACGTGCGCTGGCTGGGCGCCGACTGGGGGAGAGACCTCTTCTACGCCTCGGACTACTTCGAGCGCATGTACGAGTGCGCCGAGCGGCTCGTCACCGAGGGGAAGGCCTACGTCGACAGTCAGCCGCAGGAGGCCATCCGCGAGCAGCGGGGCAGCTTCGGCCGGCCTGGCACGAACGGCCCCTTTCGAGACCGCCCCGCCGCCGAGAGCCTGGCGCTCCTCCGCCGCATGCGGTCCGGGGAGCTACCCGACGGCGCCTGCGTCCTGCGCGCCCGCATCGACATGGCGCACCCGAACGTCCTGATGCGCGATCCGCTCCTCTACCGCATCCGGCATGCGCACCATCACCGCACCGGCGACCGCTGGTGCATCTATCCGATGTACGACTACGCCCACCCTCTCGAGGACGCGTTCGAGGGCGTGACCCACTCCATCTGCACGCTCGAGTTCGAGACCAACCGGGAGCTGTACGACTGGGTCCTCGATCAGCTCGGCCCCTGGGACCCGCGCCCGCACCAGTACGAGTTCGCGCGGCTGGCGCTCGGCTACACCGTGATGTCCAAGCGCAAGCTCCTGCAGCTCGTGAACGAGAGGCGCGTCTCGGGGTGGGACGACCCGCGCATGCCGACCATCGCCGGCATGCGCCGGCGGGGCGTGACGCCGGAGGCGCTGCGCGACTTCGCCGAGCTCATCGGCGTCGCCAAGAACAACAGCCTGGTCGACATCGGCAAGCTGGAGTACGCCATCCGCGCCGACCTGGAGCCACGCGCGCCCCGCGCGCTCGTGGTCCTAGACCCGCTCCCGGTCGAGATCGTCGACTGGCCCGAGGGACGCGTCGAGGAGCTCGAGATCCCCTGGTGGCCCTCCGAGCCCGCGCGAGGCCACCGGCGCGTCCCGTTCGGTCGCCACCTCCTCGTCGAGCGGGACGACTTCGCGCTCGAGCCCCCCGGCGACTGGCGCCGCCTCGCCCCGGGGCGCGAGGTGCGCCTCGCCGGCGCCTACCTCGTGCGCTGCGACGAGGTGGTGCGCGGACCGGCCGGCGATGTGGTGGCCCTGCGCTGCACGCACGACCCCGCCTCCCGCGGCGAGTCCCCGGAGCGGAGGCGCGGCGCCGGGACCCTGCACTGGGTGGACGCCGGGCGCTCGCTGCCGGCCCCAGTGCGCCTCTACGACCGCCTGTTCACCGTCGAGCAGCCGGACGCCGAGGAGGACTTCCTCGCGGTGCTGAACCCCGACTCGCTCGCCGAGCCTCGCGCGGCCCGGATGGAGCCTGCGCTCGGCCAGGCCGAGCCCGGGAGCCGATGGCAGTTCCTCCGGCAGGGCTACTTCTTCGCGGACCCGGTCGACTCCCGCCCCGGCTCCCCCGTCTTCAACCGCACCATCACCCTGAAGGACACCTGGGCGTCGCGGGTCGCCGCCCCGGCCCGGCGGGCCGCCCGCCAGGGGCGGGGGACCCCGCCGGAGCCCTCGGCCCCGCGGAAGCCCCGGCGCGACGTCCGGGCCGAGGCGCGCGCGGCGAGCCCCGATCTCGCGGAGAGGCACGCCCGCTACGTCGACGGGATGGGGATCCCCCAGGAGCAGGCCGACCTCCTCGCCGGCGACGCCGCGACCGCCGCCTACTTCGACGCGGCCGTGGGCGCCGGGGCCTCGCCGCGCACCGCCGCTCGGGTGCTCGTGAACGAGCTCCTCGGGCTCGCGGGCGAGCGCGCCGTCGACTCCCTCCCGCTCTCCGGGGCCGGCTTCGGGCGCTTCGTCGCGCTCCTCGACGCGGGGCGCGTCACGGCGGCGGGCGGGAAGGCCCTGCTCGCCGCCCTCGTCGAGCGGGGTGGCGACCCCGAGGCCCGGATGGCGGAGCTCGGCCTCGCCCGGGTCGAGGACCGGGGCGCGGTGGAAAAGGCGGTCGAGCGCGTCCTCGCGTCCAAGACCGCCGAGGTGGCGCGATACCGGGCGGGCGAGCGGAAGCTCCTCGGGTTCCTGCTCGGCGCCGCCATGAAGGAGACCGGCGGCGCCGCCGATGCGGGGCTGGTGCGGCGCGTGCTCGAGGAGCGGCTCGGCTGAATCGGGCCGCGCCCTCCCGGTCGCCGCCGGCGGCGCTTTGCGGTATGGGTGGCGGCCATGCGAGAGGTCATCCCACTCGGGCGCCGCCCTCTCGACGCGGCGCTCGTCCTGTTCTTCGTCGTGAACCTCACCTTCACGACCTACGTCGTGAGCCTCGAGCAGGTGGCGATCGCGGACCCGGCGCACTTCGCGCCGCTCGCCTGGCCGCCGCAGCGCCTCTTGGCGCTCGTCCACTGGTGGGAGCGGGGCTTCGACCCGCTGCTGTGGGCGCGTCCGGCCTGGTACCGGGCCACCGTCTGGCTCGACGTCCTCGTCTTCGGCCCCTTCTACGCGGTCGCCATCTTCGCCTACGCGAGGGGGCGCGAGTGGATCCGCGTCCCGAGCATCATCTGGGCGACCATGCTCTTCACGAACGTGGTCATCATCCTCTCGGACGAGATCTGGGGGATCCACGCGAGCCCGCACCCGGCCGTCGTCGTCCTCGCCAATGCCCCCTGGGCGATCGTCCCCGTGATCGTCGTCGCCCGCATGTGGGGCGCGGAGCACCCCTTCACCGAGCCGGCGGAGGCGCGCCCCGGGTGAGCCGGATCGGCGAGAGGTACGGCCCGTGGGCGCTCGTCGCAGGCGCCTCGGCCGGGCTCGGCGAGGCCTTCGCCCGGCGGCTCGCCGCCGAGGGGCTCCACCTCCTCCTCGTCGCGCGCCGAGGCGAGGCGCTCGCGGCGCTCGCAGCCGACCTGCGCGCGCGGCACGGGGTCGAGGTGCGCCATGCGGCGCTGGACCTCGCGAGCCCGGAGCTCGGGGCGCGGGTCGCTTCGCTGGCCGACGGAGCCGAGGTGGGCCTGCTCGTCTACAACGCCGCCCATTCGGCGATCGGCCCGTTCGTCGACCGCCCCCTCGAGGAACAGCTGCGCGTCCTCGACGTCAACTGCCGCGGGCCGCTCGTGCTCTCCCACCTCCTCGGGCGGCGGATGGCGGAGCGCGGTCGCGGGGGGATCCTGCTCATGGCGTCGCTCGCCGGGTCGCAGGGGGGGCCCCTCGTGGCCTCGTACGCCGCGTCCAAGGCCTTCAACCTGGTGCTCGCCGAGGGGCTCTGGGACGAGCTCGGGCGGCGGGGCGTCGACGTGCTCGCGTGCCGGGCCGGTGCCACCCGCACGCCCGGCTACGCCGCCTCGAACCCGAAGCGGGCCGTCCCGACGATGGACCCGGGGGAGGTGGTGCAGGAGGCCCTCGCCGCGATGGGCCGGGGCCCGTCCGTCGTCGCCGGCACCCTGAACAAGTTCGCGGCCTTCCTGTTCGCGCGGCTGCTCCCCCGGCGGACGACGATCCGCATCATGGGAAGCGCCACGCGCCGGCTCTACGGGTAGCGTGCCGGGCGACGGCCCTTTTCCCGGCGGCGCTCCCGGGTTATGTCCCGGGCGGGAAGGAAAAGGGGAGACCGCGACATGCAGCAGACCGAGAACCTGAACGTCCTCTCGCTGAGCGTCATGCCGTCGCCCGACGAAGTGAAGGGACGCGTGCCTTTGAGCGAGCGCGCCGCCGAGACCGTTCTCGGGGGCCGGCGGGCGCTGGAGGCGATCCTCGACGGCCGCGACCGCCGGCTGTTCGCGGTGGTGGGGCCGTGCTCCATCCACGACCCGGTGGCCGGGCTCGACTACGCACAGCGCCTGAAGGGGCTCGCCGACGAGGTGGCGGAGACCCTCGTCGTCGTCATGCGCGTCTACTTCGAGAAGCCCCGCACGTCGCTCGGGTGGAAGGGCTACATCAACGATCCCTACATGGACGACTCGTTCCGCATCGAGGAGGGGATGGAGAAGGCCCGTCGGTTCCTCCTCGACGTGAACGAGCTCGGGGTGGGCGCCGGCACCGAGGCACTCGACCCCATCGCCCCGCAGTACTACGGCGACCTCATCGCCTGGACCGCCATCGGGGCGCGGACCTCCGAGTCCCAGACCCACCGGGAGATGTCCTCCGGCCTCTCCACCCCCGTCGGGTTCAAGAACGGCACGGACGGGGACATCGAGCCGGCCGTGAACGCCATCGTCTCAGCGGCCCGGCCCCACAGCTTCCTCGGCGTCAACGGCCAGGGGCGGTCGGCCGTGGTGCGGACGCGCGGGAACCGGTACGGCCACCTCGTCCTGCGCGGCGGCGGGGGAAGGCCGAACTTCGACACGGTGTCCATCTCGCTCGCCGAGCAGGCGCTCGCGAAGGCGGGCCTTCCGCAGAACATCGTCGTCGACTGTTCCCACGCCAACTCCTGGAAGAAGCCGGAGTTGCAGCCCCTCGTCATGCGCGACGTCGTCCACCAGATCCGGGAGGGCAACCGGTCGGTGGTGGGCTTCATGGTGGAGAGCTTCATCGAGGCCGGGAGCCAGCCCATCCCCGCCGACCTCTCGAAGCTGCGCTACGGCCAGTCGGTGACGGACGCCTGCGTGGGATGGGACACGACGGCGGAGATGCTCCGCGGCGCGCACCAGATCCTCCGGGAGATCCTGCCCGGCCGCCGCCGCGCCGCCTAGAGCGGAGACCCGCCCTAGCCGGTCACGCGGCGCGGACGACGACGCCGACGGCGGTCTCGGCGAAGGCGAGCTCGGGGTGGTCGCGCTCGGCCATGCGAAGCGCCCATTCCCGGTCGAAGAGCGCCACCGGGCGGCCCCGGACGTCGAGGACCACGAGCCCGTCGATGGCGCTCGCCACCTCGTCGAGGTCGATGGGATTCCCGTCCGCCCGGGAGATCCAGCGCGCCAGCACGTAGGGGACGGGCTCCACCCGGACCTCGACGCCGTACTCCGACTCCATGCGGTACTTCACCACCTCGAACTGGAGCTGGCCGAGGGCGCCGAGCACGAGGTCCCCCACCCGGCCCGCCGGGGGGCGGTAGAGCTGGACCGTGCCCTCCTGGGCGAGCTGCTCGATGCCTGCGGAGAACTGCTTGCGCCGCATCGGGTCGACGAGGGCGAGCCGCCGGAAGTGCTCCGGCGCGAAGCTCGGGATCCCCTCGTAGGCAAAGGCCGATCCTCCGGTGAGCGTGTCGCCGATCTCGAGGTTGCCGGGGTCGTGGATCCCGACCACGTCGCCGGCGTAGGCCTCCTCGATGACGCTCCGGTCGCGGGCCATGAACTGCGTGGGGGCGGCGAGGCGAACGTCGCGACCGGTCCGGACGTGGCGAACCTTCATCCCGCGCGTCATCCGGCCCGAGCAGATGCGCACGAAGGCCACCCGGTCCCGGTGCGCCCGGTCCATGTTCGCCTGGATCTTGAAGACGAATCCGGAGAACTCCTCGCGCCCGGGATCGATCGCTCCCTGGTCGGACGAGCGCGCCCTCGGCGGCGGCATGAGCTCGCAGAACGTCTCCAGGAAGGCCTCGATCCCGAAGTTGTTCACGGCGCTGCCGAAGAACATCGGGGAGAGCTCGCCGGCCTCGAACCGCTCGGGGTGGAAGCCGTCGCCCGCCGCCTCGAGGAGCTCGGCGTCGTGGCGCAGGCGGTCGTGGCCGTCCCTGTCGAGGGCGTCGCGGACGGCCGGGTCGTCGATCCCGGTCACCTCCACCGGCGGGCGCTCCGCGCCGGCGGTGGCCGAGGACCCGGCGTCGTCCTCCCCGAACAGGTACACGCGCCTGCGCAGGCGATGGTAGACGCCCCGGAAGGTTCCGCCCCGGAAGATGGGCCAGGTGACCGGGTACACGCCGATCCCGAGCACGCTCTCCACCTCGCCGATGAGCTCGAAGGCGTCGCGCCCCGGCCGGTCCATCTTGTTCACGAAGGTGAAGATGGGGATGGCGCGCTGGCGGCACACCCGGAACAGCTTGCGGGTCTGCGCCTCGACGCCCTTCGCGCAGTCGAGGAGCATGACCGCGCCGTCCACGGCGTGGAGCGTCCGGTAGGTGTCCTCGCTGAAGTCGGCGTGGCCCGGGGTGTCGAGGAGGTTGAGCTGCAGCCCCCGGTAGGGGAACTGGAGCACGCTCGTCGTGATGGAGATGCCGCGCTCGCGCTCCATCTCCATCCAGTCGCTCACCGCGTTCGCGCGGCCGCGCTTGGCCTTCACGGCCCCGGCGAGCTTTATCACCCCTCCGTAGAGGAGGAGCTTCTCCGTCAAGGTCGTCTTGCCGGCGTCCGGGTGCGAGATGATCGCGAACGTCCGCCGCCGGGCGATCTCGCGTCTCATGCCTTCGCCGGCTGCTCCCCTGGGCCGACCTCGCGCGCGGAGCGGGGCTTCCAGAACCGACGGGGGAGCAGGCACAGGCCGATGAGCGCGCCCTGCGCCGCGATGAAGGCGGCGAGCGCCCAGAAGGCCTTGTCCATGAAGCCGTAGGAGTGGAGGCCGACCCCGAGCATGTTCACCCCGAACCAGGAGAGGCTCGTGATGACGTTGCCGAAGATGGCCATCGCCATGACCCCCTTCTCGCGGACGAAGCCGCCGAAGCGGGTGTGCAGGATGATCGCGTTCCAGAGCACGATCAGGAGCGCGCCGTTCTCCTTCGGGTCCCAGCCCCAGAACCGACCCCACGACTGGTCGGCCCAGATGCCCCCGAGCACGGTCCCGACGAAGCTGAAGAGGAGCGAGAAGGCGAGCACCCCGTAGGTCATGGAGACGAGCGTCTTCGTGCTCGCCGGGTCGATCCGGGGCGCGAACTGTCGCCGCAGCGTGTAGGCGATGGCGATGGCCCCCGCGAGGAAGGTGCCGCTGTAGCCGATGGTGATGGAGACGACGTGCGTCGCGAGCCAGAAGTTCGAGTCGAGGACGGCCCGCATCATCTCCATCGTGTCGCCGTCGCCGGTGAGGTGGTGGGCGACCAGGAGCGACGCGAAGCCGGCCGCCGCCCCCACGGCGGTCCCGAAGCCGCGGCGATACATGCGCTCGAGGACGACGCTCAGGACGACGGCCGCCCACCCGACGAAGACCGCCGACGAGTAGAGGTTCGTCACCGGGGGCCGGCCCTGGAGCACGACGCGGGAGACGAGGCCTCCGGTCTGGATGATGGCGCCCGCGCACAGGAGCCCGAAGGCGGCGGGACGCAAGAGCTCCGGCTTCCAGAGCCACGAGGCGAAGATGGCGAGGAGCGCGAGAACGTAGACCACCATCCCCACGTAGAACGGCTGGGCGCGGTTGAAGGTCGTCTCGTGGTCGGCCTGGGTCTGGGCGTCGGGGTGTCGCGCGAGCGTGGACGCGCGCAGCGCCGCGACCGCCCGCGCGAAGTCGGCCGGCTCCTGGAAGGAGTAGGCCCAGCCGAGGCGGGCCCACTCCCCGAGGTCCGTGTCCGGGGCGCCGGAGGTCGCCGCCTGCCGGAGCGCCTCGCCGGTGCTCCTCCACGCGTCCTTCGGGGCGCCCGCGACGGGCGGCAGCGGGCGGAAGTCGGCGAGCTCGACGAGGGCCATCTGGCGCTCGCCCGCCCCCTCCCCCCGCGCGGTCTGGATCTCCGCCGCGAGGCCCGGCGTCCCCTCGAGCTGAACGGTGTTCTTGAGCCGGTGGTAGAGGTAGAGCCGGTCGAAGAGGTTCACGATCGCCGACTGGAAGCGGCTGCGCTCCTTCGGGTCGATGGGGTGCGCCGCGCGGGCCTGCCGCTGGATCTCGCCGAGGTACGGACCGAACTGGCGGAAGCTGAAGTAGCGATCCGAGGTCTGCCGGAGGCCGATGAGGCCCAGGACGTCCGGGTCGTTGATCACGAAGATCGGCTGCTGATCCGCGACCTGCGGGCGGAACAGCACGTCGAGCATCCACTCGTCGGGGCCGATGGTCCGGTCCTGGAAGCGGAAGCTCTGCTGCGAGCGGATCATGAGCAGCGAGTTCCGCGCCACCGTGTCGATGGGCTTCACCCGGCCGCCCTCGAGCACCGGCAGCTTCGAGAACCCGGCGATGTCGAAGCCTCGCTGCGACCCGGGCGCGACCGCCATGACGATGGCCGCGGCCAGGGCCAGCGCCCCGGCGCCCCACGCGATGAGCTTTCCGTTCTTCATCTACGCCTCCTGCGCCGCCGGGTGCTGCTCCCCCGCGGCCTCGGCGGCCTCGCGCCGCCTCAGAGAACGCCTGAGCCTCGATCCGAAGTGGTAGAGGAGCCCGACGGTGACGAGCACGCACGACACGTAGGGAAGCAGCCACCCCGGGTTCTCCACCACCTGGAGGATCGAGAGCGTGTCGTTCTTGCCGAAGCTCGCCTGGTAGAAGGCCTTCCCGTCATAGCGAAGCGGCTGGTTCATGAAGATGAGGACGTCGCGGTCCTCGCCGCGGGACGGATTGTAGAGGCGCACCAGGCTCGAGAAGTTCCGCGGGATGTCGGTGCCCGCGTAGACGTCGTGCGAGAACTTCTTCAGCGTGATCGAGTACGGCAGGTACTGGCGGCGCGGGCGCATCTGCAGGACGTAGGTCCGCCCCTCGTGGATGAACGACTGGGGCGCGCCGAGCACGTTCGAGACGAGCCAGGTGCCGTAGCTGCGCCCCCCCGCCACGGGCTCGACGAACGCGGCCGTCCGGTTCATGTCGTCGTCCCTCGACACGGGTGCGAGCGGCCGCACCGCGACGCCGGTCCCGACTCCCGCCGTCGCGGGGCCGGGCGGGTCGCCGGGCCGCCGGCTGGTGAGCTCGGCGTTCCTGTAGAACTCGTGGATCTTGATCGACACCGGGGAGCCGGGAAGCTCGACGGTCCCGCCGCGGGCGAGTCTCCGCTCGCGGATCCCGTAGACGTCGTCGGTCAGCGGGTCGGTCACGTCGATGACCGCGAGTTCCTGGTCCTTTCCCTCGACGTAGTTCACCGTCTGGCCGACCTCGATGGCCATCTGGGAGTCGACCTGGAATGCCCCCGACACGAACTCGCCGACGACGAACAGGATGAGGCCGAGGTGCACGAGCCAGAGGCCGAACTTCTGCCGGTTGAAGGCGATGCGCGCGAACTGGGCCACCAGGTTCACGGCGAGGACGAGGCCGACGAGTGCCCCGCCCGGGAAGATCGGGACGGAGTACCCCGTCCCCGGGACCCGCCACCAGACGAGGAAGCTCCGCATGTAGACCGCGACGGCCCCGAAGGTTCCAAGGTCGACCTGCGCGAGGGTGCACAGGAAGACGAGCACCATGAGGAGCGCCAGCAGCAGGATGGTGAGGCGCATGGACGCGAGGGCGTCCCAGACCGGATGGCTAGTCGGCTTGACCAAGGCGGAGGCTCTCCAGCAGTTGTATGAAGGCGGGGCGGGCCTCCTCGACGGGACCCGCATCGCCAACCATCTTCACGAACCAGCTATTTCCTCCGGCCGAGAGGATCCCGGCCACCATCCGGGACTTCGCCTGGCCCTCGCTCACGAAGTCGAAGAGGGCGATCGTCCCCGCCTTGGAGCCCAGCGAACGGCGGGCGGTCGCGAGGGCCGCCTCGTCGATGGCGGGAAGCCCGATCTGTCCGCGCCAGCGGTTCACGTTCGCGAGCTCGCCGCCGGCCGGACCCGGGAGAACGACGACCGACACGTCGAGCTTTCCCGCGACGGGCGGCTGGAGCGTGGCGTAGCGCATCGCGCTCGCGCCCGACTCCCTCCAGCCCTTCGGGAGGGTCCAGCGGAGCGCCGCCGATCCGGACGGGGCCGAGGGCGGCGGCACGGCGGCGCTCGGCCCCGCCGCGACGCCGGGCGGCGGCATCGCCATGCCCGGGGGCGCGCCCTCCGCGCCCGGCACCTTCGGAACCCTCGCGTGCGTCACGTCGTCGCGGCTGCAGGAAGCGAGGAACAGGGCGGCCGCGGCGGCGGCGCGCGCGACGCGCCCGATCCACGGCGCGCCCGGCCGGCATGTGTCTCGGTGTGTACTTTCTCGTCGCATCGACCTTTCCTGAGGTGGCCGCCCGGCGGGCGCCACGGATGGCGGACCGGGGGGACTCTTACTGCGGCCCTCGTCCGCGATCCCGACTTTTTCTCTGTGAAACCGCGGGACCCGTGCCCCCTTGGGGGCATGGGAGGGTCCGGCTTCCTCGATCCGGACGGCCCCCCGCTCGACGTGCCCTCGATTGCCCGCGTGCGCGGCGCGAAACTGCCGCTTAGGCTCGCGGCACGCCTTTCGGGACCGCATCGCACCCACACCGGAGCCAAGGGGAGGACACCATGACGACCCGCCTCGCGCTTTCGATGCTCGCACTCTCGCTGCCGATCCTGGCCCGCGCGGCGCCGGCCGCGACGGCCCAGATCAAGAACGCAGCCGGGGAGACGGTGGCGCAAGCGACCGTGGAGCCGGCTCCCGGCGGCGCGACGCTCACGGTCCGCGCCTCGAAGCTCCCGCCCGGAACCCACGGGTTCCACGTGCACGCCGTCGGCAAGTGCGAGGGACCGGACTTCAAGTCCGCGGGCGGCCACTTCAACCCGGCTGGCAAGCAACACGGGCTCGAGAACCCGGCCGGCCCGCACGCGGGAGACATGCCGAACCTCGTCGTCGGCGCGGACGGCACGGGCACGGCGACCGTGAAGCTCACCGGCGTCTCGCTCGACGGCGGGCCCGACTCGCTGTTCCACGAGGGAGGGACCTCCCTCGTCGTGCACGCCGGGCCCGACGACATGAAGACGGACCCGGCGGGCAACTCGGGCGCCCGCATCGCCTGCGGCGTCATCGAGCGCGCCCACTAGGGCGGCGCAGCCGCGAGCGCCGACCTCTACGGCTTCGGGGGGGCGGGCTCGTTCACGCCCGGGATCTTCGCGATCTGGCCGCGCGCGACCTTCCAGGCCTGCTGGACGATCCAGGAGAGGGAGCGGTCCTGGCGGTTCGCCTCCTCCTGGATCTCCCGGAGCATCTCCTCCGGAAAGTACAGCGATTGCTTTCTCTTGTCGGTGGGCTCGGACATATCCGATCTTTTACCCCGGGTGGCCCCTGCGGCAAAGAAAGCAGCCCCCGCCTCGCCGCCGTCGTGGGCTCCTCGGCCGGGACCGCGGCCCGGGGCGCCTCCCCGCGGCCGTCCCCGGTCGGCCGGCGCTGCGCCCCGGTCGGCGCGGCCCTGGACCTGGATCCGCATCGGCCCTTGACGCGAGGCGTCAGCCGCGGCATCTTCATTGACTCCAGAATCAACGAGGAGGTTTCCGATGTCGGCCGACACGTCCCCCGCGGCGCTGCCCCCCGGCGGCGGGTTCCTGCTCGATCCCGCCGGCTCCCGGCGCATCGAGACCCCCTCCGACTTCACGGCGGAGCAGGGAGAGTTCTTCCGGGCCGCCCAGAAGTTCGCCGTCGAACGCGTTCTCGCGAGCGCGGACGCCATCGAGCGAAAGGACTTCCCTGTGGTCCGCCGGCTCCTCCGCGAGGCGGGCGAGCTCGGCTTCCTCTCGCTCGACCTGCCCGAGGCCCACGGCGGGCTCGCGCAGGACATGACGACGAGCGTCCTCGTCGCCGAGGCGATGACCGTCGTCGGCGCCTGGTCGGTGATCTTCGGTGCCCAGGTCGGGATCGGGACGCTCCCCGTCGTGTACTTCGGCACCGAGGAGCAGCAGGCCCGCTATCTCCCCCGGCTCGGGAGCGGGGAGTTCGCCGCCGCCTACGCCCTCTCGGAGCCCTCCTCGGCCTCGGACGCGCTCGCGGCCCGCACCCGTGCGGCGCTCTCGCCCGACGGCAAGCACTGGATCCTGAACGGGACGAAGCAGTGGATCTCCAACGCCGGCTTCGCCGACGTCTTCGTGGTCTTCGCCAAGGTGGACGGGGACAAGTTCAGCGCCTTCCTCGTGGAGCGGGCAACGCCCGGGTTCACGGTCGGTCCGGAGGAGCACAAGATGGGCATCCGCGGCAGCTCGACCTGCCCGCTCATCTTCGAGGACGCGAGAATCCCCGCCGGGAACCTCCTCGGCGAGGTCGGCAAGGGCCATCGCATCGCCTTCAACATCCTGAACATCGGACGGCTGAAGCTCGGCGCCACCTGCATCGCCAGCTGCCGCAACGTCGTCGCGATGGCCGCGCCATACGCCCGCGAGCGCAAGGCCTTCGGGAAGTCCATCTCCGACTTCGGCCTCATCCGCGACAAGCTCGCCCGGATGGTCTCGCTCATCTACGTGGGGGAGTCGATGAGCTACCGGACGACGGGGCTCATCGACCGCCGGGCGGCGGCCGGGGGCGCGGCGCGGGGCACGCCCGACTTCGACAGGGACCTCATCGCCGCCGTCGAGGAGTACAACGTGGAGGCCTCGATCCTGAAGGTCTGGGGCTCCGAGGCGCTCTGGCAGGTGGCGGACGAGGGCGTCCAGATCCACGGCGGCTATGGCTTCGTCGAGGAGTACCCCATCGAGCGCACCTACCGCGACAACCGCGTGAACCGCATCTTCGAGGGGACGAACGAGATCAACCGCCTGCTCGTCCCCGGGACGCTGCTCAAGCGGGCCGCGAAGGGGCAGTACCCGCTGCAGGCGCTCGCCAAGCGGGCCGTGCAGGCCGTCGCGGGGGGCGACCTGCCGCCGCCGCCGACGGGACGGCTCGGGCGGGAGCGCCGGGTCGCGGAGCTCAACAAGCTCCTCTTCGCGTACGCGGCGGGCGTCGCCGGCGAGGCCCTCGGCCCCGCCCTCGGCGACTCGCAGGAGGTGCTCGGGGCGCTCGCGGACGTCGCCATCGAGGCCTACGCGGTGGACAGCGCGGTGGCGCGCGCCCTCCAGGAGAAGCCGGACGCCGTGGCGGACGCCTGCGTGAAGCTCTACGCGGAGGAGGCGCACACGCGGGCCTGGACCCGCGCCCGGGCCGCACTGCTCGGCGCCGTGCGCGACCCTGCGGTCGCCCGGACGCACCTCGCCCGGCTCCGCAAGCTCCTCGACGACGAGCCTGGCGACGTCGTCGCCTGGCGGGAGGTGGTCGTCGCGCCGACGCTCGAGCGGGGGCGCTACCCGCTGTCCTGGGCGTAGAGATCGGGCGCGGCGGCCGGCCCGCCCCCTCGCCCTTTGACCGCCAACCGGCGCCGTGCTTGGATGCCTCGCCGCGAGGAGAGGCATGCTCAAGCACAACATGTTCTTCGAGGGCCGGGTCCAGAGCGTCGGCTTCGAGCGCAACGGGCGCCGGATGACCGCCGGCGTCGTGGACGCCGGCGAGTTCCACTTCGGGACCGACGGCGCCGAGAGGATGACCGTCGTCTCCGGCGAGTTGTGGGCACGCCTCCCCGGCGACCCGGCCTTCCGGGCCTTCCCGGCGGGCACGACCTTCGAGGTCCCGGGGAAGAGCGGCTTCGACGTGAAGACCTCGGCGCCCGCCGCGTACCTCTGCGAGTTCCTCTAGCGCCCCGCGCCCTCCCGGGGCGCGGTCGCTCGCCCGGCCAGCGCCCGCCCCGGCACGGCCGGGGCGAGCGCCCGGAACGCTACTTCTTCAGGCCGCTCACGTACTTCGCGACGGCCTGGGCGTCGGCGGCCTCGAGCTGGACAGCCTTCATCTTCCCCTTGCCGTTCTGCACCATCTTCAGGACCTCGGCCTCCGGCAGCCCGCGGATGGACTGCTTGAACATGGCGCCGCCGTTCGCGTCCTGGCCGTGGCACATCGCGCACTTGGCCTTGAACGTGGCGGCTCCGTCGGCGCGGGCGAGGGAGGCTGCGAGGATGGCGACGAGGGCGGCTGCGGCTCGCTTCATGGATCGTCCTTTCTGGGGTTCGTGGCGGGTTCGTCCGAGGGACGTCCGCGCTCGGCCGGTATTCAACCACGCCCCGGGGCCGCGCCGGCCAAAATGCGCACGAGCCGCCCCGGACGGGTCCGGTCAGAACGTGAACACGAGCGCGATGGTGAGCCCCTTCGTCCCGCGGCTCACCCACGGGATCCACTCGACGTCGGGGAAGAAGTACCGGGAGACGTCGAGCGCGGCGGTGGCGAGGACGAGCGTGGCGACGACACCCGGCGGCAAGGGGACGAGCCGGGCCATCGTCCGGAGGTCTCCCTCCGGCGGCTCGAGCGAGAAGTAGTTGGCGATGGCGTAGCCGACCGACGCGAGCGTGTTGAAGGCGAACATGCCCTTCAGGAACGGCAGGTCCCGGTCGCGCAGCCGCGGCTCGTTGCTCAGGATGAGCTCGTCCTCGACCTCCTGGCAGACGATGCCGGCCGAGACGATGAAGTACACGCCCTGCGTCCCGGAGGGGAACGGGGCTCCGTTCGCCTTGTAGCAGCGGCCGCCGACGCACTGGATCCCGGGCGAGACGGCGAAGAACGGGATGACCCCGAGGAAGCGGACGGGCTGGATGGTGGGCGTGTTGTCGAGCGCCAGGTTGGCGAAGAGGTGGCAGGTCTCGTGGGCGATGAAGGCGGTGAGCGCCCCCGCCGCGAAGAGGCCCGCGCGCCCCCAGGTCAGGCTCGTGTCCTCGCTCTCGCGCGCCGGCGCGGCGAGGGACGCCGGTGGTTGCTGCGGCTCCTCGGCCGCGGCCCGGGCGGCGAGCGACACCGCGACGACGACCGCGGCCGCCGAGATCCTCCTCGACGTCAGGGCAGCTCCTCGAAGACGCCCGTCTCGCGGTCCTTGCGCACCCGGTCCCCGGAGAAGACCCGCCCGTTCATGGCGACGTAGACCCCGGGCGGCAGGACCTGCGCGAAGGAGAGCGCGCTTCCGAGGTTGAAGAGGCCGTCCGAGCTGCCGAAGGCATAGGGGATCATGGCACCCGTGAGCACCACGGTCTTCCCCGTGCCTGCCAGGACGAGCGCCCGGGCCGTCTCGGCCATCGTGTCGGTGCCGTGGGTGACGACCACGCGCTCCTCCGGACAGCTGCGGCACGCCTCCACCACGCGCGCGCGATCGGCATCGGCCATGTCGAGGCTGTCCATCATCATGAGGGACGTCACCTCCACCGCCACCCGACAGCGGGCGAGCCGGAGCATCTCCGGGATGTGCGTGTGACGGAAGTACAGGCGCCCGCGGATCTCGTCGTACTCCTTGTCGAACGTCCCGCCGGTCACCACCACGCGCACGGGGCTCACCGCCCGGACCTCCGGGACGGCGGCGGAGAAGGCGCGGCGCGCGGCCGCGCCGCGCTTCGCCCCCCCGTTCCCATGTCGTCCTGATGGGCCATCGAACCCGTCCCCGTCACATCCTAGCAGCGCGCGCCCGCCCTTGTGAGTTAGTCTCCGCCCGTGGACCTCCCGATGCCGTACCGCTACCTCGTCTTCCTCGAGTTCGCGCTCGCCGTGCCGACGTTCCTCTCGCTGTGGTTCGTGCCCGCGCCGTACGGGCGCTACACGCGCCGCGGCTTCGGCCCGACCATCCCGGCCCGGCTCGGCTGGATCGCGATGGAGAGCCCCGCGCCGCTGTTCTTCGCGGCCGTGTACTTCGCGGGACCGAACTCCGCGGCCGCGGCGCCGCTCGCGCTGCTCGGCCTCTGGCAGGTCCACTACCTCTACCGGGCGTTCCTCTATCCGCTCCAGATCCGAGAGGGCAGCCGGCGCATGCCGGTGCTCGTGGCGCTCCTCGCGGTCTGCTTCAACCTCCTGAACGCCTGGATCAACGCTCGCTGGGTCTCGGCGCTCGGCTCCTATCCGGCGAGCTGGCTCTCCGACCCGCGCTTCGTCGCCGGGGCGGCGCTCTTCCTCGGGGGCTTCGCGCTCAACGTGACCTCGGACCGGGCGCTGCGCAGGCTCCGCGCGCCCGGCGAGACCGGCTACCGGATCCCCCGCGGGGGCGCCTTCGAGTGGGTGTCCTGTCCGAACTACCTCGGGGAGATCCTCGAGTGGACGGGATGGGCGTTCGCCACCTGGTCGCTCGCCGGGGCCGCCTTCGCGGTCTACACGGCGGCGAACCTCGCACCCCGGGCCTTCGCCCACCACGCCTGGTACCGCCGGCAGTTCTCGGACTACCCGGCCGAGCGCCGCGCCCTCATCCCCTTCGTCGGCTAGCCGCGAGGCCCCCATCGTGAAGCTCCTCCTCACCGGTCCGTTCGGCAACATCGGCTCCCACGCGCTCCCGGAGCTCCTCAGGGAGGGGCACCAGGTCCGCTGTCTCGATCTCGACACGGCCGACCACCGCAGCGCGGCGCGCAAGCACGGGCGGCGCATCGAGGTGGTCTTTGGCGACGTCCGCGATCCGTCTGCCGTCTCCCGCGCCGCGACCGGCGTGGAGGCGGTGGTCCACCTCGCCGCCGTCATCCCGCCGACGAGCAACGACGACCCCGAGCACGCCCGGGCAGTGAACGTCGACGGGACCCGCAACCTCCTCGCCGCCTGCGAGGCGCTCCCCGCCAAGCCCAAGGTCCTGTTCGCCTCCACCTTCGACGTGCACGGCCACACTCTCGCGAAGCCTCCCCCGCGCCGCGTGACCGATCCGCTCGTGGCGACGGACCCCTACACCGGCCACAAGATCGAGGCCGAGGCGCTCGTCCGCGGCTCCGCCCTCCCCTGGTGCATCTTCCGCTTCTCGGACGTGCCCGTGCTCGGCCTGCGCGACCCGCACCCGATCATGTTCGAGATCGGCCTCGACAACCGCATCGAGGCCCTGCACGCGGACGACGCCGCCGTCGCCATCGCGCGCGCGCTGCGCACCCCCGAGGTCTGGGGGAGGATCCTGTTCGTCGGCGGCGGCCCGTCCTGCCAGCTCACCTACCGGGAGTACCTGACCCGATTGCTCGACGCGATGGGGATCGGCGCCCTTCCGGAAGAGGCCTTCAGCAAGAAGGAGTACGCGACCGACTGGATCGACAGCACCGACGCCCAGGCCCTGCTTCGCTACCAGCGCCACAGCTTCGACGACATCGTGGCCGCGGTGGCGGCCTGCCTCGGCTGGAAGAAGCGACTCGTCCCGGTCGCGGCGCCGGTCGTCCGCCGCGCCATCCTGGAGCTCTCGCCCTACTGGGCGAAGCGCGCCCGCTAGGGCGGGAGCCGTCGATGGCGGACCCGGGCCGGTTCCGAGCGCGGTACGGGCCCCGGGCGCTGATCGTCGGCGGCACCGACGGGATCGGCGCCGCCTTCGCCACGGCCCTCGCCGGGCTCGGGCTCGACCTCGAGCTCGTCGCCCGGCGCGCGGATCTGCTCGAGGAGGTCGCCGGCTCGCTGCGGCGGCGCTACGGCGTGGCGGTCGGGACGCTCCAGGCGGACGCGGCCACCGCCTCCGGAACCTCCGAGATCCTGGCCCGCGCGCGCGCCGGCGACGTCGGGCTGCTCGTCTGCAACGCCGCGCTCTCGCCCATCGGGACGTTCCTCGATCTGCCCTTCGAGGTCCACGAGCGGCTCCTCGACCTGAACTGCCGGTCGGCGGCCGTGCTCGCGCACGGCGTCGGCCGCGAGCTCGTCGCGCGCGGCCGGGGCGGCATCGTGCTCCTCACCTCGATGGCGAGCTTCCAGGGGTCGGCGCTGGTGGCGCACTACGCCGCCAGCAAGGCCTACCTGCGCGTGCTGGCGGAGGGGCTGTGGGAGGAGCTCCGCCGCGACGGGGTCGACGTCCTCGCCTGCTGTGCCGGCCGGGTGCGCACCCCGACCTACGAGCGAAGCCACGCCGGCGACCCCGGCTGGCTCGCGCCCCCGGTGCTCGAGCCCGAGGTGGTGGTGCGCTCGACGCTCGCCGCCCTGGGGCGGCGCCCGGTCGTCATCCCGGGCCGGCTGAACCGGCTCGCCGCCTTGCTGACGGAGCGCCTGCTTCCGCGACGTGCGGCCGTGGCGTGTGTATCGGCGGCAACGCGCGCGATGTACCCCGCGTCGGACCGGCGGGGATCGCGTCGTCCGGCGGGGCCGGGAGACACACCCGGCTGACCACGGCCCCGACGGCGCCCGTGAGCGCCCCGAGCGCCCGGCGCAGGGCGGGAGACTTCTCCCCGCCGGGGAGCGGCAGCTTCCAGTGGTGCCCGACGAGGTTCATGTACATGCCGAGGGTGAGCCCGGCCGTCTTGAAGTCGAGGGTGGAGAGGATCTCGTCGGCGATCCCGAACGGCACGGACAGGGGCAGCGGGCCGCGCGCGTACTCCACCGCCCAGACGCCGTCGGTGAAGTTCATCGCACGGGCCTGCCCGGGGCCGACCCAGATGCGGTCGCCGGGCCGGTAAACCCGCTTCTCGAACTGCCCCTCCGCGTAGTACCAGGTCTCGCCGTCGATGACGGTGTCCCAGAAGCCCACCGCGTGGCGACCGGAGTGCCCCTCCGAGCCGATGGGCGTCCCCCAGATCATGAGGTACTCGAAGACCGACGCGTAGTAGAGCTTCATCTGGATCATCGCGCCGCCGGCGATGCTGTAGAGCCACGGCTGCGAGCGGTCGATGCGGCCCGGATACCGATCCTCGACGGCGTCGGCGATGGCGTCGAACATCGCGGGCTTCGGCTTGCCGATGCCGGCGAGCGCGCATTCGTGGAGGACGTCCGGATCGAAGAGGTATTCCATGCTGGGCTCCTGTGACGGGGCGGTCCCGTGCGGCGCGGAGAATGAAGCACGGCTCCGGCCGGCTGTCCACGAATCCTTGATCGTCGCCGGGACCGGTCTCAGGCGATCTCGAGCCACTCGAACCACACGGGGTGGTTCGCCTTGTACCACTCGAGGACCTTGCGGATGGCGAGCTGCCGATCGCGCGGCATCACCTTCTCGTCGATGCGGTCGAAGTGCACGCGGAGGTGGTCCCCGTCGTAGGCGAGCGACTGCGAGAGCATCGTCTGGAGCTCGTTGCGGATGCGCCCCGAGTCCGAGATCTTGACCGCCCTCTGCGCGTGGTCCACGCCGGAGAGGAAGCGCACGAGGAGCGGACTGAAGACGTGACGGGCCTGCTCCAGGGGCTCCATCAGGCGGAACGTGAAGACGATCCTCGCCGAGGCCTTCCGGGTCGCGAGAAGGGTCGAGACCTTGTACACGCCGTCGGCGACCTTGGTGACGCCCCTGATGCCCGTGTACGGGTCGTCGCACATGTAGCCGATGCTCGAGAGCACGCTCCAGTTCTTGTCCGGGAGGAAGTCGTCGGCGCGCAGCACGCGCTTGCCGAGCGGCATGTTCGAGGAGGCCGCCTCCTCGATCGCGTCCGCGTAGCTCTTCACCTTCCCGACGTCGAGGTCCCGGATCCCGAACAGCGCCGCCACCTTGGCCGCGAAGTCGGGGGCCCTGGGGTCGAGCTGCATGAGCCTTCCCTCGGCGTCGCACGGGAGCTCGAAGGTCGGCGAGAAGACGGCCATAGAGCAGTCCACGTCGAGCACCTCGGAGAGGCTCGCCGCCTGCATGGCCTCGGCGGTCGCCGCGTAGCCGTCGCAGAGGAAGACGTGGGTCCTCCCCTCTGCGTCCTTCCACGACCCGACGAGGAAGGTGGGCGCGTAGGTGCCGGAGTCCGTGAACACCTCGACACCGGAGGGGGCCTTCCAGCCGTCCTCGACGAGGTGGACCCCGAGGGCCTTCCACTCCTCCCAGAGCTTTCCGAGGCGCCCCACCCGGCTCTTCCCCCGCAGCGTCCAGACGTGGATGTCGTCGCGCCGGACGCCGGGGTAGGTGCTCTCGATCGCCTCGACGACGAGCTTGCGCGGCGTGCGGTAGTCGAGAAGGACCGAAGCCCGGTCGGCCGACTCCGCCACCTTGCGCGGCACCGTGAGGCAGCCCATGTAGGATTCGTACGGCTTCGAGACCGTGAGCGGCGAGTCGAAGACGTGGAGCACCGCCATGGGACCCGTCGCCTTTCCCTCCGCAAAGCGCGACGTGTTCTCGAGGGTGTCGACCGCCGCGCCCCACAGCGTGATGCCGCGGTCCTGCAGCCAGCCGTAGAACTGGTCGAAGGTGTGGCCGGGCTCGTTGAGCAGGCGCCGCACGCGCCGGTCGACGATCCGCGCGACCTCGGGCCTCGCGTAGACGCGCCCGAAGCCGAGCAGCGGGTTCGCGCCCATCTCCGGCGTCTCGCCCGCCTTGGGCATGAGCCCCTCCCCGAGGGAGATCATGATGGCGTGGTTCTCGGGCAGCGTGCGGGTGAGGTGCCACAGCCCCTCGCTCATGACGTAGGCGCTGATGGCGTCCGCGGCCTTCTTCACCTGGTTGTAGGTCGCCTTGTCCTTGCCGGCGCCCTCGCCGAAGCCGCCGAAGAGGCGCGTCCCGAGGGCGGTGGCAGCCGAGGTCACGGCGAGGCACCGGGCGATCCCGCGGGGCGTGAAGCTGTGGGCGGACACCGGCTCCGCCTGCGCCCGCTCGACCTCCACGTCCTCGAGCCACAGGTGGAACCGGAGCAGCACGGGACGGGTGTCGAACGCCCACTGCGCGATGACGTTGCGCTTGTTGCTCTCAGGCACGGGATCCCCTCCGGGTTCGTGGCGCATGGCGGCGCGGGTCAAAAGCCATTCTAGAGGAGTGAGAGAGGGATCGGGGAGCGGAGCCGCGCGGGTCGGCCGCGGCGGCCGGGCGACCCGATCGGGAGGTGCGGCGGGACGCCGCCCCCAAAAAACTCCACGGGAACGAGCGCCCGGGAGGGGACGCCCGAGGAGGTCGACATGGCCCAGCCGAGCCCCGTTCCCCCCGGTGCGCACACGGTCACGCCCAGCCTGGCCCTCGGGGACTGTGCTCGCGCCCTCGAGTTCTACCGGCTCGCGCTGGGGGCCGAGGAGGTCGTGCGGATGCCGACGCCTGACGGCAGGAAGGTCTGGCACGCGGAGATCCGCATCGGGGACTCGATCGTGTACCTGGGCGACGAGCAGCCGGGCATGCGGACCCGGGCGCCCTCCCCCGACCGTCCGTCGCCGGTGGGCTTCTGGCTCTACGTCGTCGACTGCGAGGCCGCGTACCGGCGCGCCGTGCAGGCCGGCGCGCTCTCCGCCATGCCGCCCACCGACATGTTCTGGGGGGACCGGACGGCGACCGTGCACGATCCCTTCGGATACACGTGGACGTTCGCGACCCACGTGAAGGACCTCTCCCCCGAGGAGGTCGAGCGGGCGGGGCGCGAGTTCGCTCGGAAGGCGGGGCTCGGCGGGTAGGGGCGGGCCGGCCGGCCGCTCGGGCGTCACTCGCTCTTCTGGAGCGCGTTCGCCTGCTGCAGCTGCTGGTGGATCTTCTTCAGCTGGTCCGGCTTGCTCAGGACCTCCACCATGACCGCCTTCGCCCCCGCCCGGTTCGAGGCTGGGACCTGGGCGACGGCCGCCTGCTCGCTCGTCGCCTCGACGAGGACCCACCCGCTGTGCGTGCCGGAAGCGCACCCCCACTCCGTCCTCGCGAGCAGCACCTTGTGGTCCTTCTCCCAGTCCTCGAGGAGCCGGATGCAGTCCTCGGGCTCGTGCCTCAGGCTGACGAGGTAGTGGTGATGCTCCGCGCCCTTGGCGTGCTCCGCCGGCTTGCCTGGCTCTTGCGCCGAGGCGACGCGGACGACGGCCGAGGCCGCGAGGGCCGCCAGGGCAAGGACTCGCTTCATGATTTCCTCCCGGCGGCGGTGCCGCCGCGCAAAGGGCCTCCGCTGGGCCTGTTAGGCGCCCGCCGCAGGGGGCCGCCCCGCCATCTTGGGGCGTAAGCGGGCGCTTGCGACACGCGCCACCGCATCGAGGTCACTGGAGCGCGAGCGCCTCGGTCTCGTCGTCGTAGGCGAAGAGGTCGCCGAAGCGGGCCCAGTCGACGAGGGTGGCGAAGGTCGCCTCGAAGTCTTCCGTCGGGAGGTACAGGGCGACGAGCTCGAGGACGAAGTCCTTGTCCACCTCGTGGCGCTCGGCGCGCCCGAGCGCCGCCGCCACCTCCGCGAAGAGGCGCAGCCCGAGCAGTCGCTCCCGGAAGACCCCCTTGCGGTCGGCGGGACTCGCCCGCACGTAGCGGCTGCCCTCGGCCGAGAGGACCACCGTCCGGTGGGGCGTCTCCACGAAGCCGAGCATCTCCGCCGCGCTCGTCGCCGTGATGACCCTCCCGTACTCGCGGCCAATGTCCGACGCGATGCGGAAGACGTCCTCGCGCCCTCCGCGCGCATCCAGGTACTCGAGGAGCCCCTCGATCTCGGGCGCGCCGGCGTGCGGGAGCGGTTCGAAGGCCTTCGTGCCCCGCTCGGCCGCCACGTCGGGCATCTCCATGCCCGTGATGATGTCGTGCAGGCGGTCGACGAGCGCGAGCAGGTCGGGGGAGCGGTAGTCGCGGGGTCGGGCCAGCCGGTTCTCGACGATGGTCCGCACCCGGCCGGGGTTCGCGTCGAGCACGACGATGCGGTCGGCCATGTACACGACCTCCTTGATGTCGTGGCTGACCATCACGATCGACTTCGGGTTGCGATCCTTCGGCGCCCAGACGTCGAGGACCTCCGCGCGCAAGCTCTCGGCAGTGAGCGCGTCCACCTGGCTGAAGGGCTCGTCCATGAAAAGCATCTCCGGCTCGAGCGAGAAGGCGCGCGCCATCCCCACCCGCTGCTTCATTCCGCCCGAGAGCTCGCGCGGGTAGGCCTCCTCGAACCCGGAGAGCCCGACCACCTTGATGGCGCGCGCCGCCCGCTCGGCGACCTCCCCGCCCGGGAGGCCCTGAGCGCGCAGGACGGCCTCGACGTTCTCGGTCACCGTCATCCAGGGGTACAGAGCGAAGCTCTGGAACACGAATCCGATGCCGGGGTTGAGCCCCCGCATCGGCTCGCCGTGGTAGAGGACCTCGCCGCGGGTCGGTCGGGTCAGGCCGGCGAGGATCCGCAGGATCGTCGACTTGCCGCACCCGGAGGGGCCGAGCAGGGCGACGACCTCGTTCGCCCCGATGGCGAGCGAGACCTTGTCGAGCACCCTCAGCGGGGGTCCGCCCGCCTGCTCGAACTCCTTGTCGACGCCGCGCAGCTCGCAGAGGGCGACAGGCTGGCCGTTCGCGCTCATCGGGGCACCATCGGTCTAGCGGGTGAGGGAGAAGCGCAGCTCGGCGAGGTGGTGCAGCCGCCTCCACACGAGGCGGTTGAAGAGCACCACGAGGATCGCCATCACCGCGATCGCGGCCGCGAGCACGGGGAAGTCCCCGGCGGCCGCGGCCTCGCTGATCCGCGCACCCAGGCCGTCCGCGACGAGCTCCCGCCCGCGGAAGCTCACGTACTCGGAGACGATGCTCGCGTTCCAGGCGCCGCCGGCCGCCGTGACCCAGCCGGTGACCAGGTACGGGAACACCGCAGGGAGGTACAGGCTCCACAGGCGCTGCCAGAGCCCGAGGCGGTAGGCGTGCGCGGCCTCCCGCAGGTCCGCCGGGATGGCCACCGCTCCGGCGATCACGTTGAAGAGGACGTACCACTGGGTGCCGAGCAGCATGAGGACGACGCTCCCCCACCCGAGGCCCACCCCCGCCGCCGAGAGGACGGCCACGACCGCCGGGAACAGCATGGGCGCGGGGAAGGACGCCACGACCTGCACGACCGGCTGCAGCGCGCGCGACAGGCGCGGGGAGAGCCCGATGGCGATGCCCGCGGGCACCGTCCAGAGCGTCCCGACGGCGACGGCGAGGAGCACGCGCCCGAGCGTCAGCATCGATGCCGCGCCGATCCCGCGCCACGCCGGCCCCGGGACGCGGGCGAGCAGCCGGACGAGTCCGACCGAGCCGAGCGCCATCGACCCGAGCAGGAGGGAGAACATCGCGAGCGATGCGATCCGCGCCGCCCTCCCCCCGCCGGTCGCCCCGTCGGACGGGGGCCTTTGCGGGTGCGCCGGCCGCCGCGCCCCCCGTCGCCCGGCCCACTCGTGCAACCAGCCGAGGATGCGCGAGCGGGTGAGCAGGTCCAGGAACCACGACTCCATCTCCGCGGCCTGCCCGCCCTCGTCCGCCCGGAACTTCTGTGCCCAGACGACGACCGGGCGCCACAGGAGCTGGTCGAGCGCGACGATCATCGCCACCATCGCGCCGACCGCCGCGGCCATCGCCGCCTTGTCGCCCCGGGCGACGGCCACGCTCATGTAGGAGCCGAGGCCGGGGAGCTGGAAGCTGCGATCCCCGAGCACGAAGGCCTCGCTGACCATGAGGAAGAACCAGCCCCCCGCCATGCTCATCATGCTGTTCCACACGAGCCCGATCGTGGCGAAGGGGAGGTCGACCCACCGCAGGCGCTGCCACCAGCTGAAGCGGGCGAGGGTCGCCACCTCCTGGAAGTCGCGCGGGACAGTCCGCAGCGAGTGATAGAAGCTGAAGGTCATGTTCCACACCTGGCCGGTGAAGATCATGAGAACCGACGCGAGCTCGAGGCCCACGTTGCTGCGGGGAAAGGCGGCCACGAGCGCGAGCACGAGGCCGGGCATGAACCCGAGCACCGGGATGCTCTGCAGGATGTCCAGCGTGGGGATGAGGACGCGCTCCGCCACCGCATCCTTCGCCGCCCAGTAGCCGTAGACGAGCGTGAAGGCGAGCGACAGGGCGTACGCCGCGAGGCCGCGGCAGAGCGAATAGAGCGCGTAGCCGGGCAGCGCGCTCGGGGAAAGGTCGATGTCGACGACCGGCCGCAGCGCACCGGTCCACTGCGCCGAGACGCGGGTCAGCCCGAAGATGGCCCCGCCGACCGCAGCGAGAAGCACAAGGTCGACCCACGACGCCCGCGACTCGAAGAGGAAGCCGGTGGCCCCGCCGAAGGCCTGCCGGACGCGCCGGAACATGGCCACACGGCTTGCCACCACGCCGCCGCCCGGTCAAGGCTCCGGGGCGCGATCGACACGATCTCTTTGCAGTCCCGCCCCACGCGGCGGAGGGGACGGAGCGTCAGGCGGCGAGACCCTCAGTGGAGAAGGGACGTCGGGGTCACCTTGAGCGCCCGTGCGAGCCGCGCGAGCGTGTCGAGCGGCGGCGTCCGCTGGTTCCGCTCCAGCATGGAGACGTAGCTCGTCGACATGCCTGCCCGCTTGCTCAGCTCGAACTGGGAGAGCTTCCGCCTCTCGCGCTCGTGCTTCAGGTTGTGGGAGAACTTCTCTGCGAGCGTCATACCGGTCTCCTTGCAATGCCCTCCCGGCACCGAGGGAACACGACACCCCCCGTCGACATTCCTCCGGGTGCTCGCGCGCGGCAGGCCCCTCTTGGGGCGCAAACGCGGCGTCGCGGCGTGCCCCTCCGTTCACGCGCGGTGGCGCGACCTGCGGATGGTCGAAGAGAAGGGCGGCCCTGCGGCCGGCGAGGCGCCTCCG
>Ga0335069_10002923_pt1 | contig 26047 bp, 24 predicted proteins | sample Lox_Sample_11_FD_206714 | JGI IMG/M metagenome (GOLD analysis project Ga0335069, IMG submission 206714) | Soil microbial communities from Loxahatchee National Wildlife Refuge, Florida, United States - Lox_Sample_1.1 | ecosystem: Environmental > Terrestrial > Soil > Wetlands | place: USA...
TGGCGCTCAAGGGAGCGGCGGTTGCGATGTTTCCCGGCAAGGAAGCAACGTTCGATTTGATTTATCTGCCGCGATTTTCGCGCCTGCTGGCCGAACGCTTCGGCGCAAATTGAATTTCGCCAAATGACTACCCTGTCAGGCATGATCGCGCGGCCCGACGGAACACTTGCCTCAGGCAAAATTTCATTCGGCGCGAAAATCGATTCGATCGAACAGGTATCTCAATCAGGCGGCGACTTGATCCTGCCCGGCCTTATCGATCTTCAGGTCAACGGCTCTCATGGAATCGACGTGATGAGTGCAACCGCCGCGCAAATCGCTGCGCTGGGCCGCCATCTTGCTAAAGAGGGCACGACTGCATGGCTGCCGACGGGGATTACCGCACCGATCGATCGCATCGAGCGCGTCCATGATGCTATCGCCGATGCAATGGATGAATCGGACCCAGACGCACAGTGCAACTCCGCCACGATCCTTGGGATGCATTTGGAAGGGCCATTCATCTCTCCAGCCCGGCTGGGGGCCCATCCGCCTTTGAATTTGGAACCGCATAGTGACGCGCTTGAGCGAGTGCTCGCGATGCGAGCGTTGCGATTGATTACGCTTGCTCCCGAACTGCCCCGCGCGGTTGACGCGATCGGTCGATTCATTGCACGTGGCGTAACAGTATCGATTGGCCATAGTAATGCGACTCTTGAGGAAGCCAACGACGGCATTGCCGCGGGCGCGCGCATGTTCACGCATTTGTTCAATGCGATGCGCCCGATGCATCATCGCGACCCCGGCGTGATCGCCGCCGCACTTGCGCCGTCGTCCGCGATGGCGGCGCTCATCCCCGATGAAGTGCATGTTCATCCGGAGCTGCTGCGTCTCGCATACCGGGTGCGTGGTAAAGACGGGCTGATTCTTGTAACCGATAAAGTTGCGCTAGCCGAGACTGCCGGCCGGGGCCGCGCTCAGGTTAAGGGTGGTGCCGCACGGCTGGCCGACGGCACATTGGCCGGCAGCGTCATCTCGATGCTCGATGGCGTTCGGGTGATGATCGAAAGGTGCGGGGTCGGCGCCGGAGAGGCAGCGGTAATGGCCGCATCCAACCCGGCCCGCTTAATTGGCGCGGCCGATCGGGGGCGGCTGGAGATCGGGATGCGCGCGGATTTGCTTATTCTTAACGCCAAGCTAGAGTTGAAGGCCGTGTATATCGGCGGGCGCGAACTCAGATAGTGGACGCGCACCGAAATCAGCACGAAACCATATTGGAGCCAAACGATGCCGCTAAATAAAGAAGCCGTGGGCAAGGAATATCCGCCCGCCACAACCAAGGTAACGCTCGAAGCAGTTCAGAAATACGCGCGGGCTCATAACGAGAACAATCCCGCATTCTTCGATGCCGCACGGCCGGGCGGAATCATTGCTCCCCCGATGTTCGGCGTCGTTGCGATTTGGGGTTCGCTGATGGGACTGGTTTCCGATCCCGGATTGAACGCCGATCTGCTGCGCCTGGTGCATGGCGAACAGGACATGGAATTTATCGCGCCAATTCACCCCGGCGACACGATTTCAGCAGCCGCAAAGATTAAGGCTATCGAAACCAAGGCTACCGGCGAGACGCTCACGCTTGAGGTCAACGCAAAGAATCAAAACGGAGCGCCGGTGCTCCATACCTTGTTTGTCGCCTTCATTCGCGGAGGCGGCAGCCGCTCCGGGTCATCCGAGCCGCGCCCGCCCGAGCCGGTTCGCGGCGAGCCTCTGTACTCGGTAGCGCAAACGATCGACAAGGATCAGACCTTCCGTTATGCCGAGGCCTCCGGAGACCGCAACCCAATCCATGTCGATGAAAACGTCGCGAAGATGGCGGGACTGCCCGGCATCATCGTACATGGTCTTTGCACGATGGCGTTTACGTCGAAGGTGGCAATCGATCGGCTGTGCGGCGGCGACCCGGCCCGGCTAAAGCGCCTGCGGGTCAGATTCTCGCGTCCGGTGCTGCCCGGGCAGACAATTACCACCAAAGTGTGGGCCGAAGGCGAAAAGAATGGCCGCAAGATCTACGGTTACGAGACGTACAATCCGGACGGGGTTGCCGTGATCAAGGGCGGTATCGCGGAAGTCGCCGCCTGACGCTGTAGCGGCCGCCCGGATTCGACGCTAAATCGCATCCGCTAAAGCAGTGAAAATCGTCATCGGGCTTTCGCTCTCGCTGAGCGGCGAGTATGCCGCGATGGGGCGGCAGGCGGAGGCTGCGATCCGTCTGTTCGCCGCTGACGCGAACTCCCTCGGAGATTTGCGCCTTGGCGGCGACCGATGCGAATTCGAGGTCGATTGCCGCGACGATCGAAGCGATCCGGTCAGGTGCGCGGAAATCTACGGCGAACTATGCGCGGATCCGCGCGTGGCGCTCATTTTCGGTCCATATTCAAATCGACTGGCGCGCGTCGCCGCTCCGATCGCCGAGGATGCCGGGAAGGTCTTCATCAATCATGGCGGCGCGGGCAGCGCCTTTCACGAGCGCGGACATCGGATGGCTGTGAGCGTGCTGAGTCCCGCAAGCGACTATTTTCGAGGATTCGTCCGGCTATGCTCCGGGCTGAAGCTATGGCGCAAGCGGATCGCGATCGTTTCTTCAAAGCTGGAGTTCGCTCGCGAGGTTGCCGGCGGTCTGGAGGCCGCCGTCAATGAACGTGCAGCGCGCCGCCACGGCGTCCGCATCCGCGTCAAATGGAACGGCGATTTCGATCCGGAGGCCACTCCGGAAACGCTGTTCCCTGCGCTCAAGCGCAATCATGTCAACGTATTGGCCAGCGCCGGCAGCTATGAGCACGATGTCGCCGTCGTCCGCAGCGTCGTCGAGTCGCCGTTGAGCATTCCTGTGGTCGGATGCGTTGCCGCAGCCGTTCAGCGATTTCGCACCGACCTTGGCGAAATGGCGGAGGGAATCGTGGGACCGTCGCAATGGGAGGAGACACTGGACATCACACCGGAACTGGGACCCCGGCCGGTGGAATTCGCGCGGCGGATGCGGGAAGCCGGGTACGAGCCGGATTATCCGGCGGCACAGGTATACGCCGCTGGTCTTGTGACAGCAGCGGCGTTACGAGCGGCCGGAAGCCTGGATCAGGCCCGGATTCGTGAAGCATTCTCCGACCTCCGCAGCACAACCCTATTTGGCGATTTTGCGATCGATCGCGTAACCGGCCGGCAAACGGGCCATTCGATGCTGCTGATTCAATGGCATAATGGCCGCAAGATGATAATCGAGCCTGAAGTGCATGCGGAGCAGGGCTCGATTCAATTTCCGCCCGGTGTGCGCCTGTTGCTCGCAGGTGCGGAAATGATCAAGCTTAGCCGTCGCGATCATACGGATGACGATGAAGAAGACGACTCCAATCCGGATTGAGTTGGTACGCCGGCGAGTGCGCGCAATTGGCCTGATGTCCGGAACCTCGCATGACGGCGTAAGCGCGGCAGTGGCGGAAATTGACCCGCGAGCGCATCCGCCGGCACGGCTGATCGCGTTTCATACCTTCCCCTACCCGGAACAATTGCGCACGGAGCTTTTGGAAGCATCGGGTGGCGCCAAGATCGGCGCCGGTGCGTTGTCGAAGCTCAATTTCCTGCTCGGGCGCGAGTTGGGCCGTGCCGCGCATGCAATCGCACGGCGCTCACGAACGAGCCTCGATACGATTGCGTTCATCGGCTCTCACGGCCATACGCTATTTCATCTGCCGCCGGGACGCGCACGCCGGGGCGAGGTCGCCTCGACGTTGCAAATGGGCGAGTCGGCGGTAATTGCCGCGATGACCGGGCTTCCCGTCGTCGCCGATTTCCGGCCGATGGATATCGCGCTGGGCGGTGAAGGCGCGCCGCTGGCGCCGCTGGCCCACCTCTGGCTGTTCGCAGACGCCAAGCTAGGGCGCGTCGTCCAGAATATCGGCGGCATCGGCAATGCGACGTATCTTCCGCCAAAAGCAAGCACGGGCAATCTCAATCTGATTGCATTCGACACGGGGCCCGGCGTCGGCCTGATCGATGCGCTCGCTTCGCGGATTTCAGCTGGGCGGATGCGGATGGATCGCGACGGGCGCATCGCGGCTCGCGGGCATGTCCGGAAGGAATTTCTGTCCGAGCTGATGCGCCAGCCGTATTTCAAACGCCGCCCGCCGAAATCGACCGGACGCGAGGAATTCGGGCGTGAATCGCTGGATCGAATCGTTGCGTTCGGCCGCCGCCGCGACCTCACCGATTTCGACTTGATGGCGACGGTGACCGCATTGACGGCACGGTCGATTGGCGATGCATGCCGCCGCTTCATTGCTCCGCACGGCCGTATCGATCAACTCATCGTAACCGGTGGTGGCGCGCGAAACCCGACTCTCATGAAGATGATCGGCGCGGAGCTGCCGGACGTCGATGTTACGACTGCAGGGCGCGTGAACGCCGACGGCGATGCGCTTGAAGCGGTGGCATTCGCGATCCTCGGCTACGAGATGCTATCCGGCCGGCCGGGCAATCTCCCGAGCGTCACCGGCGCGCGATCTCCTGCGATTCTCGGCAAGCTGACGATGCCGCCCACGTCCTGACGCGGCGCATCACATCATGCGGCGATCTTCGGGCGGCTCAAGGCCCGCCTTGAATGCCGAATCGAGCGCGGCCGAGCGGAAAATTCCATGCGCCATGGTCGATTCGGCGCGTTTGGCGCGCTCTGAATAAATTTTCATTCGCGCTTCATGGGCTGCCTTGTCCTCGGGTGCGGCGGCAACCGCCCAATCCGCGAGATGGCATGCCAGCGTCAGTTCACCCGCGGCGAACTTCTCCATCGCGCGCACGACGATGCGATCCGCGCCGCCGGCCAGCGCGGCAATTTCGCCTGCTCGTTCAGAATCGGTGGCCGGTTTCAGGTTTGACGGCACCCCGTCGTACCATCCGCCTTCCAATCGCCAAATGTTACGCACGATGAATTCGGGCTCGTCGTAAATCGCCTGCAACCACGGCTTTTCGGCCAAGTTGGCCGGCGGCTTGACCGTGTGAACGATCTGGTCGAGGGCCGCGCCCGAGTTCATCATTTCGATCGTCTGGTCGTACAGGCTCTGCAGATAATTTGCGGTGTCGAGCAGCACCTGACGGACGCGGACCAGCCCGAATACAGGATATCCGTGACCGGGAATCAGGACTTCAGCTCCCGTCTGAGCCATCGCGCGAAGCGCTTCGGCCCATTCGCGCGCATAGCGCTGCGCCTTTTGCGGATTTCCGGCGTTGGGGGCGGCCCAGATTATGAAATCGCCGGTCAGCAGGACCTTGCGATCCGGAATATAAACCCAAGTGTGATCGTCGGTCTCGCCGCGTCCATGATGGCATTCGAAGCGATTATCGCCCGCCACCGCATTGAATTGGTTGTCGAAGTAAGTATCGGGATAGACGTATTCGGCTGGGAACGGCACCGGCCGGTTAAACTGGCGCGTGTTGGCAGTACTGTTGTAACCGATGGTGCGCTTGTAACGGTCGAAGCGCGCGGCGACCGCCCGATGGCCGACGACGCGCGGGCGAGCCACCTTGTTCTGGCCGGCCTCGGCCAGAATCGCCGGCGTCCCGCAGGCATGATCGACGTGGCCGTGCGTGTAAATCACGGTATGGATGCGATCGGGAGAGAATGTGCGAATGAGACGCAACGTCTCCTTCTGGTTGAAATTGCCGCCGGTGTCGATCAGCACAATTCCCTCACGCGTGCGGATCGCGGTGACGTTTGCGAACCAATGGAAGAACATCACGCCGGGGGCAACTTCCTCGCTGTGTCCAGTGGGAAAGAATGGGTGCCCCTGACGGACATTGGTCTCCCCGACAAAGAGTTTCTCCGCATCCTCTCTTATTTTTCCCATCGTGTTTGCTCCATTTGAATCGAAGGCCGGCGGGCGCGATTATCCGCTCGAATGCGCGCGATCTTCAACCGGCGCGATTTCGCCGATCGTCAATCCAGCGGATGCAGTTCCGCGATGTGCCGGATCTTCTCGTGCTCGACCCAGGTATAGCGCCCATGCTGATCGACCAGCGCCGCTTCGATTCCCGCCGCGCGCGCGCCGAGCACGTCGATTGAGTAGATGTCCCCGGCAAACCGGGTTTGTTCCGGCGCAACACCCAAACGATCGAGCGCGATATGGAAGATGCGCGGGTCGGGCTTGGCGACGCCGACCACGTGCGAATCGATAATCGTGTCGAAGAATGGGGCCAGCCCGAACCGTACCGAATCCGATTCGACCTGTCCTTCCGCATTCGAAACGATCGCGAGTTTGTACCCGGCAGATTTAAGGCGTTCGAGTGCTTCCAGCGTGCCCGGCCGTACCACCCGCCACAACGTCAGTTCGCGATGAAGTCTGCGGAAATGATCTCCGTAGTCGGCGATTTCTTCATCGGGGACTCCCGCCGCCGCCATCCAGTTGCGGAAAAATTCGGCGTAAGAGGCGACCACATCCGTCTTCGGACCCATCAGATGGCGATCGATCGCAGCGCGCCCGGCGTACTCGGCATGCTCCAATACGAGGGCGTCGAGTTTCCGCTCCGCGCGCGAGAATTCGCGAGCCAGCAATTCATAATCGAGAAACGCGAGCGTTCCGCCGAAATCGAACAGCAACGCCTTTATTTTCTTGTTTCGCGGTGACGATTTATGCGCGCTCGCATGCGCGGGGGCGGGCCTTGAGTGTTTCGTTTCAGTTTTGGGAGTCATCCTGATTCAGATTAAGCCAGCCGCATCCCAATAATCAAAGAGTGGCGATTAACGATCGGTTATACGTGGCGTACTCCGGGCGAATGGTTGCTGCCTAATGGCCAAAAAGATATGATTTTTCTGGGTTTTTGCTCGTCGCGCTTTAAGTTATCTCCAAGGAAGGCATGTTTACCGGAATCATAGAAGATTTGGGCCGCGTCGAGAGCATCAAGCACTCGGACAAGGGTGCGGTGATTTCGATTCGGACCGCCTTTCCGGTAGCCAGAATCAATATTGGGGATTCGATTGCGGTGAGCGGCACCTGCTTAACCGTCACCGCGAAGGGACGCGGTCGAATATCAGCGGATGTTTCCGCAGAGACGATGCGCCGCACCACCTTGGGCAGCCTTACACAGGGCGATTGCGTCAACCTTGAACGGTGCCTGACTCTTAACAAGCTAATTGGAGGCCATCTGGTTTCCGGGCATGTCGACGGCGTCGGCAGAGTCGTGTCGATTACACCGGAGGGCGAATCGAAGCTGTTCAAGTTCGAGGTTCCGTCCGCGCAGGCGCGGTACCTGGTTGAGAAAGGGTCGGTCACGATCGACGGGGTGAGCCTGACGGTATTCTCAGTACATGGCCGGGGTTTTTCGGCCGCGCTGATTCCTCATACGCTCAAAGTCACAACGCTGGGGCGCAAGCGGCCTGGCGATGCAGTGAATGTCGAGAGCGACATGATTGTGAAGTACGTGGAAAAAATCATCGGTGGCCGGAATGATAGACAAAAGTTAGCCGGTGCATCGCGGACTGCCGCACGGCGCGGAGCAAACGCATGAGCTTGATGCAGATACCGCGCAAGATCGAATATGCCTTGCGTGCGATGATTTATCTCGCCGATCGCCCGGCCGGTGTTGCACGTGGAACCGAAATTGCCAGCCGCGAACAGATTCCGAAATACTACCTGGAAAAGGTAATTCGCGATCTGATGCATCGCGGGCTGGTGCGTGCGCGGCGCGGACCCGGCGGAGGATATCAGCTCGCCCGTCCTGCCGAATCGATCACATTTCGCGACATTATCGAGGCCGTCGAGGGCCCCATCACGCTCAACGTATGCACCGACGGCTCCAGTTCATGTGCGCTTCAGCCGACCTGCCGGATGTACCGGGTCTGGGAAAAGGGCCAGCGCGTCTTACTGGAAGTTTTCTCCGATACCTCGCTGGCTGAAATTGCCGCTTCCCACCCCTCCGACTCTTCGGTCCGGCCTCCCCTTGGCGCGATGGCGCACATAGCGCAGCCTGGAAAGGCGCAGCCGGCGTAACGGAATTGAATCGGCTTTATTTGAATCGTTCGCGATCCACGCGGCCTGTTCAGGCCGATACTCCGATCGCGAGCGTCTCGCATGTCACGCTTGCTGTGGAAACAGATAAGTGAGCGACAGCGAATACTCCGGCGTTGTCGCATCGGCCGCATCCCGTCCGCGCGGCGCTCCGCAATTCACCGAGAAGACCTTCTATCTGGAGGAATTCTACGGCAAGAGCCTGCTGTTCGCATTTGTTCCTCCGGCCGGCCAACGGAAGGCCGACTACAACTCGCTGGTCCTGACTCTGCGGGAACTGAGGCGAAACCACACGCAATGTATCGTTGTCGTATCGCCGTCTGCCCTGCCAAAGCTGATGCGGCGGCTTGGCAAGCTTGCGCCCGAAGGTCCGCCGCTGGTTTTCAATCCGTCGCAGGGGATGCGCTCGCGCCCGTATCCACCGGATTTTGCGGTCGGCGCGATTTGGGAACGCCTGCGCGCGGGACAGGTAGTGGTTGTCGCGATGTCGCGCGATGACGCCGACGATTTAATTGTTTTCGCCCGCGAGCTTGCCAGCCGCCTGCGTGTCTTCAAGATGCTGATACTCGATCGGGTGGGCGGGCTTCCGGGAAAGGACGGCGAGCGGCTGTCATTCGTCGAAGAAAAACGAATCGCGCGCGTGATGCGGACAGTCCGCTCGCGGGCGCGCCGCGCGATAGTCCGTGCCGCGCTGGAAGCACTGAAGGACGGCGTCGGCTCGGTGAACCTGGTCGCACCGCGCGACGTGTACGAAGAGCTGTTCAGCTTCCTTGGCGCCGGAACGCTGTTTACCGAGATGCAGTACGGGTTTGTGCGGCCGATTTCAATCGACGATTTCGAGGAAGTCGAAGCCCTGATCGTACGTGGCCAAAACGAAGGCTCCCTTTTGCCGCGCACTGCGGGTCAGATCGCCCGGATATTACCGTCGTGCTTTGGATACAGGATCGGGGACGAACACTTGGCGGGGATCTGCGCCCTGCTTACCGAGCCCTACCGGAACCAGCATGCCGGCGAGATCACCGCGATGTACACGCTGACCCGCTTTCAGGGAGAAGGGGCGGCGGCAGAGTTGGTGCGGGAGGTGATTAATGAGGCGCGCGCGCGCCGATTGAAATATGTCTTTGCATGCACCAGCGAGGAGCGCGTGGCCAGCTTCTTTTCGCGCCACGGATTCCAGCGCGTGCGCAAAGGCGACGTTCCTCCCGCCAAATGGCGCGGCTACGACGCAGGCCGCGTCAAACGCCTCAGCATCTTCCGCTACGATCTCGCCTAGTCTCGCACGATCATGAGCGGCGACAGCGATCAGCCCGCGAAATTCCCGGCGATTGCGGGGATTATCCTCGTTACGATTCTGGTCGGCGTACTGACCTTGCATCGCATCGATGCCTCCGACGTGTGCTCGGGAAATGAGGCGGTCGAAGGCGTGTTCCTCCAACAGATGGTCGAACACGGCGAGCTGCTCTTTCCGAAAGAGAATGGAATCGTTCCGATGTACAAGCCGCCCCTGTTCCACTGGACCGGGGTTGCGATCGCGAGATTGCGCGGCATTACGCGCGTGACCGCCGCCGATCTTCGGGCTCCGTCCGCGTTGTATGCCACCGCGGGAGCGGCACTTACGATGCTGTTCGCATACACGATCATCGGCACCGAAGGCGCAATTTTGGCGGGCCTGACACTGGCAGGTTCGTACCAGTATATCGGGCAGGGCCGCTTCGGCCGCGTCGACATGACGCTGACGTTCTTCGAGACGCTCGCACTATTCGCTTTTTTTTGGTGGCTGCCGTCCGATCCGTACGCAGCTGGCGCTCGCGCTCGTGTTAGGGCGCACTTGGGAGCGCTTTATTTGATGGCGATCGCGATGGGATTGGCGGTGCTGGCCAAGGGGCCCGTTGGGGCATTCCTCCCGCTGATTTCAATTCTGATTTTCATGATCGTGACGAATAGATGGCGTCAAATGATCACGCTGCTCGATCCGGGTGCGATCATTCTGGGCGGCACCATAGCATCCGCCTGGTATGTTGCATGTTACTTCGCGGGGCGAACCGAGATTCTTCATCGGCAGCTTGGCTCGGAAAACGCGGGCAGATTTTTCGGCTCGCTGGGCGCGATGGCCCCGTGGTATTACGTCAAGCCGATATTGCTCAACTCGGTGCCGTTCAGCCTTCTGGTTCCGATCGCCGTTGCGATGGCTTTGTTCGCGACCGATTGTAACTCCAGTGCACAAGCACAGGAATCCACTGCAAAAACTTTAACGGCGGATCTCGCGCGTGGATCAGCGCGCCTGTTCGCGATCTTCTGGGCGGTGACGATCGTTTTCTTCAGCCTGTCGGCGTATAAGCGCCGTTCGTATCTATTGCCGGTATGGCCGGGCGCAGCGGTACTGCTCGCTTGGTGGATCCTCGCTATTCCTCCGCTTAAGTATCGGCGCGCGACGGCATGGACCTTCGGTACAATTTGCTGCGTACTGGCTGCAATCAATTTCTTTATTCTTCCAAGCAGAGAAACCGCTTCCTGCAGCGACGACTCGCTGCGCCCGGCGGCATCGGAGATCGCTCGTGTGGCCGGACCGGATGAGCCGCTCTATCTTTTCGGATTCAGTGAAGAGGTGGCGCCGCTGCTGTTCTATCTGGATCGCGATGCACCGGTTATTACCGGACGGCTCGGCGATGCACCGCCCGGGTATATTGTGTTACCGGCCAGCGCATGGAAAACGCACGCGGCCGAGGCACCCGGTCTGGAGCCGGTGCTGACCTCCGACCACGGTTCACGCCATCTGATTCTGCTGAAACACGGGAAATCCTATGCGATGAACTCGCGGCCGGGATTTAAGCGGGTTACCGGCCGGCTGCCTTGAGCGCCTCAGGCGGGTGCACAACGTGCGCCGTATGTTTGGTGGCGCGCCGCTTTAAATCGGCAAAGGCTTCTTCAGCGAACTGCTTCATCTGCGCCACGTCCGGCATCACGCACGGCGCCGCCATCATCCCGAAGTACAGGCTCTGGCGGTAGCTCAGGATTGCGACGCCAAATCCCAGCGTCGCGCCAAGCGGAACCAGCGGCACCATATCCAAACACATATGGCCGTTCAGGTAGAGCGGAATCTGCACGCCCGGCACATTGGTCGCGATAAAATTGATTCCGAAGGGCGACAGGCCAAGGCCGCCCGGACGCGGACGCCATCCGGTCCACTTCATCAGCGCACCGCCGGCGTCGATCGCCGCCCGTGTAACGCTGGTTCCAGCGGCAATCAGGCTGGGCTCCATTTCGCTCGCCATCGACATCAGCACTTCGATCGCTTGGGCCGAGCCGTGCGCCTTGATCCGCTCTGTTTCCTCGCGAATCAGCTTTAGCCGCTCGACCACGTCCATCGGCTCCGCAGGCACCACCGGGAACATCATCGATACACGGTTGCCAAGCGAGGTTTGCTCCTCCTTGTGGCGCACGTTTACCGGACATCCGACGCACATCTCCTCGCCCTCGACATCGTAGCCGCGATCCTTCAGGTAGCGTGCCGCGCCTTCGGTAAGCATCGTCAAAACCACGTCGTTTATCGAGCCGCCAAAGGCGGCGCGAATCGCGCGGAAATCCGAGAACGGCTGCTTGCTCCATGCAAGCACGCGCTCCTGAGTGACGGGGGCCGCGTTCCAAGGGGTTGAGACCAGGCTTCGCGAGGACAATTCCCGAATCAATCGGACGGCTTCGCTCGCCATTCGCACGCGATCGATCGCCACCGCCGGTTCTTCCGCCAATTCCACCGCCGCGTTGATGGCGGCGTTCGCAACCGACGAAATGCGATCGCGCAGCGCCTCTCCGAAACGCCGGACTGGGCTGGTTGGCCGCGCCGGGGTCCATGGCTCAGCCGGCTGCGGAATATCCACCGGCTCGGCTCGGAAGTCATACATTACTTTGAGCAGCTCTACACCGGACACGCCGTCGACCAGGCAATGATGCACCTTCCAAAGGATCGCCGTGCGATTGCCGACCAAGTTCTCGAAACTATGCATTTCCCACAGCGGATGCTTGCGATTGAGCGGAACCTCGTAGGTCTGCAGGATCTCTTCGAACGCTTCACCCTCGGTTATCCGGCCGGGCAGTTGATGGCGGAAAACGTGATGGTCGTAGGAGAAATCCGGGTCATCTTCCATGATCGGATGGGCGAGGTTGAACGGTACCTCCACCAAGCGCTGCCGATATCGGGGCACCAAGTGCAGGCGTTCCTCGACATGGGCCAGCAGGGCTTGAAAGTCGACTTTACCTTCGAATATCGCAATCGAACCCAGATGCAATGGGCCGTTGTTGGTGTCGGCGTAGATAAAGCTCGCATCCTGGCTGGAAAGCCGGTAGGCCGGTGTCGATTTTCCGCCGAATTTTTCAGCCATGATCCTTAAGTCATCCCCCGCGTGGTGAAGTTTTAATTAGCTACGCCGTTTCGGCCGTGAGGTTACAGAGACGGCAGTAGGGCACAGTCCCACAGATTGGCGGCATGCGCTAATCGATGCAAGGGGAATCGGGCAGGCGCTCCCTTGCGGGTCAGCCTACACTGTGCCATATAGCGCTACTCTAGGACCGCGATCCAGCCTGCAATGGCGGACGCGGAGCGACGGTTAGAGGAGTTATTGGATGACCGAGCAAATTAAGACCAATCGCCCGTATCCAATTCAGATTAAGTTGCGGGACGGCCGGATGGCGACGATCCGGGTGATGGACCCCGACGACCTCGATAAAATTGTCCGCTTCGCGGCGGAATTACCCGCCAACGACCTGTTGTTTCTGCGTACGGACATCACCAATCGCGAAGTCGTCAAGCAATGGGTCGAGAACGTCCGCAAGGGCCACACGTTCACATTGCTGGCCGAAGTCGATGGCGACCTTGCCGCCTACGCGAGCATTCATCTTGACCAGGCAATGTGGACACGGCGCGTCGGTGAAATCCGGCTCAATGCATCTCCGCGTTACCGCGGCTTGGGGCTGGGCAAGCGCCTTGCGGCGGAGGTCTTCGATGTCGCCCGCTCGCTTGGCCTTAAGAAGATTACGGCGCAGATGACCCCCGATCAGAGCGCTGCTCGCGCTGCCTTTGAACGGCTGGGCTTTCAGGTTGAAGCGGTGCTGACCGATTGGGTCGAGGACCGCAATAACCGCTCGCACGATCTGCTGATCATGACGTACGATGTGGCCGGATTCTCCGACCACGTCGTCGCCTAACGGTTCGCCGAGCGCCAATCCATTAGGAGTATCCGAACCATGATTAAGCTGCATGGAACCGCGTTTTCGCGCGCTGGGCGATGTTTGTGGGCGCTGGAGGAACTCGGCGTCAAGTACGAACATGTTCCCACCCCCTTTCAGCAGGCGAAAAGCCCAGAGCACCTGAAGCTCAACCCCAATGGCCATGTCCCGGTTCTCGAGGACGATGGCACCGTGATTTGGGAGTCGATGGCGATCAACCTTTACCTTGCGGAAAAGTACGGCAAGGCTCCCTTATGGCCGGCTTCGGTCGCTGACCACGGGCATGTCTATCAATGGAGCTTCTGGGGGATGACCGAGACTGAGGGTCATCTGCTCACAATCCTGCGAAACAAGATGTTTCTGCCACCAGAGCAGCGCAGCGAAAAAGCGATCGCCGACGCGATAGCCGCGATGAAGGCGCCGCTGGACGTTCTGAGCAATCATCTTAAAAATCGCGAGTATCTGCTCGGCAAAGATTTCACAATCGCGGATCTGAACGTCGCATCGGTGCTCACGCTCGGCGCGTTTATTGGATTCGATTTTACGGTTGCGCCCAAGGCCAATGAGTGGCTGACGCGATGCACAAGCCGTCCGGCCAGCATGAAAACCCGCACAATGAAGTGAGTTTGAACTCAAACGTTGAAATCAAAAGCGGCGCGCCATTAGTGGCGCGCCGCTTTTTTTTGTTTGGGATTGCCGAATCTGAATTCAGTTTGCCTGTACCACCGGCGGCACCAAGTCGGCAAAACGCGCGGGCGGTGTCCACGGCGTGGCCAGTGCGTCGACTTGGGCGATTAGTTCTTCCACATTCTTTACGTTCGCAGTTTTGCGAATCATGTCGCGGAGCATCGCGGGCCGCTCGGTGAAGCGCTGCTTCAGCATTCCTTTGAGTGAACGTTCGGCCAGCGCTTCCACTACCTCCTTGCCGGATACCTCATAGCCATCGCGGCCGATGAGCGTACGCGCCTGGATTTCGGAAAGCGCAGTGCGCAGATATTCGACGTGCGGCGCTTCATCGGAGCGAATGTACCGCACCAGGTTTGCAGCTTTCTCAGGATCGTCTGAAACTTCGGGATCGGACAGTACGTCCTCCGCCCATGAGAAGGTTGCCGCCGCCATAACTTCGATCACCAGAACATTCACCATTACGCGAACGACCCGTTCCGCGTTCACATCAAGCTGCGGAAACATCTGGCGCGGCTCCGGCATCCGGCGCGCGATGATATCCTGGAAAATTTGCGGTGAAATCGCCGGGCTGGACAATGCGGCGTCGCGCGCGGCTTCCCACATCTGGCGATGGCCCCCCTCCTCTGACCAGCCCGCCTCATCGCGCGCCTGCGCTTCGAATAGTCCGCCCGCAAGATGCGCCAGCGCCGTGCCGGTGGTGTCTTCGCGGACAAAGCTTGAGATCGCCGGAACCGGCAGCTCGCGAATCATCGCACCAAATCCCTCGACGATCGCAATCTCGGTCAGGTTCCTGACCATGGGTTCACGCACGCCGGCACGGAGCAAAAATTTCGCCTGCGCGACACCGGGCGACTGGGGTGGCACTACTTCGGCTGGAATCTCGAACAACGGCATTCCGGATTTTGCCAAATGGCGCTGCTGCCATGCCTTGATCGCCGGAACCCGCCACAAGGTTCGCGGCGAGTGGTACACGCCGTCGGCATCGAAGCCGCCGTGGCATCGGACACCGTTGACGATCAGCGGTTCCTTGGTCGGCACATCGGCGAGAATTTCTTCCCGGGTGAAAGTCAACTTGGATTCATGCGGCATGCGATCGGCGCCTCCAACGTTATAGGCCGGTTTCGTATTGGCATCGGAACCGTCCGGTAATCTCTACCTAACGTATGTTAGGGAATCGGCTCGAGTCAATGGTATTTCATGGATGGCCACGCGGACGCTTGGCTTGGCGGAATTGCGATCGGCTCGTTGCGTTTCGTTTTGCGATCGTGCGCACCGAAAAAGGGTGCAATTAAGAGTCACGGTGCCGGTTCCGTGTCAAGCTTCAAGCATCATCTTGATCGAGCATAATTTGTTGCCCGGCTCCGGATGGCGCGCTAATTAAAATGCGTCTCCGATGATGATTGTCGATGGGCCTCACAACGCCGCGCGGAACCGGAACAGCCAAGTCGGCCGATTTGGCGGATTTACCGGCCGCGCGCCTATCCATCGAGCCGATGCCAGGCATGGGATTGCGGAATGAGCGGGCGGGTGGCGGAAATGCCGGGCGGGCCGGTGAGCCGATGAAAAGGGCCAATGCGCATGACGCGGTTTTTTACTGGCGCGTTTCGCCGGTCGCTCCCTGAGGCAATCGTGCCCCGGCTGCGGCATCAGTTCTCGATCTGCCCGTCAGCACGGGCAGTGAGCTATTCCCTCAGTTCATTTTCTAATCAATCAAGTTCCGAAATCCGAAGCACAAATGACCGGGCCGCCACAGCGGCCGATCTCGAAGTAGTCGGAGGTTGAGCCTGTGCGAAACGGTCCATTGGTATACAGACGCGCGTCCGCAACCCGGTTTACCTGCGGAGCGCCATCTCCGCTCGAGCGGCTGCAGTCGCTGAGCGCCCTTGGCAACTCCCGTCCGATGCCGCGGCGCACTCGTGCGGTAGCGGCAGCATCGGTCCAGTCCGGTTCGCAGCGGGTCGAACTCGGAAGCCGGCTGCCGATCAATTTGCGCCAATTTCTGACTCAGCAGATGGGCTCGTCGATGCGCATCGAGGATGACAGCATCGTCGCGCTGGAGCCCCGCTCCGTCGATGCATTGATGCGGGAGTTGGCGCGCGCGATTCGCCGTTTTTCGGCCGAGCGCGCCCGCGAGGCTTGGTGCGAATGCACAGCCGGCATGGATCTGCTGGAAAGAGAATTTTCCGGAGCGCTCGCCGCCGGTCGTGGCCCGCTGGCTCTATGCTTGCGATGCGCCAGTGTCGGGTCCGGGCGCCATTGCGGCGATCGCTGCGTTCAAGTCCCCTTGGATGGTGAAATTCGGGCGCTGCATTCCGACGGCGGCTGCGCGAAATTCACTTCGGAGTTGCTGCACCGCGCGGTCGAAAATTTCCGCCGTTTGCGCGGCACCGCCGGACTGCCGCATTTCGACTTGGATTGCTACGTAACCAACGGTCAGGTGGTGTTCACCTGGCGTCCGTTGCCGGCATGAGCGGATAACGGGGTTTCCCGAAAATAAAAGGGCGCCAGATTTCTCCGGCGCCCGCCAAAGTCAGTTAACTTGAGGTCAGGTTGGGGCCGAAGGACGGCGGCGGCGCTGTTCCTTGCGGCGGCGGCGCTGTGCTTCGGATCGCTTGCGCTTGCGTCGCACGCTGGGCTTTTCGTAAAAGGAGCGTTTTTTCATCTCCTTAAATACTCCCTCTTTGGCCAGCTTGCGCTTGAGTACCCGCATCGCTTGGTCCAGGGAGCCTTCAACGCGAATTTCCATAATCCTCCGTAGGTCTGCTCGTTAGCCGCCTAACACTAAGTCCCCATTGGGTTGGAGTCAACCTATGGTTGACCACCCAAAAGCCTCATTCATCATATATTCGACCGGTTTCAAGGTGGTGAGGCCACTCTGGTATTCCTGATACAGGAGTCAATTATGGATTTGGGTCTAAAGAACAACGTAGCGATCGTTACCGGTGGCAGCCGCGGATTGGGGCGCGCGATGGCAAACGCGCTGGCCGAGGAAGGCATGAGCGTCGTCATTTGCGCCCGCAACGCTGACGCGGTGGCCGTTGCGGCCGCGGAGATCAATGCCGCGGGCCTGCGCAATGGCGGAGCCGGAGCCATCGGATTGGCCGCCGATGTGACCCGGCCCGACCAGTCGGATGCGGTTATCGATTCCGCACTTTCGCGGTTTGGAGGCATCGATGTCTTGGTTAACAACGCCGGCGGTGCGCGGCCAGGTGCGCTTGCTGATCTACCCGAGTCCGCATGGCATGAACAGTTCGCCCTCAATCTATTCGCACCAATTCACCTGGCGCGGCGATGCGCACCGCTGATGGAAAAACGCGGCGGCGGCTCGATCGTCAATATCGGCTCGATATACGGACGCGAAGCCGGCGGACCGCTGACCTATAATGCGTCGAAGGCCGCGCTCCATTCATTCACGAAGATGCTCGCGCGAGAGATGGCGCCGAAGGGCATTCGCGTCAACACGATTGCTCCCGGCTCGATCGTTTTCCCGGGAGGAAACTGGGAGCGGCGGTTTCGCGAGAATCCAGCATTCGAGCGCGATTTCATCGCACATGAAATGCCGGCCGGCCGCCTCGGACGCCCTGACGAAGTCGCCTACGCGGTGGTAATGCTTGCGTCGCCGCGCGCGAGCTGGATCACCGGCACATGCATACCGGTGGACGGCGCCCAGGGCCGCTCAATACTGTAGCCGTAACGATGCGCTGCAGCTTGCGATTATCGCTTGCGCTCGCAATCGCTGGTGCGATTGGCGGATGCGGCGTGCCGATTCCATCCACCGATTTGCCGCCGGTTCGGGAGGTAATGCCGGCGACGGAATTTCCCGAGTTGCGCGACTACCGCGGGATCGTTGATCTGAAAACGGCTGGGGTCGATCAGTCAGCGCTCGCGGAAATCGCCAAGCCGGCGCAGATCGACTTCATCACGCTGGCCAATCCCGTGAAGCCGGGGAGCGCTGACTTCGGAATCGGCGGCTACAGCTCGGAACTGCTCGTGATTCCGGGCGGCGCATTCGAGGCGAATGGCGGCGAAATAGTCGGGATGAACCTTATCCGTCCGATCGATCCGAAACTGGCGCCCACCAGCATCATCGCAGCGATTCACGCGCGGGGCGGCCTTGCGATCGCAGCCAATTTGGGAAAATTCCGATCGCCGCAGGACTATGCTCTCGCGGACGCAATTGAGGTTTACAATCAGCACGACGTGTGGGACGCGCAGAATAGGAATCTCCTGTACCTGAATGCGATATTTCTCGGCGCCGACCATTTCTTTTCGGACTTAGATCTTCGGCCAACTGAAAATTTCGCGGTGTACGATCGGTTCGTGGCAAGCGCGCATGCAACCCTATTGGCCGGCTTTGGATCACCCGAGGATTTCCCCGTATTCGGGATGAAAACAGGCACATTCCAGCAGTGGTTTCTGGTCTATACGACCCACGTGCTTGCGACCGAGCGCGCGATCGATCCGGTCGTCGATGCAATCCGGCACGGCCGCGTTTACGTGAGCTTCGACCTGCTGGGCTATGTTCCGACCTTTGCCTTCTATGCACAAAACGGCGCTACTAAAACGATCATGGGTGACGAGGTGGCTCTGTCACCGGGCTTGGCGCTTAAGGCCGAGTTGCCTGCCGCGGCGGACGAAATTTCCCTCTATAAGGACGGTGCCGCAATCAAGACAATCCAGGGCGCCTCGACTCTTGAGTTCGTGCCCCAATCGGCAGGAACATACCGGATAGAGGCCTACCGCGGCGGGCACATGTGGATTTTGTCCAACCCAATTTACCTTCGATGATGAATAATCTTGACGACAGAGCAATGCTGGCACGCGCAATCCACTTGGCTGTCACCGCCCATGGCGAGGACCTGGACCGTACCCAGAGTGAGCCATACGTGCTGCATCCCTTGCGCGTGATGCTCGCGCTCAAAGACGAGCCGATCGCAACTCAAATCGTCGGCGTGTTACACGATGTTGTCGAGGATACCGACATAACGCTGGAGGATATCCGGAAAATCTTTGGCGACGAGATTGCGGCCGCGGTCGACGCGATGACACGGCGAAAGGATGCCGGCGAGGAATATTTCGATTATGTTCGTCGCGCGATCGAGAATCCCATCGCTCGCCGCGTCAAACAGGAAGACCTGAACGATAACCTGAGCCGCGTGGCGCTGCTGCCCAAGAGCGATCAAGATGTGTTCGCCGAGAAATATCGCCAAGCGCTGGCCATCGTGACCGGTGGCTGAGCCGGCGATCAACCGGCCTCAAATGCGGACGTAACAGCCCCGAATGCGGAATTGAATATGGACGCATACTTGCGAAATAATCGAACTTGATCCTGGGACATTGAAATGGCGGGAATATACGAAGAACCATTTGTCGAATACGGCAATGTGCGGCCCGAAGAGGAGTTGGACTGGAACAAGCTCGCCGATTTTCTGCAGGGCAAGATTCCCGGCGCCGACGCGCCGATGAGCGTAAAGCAGTTCCGGGGGGGCCATTCCAATCTCACCTACCTGCTTCGTTTCGGGGAACAGGAGTGGGTGATGCGCCGCCCGCCGTTTGGACCGTTGCCCGTCGGCGGCCACGACATGGGACGCGAATATCGAGTTCTGTCGCGCCTGTGGGAGGTATACAAGCCGGCGCCACGAGCGATGCTTTACACCGAAGACGAATCAATTATTGGCGCGAAGTTTCTCATCATGGAGCGGCGCACCGGGATCGTAATCAGCAATCGCCAGCCGCTGCCCAAAGAGCTTGGCGACGATCCCACCACCTTCAGGGCGATTTCGGAGGGCTTCATCGACGCGCTCGCCGATCTGCATGCGGTCGATTACGCCGCAATCGGCCTGTCCGCGCTCGGCAAGCCCGAGGGATACATGAAGCGGCAGATCACCGGATGGATGGGCCGCTGGGAGAAGGCTAAGACGCGCGAAGTGCCGCTGATGGAGAGGCTCGGCCAATGGTTCCTCGACAATATCCCGGTACCGCCGCCGGCCACGCTGATTCACAACGACTTCTATCTCCATAATCTGATGTTGGGCGCGAAGAATCATGGCGAGATCGTGGGCGTCTTCGACTGGGAAATGTCAACACTCGGCGATCCGCTGGTCGATGTTGGCACCGCGCTCGGCTATTGGCGCGAGAAGAACGATCCCGAGGAGTTGCTATCCAAGGCGCAGCCGGTCAGCCAGGCACATACGACGCGCCCAGGCTTCATGAGCCGCGATGAGCTGTTGCATCGATACTCCAAGCGGACGGGCCGCGACGTCAGCCGGGTTGCGTTCTACTGGGCATGGGCGAATTGGAAGAATGCGACCGTTTTGGAGCAGATTTATGCCCGGTACGTACGCGGCCAGACCAGCGATCCGCGTTTCGCCACGATGAGCGAATCGGCGCCCGGGCTGGCTTCGGCGGCGGCAGAAATCGCAAGCCAGATCGGGTTTAAGAATTAATCGGCGCTAGTTGCATTGGATCGCAACCGGCGCAAGCTGCGGTCCGCGTCCCCAGTCAGTTTCGATCCCCAAGGTTCCCGTGGCGGGGCTGTCAGGTTCTATCGATGCGTTCCATTGACATGGCACACGAATCTCGCAAGCGCCGCCGCCGTTCTGAAGGATCGCAGGCAGGCTGCCCTGCGGCTGCATCGTGCACTTCGAAGGTGCCGAACAGACGATCAACCGGCCAGCGGTACAATCTATCACCGGCTTGCCGAACGGGTTCGGCGTGGCGCTGGCATTCACGACCAGTGCGGTGATGGAGGCGTCGCGTCCCTCCGTGTTCATAACTCGAACCGCACCGGTGAATGCGTTTGGAGTAGCCGTTGTTGCGGTTGCCGAGATCGTGTCCGGATGGCGTGATAGAGCGCCCGGCAATGACTTGCCACCAACACAAATTGTCGCCTCACCAGCATTAGCGCCCAGCGCACCGGTGACAATCGTCCAACTGTGTTCGTTTCGCGGCCCCCAAAGGACGGTGCTGGTTTCATTGTGCTCAGCCCAACCGAAATAGCCGAACGGGCATACCGGTTCGTTTGACGCGCCCGGCTGATAAACCGCTGTCGCGCTGACGGTGCCATCGGAATTGATGGCCGGATGGCCGACGTTCGGACTGCTAGCGAAGCTATCGATCTGCTGGCTGAAGGAACACGCTATCGTCGAACCGACCGGCCGCTGCACTCCAAGGATGCCGCTTACGAGCAGGCCGGCATTGCCGATGTAGGTGCCGTTTACCCAGCCGTCGTTCGCATTGTACGCAAGCACGCCTCCGATCAGTTCCGGGTTCGGAGCAATACTGACGACGTCGATTATTCCGCTGGCGCCGCCATAACCGGGTCCCATCGTGCCGCCGCTGCACGAAAATACGCTTTCACCGGTGAGCTGCTGGGAAGTGAAAGAATCCGGCCAGGTAGCTTGTTTCTTCGCAGTGAGTGCGAGAATCGGGTCGGCGCCTTCCGTATCGGTGGTAACGCTAGTCCCGTGGAATTCGGTACCGTCGCCGACAATGCCGATCGCAAAGGAAAACGGGTTCCGGGTACCCGACGAGGCTGAGGAAAATGTCAGCGTTCCGGTACCGTTTGTGGCGATCCAATAGGTGCCGGTCACGTCCGTGTGGCCACCGTCAAAGCATTTGGTGGTTGCACCCCATTTGCTATTTTTCTCTTTCAGATAAGTGCTGCTGCACGATGCCGGGCCGTGAACCGCTGTGCCGTCATTGTAAATCAGTTCGCCGGAGACAGCGCAGGTCGCCGGGTCGAAGTCGAGAACACCAAGTCCAGCTGCTGGGACCGGCTGCGGCACACCCGACGTATTCGGCCGCGCCGCGGTGTGATAGCTATTCGCGCCCTGCAACAGGACAGCGTAAGAGCCGCCGATACCACCGGTCGAACATGGCGACGCGAACGATTCCGATACTGACAATACCGTCAGCACGCATACACCCAGGACCAAAGCGAGTTTTTGCTTCATTGAATCTCCCAATACCACCATGATTCACGATTGCCAATCTGAGCTGATGACACCTCACAACGCGAGTTTTACGCGCAGCCGCAAGTAGGATATCTAGAAGGAATACCGGACTCGATGCGGCCCGGGATGGAGGTCCAGCGCACTTGCACGAAATCCATTATGAAGCGCCCACCACGCTGGAACAGGCGGTGGCAATCCTCAAGCAGCGCGGCGAGCAGGCCCGGCCGCTCAGCGGTGGCACCGATCTAATCATTCAACTGCGCTCCGGTGCGCGGCGAAATCCGTACTTGATTGACATCAAATATATCAAGGAGCTGCGCACAATATCGTTCGATCCCAAAGACGGACTGCGGCTTGGCGCCGCAGTCACCTGCGCCGAGATCGATGAGAACCCGCTGATGCATCGGCATTACCCGGGACTCACCGAGGCCGCGCGTCTGATCGGTTCGGTCCAGATTCAAAATCGCGCCTCGGTGGGCGGAAATTTGTGCAACGGGTCGCCAGCTGCCGACACGACGCCGGCGCTGATTGCGCTAGGCGCGCGCGCGCGAATTGTCGGGCCCGGCGGTGAGCGAGAAGTGCCGGCCGAGAAATTCGCGATCGCGCCCGGCCGTACCGTCCTACAACCGGGGGAATTACTGGTCGAGTTGCTGATAGCACCGCCGCCGCCGCACTCCAGCGATGCGTACCTGCGGCTCATCCCGCGCAATGAAATGGATATCGCGGTGGTCGGCGCAGGCGTGGCACTCACGCTCGACGGAGATCGAATCAAGGCCGCGCGAATCGGCCTAGGCGCGGTTGGACCGACGGCGATTCTGGCGGAAACGGCGTCGCAAGCGCTGGTCGGAAAAAAGCTTGACGATGCCGCGTTCGATGCCGCCGCGCGACTTGCCAGCGAGGCCGCTTCTCCAATCGATGACATGCGCGGAACGGCGGAATATCGCCGCCACGTGGCTGGAGTTCTGGCACGGCGCGCGATCTCAATTGCAGCCGAACGAGCAAGGAAGAATTAAAGAACGATCGCAAGGACACCGATCGAATCATGTCGAAAAAAACACTGGTTGAGGCAACAATTAACGGCGAGGCCACGGAATTTTTGTGCGAGCCGCGGCAGAGTCTGCTCGAATGTCTGCGCGACGTCCTTGAACTGACCGGCAGTAAGGAAGGGTGTCTCACAGGTGACTGTGGCGCATGCACCATAATCGTAGATGGCCGCGTGGTCGATTCGTGCTTGATGCTCGGCGTTGAAGCGAACGGGAAAACCATTTCGACTATCGAGGGAATGGCCATTGCGGGCCAGCTTCATCCCCTGCAGCGCAAATTCCTTGAACATGCCGCATTGCAATGCGGGATATGCACGCCAGGCTTTCTGATGTCGGCCAAATCGCTGCTTGATCGCAATCCGAATCCGTCGGAGGCCGATGTTCGCTACGCATTGGCGGGAAACCTTTGCCGATGCACCGGTTATGACAAAATTGTGCGCGCCGTATTGGACGCCGCCGCGGAGATGCGTGGATGCGGCGCAGGCAAAGCGGCGACACGCTAGTTCTGATTGAGGCGCAACTCACTGCATCTCAACGAGGCTTGACCATGGCGGAAACAGCTGCAAGCGGAAATTTTAAAGTCATCGGCACGCGGCCGGTTCGGCCCGACGGCGTGGACAAGGTCACCGGCCGTGCAAAATTTGGCGCCGACTATTCATTTCCCGGGATGCTGCACGGCAAAGTGCTGCGAAGTCCGCATGCTCACGCACTCATCAAGTTGATCAAAATTGATAAGGCGCTCGCGCTTCCCGGCGTGAAGGCCATTGTCACCTCCGCCGACTTGCCGGAGGCCGAAAATAAATCCGAGCAGGCGGGCGAAATGGCGGTCAACCCGCGCCATCTGTCGGCGAATATCCTCGCGCGCGGCAAGGTCCTGTACGACGGCCATGCGATCGCGGCGGTCGCCGCCACCAGCCCGCATATCGCCGAGGAGGCGCTCCGGCTCATCGAGGTCGATTACGAAATATTGCCGCCGGTGATGACGGTAGACGCCGCGATGGCGCCCGGCGCGCCGATTCTGATTGCGGACCTCCGAAACAAGGAAGAGGGCGACAAACCGACCAATGTCGCCACCCATTACCAGTTCAAGCGCGGCGACGTCGAGGCAGGATTCAAATCGGCGGATTTCATCGTCGAACGCGAATTCAACACCGCGATGGTCCATCAAGGATACATCGAACCGCACAATGCCGTGGGCATCTACAACGCCGACGGTAACGCTACCATCTATTGCTCGACTCAGGGAATCTTCGACGTTCGCCTGCTGAGCTCGCAGGTGCTCGGTGTGGAAGTGGGCAAAATTCGGGTGGTACCGGCTGAAATCGGCGGCGGCTTCGGCGGCAAGACCACCGTGTACCTTGAGCCGCTTTCGGTTCTCCTGTCGAAGAAAACCGGCGCCCCCGTCAAGCTCACAATGTCCCGGGCTGAAGTGCTGCGCGCAACCGGCCCAACCTCCGGCTCGAAGATTAAAATCAAGATGGGCGCGACCCGGGACGGCCGTCTTGTTGCCGCGCAAATTTGGATGGCCTATGAGGCGGGAGCATACCCCGGCTCGCCCGTTGGTGCGGGCGCGATGACAATCGTCGCGCCGTACACAGTCGAAAATTTCCTGATCGACGGCTACGACGTGGTCGTCAATCGCCCAAAAACCGCGGCCTATCGGGCTCCCGGCGCAACCAACGCGGCGTTTGCGTCGGAAACGGTAATCGACGAACTTGCCGAAAAATGCGGTATTGATCCGCTTGATTTCCGAATCAAGAACGGAGTGCAGGAAGGCTCGCCGCAGGTCGTTGGACCGCCATACAAGCGGATCGGCTATCTTCAGACCGTTGAAGCAATCAAGAACAGTCCACACTACAAATCAAAGCTGACCGGCGCCAATCGGGGCCGCGGAGTTGCTTCGGGCTTCTGGTTCAACGCCGGGATGCAATCCTCCGCGATCGTGAATATTCATCCCGACGGCACCGCTAGCGTAGTAACCGGATCGCCCGATATCGGCGGGTCGCGCGCCTCAATGGCGATGATCGCGGCCGAGGTGCTGGGAATTCCCATGACCGATGTACGGCCCGTCGTCGCCGACACCGACTCGATTGGCCATACGGATGTGACCGCAGGCAGCCGCGTGACATTCGCAACGGGGATGGCCGTCTACGAAGCCGCCCGCGACGCCGCACGCCAGCTCGTCGAGCGAGCTGCGAAGGCTTGGGAGAAGAAGCCGGAAGAAGTTGAGCTGCGTGACGGTATGCTGCATACCAAGGGCAATGGCGTTCCGCCCGTATCGATCAAGCAATTGGCGCCGCGCTTTCCGCGCACCGGAGGCCCGATCGTTGGCCGTGCCAGCTTAAACGCTCGCGGAGTCGGCCCGGCATTCGCCTGCGCATGCGTGGATGTCGAGGTCGATCCGGAAACCGGAAAGGTGCAGATTCTTCGCGCGACGGTCGCGCAGGACGCCGGCAAAGCGATTCATCCCAGCTACGTCGAAGGTCAGATGCAGGGCGGCACTGCGCAGGGCATCGGCTGGGCTCTCAACGAAGAATACTTTTACGATGCGAAGGGAATTTTGCGGAATACTGGTCTGCTCGACTACCGGATGCCGACCTGCCTTGATTTACCGGCCATCGACGCGATTATCGTCGAGGTGCCCAACCCCGGTCATCCATTGGGCGTGCGCGGAGTCGGTGAGGTGTCGATCGTGCCGCCGCCTGCCGCAATCGCCAACGCGATTTATCGCGCAACTGGAGTGCGCATGACCGAGACGCCGATGTCGCCGCCAAAACTTTTAAAGGCGATATTGAGGCATCGTTCGTCCGCCGCCAATGCGAAGGCAGCCGGTTAGCCGGCATCACCGGCGCGATGTCATGGCGACGGTTGTAATTCCATCGTTGCTGCGAAAATTCACCGGCGGCGCCGAGCGTGTCGCAGCCGACGGCGCGACGCTACGCGAGTTGATCCGCACTCTTAATGCCCGCTTTCCCGAGCTCACCGGCGATTTGGTGGAAAATAATGAGATTAGGCCGTCAATTGCAGTGTCAGTCGACGGCGAAATCGCGACTTCCGGAATGCTTGAGCCGGTCAGGCCCGACAGCGAAGTACACTTTATTCCAGCGCTTGGCGG
>Ga0335069_10002924_pt1 | contig 26040 bp, 23 predicted proteins | sample Lox_Sample_11_FD_206714 | JGI IMG/M metagenome (GOLD analysis project Ga0335069, IMG submission 206714) | Soil microbial communities from Loxahatchee National Wildlife Refuge, Florida, United States - Lox_Sample_1.1 | ecosystem: Environmental > Terrestrial > Soil > Wetlands | place: USA...
CGCCAGGGGCAACTGAAGCCGAAGAAGGCAAACCTTTTGTAGGTGGGTCTGGGAGATGGCTCAAGGTCCTTTATGGAAAGGCTGGTTGCAAAGAAGCAGAGAACTCTGTCTGCAATGTAATCCAATGTAGACCGCAGGATAACATCTTCCCAACTGATCCACAGGCGAAAGTATATATTAATCCAGCGGAAGCACATGAAGCTGTTCAGCATTGTTTAGATAATCATGTGGTTCCTTTTCTAAAGAGTCGTCCTTGGAAGCGTGTCGATACCTTCGGGGATAAGCCTCTAAAATTCATTCTTGAAAAGTCAGGCGGCGTTACGCAGTGGCGCGGGAGTGTCCTTCCGGTGCCGGTGCTAGGAGATAAGGTTCTCGCGGTCCCCACTTTTCATCCCTCATATATCGCGCGTGATCAAAGCAGCATCCCCGTGGTCATCAATGATCTGCGAAAGACGCTGGAGGTCGAGCCTGAGAACTATACAATCTATCCTACGCTCGGTCAGATCCGCGCATTTAGGGCCAAGCGTTTTGCTTTCGATATTGAGTGCGACCGTTGGACTCGGGCTATTAGCATGGTCGGACTCTCCGCCTCTCCGTATACAAGCATTGTTGTGCCTTTTTCAGGCGAGTATATTGGGGAGCTACGTCGTATTTTTGCTGATGCCGAAGAAGTAATTGGTCAAAATTGTTTGCAATTTGACTTGCCCATTCTGAAAGAGAATGGCGTTGTGATAAGGGGGCCGAAGGAATGCAAGGTATGGGACATTATGCTGATGCACCATCTCCGCTTCCCCACTTTTCCTCACAACTTAGAATTCATTGGAAAACAGTTTACGAACAAGGGCGCGTGGAAGCACGACCACTCGGTCGAGGAAATCTACAATGCGCGCGACGTAGACGTTACCTTCAGATGTTTTGGACCCTTGAAAGCGCTGCTTGAACAGGCAAAGCTTCTTGATACGTATCTTTATGTATCGTGGCCGGTGGCTTTGATCTGCAAGAACATGACAGATGCTGGGGTCTACATGAACGACTCCAGGCTCAAGGAACTGCGGAAACAGTATCTTGAGGAGATTGAACGTCTCGAACAAGCGTTACCTGACGAGCTTCGACCTTATACGGTAACTAAGAATCGCAGGATTCCTGCGCCGCTGGGTACCTTGGGTAAGAGTGGAAAGCCTGTCAAATTCATGACAGAGCCTTATGAGGAGAAGATTGAACCATGGCGCTCCTCAGATGTAAAACAGAAATATCTCTATGAGACGCTTGGGCTTCCAGTCCAGAAGCATCTTAAGACAAAACAGCCGACAGTTGACAAGGGCGCGCTTGACAAGTTATACAATCGCCATAAGCTCCCTGTTCTAAAGGCGCTGAAAGATTTAAATAAGTATGCGATACTACTCTCTTCCTTTGCGAAGGAAGAGCTTGAAGGTGGCGGACAGGTACTTCATCCCAGCTTTAATGTGCATGGGACCTCTACTGGTCGCCTTTCTTCTTCTGGTCCATCATTTCAGAATCAAGCCGTAAAGACGCGGTACATGTATGTCTCGCGGTTTGAGGGTGGGAAGCTTGTTGACGCGGACTTTTCGGGTATTGAGAACCGAATCACTGCGTATCTTGCACACGATACGGCTCGGTTGGAGTGGTTGAAAGACCCGGCTTTCTCTGAGCATAAATACTTGGTCTCGATGTTCTTTGGGATTCCTTACGAGGAAGTCGAGAAGAGTCATGATCCTGCATCACCCTATGCAATCTGCAAGCGCATTGTGCATGGCACAAACTATTGTATGGGTGCCAAGAAAATTGCAGAGCAGTATGATCTTGATCTTGATACGGTCAAGAAGTACCAAGCCAAGTGGAAGATGATGATTGAGAAGACTTCCGATTGGCAGCGGCGTACAATGAATGACGCCCAGCGCATAGGTTACGTAGAGAACAAATTTGGCCGGAAGCTTTGGCTATGGGAATCAGGCTCGGGTCCACAGGCTGTTGCCTTTCACCCGCAGTCAAATGCAGCAGAGATTCTGTTGCGTGTTATGATTGGGCTGATGTACGAACGAGTTGGTTGGCCCAAAGAGTATGCAGAGAAGGTTGTGGGAGTTACATATCCCCTGCCTGAGCCTGCTGTTATGATTGCCTCAGTACATGACGAGATCCTTTGTGATAGTCCGCCCGAGTTGGTGGATGCCGTCTTGTACGCAATGGAAACTGTCATGAGCCAGCCTTGGCCTGAGTTGGGCAATATGGTGTTACCTATTTCGATCGGGGCTGAATATTCGTGGGGAGATTTTGAAGGATGACATTAAGCCAACTTCGTAAATTACTCTCCTTTTGGCAAAAACTTCTTAGACTTCAAGATATAGATATTCAATTGCGTTGGGCGAAGTTGAAAGAAATGACGGCATATGGTCGTACACATATACTTCATGACTTCACAGTTGCTTTTATCATCTTGCAGCCTGAAGAATACATAAACAAAAATGCAACGCAGAATTTAGATATAGAAGTAACTTTGGTTCATGAACTGCTTCATGTGCAAGAACGCATCTTTGCAAATAGTGAACCAGTCTCAAAACTTTTGGATGAGAATCCGACACTATACAATGCGCACGAAATGGCAATTGAGCGCAATGCTCAAGCACTTGTTAAGCTTCGGCGCATGATGGAGAACCGTTGAGTAAGAGCAAATTTAAGATTGCAAAGGGCTTGGCCCTTGTGCAGATTACCGGAGAGCCGGTGTTTGTTAAGAAGCTAGTGGAGCGGGAGAACCCCTTCACACATGAGCCTGAGGAAGTTGCAGAGGTTGTCAGGGCTATTGTTACTTCCGAAGGTATTGTTTATCGTACTGATGCGTTTCCTACAGAGGAGCTTGAGACTCGTATTTCTCAAGCCAAGCGCGATATCGAATTTAAGGTAGCCGCAAATGAGCTTGTTGCTGCGGCTGAGGATAAGCAGTATGATCTGAGTAAAGCACAGCGGAAGGCGCTTGAGACAGTTGCCGATAATCCGCGAGTTATTATGGAAGGCGTCCGCGCCTAAAGGAACTCTAATGGCAAGAAACTTATGGGTCGCTTTGTTTGACCTGCATTACCCACTGATTCACAAGCCAACGATTGCAGCGGCGAAGGATTTCATTAGGAAGAACAGAGATAAGATCGCTGGCTTCTTGCTTGGCGGTGACGAAGCTGATAACCAAGAAATCTCGCACCACACAGCAGGACGGCCTCTCCTGAGGGCGCCCGGCTCATACAAACGAAACACAGATGGATTGGATAAACTTCTTCGAGAGTTCGAGGAGATTCTTCCGCCTGAAGCACTAAGAATCTGGATCGAAGGAAACCACGACGCTTGGGTTGACCAGCTTATTGAGCGTCAGCCCGAGCTTCAGGGTTCGATGGAACGGCCTCTCTTACTGCATTTGGCCGAGCGCGGTTGGGAAGTTCTTCAGCTTGGCGAGGGCAAACAGCTTGGAAAGCTGTTGGTTGTCCATGGCGAGGGACTCTCAGGCATTGGGAATCAAGTCTCTGTATATCATGCGAAGAAGGCGGTTGAAAGCTTTTGTTCCTCTGTTCTCTATGGCCACTTCCACACGGCGCAGAGCTACACAAAGGTTCTCCCACATTCGTCCAAAGATAAGTGGATGGCCTATAGCGCGCCAGCCGCTTGTCAAACCAATCCGCGTTATCTTCAGAATCGTCCAACGGCTTGGGTCAATGGCTTCGTCATTGTTGAGCTTCATGATCCAACCAAGGAGCGATCCAACTTTAACTGCTACCCGGTAATTGTCAGTGAGGGCCGGTTCTCCTTTGGGGGTACGGTGTATGGCGCGAAGGCTTAGAATCGGCGTTGACGTAGATGGAGTGCTGGCAGACTTTGTGTCAGCATTCCATGATGAGGCGGAGGTCGTACTCCAACGGCTTCTGCCGCAGACAACTGACAGTTGGGACTTTAGTAATTGGGATCTTAAGAAGGGTGACGAAGCAAGAATCTGGAACCATGTAAAAGCAACAGACGACTGGTTCTATTTGCATCTGAATGCGCTTCCGGGAGTGGTTAAGAATCTTCCGTGGCTTACAGAAGAGCATGACGTATTCTTTATCACTACGCGGATTCAGACTGCAGGGCTCTCAATCAAACGTCAAACAGAACTTTTTCTTTCAGATCTTGGCGTGACCTTTCCAACAGTCATTGTTACAAAAGATAAAGGGCCGATCGCAAGCGCATTACAACTAAATGTTTTCATCGATGACAAGTTTGAGAATGTTGAACGCGTTGGCGAATGTTCACCATCAACTGATCTTTATCTAATGGCGGCGTCCTATAATAGAGCTTATACTATTCCCAAGACTTGGAAGGTCGTTGGCTGCTTTGAGGAGTTCATAAATAAACTCGATGGAAGACAAGACGAATCCGAAAGACCTTCTGGGCGTTAAGAAGGTATCAATTACAAAGTTGCCTGCCGTCGCAATTGCATGGGCGGCAATGGCAATGATGGATGGGGCCAAGAAATATGGTCCCTATAACTGGCGAGAGAAAAAGGTTCGTGCATCCATTTACATTGATGCAGCCTTTCGCCACCTAACCGAATGGTTCGAAGGGCAGGAGCGTGCCGAGGATAGCAACATTCATCACCTTGGACATGCAATGGCCTGTTGCGCTATTCTCTTGGATGCTCAAGCCAATGGCTGTCTTGAAGATGACCGTCCGTCATCTCACATGGATACTGACTGGTACGCAAGCTTCCTCAATTCGTTGAGGAAAGATATCGAAGCCAAGGCTGAGAATGCCATTCGAAAGGAAACAATCGATGACACTCCCAAACTTGTTCCGAAACCTGGGGCTCTTGTTCCTGTGCCTTCCACATACGCCAGTAGCTTGCAATCATTTCAAGACCGCGAAAATTCAGTCCTTGCTGCCATCAACAGTTATATTGCAGCAGGATACGAAGCAAAGATCGAACATGACTTTGCCGCACAGAATTACAAAGTTACACTCCGCAAAGGAAATATCGGGTATAGCTTCATGGTATGGACGCCGCTTCAGTGGGAAAAGAATGTCAAACGGCCAGAGGTTCAATCCCCGCGCGTTGACGCTTGCGTGCAAGGAATTCCCCCTCGGGACGAAGATTTTGTTACGAAACAAGCTGAACGGTTCAATGGTGATGGCGACCGTAACGGATAGAGGCCCTTGGATCGCAGGGCGTACCTTCGATGTATCTGAAGAAGTTGCCTTGCGTTTGGGCATGAAAAAAGCGGGCCTAGCAATGCTAGATGCCCGCGTAGTTTAGGAGTTGAATTGGCTGAATTACTTATTGAAGTAGCCGCGCTTTGCGGCGGAATTGGATTGCTCTTGGGCCTTGCCCTAGGGCTTGCTATTAAACGTTAGATAGAGGGATTATGGCTGGGGGATGGGAATGAGGCGGAGAAAGACAGAGCTCTACAAACTACAGGCGACCTATGAGAACTTCGTAACGCTGACAGTCTCAAGGCCCACCGCTGTTCGGTATTGTCGGGCGCTTGATGCTTTTTTCTCTCGTTTCGATGACAAGGATCGACCTGAACAATTCACACGCAGGGATGTCGAAGACTATCGAATTATCCGCCTTCGCGAAGGTATCAATCCACGCACAATCAACTATGAGATAACCGCAGTCGCCGCCTTTTGGGAATGGATGCGCGGCATGGATCGAGTTACATGGAACCCGGCAACGCAGGTAAAACGCCTGAAAGAGAAAGAATCGTCCAAGAGTTCATTGACCGTATTACAGCAGATGGAGTTACTGAAGGGGTGTTATTGCTGGGCGGACCGAGCGCTCCTTGGGCTTGCCTTATCGACTGGTCTACGGGGAGAGACTCTTTCTTCGTTAGAGAAATGCGAGATAAATTTCGAGCGACAATGCTTGAGTATTCCCGCAAGCAAGATGAAGACGGCACGGAACCACGAGATCCCCCTTCCGAGTTGGGTGATTGATGTATTAAAGGACGCACCAGATGGCAGAATCTTTGAGGGTTATGCAAAGAATGCGAATAGCCTTCGATATCGATGGAACCGTATTTGCGAACGCGTTGGAATCCCTTCTACAGGAATTCGAACAGCCCGCCGCACTTTTGCTACGACTCTCTTGCGTTCCGGTGCCGACCTCAAGCTTGTGCAGGATTTGCTTGGACATAGAAACATCGCAACCACCAGCAAGTATCTTACCCCGGCTGACTCAGATCTTACAAGAGCCGCCGTTGAACGTCTTCCAAATCCTTTTGGAGAACTAGTTGAGACAAAATGAATGACGTCGATCTCAAAGAAGAGGTCAACACAGTCCTTCGGCTGTTCCCTGCTGCATATCGGGTAGAGGACCGCATGGGCTTTTACATCGTAGATGGAAGCCTCGAAGGACACCGGCTTCCAATAGCATCGGGCAAGAGCGCGCGCAAAGCTTGGCACAACGCTGCCGAACTGGTACGCAAGGCTCTTAAGGGCAAAAGAAAGAGGGGTAAGAGCCCCCAGCCCTAAACCCCTCTATCAATTATACAACTTGTAGTTTTCTTACGGGGTCATCTTTCGAGGTGGCCCCTATTTTTTTGTCGATATATTCGCGCACGGCGCGACCCTGAATAATACATCCGTCGCTGCTCATCTCCGGATGAAGTTGCTCGGCACCATGGATATAGAATCCACCTCGCCCGAACATCTGGTTGGATGGATCGGGCGTAAGTGGAAAGGCGAGCGGGCCAAGGTGGGTGCCACTTACGGGATCTTCAATGGTATAGAACCCGATAGGGAGCGGTCCCACGTCCTTGACATCCTGCATTGCGGGGTTGTTGCGCCCAGCAGAATGCCCAGCCCACCCGACACCTATAAGACCGTGTTCATCAAAAAGTTTACCACTGGCCTGCTCGTACTTCATTGATTCTCCTGTTTGTCTTCCTCAGGCTCCGCTGGAGGAGGATATTCATAGTTGAGTTCATCTTGAGCTTTTTCAAAAAGCGCCTGTTGTTTCTTTTCAGGCAACGTATCCGCCCAACCACCGACTTTTGTATAGGCGGCGTCTTGTTCTTCGGGAGGAAGCTTTCGAATCGCTGAAAACGCAATTGGCATAAGCTCCATGCGCTCAGTTGGCGTTGCCTTATCCCAAGCCTGCATGACTTCGTGAGGTTGGAGTTGTCGCGCTTCACGTGTAAGACGGGTTTCTGTTGCAGTCTTGAATAAATATTTTGCCTGTGTCGGTTTAAGAAGGCCCTTTTCAAGCGCGGTCTGGAGATCGTTGGCGTTCAGTTTTCCTTCGATAAAATCTTGTCTTAGATTCTTGAAAGTGTTTTTCTGCTCCATGGCAAGATCGTCAGTGGACGATGCCCCTTTAAGACTATCAAATATGCCATAGACATATCGCTCTGCGGGACTCCTGTATTGACGACGCTGAAGACCGAAGGACTGCATAATTGTATCTGCAATCTTTTCATCTTCCTTGCCACTACGAAGTCCTCGATTGAGATAGCGTGCGCCAAGAGCATCGGCTGCGCCTTGAACAGGCATAGGCACAATATTCTTAGCCATGTCAAAGATCTGTTGACCGAGAGTGACCGGATGTCCGAAGACATCCTTCTGCGTTGCAGCTTCAATCGCCGGACGCATAATAAGCGGATTCAGGCGATGCTCCGCGAAACGCCGAGGATCGAGCATTGAATCCATCAAGTCACCCTGAACGGTACGTAGACTATATTCGTGCCTTCCTACGATGAACTTGTTCCAATCGTGGACATCCCACTTGGGGTCGCCATCATTCATTGCAGAATTGAAAGCGCGTGCTGCGGTGTATTGAATGAAGGCACCAATGAGGAATGCCTTCCTCGATTCCATACCGCCAGGTCTGAATGCATCGCCAACAAACTGCATACGTGCCAAGAGAAAGTCAGGCGCCAAGACCATAAGGCGTGCCGCGTCCTGCCATGATTTGTTGACAGGTAGGGCTTCCCAATTGATACCACCGAAGGCAGAGTTCATTTGTTCAGCGGTCCGTCGATAAATGCGCGATTGTGCCTCTTGACTGGCGGCTGCACGATCATTGAAACCTCTGCTATTTGGATTCTTAAATTCTTCTGCCGCATATTTCTCATGATAGCGATTAACATTGCGCTCCAATGCATCGAGCGCCATAGCCATCTTTATATTTGGAATATACTTAAGGAACATTCCATCGTGGAGATCACGCAGAAACTTGCCCGCAATTGGGAATCCATTTGCCATACCACGGCTCATGACACCTTCATCCCACATGGACTCTGCATTATAATCGGCGATCTTTAATCCATGGACAACCAGCATTTGCTGTTTGGCATCAGACAAATTGATTATCGAATCTGCCATTGGATTAAGAGTCTTCATTGTCCGAGCTGTTGTACTTCCTTCAGCGGCATGCTCAAGAAAGTGTATCGACAATTGGACTGGGTGGAATAGACCGATCAAAAGAGTTTGTTTACCAAACGCAGACAAACCAAGTGCAGCACGGCCAATAGCATTTCCTCTAAAGACGCTTGGACCAAGAATGTTCTTAAGTTGGGGCGCATAGTCCGGATGTACAAGCATACTGCCTTTGTACATCACTTCAGTATCGCCAATCGATGAGACCCATTTCCAATTGGCAAAAGACGGATGATTAATGACAACGTAAGGACGCCCGTCAGCAGCAAGCGCCGTTGCGGGACGCGCTGTCTTTACAAGCAGCGCACCAATCTTGGCCTTTCCATCAGGGCCAATTTCGATTCCTTCTGGCACACCAACGCCTTGTGGCATTGCCATCTTCTGGCCATCGGCAGCATTCGAATGATACATGCGTTCAATCAGCGCACGATTCGCCAAGACCTCAGCGGACGCGCGTGCACGGCTGGCTACGAGATATCCAAAGTCTTTGTTCTTTGGAACATAACCCGCTATTTCACCTTCGAAATAGTCCATGAACTTACGCATCTTCTGGAAACTCGCGGTTGTTGAAAACGAACCGGAATGAAAGATCCCCTCTGAAGACATGCGTTGAATGCTGCCTTCAGTCCATACCTGCCGAATATAGTTCTCCATTCGCTGGAGCTCCAGACCTTGAGCCTCTTCCTGCTTTGTTAAGAAGTTATCATAAGCGCGGTATTTTGCAATCGTCGCCTTCTCATCAGCGGTTAAATTTTGCGCGTCAAGATAACCTTTGCGCAAGGTCTTTAGATCCGCACGGTTAGCGAATTGATTATACTTCAACTGCAATTCAGCCAACACATCTGATTCCGGGCGAACACAGCCGCCCGCCTGCAAATAGTTGACCATTGCTTCACGACGTGCGCGACTCGGATGGAGGTCCTGCACCATCTTGGTAAACTTCTGTTGGACAAGCGCATCGCGTGTGAGTTCGAGTCTACGTCCTCCAAGAAGCCAACCCAAAGGATCAAGGCCGCCCTGTTGGGCATAAGCTTTCCATGCTGCTTTCGAGAGGCCAGTTAGTTTATCAAAGGCGTCCTTTGTAAAGCTGGGCATGTTCTGAATTGCTTGCGCCATACGCGCAGTTTCATTCGCAAAGAATGCCTTTGTTGCTTCACCAAAAGATGGTTTCTCTTGCTTCTTAAGCCCTTCAGTAAACTTCTCCAAAGGGGACTCTGGAAACGAAACGGGTCCCGGCATCTTGGCGGCAATGGTTGGCGTCTTTGGAGGTCCAAAGAGCGCATCCCAAAGTGGCTGGATCGGATTCGCATACAGTGTCTGACCCGGTTTCTCTTCGGGCATCTTCTCAAGTCGGTCAATCGCAAGCTTCAAAGGACCCTTGACTCCATTGCGAAGACCTGCTTCGTACTCTCTAAACACAGCATACATCGCCTGATTGATCGCATCAGGCGATTTGTACTTGGAGGCGACTGCGCTCATCAGAGTCTGAAGGCCAGAGAACGCCTCAGGTCCATGATCCTCTTGGACTTGGCGCGCGATCTCAATTATGCGAGCTTTGTAATCTTCACCTTGGGGCTTCGGTTCGCGAGCGGGGGCTTTGGGGGCCTGCTCGACCTTGGCGGTTTTGGGGCTCTGTATGGGTTCTTCAGCGATGGTGCTCTGGGGGGTTTCGGCCCCTTTGGTTGTAAGGTGTTCTTTGGCATAGAGTTCCCCAGGAATTGACTGGCGCAAACGCGCGCTGAGACCTGCCACTTGCTGTGCGAGTTCAGAAGGTTCCTTGATACCTGTGCGTTCCTGCTGCCATGCAGCGGTCTGTTCCTTGACAGTATCGCGGACACCCTTCAGCTTCCGCTCAAGACTGAGTTGCGCCATATCATGCTCAAGCTGAAGTCGCTCAGGAGTCTTGCCTGCCTTAATCTGTTTAGCGCGCTCGGCAGCCTGCTGAGTAACAGTCGTCTCAGCATCAGTCGCTGCCACTTCCTTTTTCGCCTTAAGCATATCGCGCAAGGCATTCTTTACATCAGGAGGTGCTGTGCGAAGCTTCCCAATCTCCTCTGTGGTTAGTTCATAGCCTCTTGCCTGAAGTTCAGACACAGGCACTTTAAGGAACTTTGACAACATGTTGGCGACGTCGGGAGACATACTTCCCACGACAGTCGTAGAACCGCCCTCACGCCCTGCCTTAAGCCGCGCGCGTTCACTTTCTGTCAATCCAGAGAAACGATCCTTAGGGCTTGGTACGCCAGCTGCCCTTAGATGTTCTTCATTAATCTCCGCAAGCCGTGCAACACCCTTAGGAGCAAAAGGATATTCCGGATGGTTCTTATCAAGGTCAACCGCCTTCTTTCCACTCTTGAGAAGTTCATTAAGAGTTTTAACTTGCTCTGGAGTGAGCTGATAATTATTGTCCCGAATCGAATCCGGCGTCACACCCAAAGCTTTCGCTACCGATTCAAGGTGTTGTGCCTGAATTGGGCGATCGTTGGAATAGTCGAGCTTTGCAAGTTCGACATTAAGGCGATCCTTGGCGGCGGCCTGAAGTTGCTTAATCCGAATGAGCGATCCTACCGACTGCCGAAGGTCCGTTTCGGTAGAGGGTTTTATGGCTGGGGGATTCTCTTTTAACAACTTCTGGGCCACTTCATGCATGGATTCTTTGCCAAGAATCTTAATGTTCTTGGAATCAAAGACGATGTATTGAGGCTGCTTTCCTATTTTGTCGCCAGAAGCATCTATTGTCTTTAGAACGATGCCATCATAACCTAAGCTCTTAAGCGCAGCTTGTCCGTATGGTGTAAGGTCGGCTTGTAGGTTCTCATCCTTTTTCTTCCACCACTCGGCGAAGGTTGGATTCGTTTTATCTTGCCACGCCTTCTCCCATTCTGTTTCAGAGAGCCCGCGCTTTTCCGCAAAGGTTGCAAAGTTAACTTCTGCATCTGCGTGCGGATGTGGTTGGCGTGCCTTCCCTAGAAAATCCAAGAGATGCATAGGGTCGTCTACAGGCTCTTGCCGATTGTTTAGACCCCTCTTGAACTCCTCATACTTGTTTGCAAAGCCGGGAAGCTTCTCGTCAACTGCCCGAACTTGTTCCTCTGTCATATTGTCAAGATCAAGAGGATTATGTAAGGCGATCCGCGTAGTATAGATCGTAGGCTTCCGCGCTTCATCAAAAGCCCCAAGCGGGCTAAAGCCCATGGTCGCGAGGGTTGCGATCTCTTTTCGAGGAGTAAAGAAAGCGCCAAGTGAGGCGTTTGCTGTTTTTGTGTTCTTCCCGAGAAGCGCGGCATCTGTCGTAAAGGCAGTGATGTTGTCTGCAGGACTGCCGTGGTATACGTTTCCTTGAACGGCGCTGTGTTCGAAATCAACGGGGGTTGACCCTGCTTTGGGTTCCACCTCGACCGTACCCATGAACTTGCCACGCTCACGCAGTCCCATGCGTGTGCGTTCGTTCTTATTCTTGTTCATGATGTCATCGGCATCAGCAACAGAATCGCCTAGGCCATGACTAAACGTGGCGCCTTTGATGTGGAGCGTCGAGCCGTCCTTTTGAGGAACTGCAATGTCTTTATTCTCAAGGATGGTCCGCGCACGGGCGAGCTTCTCCGTCAGCTCCTGTTCAGCTCCGGGGCCTTCTGCGCGATGGACAAACTCGTCACCATGGACGTGATAGGCATCGATGCCTGCTTCACGAAGAGCATCGCCCTTCGCTCGAATTAGGGCGTCGCCAGCAGCGTGGCCATAAGTATCATTGAGATACTTTAGACCATCAACATCTGAGTAGCCGTACTTGTCGGCTTTCTGTTCGTGCTCAGCTTGTTCGAAGACGCGCTGATTGGGAAGTCCGCTGGCTTCATGCGTCAAATAACGCTGGACAAATGCTTCTGGAGAAAGCTGAGCAGCCTCATCGCGAAGCGCTTGATTGGTACGCCGCTCAACTGGGGCAGCGGGCGCTGCTTCAGTTTGAACTGCTTCGCCTGTAGGCGCTTCTGCCCGAAGATCGCGGATACCGTGAAGAGCGCCAAGCGTACCCAAGCCAGTTCCAAGGATGCCGCTTGTAAGTTCTTCGGCACCTTTGCCTTCATTATCACTACGCCAGTCCGCGATACCGTGTCCGATTTCTGGTACACCCTGCTTTAGCATTTGGCCGGTGAAGCCCCAGCCTGCTGCTCTACCCAACGCAGATTCAGGTGCGAGCGCCATTCCCGCCATAAGTGCAATGTTTTCAGGCGTTTCAAAGCCAGAGGCGACGCCATATGCTCCGCGCGTTACACCTTTGAGAATGCGCATGCCTCGGGTATCAGTGGCGGTCAAGTCGTTTGAAGTGGTCTTGGGAGCAAGCCCCATCATAACCAACTTGTCAAGCGTTCCCGGCTCCAAGCCAAGTGTATCTTCAATGTGACCTTGAAGAATGGGCCGATGCGCTACCGATTCATAAGCTTCGCCGAGCAATGCAGCGCTCCCGCTTTCATCGCCAGCACCACCACCAACAGCCTTATTAGACGCAGAAAGGCGCTCCCGCAAAAGCTTGGCCTCTGCAGGATGCGCCGCCATACCACGATTAAGTTTTTCCCGCGCAGCAGCCCGTTCACTGGATGACATTACAGTATCCAGTGGAGTTGCTACTTCCTGCGCAGTCTTGACAGGAGCCGGAGCAAAGGGCGTCGTTGCCAGCAGTTCCCCATTGGGACCGACCGCATTCTTTTCCTGCTCTATCTGTTTATTGAATTCACGCGCGCCCGCAGCTCTCTGATAATTAAAGAGTTGGCGGGCTTTTTGCTTTTGGGTAAACTCCGGTGTCGGTGTCAGCCCTCTGGTAACAGCAGCCCCCAAGCTTGGCGGCGGAGTTCCCGGTTCGAGCGCAGACTTTGGATTCCACAGTGCGCTAAATGCTTGAGCTTGTTTAGAACGTTCTCCAGGATTCGGAGCGATCTTAACAAGCGCGTCATGCATCTCTTGTTCAGACATGGACGAAGGGAAATCAACATCCCCTACGCCCGGAACTGTTACTGTATTGTACTGTGGATCTGCCATTATTTCCCTTGCTGTTTGGGTACCAGCTTCTGGCCATCCCAAACAAACTTTTTCTTTCCGCCCTGTGCAGGGGTACTGTTTGAACCTGTACCCGGACTAACAGACGTTCCGCTTTGTTTCGTTGCAGCGATCCAATCTTTTTGCGCTTGATCGCGTAGCGCTGCAAGTCTCGCCTTTTCAGCAGTTGCTTTTGCGCTGCCTTTGATAACCATCGCGCCTGTCGCATCATTGGCAACACCTGCGTTTAGCGCTTTATCAAATCGGTCATAGTCAGCTTGTGCAGATTTATAAGCATCTTCGTAAGGCTTAAGTGCTGGGTTGTTGGCGCTACCCGCTTTATTGACTTCCGCTGACTTGATGCGTGCGCCACCCGCAATGCCCGCAACGTCCTTCTTATTTGCAAGGTTCTCTTGGAGCGCACGGTTACGAGCCCTCCCATAAAGATCCATTAAAGCACCATTGTCAATATCGTAAAGATCGCCACCTGCCGCATCCGTCAACTGCTTGAGTTCTGCGGACTCTGCATCATTCAATGCAGGAGCATCTTTCGCCATATGCCAATTCATTTCTTGGTTGTGGAAACGCCTAACGTCATTCTCGCGCTGCTGTTGAGTTTCAAGCAGCATCTTTTTGATCTCAGGCAACTGATCATAGTAGCCTTCCATCGCAGTCGCCTTGGCTGTCTGCGCGCGTTCGAACTCCTGTTGGAGATTCGTACCCTGCAGATTGGCAACCTGTTGTGCCTGTGCAAAAGGCATCATCAACTGATTGTTATACTTCTCTGCACTGGCCTGCCGTGCCAACAGCGGAGCTCGAAGTGCGTTGACAATATTCTCGCCCGTTGTGCTGCCCTGCTGAGTAAAGACGGCGCCTTCAAGCGCATGTTCGAGCATCCCACCCAAGCGCGGATGTGCCTGCGTAAAATGTTCAGGAAGAAACAGATTCGGTGAGGCGTTCTGTATAGAACCTTGGATAGCCGCAGGCGTCACACCATACTGACCCAAAAGCTTTTGCACTTCGGGGTGCATAAGGACATCCGGACTCATGACACCAGGAAGATTTAAATTATTGCCCCCAGCCGTAGACCCTCGTCCTGTTGGCGCACTTGGACTCTTTGTCGAGGCATGATAACGAAACTCACGTGGCGTTGTCCCTGCAACATCAGACTTCCCCGCCTTCATGGATGCCTGTTGCGTCGCTGCTTGAATAGCGCCATTGAGCGGTCCACCCAAGGCAGTATCAATCGCACCAACAATTGGATTTGTTAGAAAGCTCATGTGGTGTCCTTAATAGGGAAGCGAATTCGCCTGTTGAGTATAAACTGTGCCACCTGTGCCAAAAGGATTTTGCATTGGTGCGGGCTGCGCCGGAATTGATTGCACTTGAGGTGTCTGTTGGTTTTGTGGAATTTGTGCAGCGGGTACGCCTCCTTTACCCTGAGTCGCCAATGAAACAGCAGCTCCAAGAATTGGTGTTGCCCAAGTTCCAAACCCGCCTGTGTGTGATTGTTCGCCGGTCTGAAGCGGTTGATAACCCTGCATGGAACCAAGCGCAAACTGGCGCATTGCCAATGCGTTGTTCATAGCGCTGTTGAATGCGTTACTCTGCGTCAACGAATTCGCAATCCCTCCACGTTGCAACTGAGCCCGCAGGAAATTGCCCGCGTTGCCAAATACATTTCCACCGGCTTTTGCATTCTGCGTAAGATTCGAAATATTCCGGCGACCAAGCTGTTGGCCTGTTTTCTGCAACTGCGCAAGCTGATTCTGGAAGAATGAACTTCCAAGTGGATTCAACGCCATCTGTGTCAATTGGCTACCAAGCATTGGCTGAAACGCATTATACGTCTTATAAGCCGCTGGATTATATGCGTTGGTCGTTGTGTTAGATGTCGGCATTAAAGCACCTTCTTAAAACGAATCTTGGGTACAATACTTTTTTCAACTGCACCCCAATGCTTCATGACCGCAATATAGCGTTCGTCGTCTGCCGGGATGTCAAAGTATATCTCTTTGATTCCTTGGAGCCGTAAGGCGGTTTCGAGATTCATTAAGAAGAGCGCCTTGCGTTTATCAGTCGTCTCAGCATCGAAGATAACTGGATCAAGTTCAAAACAATTCCGGAATACTGCAAAATCCTTACCACCAAAGGTTACAACTGAACTACCTTCGGTAATATCAGAGACGGGTACAATAGGTGCGAACTCTTCTTGGGTCGCGAATCGAATAGTTTCCATGGAACCTCGGAGAGGGGTTTAAGGCTGGGGTGGTTGCGGTAAGTCCAAGTCTATCTGGAGCTTATGCGCAATCGCCTTGAGTGCCTCATAAATATTGGTTAAATGAACTTCTCTTAATTCATTGAGAAAATCGCGGTCGTCCATAAAGCCTTTGACAAAGCGCCAGAGGAATCGGAGGCCGGTCCCTATGAGGACAAGACCGGCGCCGATGTAGTAGATCATCTGGGCCCACCTGAAAAGAAAGTCTTCCACTAGGACGGGAGCCCCATGTTCTGTTGATTTATTAGGATCTGTTTCAGGACGCCTTGTATCTGGCGAATATCTTTCTCATGCGTTGTAAGAATTGCTTCTTTGTCTTGTGCCCAGCGCAAGAGAACTGCGTTATGTGGATGGTCTGCGGGAAGTCGAAGTGTGATCATTAGATTCTCGCCATAGGATAAGTTTCCATCGAAAAACTGGTTAAGATCGAAGGTGATGTACCGGGGCTTACAGGTGCAAAAGCCAACGAGAAATACTTTGCTGCTGTGGCGGCGCCTGCACAGTAGAACTTATTCACCTGCAATGCAGCCAAAGGTCCTGTCACTGAGGTGCCTGTTTTTAACAAAGTACCACCAGAACCGAACTGTCCTTGACTTGTGGCCCCATACAATGACACTGTTAGAGGCTTATCGGTACTTGTAAACTCAACCTCATTTACAACTTTGATGGCAGTTGAGTCCCCTCCGTCTTGCCAAGAGGTTTGGACAGACCAAGGAATTGGTGTTCCTGAATAATCGGACGGCGCGGCAGGATCAAAGTAATCCATTTTCAAGGATCTTGTAGATGCAGTAGAAACATCGCGCCACATAAACAAATATTTAGCACCTGATGTTAAACTGGCACTTGTGTATGCAGGAAATTGGTATACAAAAGAACTGGAAATCACGCTGTTTGTTAAAGGTAGCTCTGGATTTTGTGTAACCCAATGATACCATTTCCCCAAACGGCTTTCCCAAATATAGAATTCTGGTTGCCGAATTGAATTACCAGTCAAGAAAAGTTGGAGAATAACAAAGTTATAGGGCCCTTGGGTCAAGGACATGACTTTTAGATTCGCCAATTTTGATGTATCTATATTTTGCAAGACTGGATAGATCGGGGTTCCAATTTCGCGATAGGTTGCGAAGTCAGAGTGCATCACTTTGTAATCTTGTGTTAACCAGACAAATCCACTTGGTTGGCCCTCTGCATAAATAACCGTCCAAGTATCGTTGCTTAAAATGCCGGTTTGTGCAAAAGCTTGACTCGGAATTGCAAAGTTACTTGGGTCTGATCCGTAGAGCGTAAAGATGCTTTTGTTTGTACCGATGTGGAGATTTGTTCCGTCAGACTTAAGGCCAATGATTTCTTCGTTATTCAAAGCAACTGGAAGCGAATAATCACCAGGCCAGCACTCTTCCCATTTCGAGGTGATAAGGCCGGTTGAAGTGGTTACTTCTTCAAGACTCTTTGAATAATAAAGTACCTTGCCATCAGTGGCAAACATACGCCCTTGATGTACAACTGGATATAAAAAGCCTGTTGCTGTTGGGGGTGTATTTAACAAAATACCAAAGGAATCGCCCGAGGCGTCAGTTTCTGCCCACGTATCTGCGTTCAACAAAGTGCTAGACGTATTAAAGACTTGCGTCGCTGTATTGTAAGAATCCGGAAGATTGTCGAAATAAGTATATGTATAATAACCACTTGCAAGCGTAAAAGAACTGAGGGGAATCGTCGCAACTTGATAAAGCGTACCTATATCGCCACCATCAGATGTCGCCAAAAGTACAACAGTATCGACTTGCGGATCAAGTCCTACCGCTGGAACACTTAACTTTAATTGCATTTGTGTAAAGCCTGCTGGTATTGCGTTGCCATTTCCATCAATAGAGGAAACAAAAACAGGATAAACAGAAACGCTCGACGCTGATGCATTTGGTTGATTATAGACTGCTGTTAATGATTTGTATGTTGCGCCTGAGATTGGGCCTATGGGGAAGTCTGTAACAGACGAGCTGTTCGAAGCAGATGCGACTGATACCGTTACATCAGAGGTATGTCCTGTCTTGCTGTTCTGTAGCGCAAGACGATATTGGCGCCCCGATACAAAAGACATAGGTCCCGCGAGATCAACGCCCCAAATGCTCCCATAACGATGGCCATTTGGATTCTGTTGAGTATAAAGGGTTAGATAGGCTTGTGTTCCTCCAGTTGGCGGAGGATCAACAACGGCATATGCGTTTGTATATGAGGACCCCTCATCTGAAACGGTTGCCGAATAAATACATCCTTGGCTATCAATGAGAACTGTAATTGCGCCTGAGTGTCCCGAGCCATCAGAAATATCATGGACCGTTACATTTGGAGCAGTTAAATAACCCTTGCCGGTTGTTCCTCGAATTGCAAACAAACCAGTTGGCGGCTGTGCAGAAGGATATGTAGTATAGCTTGTCGAAGAGCTTCCGGGAATAGCAATTCCATTCAAGGAGTCGGTGTTGCTCCCCGTATTTGAAGGATTTACTTTTCGTGGAGCGTCAACGCCATTGCCGTAATAAAGGAAACCTCTACTTGTTACTGCGCTAACATTACCTGCATGTGCGAAGTTTGTCGGTCCATAGCCCGCAAAAGAAACCCCAGCATCTGTATAGGCAAAGAAATTTTGGTTATCTGTGCCTATCCAAAGATTCGTGTTTGTCGTTGTTGAAGGGTTCTCTGGATCTTGTGGATAGTTATAAAGGAACGTGCGAACAATATTTCGCGCACTTCCGGACAATCCATTCTGAGAAAAGTAAAGACTTAATCCCCAACGTCGATTGAAACCACCATTCATTGAAGGAAGGATGTTTGTCAGATCCAAGAAAGCCTGCGGATTATTACTTGGCCCTGAAGCAAACACATCAATGCCTGCGTCCGAAAGGTGCTTCCAGACGGTCCTCGTATTGTGGCGAAGATACCAACCCCAGAATTCAGAAGACTGTGATGTATAAGGCATTAGACCGTCGCCGAACCTCGTTTATAAGCTTCGTACTGCTGAGACCAGAACTGCGCTTCAGTGTCAAGATGGAGATACTGCGCAACATATTGATTGACACCAGCCACCATCATATCAAGCGCATCGTCAGGAAGCAGAAGCGTGCTTGTAGTTGCAGTTAGATCAGGAACCTGGATCTCATAATGAACTTCATAGGTTCCCTGAAAGGCGGCTTTCTGCGGTGCAGGAAATAGATAAAGCCCTGTTGCGCCCTCGCGCTTGTAATACTCAGGCCACTGCTCCATAGTAGAAGCAGTCATCATTTCCTTAGGCACCTGCAACGGCTGCTTCGGAGAATCTGAATCTGCCTTATTCGTAGGATACATGAGCTCTTCGATCGGCAAAAGGATGCGATCAAAGGTCCGATCATAGACCAGAAGGATTCGACGAATGGCGCCCGCGGTTACATTGACTGTATAATTCGAGGTATTCAGAAGAACTGAGATAGTTGACATCGCTTGAATCAACGGATTGTAGAGCCCCGTGTGCAGCGCATCCTTTTGAATGCGGTCAACCCACGAAATAAATAAAGAGGAATCCGGCGAGGAACTGGACAGAACCTGCCGGAAGTCTGTAGAAGATGCGTTAATTACGTCTTGAACCTGCATTAGTCCTATCCTATCGAGGGTTTATGGCTGGGTGGCTTGATAGGCCTGTTCCGCCGTATCAAAATAGCCCAGCCAAACCTTTCGGCCATTGATCTGTTTATGCGCCGTATAACGGTGGTCCCGTTTATGAAAAGAAACACCTTTGTATCCCGAAGTGTTGTTTTTAAAAACGGGGCGTTTGTTAAATTGGTTCTCGCTTGCAGAAACAATCCTTAGATTCGCTCTTCGGTTGTCTAAAGGATTCCGATTGATGTGGTCTACTTGCCTCGGATCGTTCCGTGATAGGCCCAAGATGAGCCTGTGGATCATTGGTTTATAACCACCGGGAAAATTTATGCGTACGTAATAGTTGTCTATACGTGGACTATATTGCGCAAATGGTTTACGACCACGAAGCAAATGAACATCGGCCTCATCAATTAAGACAACCTGCTTCTGCGTAATTTCAATTTCCATTTATATTGAACCTAAGTGTAAGATATAGTGGATAAGCCAAGGCGTTGTCAAAAGGCCAAGAACCCAACTCCACCCCATAGTGGGGATGCCCTGTTGATTTGCAACGACATATTGACTCATTGTATCAGGCCCAATGAAGTCTGTCTTGCGATAACTGACACGGAGGTCTCTCCGAATCTGCGCTAAACCTGCTTCGAAGTCGCGCTTCCACTGCGCGGTCTTTTCAGAACGGGCTGCATTTGCTGCAAGATCCATGTACATGTTTGCTAGATAGTTGACGCCCGCAATTACAATGTCTTTATATTGATAGGGGATCTGAAGGACATCGGTCGGGTTCGCAATAACGTTACGCGCCTTATAATATCTAAACTGGATGACATAAGCGTTCAACGGCTGGATCGAAGCTACTGTAGGAGGTTGGCCATTGAAAGCTGCGGTTGTCGGGGGTGTTGAATAGAGCGTCGAGACAAGCTGGCCACCAGTCGTAACGGTTAGTTTCCATGTCGAAATGTTTGACGTATCTGTAAGATAGATGGCTGAATATGCGCTTGTTGTGTTTGCGTTGACGGGTACTGAAACGGTTTGCAGCATGCCGGTTGTCGCATTTGTGATGACTGCCCACCAAGCATTGTTGGAATCAACCAAAGCCCAGAACGCCGGGAGTACAGGAGCTGCAAGCTTTGTAGTAATGAGTTGGCCACTTGCGTTGATCGCCAAAATCGTATTGTTGTTTGAAGGCGAAAGCGCAACGTTGCTGGGAACTTGAAGTGTACCTGTTGCGATTCCCAAAATGGGTTCTGTCCAACTCGTACCCAATTGAATGGGAGCAAAGTTCTGTCGATTATAGGCATTTACTGCATAGCCGATATAGAGATTCCACCACCCATATGTTGCTTGGTTTCCTGCGACATTGCCCATTGTTGCATTGGGCGAAGAGACTGTGACAATACATCCAGCAGGAACTGCTATTGTGAATGGAAGGACACAAGGCGTACTCTCACCACCAAGCGAGTCTACGAAAGTTACAACGCCATAATAGATGCGCGCGGGAAGACTTCCACCCGCTGCGTAAGTAACAACAGGGGTTTCAGGCACAGGATAATAGACGTTGTATTGGTCTGGAACTGGTTTTAGATCGATCGTTCCGGGGCTGGAGATTCTGTTTGCATATGTGCGAGGAGGCCCATAACGCAGCGATCCGTCGCGATTGATGATATAGTTGAGTGAGGTCTGGTTATCTGAATCTTCTTCTATTTTTGTAAAAGTTGTCAGATTATAAACAGATCCAGGTGCAATGTTTGCAAAATCTGAAAGCGCAAGGTTGGTTGCAAAGGAACCTGCAGGGGCTGTTCCGTTTACCAAAGTATAGGAACTAACCCCAGGCATTGTCACGAATGTTTGCGGATCAGATAAAAGAAAGCGCCACTGCGACTCACGAAGAATACGCTGATGCACACGATCCACGTAATCATAGAGGGCGGGGCGGTTGGTCGTTTGATTCTGCGAATCTTGAATAACCGCATTTACTACGTCTTGTGCTTGAATAGTTGCCATTCTAACCTACTGAATCGTGTGATCTCTAATATAGAAGTGTCCAAGTCAAGGTACGCGGAGTCGTACCGCTCGCAAGCGAAATCGACCAGTTGCCAGAGCACCCAGAGCATCCATGGTTCCATCCGATAGAAGCTGCGCTGAGCCCGGTGATTCCTGATGTTCCGATAAGCTGCACGCCCCCGTTCGGATCGATCAGAAACATCGCGCTTCCGCCACTGGTATTATCACGCACATGAAGCACGCCGTTACTCGCGCCAGTTCCAGCCATTAGGTAATCTGTAGAGAGAGCAGATACAGTGGTGGTTTTCTGGCCACCATAAATCCCTCCGGTGTTACTCATAGCGCCAGTCGTGACTGATGTGTACGTCGGTGAAGCCGGGCAATTCGTGCCTGAAACCGTGCAGATTTGAGAGGTATCGGAGATATAGGTGCCAGAAGGCGCAGAGTTGCCCGGTCCCCATGAGATTCCGGACCCCTCCTTGACGAGCATGGAGTTGTAAGTTCCCGCGCCATTCTGGACGATCAAATCAAAACCGCTTGCCGTGTCGCCATCGATCTGAACTGCCCCTCCATTGCCTTTTAGCGGGGAATTGACGATGGCATGTGTTCCATCGAGGCTGATTCCATTCACTTGGATCACCGCGCCGTTTGAGGTGGTTGCAGCAGCGTTCCCTCCGAACGAGGTGTATCCGGTCACTAGCACGGTGGTGCCCGAGATTGTGCTAGTGAAGGTGGGTATCGATGCTTGCGAGCCGGAATCCTCCCAACCCTTGATCGATAGATTTGCGCCTTGCAGGAACGACGAAGCTCTCTGATTGTAGGAGTAGACATTCGAGATAGTCGAATGATTCATCGTCGCATACATCAAAAATGCATTGTTCGCGTCAGACCCTGCGCCGTTGATGATATGGAGGTCATCTAGAAGCGAATATTCTACCGTACCAGACGAGCCAGAGAATCCTATACCAGATGACGTAACGCTGGGAATATGTGTCTGATATATCGAGGCATGACTCAGAGTGACGCTGTTGATCGACCCAATTCCAAATGTGGAGTTATTGAGAAAATAGACTCCATATGGAAGGCCAACCGCCGAAAGCCCGGAGATATGAATTCGTGAGACTACCGCTGCAGCCTCTGCGTCGATTACGATGCCTGAGGTAGTATCACCTGTTGCAATGGCTCCCAACAGCAAATCACTGAGTTGTACATCTTGCGTGGTGGTATAGCCGTCGCTTTTTACAATGATATCGTCTGTACTGTGTCCTGCAGAAAAGATTTTGGATGCCTGTACGCCGTCGGATTTAATCGCCACGCCATGCGTGCCGTACACAGCCTTGATATTGTGGATTTTCACGTCGTTATAGTGTTCGACGCGGATGGCATGGAATGCCGCGGATGCGCTGTTATTCAGCGAAGAAACATTTTGAATCGTCGCGCCCTGCAGTATGGGGTCAGAGGGGTTTGAACAGGAGGCCCCGCAAAATGCCAGGCCATCCGCGGCTGTTCCGCCTCCTCCGATATAAGCAGAACCCGTGTCAAAACCCATGTTTTGTACGGTCACGTTGCTGGCACAGATCGATACCCCGCCTTTGATGATCGTTCCGCCCATTAGGGCCGTATACCCACTGTTGAATTCAGGCATCCCTTCGCCCTGAATCACCAAGTTGGACGTGGAAAGGCAACTCGATTGGCCGGAAGTATAAGTTCCGGCGAGAAACTGCAACGTTCCGCCAGAAGGGAGAAGTGCGGCGCATTGCGCGAACGTCTTTGTTGTTGGGCAGATCGCCACATCATTAACAACGGCTGCTGCGACGGTACCTGCAGTAGTACAAACTTGCGCTCCTCCATTGCCCGTACATTGCAATGCTACCACATTCGTATTTGTTCCGCCGTAATATGAAGGAACAACGGCAGACGGTGATACGTATGTTGCAACAGAACCACACTGGATACCACTATCAAGCTGAACGATGTCGCCGATATAATTGGGGCCACTTCCTGTGCATAGGATATTGGGAGCACTGTGATTCGACTGCGAAAGAGACGAGTCGATGACCGTCAGTTTGCCGCCTGCACTCCAGTTGATGTCATTTGAGAACGAGGAGTTCGCCATCTGCACGTGGCTCATTGCCAACTGCGCACCGCTGCCGCCAACTACGTGACCGCTGATGAGCGTTTCTGTGATCGACAGAAGAGACGATGCTGCGACGTTGATGGTCGATGAGTTGATGAACTGCGAATTGGTAATCGAAGCATTGCCGCCAATGGTGATGATACCATTAAAGGTACCGCCTGAGAATACCGATGGGACGCTTCCCGCTGGAACCGTTACGCCAGCTGTAGCTGTAATATTGACGCCGTAGGCATAGACAGGCTGTGAAAACGTAATCGCGCTAGAGTTGCTGACCGTAGATTGATTGCCGTAGATCGTGAGTGACGTTGGAGCAGACGGCCCAGAAGAAATGCTCTCTGTGTGCGTTAACCCATCATCAATTGATAGACCATAAGGAATCGCAGATGTCATCGCAGCGAAGGCTGCGGCAATCGTTGTAAAAGGCTTCTGTGTTGTACCATCTGGCGTTCCTGCATAGTTACTGTTACTATTGACATGCAGGATTACACTTGGATTTGTCTGAGGATTCAGATTATTTGCAACTGGCGCCCACCAAGCTGTTGCAGTATTCGGTGTTTGTGCGAGATTCGAATTTTGCAAAGAGACATACAACACCCCATTATAGGTAACTATAATCCCTTGCGGATAGGTCGTTGTATTTGTCCAAGCAAATGTATTCGCGCCTGTAAAAGTGTTGTTCGTATCCAATGCAGGATACGTATGTGTCTGTGCAAAGACAGGCGTCACCGCAAGCAGAAGTGCGAGAATTAGTTTCTTAATCGACAAAGATATCACCTTTCACAGGCAAGTCTGCACTGCTTTCTTCGGTTTGAACTATTCGAGCAGCCCGTGCAAGATCCGCTGCTTCCGCCTTAATATCATGGTCTGCTTCAAAAAGATCCAAAAATTTGCAAAGCAGAAGACCCCAGCGGTGACCTTCGAATGCCGCGCGACCCGCGTGTGCGGAGATTGTTTCTCCGGGCATTCCATTAAAAAGAAGCACGTTGCCAAACATATCAAGTGCAATCAAAACGCGCCGAAAATAACCCTCGGAAACTGCATCGGTCTCTGCTTGAATCTGCTCCGCGACTGTCAATGGAGTTATGGGCGAACTCATTACTGGGGACCCTTTCGATATTGACTAAAAGCTGTTACAAGCTCAGTCGCTTTGTTTATAGCGTATGCACCCGAACAAAAAAGTATCTGCCCATGAAGCTGGTCCGTTGTTGGCAGAATATCATGAATATTCATCAAATGTAGATCAAGTTTCAAAGCAGCGAATATAACAAAGAAGGTGTCCCAAGACAAACAGGCGATGAGCGCTAAGCCCGACGCTACTCGTCCAAAGGACACCTCGTCACTTGCTGAGAAACATTTGATCAATGCGTCTCTAAAGTTCATTTAATCACTTTCCATGGGCTAGATATCCAATAACTACACCTGCAGCCACACCAATCGCGACATGTTTAGTCGCGGTAAAGAACCTCTTTAAATGACTGCCTCCCTGCAACGTTGTGATCTCTTTGTCCTGCGCCTCGATCCTTGTATCCCGCACAGCTATTTGGTCTTTATCTTCGGCGATTTGGATTTCGTCTGCTGCGACCTGATTTTGAGCGGCCTCGAAATCAACAGTTCGCTTGGCCAATATAGGGAGATCGCTTTGAGGGAGAGTGGCATTGTTCGAGGGTTTTTGGCTGGGGGTGGTTGGCTCGGGCACTTCGATATGGGTGCCGGTCTGCTGGTTTATTAGGGTAGCTTGCTGCTTTGCAGTCTTAGCTTGAGCGAGCTGCTTTTGAAGCGCTGCGTTTTTTGCGGCAAGGTCTGCAAGCGCCTGCTTGTCTTTAAGCCCTGCTTGCTGGTCCACAACTGCTTGTGCTTGTTTTACTTGGGCCACTTGCGCAAGTTGCTTGGCATCGCGGACTTGAGTGTCGTGCCAGAGCCACCCGCCAACTGCGAGGGCTCCAGCCAACACCGTGTAGCCGACCCAATGAATACTCACTTGCGTCGCCATTTATTTCCTTAGAAGGAGTCGGGCTTTGCGGCCTGTCCTGTGCGAGAGCCAGAACCAAAGCGATTCATTGCGTTCTGGCTGGTGATGTCCTGCTGAGGGCGCATAATTCGAAGGTCTGCATTGTACTTTGCAAGAAGCCGCTCTTCAACCGTATCCGCCAAGTCTGCGTCGAGATAGTGGCGACCGGGACCGAAATCGAGGAGATTCACTCTAATATGCGGGTGCGGAAAGTCGAAGAGATCCTTTTCGGGAACTTCAACCCAGCGTTTACCGCGCTCTTCTTTAGGGGCACTTGTGGTACCCAAATCAATCTTAGCCATTGTTTTCCTTGTGGGTGTGAGGGGCCATTGACTGACCCCTCCCGTTGTTACGTATTGCCGAGGGCTCCGTCACCGTACTCTCCACTAGGAGAGCCCGGAGAACCTGCGCCATCTGCGCCGGGCATGGAGCCATGCTCAATCATAGGCACGGAACCGTTGATCGGGGAGCGATTCCCCTTGCCATACTTCTGATCAACGTAACCGTGGCCCTGAGGCTTGTGGAGCTCATGCACAATATGGCGCT
>Ga0335069_10002925_pt1 | contig 26036 bp, 17 predicted proteins | sample Lox_Sample_11_FD_206714 | JGI IMG/M metagenome (GOLD analysis project Ga0335069, IMG submission 206714) | Soil microbial communities from Loxahatchee National Wildlife Refuge, Florida, United States - Lox_Sample_1.1 | ecosystem: Environmental > Terrestrial > Soil > Wetlands | place: USA...
GATACCCAGGCGCTTTTAAAGGGTTTTGAAATCATTCCGCGAAAGAAAATAGAATACAAGGGGACAAATCTTGAGGACCTTGATATTGAAAGTATCCTGGCCCGCAATCCTGATATAATTATAATAGATGAGCTGGCTCATACAAACGCCCCCGGATGCAGGCACCTGAAAAGATACCAGGATATTTTGGATATTCTCGACAGCGGAATAGATGTCTATACGACTCTTAACGTTCAGCACCTTGAGAGCAGGGCTGATACTGTCTCACAGATTACCGGGATAATTGTCAGGGAGACCCTTCCCGATGAAGTCTTCGAAAAAGCCGATGAGGTTGAACTGGTCGACATCACTCCCGATGAGCTGCTCCAGAGGTTTGCAGATGGAAAGGTTTATACCCCTGAAAGGTCGGCAGAGGCAATAAGGAATTTCTTTAAAAAAGGCAATATTACCGCCCTGCGCGAAATGTCGCTCAGGCTTGTCGCCGACAGGGTCGATAAGCAGGTCAAGACTTACATGCAGGCGAACAGGATCCGGGGTCCTTGGAAGTCGGGGATGCATTTACTCGTGGTGATCGGTCCGAGCCCGCATTCGGCAAAACTTTTAAGGTGGGCAAAAAACCTCTCATATACCATGGGTGCCACCCTTCTTGCACTCTATGTTGAATCGCCAAAAAAACTGGCGCAGGTGCAGAAGGAACAGCTGAATAAGAATATCGGGCTTGCAAAACAGCTGGGTGCTGACTTCATTACATCATCCGGGGAGGATATTGTAAAGGTCATTCTTGAAACGGCAAGAAGGGAGAATATCACGCATATTGTAATTGGCAAGCCAAGAAATCTTAACCTGGTTTCATATTTTGTACTCGGGAACCTTGTAAGCAGGCTGATTAAGGATTCGGGGAATATAGATGTCTATGTTGTCGGATCGAGTCAGCACGACGACAGCCAGTACATGAAGTATTTTGGCATAAAAGGTTTTACCTCAGGGGTATCACAGTACCTCCTGGCTTCCTTTTTCACCATTCTCACAGCCACGGTTTTTTATCCGTTCAAGGAATATATTGGATACCAGGTAGTCTCATTCGCATTTCTTTTCACTATTTCAACGCTTGCCTTATTTGTCGGTATAGGACCCGTACTCCTGGCTGCAGCCTTAAGTGCGGTAATCTGGGATTATTTTTTCATCCCGCCTTCGTTCACATTGCATGTCGATAAGGTAGAGGATGTCCTGATGCTCCTTATGTATTTTATTATTGCAATTGTGGGAGGTATAATGACCTCAAGGGTGCGGCGGCAGGAGAGGATGACCCGCGAAAGAGAGCTGAGAACCAATGCCCTTTACCAGCTCACCAGGGAATTGTCGATGACCTCAGGCATCCAGGAGGTAATAAAGACATCTGTCAAATTTATCGAAAAGTATTCACGGTTTGAATGTGCAATTATTCTGCAATCGGGCAATAATGTGCTTGAAAAGGATAAGAATCACCAGAGTAAGTTCGGGCTCAATACTTCCGATCTCAGTATTGCTGAGTGGGCATTTCAGCACTCAAGGGAAGCAGGCAGGTTCACTGATACGCTGCCATCCTCCCAGTTTACTTTCTATCCTTTGACCGGAAATAAGCTGAGACTTGGTGTTGTGGTGATCAGGCAGGACAGATATTTAAGAGGTGATGAAGAGGCATTCTGGAACGCATACAGGACGCAGATTTCAAACGCCCTCGAAAGGGAGTTCCTGAATGATGTGGCCAGGAGGGCATCAATCCTCGATGAATCGGATAAGCTGTACAAAAGCATATTCAATTCAATATCCCATGAATTCAGGATACCGGTTGCCACAATAATGGGCGCCTCCGACACACTGTTATCAGGTATTGAAGACAGGGAGGCAAACAGCCGGCTTTACAACGAGATTAACAAGGCATCGAGAAGGCTTAACCGCCTGATAGAAAACCTCCTGAATATGTCAAGACTGGAATCGGGAAGAATCACAATCAAGCCCGACTGGTATGACGTGAATGACCTTGCAAACAAGGTCATTGAAACACTAAGGGAAGAGCTTTCGGCCTATAACCTGGAGGTGAATATCCAGGAAGATATTCCGCTTGTCAGGATCGATTTCGGACTCGTGGAGCAGGTCCTGCACAACCTTGTTCTTAATGCCACCCAGTACTCAAAGCCCGATACCACGATAAGGATCAAGATGTATCACGATCACGATAGTCTTGTACTTCAGGTGATGGACAGGGGCCCTGGATTTCCGCCTGCAGAGATATCGAATGTCTTTAATAAATTCTACAGGATTGAAGGCAGCCATCCTGGAGGGACAGGGCTTGGCCTCTCTATAGTAAAAGGATTTGTTGAGGCACATAACGGGACGGTCACAATTGAAAACAGGAAGAATGGTGGTTCCAAAATCACAGTCAAGATCCCCACTGAGGTCCTGGATGTAAACAAAACACTATATTAGGGGTAAATTGGAGACAAATAATAACATACTGATTATCGATGATGAGGTCCAGATAAGGAGACTTCTGGAAATCACGCTTAACCTGAACGGGTATAAGGTTTCAGAAGCCTCGACTGCCAAGGAAGGCATTTCGGCCGCCGCCACGCATAACCCTTCGCTGATCCTGCTCGACCTCAGCCTTCCCGATGAGGACGGGCTCGTGGTATTGAAAAAAATGAGGGAGTGGTACATGAACCCGGTAATAATATTATCTGTCCGGAATTCGGAGGAAGACATAATCAAAGCACTCGACAGCGGCGCAAATGATTACCTGACAAAACCCTTCAGGACCGGCGAGCTGCTTGCAAGGATCAGGTCAGCCCTCAGGATATCAAGTGAAGCAACCGGCACACTGTCTGTTATGGAATTCGGTTCGCTTTCTATCGACCTTGCAGGGCACGTGGTACGAAAGGAAAATAACGTTTTAAAACTTACATCAACAGAGTTTACGCTCCTTGCACTTATGGCAAAAAATGCAGGCAAGGTGCTGACACACCAGTACCTCCTTAAGGAAGTGTGGGGGCATGGCTACTCGGACCAGACTCAATATCTGAGGGTTTTTGTTGCCCAGCTGAGAAAGAAGATAGAGGACGATCCGTCACATCCGTCACTGATTATCACCGAACCCGCAATAGGTTACAGATTCGGGGAATGAAGAACCTATTTTGAGACGATTGCAGTTAGTTCCCGCTGCCGTATAGCAGGGATAAGCTCCTTGTTGGTGATCCTGAATTTTTCAGGCTTTGCCGGAGGAACAACGTAAATCTGCGTTCCTGCATCCAGTCCCTTTTCAACGACCGTGAATTTATCGTTCGACGCTCCAAGAAGTACTACTCTCTTTGTACCGCTTTTTGTATAGACAAACGGAATGCTGTCGGCACCTGCCTGGATACATTCAGTAGGGATATAAACAGCACCGGGAATCGACTTTACAAGTATCTTATTGCTGGTTGTCATCGAAGGGCGCAGTTCCGGGTTAGTCCCGTCGAGCCTGATCTGCGTCTCGAACATCTTGGCATCAGAGTTAGGAAGCTCCTCTCCGACGTTGGCAATACTAATGATTTTCCCCTTGTAGGTTTTTCCCTGCAACGCATCGATCCCAACATCCGTTGTCATGCCTGTTTTTATATTGGCAACCTCGATTTCCGAAACATAAATTTTTGAGAGCATAACCGAAAGATCGGGAAGCGTGGCGACAACCATATCGAAAATATTCAACGATGATCCGGTCTTGGTTTTTGATCCGAGCATATTCTTTTTATAGATCACCATGCCTGGTGATGGAGCCTTGATGGTAAAGCCTGCAAGGTATTCCTGCAGGTCTTTGACCAGCTTTTCTTTCCTGGTTACAGTCTGCTTCACCTGGTTTATGTCGGCAAGTGTCTGGGCGGCTTTCAGATCATAGGTTTTACGCAGCTGCTCAAGTGCCCTTTTCTGTTTGTCGAGATCAAGCTGTGCCTTTCTGATTGTTGCAGGTGGTTCATATTTTGACTCATCCAGTACAATCCTGGCTTCCTCAACCGAGTACGTCTGGTTCTTAATATCGTCGCGCAGTGATGTAAGCGTAACAGTCGTGTCGAGGATCTTAAGTTCCAGATTTGCAGTGAGAGTAGACAGGTTCTGATATTCATCCTTCAGGGTATTGTCATAGTTGGTCCTGTCGAGCTGGGCGACGTAATCGCCGGCATTGACAATTGTCCCTTCAGGCACCAGGTCCTGTATTTTGAGATCAAGGTTCCTCATATCCATTCCCCTGCCCGGGCCCCCGCCAGGTTGCTGATTGAGAACCGGGCCCTTAATCTCGACCGATTTTTCAGCAATCAGTTCTCCCGATGCGTTGACGGTAACCTCAAATTTCCCGGAAAGGGCTTTCGTGTAAAGACTTACATTCTTACCTGCCGATACCGCACGGTTGAAAATTATAAGCCCGATTACTGCTCCCAGCACCACGATGCCGGAAATGATTAATGATCGTTTCATCTGGTACGACTGTATTGTTACCGAATTTTGTCAAAATATTGACGGTCTGAAATTACTGATTACTTCCGACTTATAGACAAACCTTGTGCGCCGTTTATTCCTTAAAAATAGTTAAGTTTGATTCTGACATAAATGAACAAATGTTGTATGGAGAAAATAATTGTAAGTGAAGCAGGTGATGAGGATCGTGACTGGACGGCCAGGTTGATTGCTTCATCGGAGCCGTGGATTTCTCTGGGAATAACTCTCGAAAACAGCATGAAATTCTGCCACGATAAGGAATATATGGTATTCATCGCAAGACTGGCAGGGGAACCCTGCGGGGCCATGGTGATACATCCCCGGGGCATGGCAAGCTCTCCATACCTCAAATCGATCGTGGTCGAAAGCAGGTTCAGAAGCAAGGGTGTGGGAAGCGCACTTCTTGAACACGCGGAAGGATATTTCCGCGAATCTTTCAGGCATTTCTTTATGTGCGTTTCATCATTTAACCCGAGGGCCAAAGCTCTTTATGAGAAACTGGGATATAAGCAAGTAGGGGAGCTCAAGGACTATATCCTTGAAGGCGAGTCAGAACTTATAATGCATAAAAGAATACGATGAAAGGCAGCAGGAATCCGTGGAGGATTGTTACAATGCTTTGTGCAACGGCTACTGCAGGTTACATAGCAAGGGTCAATGTATCGACAGCAGGTCCGCTATTGATGAAGGAGTTTGGACTATCGCAGGTGGCGATGGGCAGAATCTTCAGTGCATTTCTCCTTGGCTATGCGCTGTGCCAGGTTCCGGCCGGCGCCATGGCCGACAGGTGGGGTGCAAAGAAGGTGCTGACAATTGCCGCGTGGTTCTGGGTTCTCTTTACACTGTTGCAGACTGTGGTCGGGCTTGGCTTTTTGCAGGCGTCGGCAGGTGCATCGGTTATTCTCTTCATGGTAATCAGGTTCCTCCTGGGTATTTCGGCTTCGCCTGCATACCCCGGAGCGGCGCAAGGGGTTTCAGGCTGGGTGCTGCCCCACCAGCAGGGGAGGGCTAACGGCATCGTGATTGCGTCAATAGGACTTGGTTCTGCAATTGCACCGCCACTTGTTTCAAATGTTATGGTTCACTGGGGCTGGAGAATAGCCATGATCGTATCGGCCGTTCCGGCATTGATAATTGCCCTTGTATGGCTGAAGATCAAGGAACCACCTAAGGTCAATACCATTCGGCAGGAGGAAAATCTTACCGGGGAGGACAGGCTTTCCGGTAACAGGGGCAACCTGAAATCGCCCTCGTTTATCCTGTTAACACTCAGCTATACGCTCCAGGGTTATGTCGGATATATCTTCGTTTCATGGTTTTATATTTACCTTGTCCAGGAAAGGCACTTCGGACTCCTGAGCGGAGCATGGATGAGCAGCCTTCCCTGGATACTTTCTATCATTTCCATTCCTCTGGGAGGATATATATCCGACAGGCTCGCGGCGGGTAAACCGGGACCGGTGAAGGGAAGGCGGATAATACCGGTTACAGGTATGGTTCTGTCAGGACTTCTGATTTCAGTTGGTGCCCACACGGGCAGCGCTGTAATGGCAGCCATTTCACTTGCGTTTGCAACAGCTCTTATCCTCTGCGTCGAAGGTCCTTTCTGGACAATGATGATGAGAATCTCCGGAAAGAACAGCGGAACTGCAGGTGGAATCATGAATATGGGAAGCAATATCGGAGGACTGATTTCCCCGGCACTGACTCCCATTATAGCCGCTTCAATCGGCTGGGAAAATGCCCTTCATGTTGCAGCGGTGCTGGCAATAGCAGGAGGACTTGTCTGGCTCCGGATAAAGCCGGCTATTTCCTGATCATCTGGAAAAGTTTCACAATCTCCTCAACAGAGACGTGTCTTCCATAGGGAGTCCTTCTGAAGCTCTCCACATGCACCACCTTTTTAGCGTGTTCATCGCCATAGAATTTTACCAGGCAATCGCGTTCAGCCTGCGAAACAGGTTCAGCCTGGTCGGCCAGGAACTTGAGCCTGGCTTCCTTGCCCTGTGGTACCTTGTCGAGCTCGCCCCTTGTCCAGGGGAGCCAGTCGAAGAACTGCGATTCATGCGCCGACATCGAATAAACTTTCTGGTCGAAGACCTGGTCAATGTCAACGGCAAATTCAGGAGTAGAAAAGCCCGGGTACAGGAAAACAGGGTTTTTCTTTATAGGGGGGGTGTCTGGTGCAACATTCGGAACTATCACCATGTACGACGCATCCTGGACAAGAATGCTGGTGTACCTGTGATCGGGATGGTAGTCATCAGGTGGCGGACCTATCACGATATCGGCATTGAACTTCCTGATTTCACGTATTACTTTAAGCCTGTTTTCGAGGGTTGGCATGAGCTCGCCATCGTGGTTGTCGAGGACATCATATTCCACGCCAAACCGCTTGCCTGCTTCGGCAGCCTCCTTCATCCTGATTTTTGCAAGTGCCCCTCCGCCCATTGATTCATGGCCGGCGTCACCATTGGTCATTGAGACAAATTTGACCTTGCATCCAAGCTTTTCAAAAAGGATAGCAGTGCCTCCAAATGTTTCATCGCAGTCGTCGGGGTGAGCGCCGAACACGATTATTCTCAGCGGTGCCTCCTGTGCCGTGCAGGCTGCAATCACACAGGAGAGGAGAAGGGCAAGAAATAAATGTTTTTTCATAGGATCTGGCTTTAGAATTAACAAATTTATCCTTTTGGAACCATACTTCAAAGAGAAAAGAAAAACCCTGATGATATTCTTCAGCAGGGTTTTAAAGGTATAAAACATGAAGTACTATTCCTTCTTTTTCTGGAACAGGGTAAATCTTAATCCGACATTAGCTGAAACAGATGAGAAAGGCATCGAAACCTTTGTCTGTTCAGACGGTTTTGAAGTATCCTGCTGGGCCAGCGGATTAATGCTCTTTACATAGTTAGTCTGTATCTGTGAAACAGTCTGGTTGGGAAGCAGGTTCTCAGAGTTGCTGATATACTTTGTAAGATTCGACTGTGAAGGATACCAGGTAAGGTTGATTATGTTCAGTTCAGTGTAGAAATCAAGTTTTTCAGACAGCTTCCAGTTCATTCCGATAGCGGCCTGGTAACCCAGAGCCATTCCATTCTTGTAGACCCACGTCCTGGTTTCATTGTACGTTCCACCATCATTCACGCTGTAATATGCCTCATTCTTTGTCATCTGCGGGAAGCCTAAGACAAGTCCGAACCTTCCGTAAGGTGCGGCCTTACCGAAGCCTGCTGAAAAGACAAAGGACGGATTCAGGAAAACTCCCCTGGCATGGGTATCGTAGAAGTCGCTGTCGACCCAGTTATAACCCGAATATTTATAAAGCGTGTAGGATGATGTCTTGTACTTGTTGCCGATTAGGTACTGACCACCTAGATCGAACATGAAATTCTCGTTAAATTTGTAACCGACAGCAACAGAAAAGGATGGGCCCGCACCATAAGATCCTTTTACCGACTTTGAAGAACCTGTCGATGCATTTCCTCCGGTATAATCATATGTACTTGAAGCCTGGTCGCCAAGAACATTTGTCCCGGCCGGGAGCCCGTAGGTTCCTCCTGCGCGGATATAAAATCCCTGGGCAAGAACTGAACCTGTCATTGTTGTTACTAATGATAAAAGTAAGATCGTTTTTTTCATTATCTGAAGTTATTTGTTCGTTAATTTGTCAAAGGATCATCTAATGAGGTCCGGTTGAAATCTTAGATTATAACAACCTGCCTGATTATTTGTTCATTATTATGGATCTGGAAATTCTTAATTTAGTGTCCACTATCATGATTAAAAAACACTAATAAACAAGCCGTGATTATGCATACCGAGAAGCACTTTACATCCTCTGATCTTATTAAAGACATCGTAATAGGAATGTCTGACGGACTTACAGTTCCCTTTGCCCTTGCCGCGGGGCTCAGTGGTGCCGTATCGAGCAACGGAATTATCATCACCGCCGGTATGGCCGAGATCGTGGCAGGCTCAATCGCAATGGGGCTGGGCGGTTATCTGGCAGGACGCACGGAGTCTGATCATTACAAATCCGAACTGGCACGGGAACATGACGAGGTGGAAAGGTTGCCCGATCACGAGATGCAGGAAGTGAGGGATGTCTTTATGGAGTATGGGATCAGCCCGGCGCTTCAGGACCAGATGGCTCTCGAGTTAAGCAGGGACAAGAAAAAATGGGTCGACTTCATGATGCGCTTCGAGCTTGGAATGGAAGAACCTGATGAAAAGCGGGCATCAAAAAGTGCTTTTAACATTGGACTTTCTTATATCATTGGCGGCATAGTTCCTCTTACAGGATATTTCATAGCTTCAACACCGCACCAGGGGCTCCTTATCTCTTCTGCAGTAACTGTCGTTTTACTGTTTGTTTTCGGTTATGTTAAAACCAGGCTGACAGGGACAAAGCCGCTGCTTGGAGCCCTGAAGACAGTGCTCATCGGTGTGCTTGCTGCGGGAGCTGCATTCTATATTGCAAAACTGATATCCTGAAGATTATTGTTATACAATTGCAACCTCTTCCCTGGTGGACCTGCTCATCCTGTATTTATAAGCTCCTTTGAATACAATCGGGAAGATAAAAAGGGTAAGTGTTGTCGCTGTAACCAGGCCACCGATTACAACAATGGCCAGAGGTTTCGAAGATTCAGAACCTATGCCGGTTGAGATGGCTGCAGGAAATAGACCTATGGCTGCCAGCAAAGCGGTCATCGCAACGGGCCTGATCCTTGCTATAACACCTGTCCTTATCGCAGTGTCGAGCTCCATCTTCTCGTGCAGATTCTTCTTGAACTTTGAAAGGAGTATGACATTATTCTGGATCGATATACCAAAGAGTGCAATAAATCCTATACCGGCAGATATGCAGAAATTGGTTGAGGTAATATGAAGTGCCAGTATGCCTCCCACAATGGCAAACGGAACGCTTACAAGAATCAGGCCGGCATCGAGAACATTCCCATAGAGTATGAAAAGTATCAGGAATATTACAATAAGGCTGATCGGAACGACCAGACTAAGCTGCCTTGAAGCCCTTTGCTGGTTTTCAAAATCGCCTTCCCAGGAGATGGTATATCCCTTGGGAAGCTTAATAGCCTCGTTAACTTTCTTCTGGGCTTCCCTGACGGTTGAACCCATATCACGTCCCCTTGCAGAAAACTTGAGTGCAATGAAACGCTGGTTATTATCCCTGAATATCAGGATGGGGCCTGTTACCTTTCTTATGGTTGCTATTTCCTTTATTGGAATCTGGGTTCCTGATAAAGTGGGAACCAGGAGATTTCCTATCTCCTCGTCTGTCGTTCTGAATTCCGGCTTATACCGTATCCTGATATCGAATTTCCTGTAGCCTTCATAAAAGGTTGAAGCAGCCTTTCCACCGATTGCCATTTCGATCACTGCCTGGCAGTCGGCTGTTGCAACATTGTAAAGAGCCATCTTGTTCTCATCCAGCTCGATCCTGTACTCGGGCTGACCAATGTTCCTGATGAGGCCCAGGTCGGCAACGCCTCTTATATCTTTCATTATATTATAAACGCTGTCGGCTTTCTGGTCAAGAATATCCAGATTATCGCCGTATATTTTTACTGCAAGCGAACCTTTTACACCCGATACTGCTTCTTCAACGTTGTCCTGGATGGGCTGGGAGAAATTGAAATCTATTCCAGGGTATTTTGAAAGCTTCTGTACCATCCTGTTAATAAGATCCTCCCTGTTTTTCTTCAGTTCCATCTTCCTAGTGTGGTAAATATCTACATGGAACTCGATGTTGTAGAAGCCGGTTGGGTCCGTACCATCGTTTGGCCTGCCTGTCTGCGACAAAACCTGTTTCACTTCAGGGAACGACATGAAAATGTGCCGCATATCCTCCGAAATCTTGACCGACTCGCTAAGCGAAACGCTCATTGGTAATGAGGCTCTGACATAAATCGCACCCTCGTTCAGTTGCGGAAGGAATTCTGTACCAAGGAATTTAAATGAAAAGAAAGTAAGTGCCAACACGACACCTGAGGCAATGAGTGCGATTCTTTTGTTAGCATAGATAATATCGAATACCCTGGTGGTAATTTTCATCACGAATGCCAGGAACGGGTTATTCTTCTCCCTTACGTTCTTATTAAAAAGATAACTCGACATTACCGGGGCCAGGGTTAAGGCAAATATCAGGGCGCCAAGAAGCGCGAACCCGAGTGTATACGCGAGAGGCGAAAACATCTTGCCTTCCACTTTCTGGAACGAGAAAATGGGCATCAGAGCCGTGATGATTATAAGCTTTGAAATCAGTATCGATTTTCCCATCTCGGCGCCGGTGTCCTTTATCAGTCCAAGTTTTGAAATCCGGTTAAACCGTGTCATCCCTATCTCTTCCGCCTTTCTGTCGAGCGCCACAAAAATTCCTTCCACCATAACCACCGCACCATCGATAATGATGCCGAAGTCAATAGCTCCCATCGATAACAGGTTGGCCGACATGCCTTTAAGTTTAAGGCATATGAACGCGAAGAGCAGGGCGAGAGGTATTATAAGTGAAACTACCAGTGTTGTTCTCCAGTCGGCCATGAAAAGCAGAACGATGACCGTGACGAATATTATTCCTTCAATAAGGTTATGCAGCACAGTGTGAGTTGCATAGTGAATCAGGTCCTCACGGTTATAGAAGGTAACCATTTTTACATCTGACGGCAGAATTTTATTGTTCAGGTCGTTTATTTTTGCTTTAACCTTCTGGATTACTTCTGATGGATTCTGGCCTTTTCTCATAAGGATTATGCCTTCAATCACATCGGACTTGTCATTTATTCCAACCTGCCCCAGCCTCGGGAGGTTCGATTCCTGAACTGTTGCTACATTCTTGACAAGGAGAGGAGAACCATTTATATTCTTTATCACTATGTCGCCTATCTCGGAGAATTTATCAAGAACCCCGATTCCACGCACCACATAAGCCTGGGTGTTATGCTCAATCACATCCCCTCCCACGTTGATATTGCTCCTGTTAACTGCCTGGTAGACCTCGAGCGGGGTTATATCATATTTTGCAAGGAGATTAGGGTCAACCTGAATTTCATATGTTTTGACCTCACCACCGAAACTGACTACGTCGGCTACACCCTGGATCGACCTGATCTGGCGCTCTATCACCCAGTCCTGGATAGTCTTGAGCTCCCTGATGCTCCTGGAGTTGCTCCTGAGTGTGTACCTGAAGACTTCGGATGTCGGTCCGGAAGGAGGTTCGACCTCCGCCTTTATTCCTTCAGGGAGATCGACGTTCATCAGGAGGTTGTTAACCTGTTGACGTGCAAATGCATCGTCAACATTATCATCAAAAACTACGTAAACCACCGAGAGCCCGAAGAGCGTAATAGATCTGACGTCAGTCTTCTTCTGCGCCGAATTCATTTCGATCTCGATCGGAATTGTCACATATCTTTCAATCTCCTCGGCACTTCTTCCAGACCATTGGGTAATGATTATGATTTCAGTATTAGTGACATCAGGAAAAGCTTCCACCGGGGTACGGAGATAACTTATAATACCCCAGATGACGATAATGGAAATGCTGAAGAAGATGATAAACCTGTTCTTCAGCGAAAATGCTATAATATTCTTAATAAACCTGTTCATTGCAATCTGGGTCGCCTGTTACTGATTGAGGGCATTATATATCAGGAGCTGCCGGTTAACTATTACAGCGTCGCCGTTGTTCAGGCCTGACCGCACGTAAGTTTCCGAACTGTTTGATGAGACTACATCCAGGAGCCTGGTCTCGACGTCACATTTGTTCCTGTATACAAGCGCCCAGTACTGATTCCTTTCGAAAATGACAGCCGCTGACGGAACAGCAAGCATTTTTTCGTTGGTTTCCTGGTAGACCATAGCGGCTGCAAACATTTCTGGCTTCAGAAGGTAATCGTCGTTAGCAAGCTGAATCTGGACCTTCATTGTCTTATTGTCGGGGTCGAGAACATTGTAGATCTTGTCAATTTTTCCATAAAATTTCTTACCGGGGTAGGAGATGGTACTGACCTCAACTTTCTCGTCCACAGTAATGCTCGCAATATCAGATTCATATACGTTAGCGAGAACCCATACCTTCCTGAGATCGGATATTGTGAAGAGGTTCGATGAGTTATCTGGCCTTATCTGCATGCTGGCATTTACAAATTTCTCAACGATAAATCCCGATACAGGTGCTTTTACAATATAGTCAGATTGTGTTCCTGATCCATAAATGGAAAGTATAGTCGATGCTCTCCTGAATTCCGACTTTGCTTTTTCAAGTTCATTTCGTGATGCTGTGAATTCTTTCTCCGATAAAATGCCGCTGTGGTATAGGTCCGAATCGGCGGCAAATGATTTTTCAGAGGTTTGAAGATTGGCTTTTGCCGTATTTAAGTCGTTTTCGGCCGAGGCCATTTCTGAGCTTCGTATGACTGCCAGAACCTGTCCTTTCTGTACATAAGTGCCAAGGGAAACCCTTACTTCAGTAACCACCCCGCTTACGAGCGGATAAATCCTTACCACCTTGTCCTGGTCGAACGTGATCTTGCCTAAAAGTTTAAGTTCATTAAAAACCGGCTTCACCCTTACAGTGTCGAACCAGACCTGGCTCATCAGACTATCGGGGATGCAGAATCTGGTCTCGGCAGTTCCTGACACCCTTGACCTCGTCCGGCCACATCCTGTGATCAGAAGCACGATAATTAGAATAAACAGGGAATTCTTCATTTCCGGGAGTATGAAATTAATTGGTGAATATCTCTTTTCCAACAGCAAAATTCAGATTTTCAATTGAATTGATCCGGTTGAACATAAGTGTATTACACTGGACAACATTGGTTTTATAAGCTTCATAGTAATCGAGAAATTCTATCAGGCTGATATTCTTTTTCTCATAATTTCTCAGCATTTCCTTGTTCATGGTTTCCAGATCCTCGAGGAATTTACTGTCGAACTTTTCATAAAGCCTGTCAGTTTCGACAGCACCGGCGTAAGCACTTATAACATCAGCTTTTACCTGGTCCTCGGCAGAGAGAACCTTATATTTACTGTTTTCGATATCAAATTTTGCACTTTTTATATTTCCCTGGTTCCTGTCGAACAAAGGAAGGTCGAACTGAAGCCCCACGTAATTATAGTTATGAAAATATCCCCCGTTCCTGTCCCATCCTCCTGAAACTGTCATGTCGGGTACCGAAAGAGCCTTCTGGTAGGCCAGGTTAAGATTACTGTATGCAAGGTCGGTCCGTGCGACTTTCAGATCATACCTGCACTGATATGCAGTGTCGACCAGCAGGCTGAGCTTTACACTATCGGGCTGAAAATTTGTAACCAGTTCATTTTTGATAACTGGTTCATAAAAAATGCCGGATGTATGCATGAGTATATTGAAGTCAGTCTGAGCAGAAATCATCTCGGTTGTATAACCAAGTTTTTCATTTTCAAGTGAAAACAGTGAAGCTTTGATCCTGAGGACTTCTTTTTTTGAAATCAGTCCCTTACCCTCTTCCGATCCGTATGCTGCGGAAAGCCTGTTAAGAGATGCAATTTCCCTGTCGTACATGCTCAGGGTCCTCTCAAGGTAATAAATATTGAAGAACCTGCTGTGAAGGGTGTATCTCAGGGTGCGCAGAAGGTCAAAATACAACTGCTCTTCCTTCATCGCCCCGGTTTCGGCAAGCAGTATCTTCTTGTCCCTTTTACCGGCGAGCAGGAAGAGTTTCTGAACCTGTATCTCCATCTCACCCCGGTCGGAAAAGTCAAACCACTGCCGGGTATTCATCGACTTGTAATAAGGATTAAAAATGTTTTGGGTAATGCTGAAGTTCGGGTTTCTGAATAGCCTGGCCTGGATAACCTGTGCCCGCGCTGAACCAACATTGCACTTTTCTGCAAGCAGGGAAAGGTTACCCTTGATAAAGAGGCTGTCGGCACCGGATAAAGAAACAGAGATGGTATCCTTGAAGTTTTCCTGACTGTATGAGATACCCGGGGGTAAAAAGAATACCACTGCAATCAAGAGTTTTTTGAAGTACATAGAATTATGTTTGATATTTGCCTAACATGTTTATAATCAGGATTCCAGTGTAAATTGTTTAATATTGACGATGCAAAGTAAACCTGATTAGGCTATCAATTGTTCAGGAAATATTGATTTTAACTAAACTTTAACTCCGGATTTCTAAAACCCGTTCAGCTTCATGGTAACAGTAGGAACCAGAAGCAGGAATCCGAGTAAAATCAGGATCAGCAGAACGGGCAATACCCATTTGAGCCATTTAACATATGGGACCCTTGCCATACCAAGAACTCCCATCAGGACACCGGAAGTGGGCGCGATCATATCGGTAAAACCTGCACCGAACTGGAACGCCATTATCGTAGCCTGGCGGGTAAGACCAACAATGTCTGAGAACTCCGCCATAATAGGAATTGTGAGGGCCGCCTTGGCTGAACCTGAAGTTATAACAAGATTGAGGAGCGACTGGAAGAGATACATCAGCGTGATTGCCGAAAGATGACTCGCACCATGCAGTGTGCCGGAAAGGCTGTTGAGAACGGTATCGATTATCTGGCCGTCGGTCAGAATCGCAATTATCCCGCCGGCAAAGCCGACAACGAGCGAGGCAGATACAATATCCCTGACACCCTCGACAAAAAGTTTAGTGATCTCCCCTGGTTTCTTTGACGCAGCAAATCCGGCAGCTATGCCCATCGCAAGGAAGAGGGCGGCTATTTCCATGATATACCACTCATAGCCCAGCACACCGACGACAAGGTAAATCATTGTGAAAGCCAGGATATTCAGCACGAAAAAGTGAAGTGACCTGCGCAGGGAAACTACGCTTGAAATGATAAACAAACCGGCCAGCACAGGCAAAACAGGGGATGAGAACCTGGAAAGTCCGAAACTGAGTGTCGTGGATGGATATTTTACCGCAAAGATTATGAGGACAACAGCCACGGCAGCGGCAGTAATCCAGGCCGACAGCGGGGTTTTATACCGGATCTGATCAACATGTGCATTTCCCTTGGATCTCCAGTATTCATCAGCTTCATACATCGGACTCCTTGAAGGATCCTTCCTGATCCTTGAAGCATAAACGAGAACCAGGATAATTCCTGCAGCGGTGATCACGGCCCAGCAGAAAGTCCTGTATTCTATTCCTGTAAAAAGGGGAACACTGGCCAGCCCCTGTGCTATGCCGACAGTAAAAGGATTAAGAATTGCCGCGGCAAAACCTATATGTGCGGCAAAGTAACATAACCCGATTCCCACAATCGAATCGTAACCCATTGAAATTGCAAGTGGGACGAAAATGACTGAGAAAGCAATTGTCTCCTCGCTCATCCCGAAGAGGGCACCAAACAGGCTGAAAAGAATCATTACCAGGGTGATTATGATATTGTTAACACCGAGGAATTTTACCGGTCCGAATTTTTCCATTTCACGGGTGAACCCAAGAAAGGCAAAGATCCCCACGTCAATGGCTTTTGTATCGTTGAGGACCCAGAATGCTCCGCCTACCATGAGGATGAAGACAATAATATGCGACATATTGACAAAGCCCTTGTAAAATGCAGAGAAAATCTGCCAGGTCTGGGGTTGTTTTTCGACATAATGAAAAGACCCGTTTACAATAACGCTCCTTTCTATGCCGTTTACCATCACCGGTTTACGGTCGTACCTTCCTCCGGGTATGATCCATGTGAGTACTGCCGCGAAAATAACTATGCTGAAAACTATTACCAGGTTGTGGGGAACGGAGAATCTGAATTTCATATTTCAATTACTGGTTTTCACGAAAATACAAATTTGTTTTATCGCTCGTGAAGGCTCTTTGATAAAAGTTTTGCTTCAATGATTCAATACTTTAAATTTGCCTGTAAAGTAAACCGCCTGCAAAATGATCCTGATTAAAAACGTCACATTGTACTCTCCCGATAAAACCGGGAAGAGGGATATACTTACCGGGGGCCATACGATCCTGTCGGTATCGGAAGGAATAAATGCTGATGACCTCCCTGGGATTGAAATATTCGATGGATCAGGATTGAACGCGGTTCCCGGCCTCATCGACAATCATGTCCATATTGCCGGGGCAGGCGGGGAGGGCGGGCCTTCGACACGGACAGCCGAACTGAAGCTTTCGGAAATGTACTCTGCCGGTGTAACGACAGTTATTGGCTGCCTGGGAACCGATGGACTGACACGATCTGTCGAGTCTGTCTTGATGAAGGCCAAGGCTCTGCGGGCAGAGGGAGCGTCGGCATGGATCCTGACCGGGGCATACCAGGTGCCTGCCCCGAGCATTACCGGCGATATCGGGCGCGACATAGCAGTCATTGACGAGGTGATCGGTGCCGGAGAAATTGCTCTTTCCGATCACAGGAGCTCATGCCCGACTACAGACGAACTCATCCGGCTCACCGCGCTCGCGAGGGTGGGAGGGATGCTTGGCGGAAAAGCAGGCATTGTGAATATTCACCTTGGAGATGCAAAGGATCCTTTCGGACCTATACATGAAGCTGTTGCAAAAAGCGAGCTCAGGTACACCCAGTTCCTCCCTACCCATTGTAACAGGAACGATTATATTTTTGAAGACTCAAAGGAATATGGGAAAAAAGGATACGTCGATATTACAACCAGCTCCTATCCCTACTTCCCCGACGAAGAGGTTAAGCCGTCGAAGGCACTAAAGCTTCTGCTCGGGGCAGGCGTTCCCATTGAACATATAACGTTTTCGTCAGACTCGTGCGGATCACTTCCCGGATTTGATGACCAGGGAAGACTGGTAAAGCTTGAAACAGGCCTGCCGTCCTCAAACCTGAGGGAACTGGCTGATGCAGTTCTGGATGAAAAAATACCCCTGGAAACTGCAGTTAAGGTCCTGACATCGAGCCCTGCCACTATATTGAAGCTAAAAAGCAAAGGCTTTATTGCTGAAAACATGGATGCAGACATTCTTTTCCTGGATGAGAGGATGAGCATGGTTCACCTGCTGTCGATGGGGAAATGGGTTGTCAGGGACAGGGTTGTGGTCAGAAAAGGCGTTTACGAAAAATAATATTATTCCAGGGAGAATTTCTGCCCGGGAAGATAGACGCTCAGCTGAAGTCCCTCTGTTCCGATGAGACCGTTATTAACTTTCTTTTCCTTCAGGGGATTCCTGATCACTATCACCTGGTTGTTCCCGGTAACCTCAGCCTCTTTCCCGTCGGTTATAATTGCCGTGGATTCGTCTATCCCGATACATACCTCTTCAGGGTTCTCGATTGATACTGAAATCAGCCTGTTGAGACGCTGGCGCTTGATAAAATGCTGATCTACTATCGCATTTTGCAGGAAGCCCATGCCCCCGGTTATTTGCATATTGCTTTCCTCGATGGTCGGGTATCTCGATTCCAGCCCGGGATGCTTCATCTGGTTTCCAGTGATCATCTTCCTGCTCATGACAGCAGCTCCCGCGCTGGTGCCGGAGATGACTGCCCCGTTGTGCCATGCTTCCATGATGGCATCCATTACAGGAGTGTTCCTCACGATATCCATGAACCGTTCCTGGTCACCCCCTCCAATAAATATCAGTCTTGCTTTCCTCAGTGAATCGAGCTTGTCGGCGGGAGGAACCTCTCCTTTCTTAAAGTTAAATGCAGGCATTACTGTGACACCGGTACTGTCAAAATCGTGGCGGGTCCAGATTATGGAGCTGTCGGGTTCGGCGCTGGCCATGGGAAGGATAAACATGTAGCCTGAATTTTTTATTCCCGACAGGTCAACAAGCTCCCTCATCATTGCCAGACTTTTATTTCCGCCACCTATGATAAAAAGCTTGCCGTTTGCCTTCGGTTGCTTAGGTGAGCATCCGGATAATAAAAATAAAATAACCATCATTAATATTGCCGGGTTCCATTTTGTTCTCACCATAATCTTTACTTATTTCTTACATAAACTGTTCATGCGGATGTTTTAAAAATACAAAAAGAAATCAAATGAATTTCTTAATTTTAGAAAGAGTTTAACATTGAACACTGCACATCTCTTTTCAATAACCAAAATCCCATACCATGAAAAAAATTCTGTTAAGTTTTGTAATTCTTGCACTTATACCCTTTATAGCATTTTCCCAGGGCAGGTTCAACGGCCTGGATATGAACATGGGAAACCTGTTCAGGCTTTCCGACGCTAAAACACGTTCTGTCAGCCCCGAGAATTTTACAGGCGAAAAGGGTAAGGCAGGAATGGCTGACCCTGCAAACAGGGATAAGAAAAATGCTGCAAACGCTTCCAGCGCCGCACGCGACCTGGGACCTGGCTGGAAAATCAACCCATTCATCAGGATCAAGCCCGGGGAAACATTCACCATGGCTGAGATAAACGGCCCGGGTGCAATACAGCATATCTGGATGACACCGACAGGAAACTGGAGATATTCCATACTGAGGATTTACTGGGATGATGAAACCGAACCTTCAGTGGAATGCCCGGTAGGTGATTTTTTCTGCATGGGATGGCTCAAGTACTCCCCTCTTGCATCGCTGGCGGTCTGTGTAAATCCCGGGAGTGCCTTTAACTGTTACTGGATCATGCCGTTCAGGAAAAAGTGCAGGATGACAATGGAAAACATCGACGAAACGGAGACCATGTCGCTCTATTACCAGGTAGATTACACGCTTACTGAGGTTCCGGAGGATGCAGGATATTTCCACGCACAGTTCAGGAGATCCAACCCCGATGAGACATCAATCTATACAATCGCCGACGGAATCAAGGGCAAAGGTCAGTATGTGGGAGTCTATATGGCCATGGGCGTTCATAATAATGGCTGGTGGGGTGAAGGTGAGATAAAATTCTACATGGATGGTGATTCACAGTTCCCGACCATCTGCGGAACCGGAACCGAGGACTATTTTTGCGGGTCGTACGACTTTGATACAAACAGGAAGAACAATGCCGGTGTCGATGAATCTGATTACACGGTTTTCTGTACCCCTTATTCAGGTCTTCACCAGGTGATTAAAGGTGACGGGCATTATGATGTTATGCAACGCTTCGGCCTTTACCGCTGGCACATCATGGATCCAATAAGATTTGACAAGGATCTGAAAGTGACAATACAGGACCTGGGATGGCATAAAGGGGGGAGGTACCTGGCACAGAAATCGGATATTGCTTCTGTTTGTTTCTGGTACCAGTCCGAACCGCATGCAAAGTTTCCAAAACTCCCCGACTGGAGAGGTCTTGAAGTAAACTAAAGTATAAGATCATATGAAAAATTTTGTACGGTATATGCCGCTGATCGCGGCCGGGTTGATTGTTACAGCTGTTTCATGTTCATCGGGGAAGCATGACTTATCACCGGATAAACACCAGTACAACGGGTACTACGAAGGCAGGAACCTCGACAGGATAGCGTTCCCGATAGGAGGCATCGGTGCCGGGATGTTCTGTCTCGAAGGAACGGGCGGGATATCGCACATGTCTGTCAGGAACAAACCCGATATCTATAATGAACCTTGCATGTTTGCTGCAATTTCCGTCAGGGGGTTTGAGAACGGAACCAAGGTAATCGAGGGCCCTGTTCCGGACTGGAAAAAATTCGGTCAGCCGGGGTCAGGCAACGGCTCCGAAGGAACGACTTACGGGCTTCCGCGGTTCGATGAAGCCAGATTCATCGCCAGGTTTCCTTTTGCATCCATAGAACTGCACGATGCTGATCTCCCTCTCGAGATAAAACTGACAGGATGGAGCCCCTTCATTCCTACTGACCAGGATAACTCAAGCCTGCCTGCCGGAGCTTTTGAATATACTTTCAAAAACACAGGGTCATCACCAGTTGAGGCAGTATTTTCTTACAGTGCAAGAAACTTCATGAGTCAACCGGATGGCAAAAACTCGATTAAGCAGGCCTCAGACGGCTTTGTGCTGTCCGAGGAGGGGGTCAGGGACAAACCAGAGACGAAGGGATGGTTTTCTGTTTATTCAAACGATCCCTCGACTATTATCGATTACTGCTGGTTCAGGGGAGGCTGGTGGGACCCCCTTACAATGGCATGGAAGACCATAAAGAACTGCGCGACGCGGAACAGCCCGCCGGTGAGTCAGAATGCACCGGGGGCCACCCTGTTTGTCCCATTCACCCTGCCGGCAGGCGGGACAAAGACTGTAAGGGTAATGTTTACATGGTATGTCCCTGACAGCAACCTGAAATACGGAGAGGAAGATAAAAGCAGGATGAAGAAGGAGTGTTCGGGGAAGGATTGTTGTACGGGATCTCCCTTTTATAAACCCTGGTACTCGGGTAAATTCAGGAACATTGAGGAAGTCTCGGCATTCTGGCAGACTAATTATGATGATCTCAGGAAGAAATCGGAACTCTTCAGCAATTCATTCTATTCCCAGACCTTACCACCGGAGGTTATTGAAGCCGTTGCTGCAAATCTTACGATCTTAAAGTCACCGACAGTGCTACGACAGACTGATGGCAGGCTATGGAGCTGGGAAGGGTGCGGCGACAGCTGGGGATGCTGTGCCGGATCGTGCGAGCATGTCTGGAATTATGCCCAGGCAATCTGCCATCTCTTCCCTGTGCTGGAAAGGAGCCTCAGGGAGACTGAATATACATCAAGCCAGGATTCAAGCGGACATCAGACATTCAGGTCAGCACTTCCGGTCAGACCAGTTGCCAATAATTTCTATGCCGCATCTGACGGCCAGCTCGGGGGTATTATGAAAATGTACCGCGACTGGAGGATAAGCGGAAACACGGAATGGCTGAAAAAAATGTACCCGCTGGTGGTCAGGAGCATGAACTATTGCATTGCTACATGGGATCCACGTCTTACCGGAACACTTGAGGAACCGCATCACAATACGTACGATATCGAATTCTGGGGGCCTGATGGAATGTGCACCGGGTTCTACCTTGGTGCATTAAAGTCAATGGCACTCATGGGAAAAGCACTTGGAGAGGATGTTTCCAGGTATGAGAAATTGTATGCTAAAGGAAGGATGGCAATGGAAAACGAGCTCTTCAATGGCGAATATTTCTTCCAGAAGGTAAGATGGAAAGACCTAAAGGCAGCTAATCCCGAGATAGCTATGAATGATCAGGGGAACAATGTTCCGCCGGAAGAAAAGGAAAGGTTCATGAAAGAAGGACCCAAATACCAGTATGGTACAGGGTGCCTGTCTGACGGGGTCCTCGGTGCCTGGATCGGGGCAGTTTGCGGTATAGATAATATCATTGATTCATCGAAGATTGCCAGCCACCTCAATTCTGTTTTCAGGTACAATTTTGTCCGTGATCTAAGCAACCATTCAAACCCGCAAAGACCCGCCTATGCCCTTGGGAAAGAGGGTGGTCTTATCCTCTGTACCTGGCCAAAGGGTGGTGCCCTGTCGATTCCGTTCCCATACAGCGACGAGGTATGGACCGGTTATGAGTACCAGGTGGCATCGCATCTGATGCTTATCGGGGAACCGGAAAAAGGTCTTGAAATCGTCAGGACGTGCCGCGACCGTTATGACGGGAAAGTCAGAAATCCATTCGATGAATATGAGTGCGGCCACTGGTATGCCAGGGCTATGTCGAGCTATGGATTGCTGCAGGGTCTTACGGGAGTAAGGTACGATGCTGTCAGTCAGGAATTGTATATCGATTCGCGGGTTGGAGACTTCAACAGCTTTCTTGCAACTGAAACGGGGTTCGGAAATGTCGGTCTGAAAGATGGCAAGCCTTTCCTAAAGGTCGAGTATGGCGAGATACCTGTAAAAAGCTATTCTGTAAAAAAGAGGGTGCCGTAAGACACCCTCTTTATACCTGCTATTATTTCAGCTCCTTTATTCCCATGTTCCAGAGGGTGAACCCGTAGAGATCGGTATATTGTTCTATTGTCTTGCTTACGGGAGTTCCGGCACCATGCCCGGCCCTGGTTTCAATCCTGATAAGAACCGGATTTGCCCCTTTCTGTCCGGCCTGGAGATTAGCTGCAAACTTAAAGGAATGAGCCGGCACAACCCTGTCGTCGTGATCGCCGGTGGTAACCAGTGTGGCAGGGTATTCAACACCTTCCTTTACATTGTGGACAGGTGAGTAATGCAAAAGATATCCGAACATCTCCCTGCTGTCTTCGGCGGTACCATAATCGTACGCCCAGCCGGCACCCGCGGTAAATTTGTTATACCTGAGCATATCCATCACACCAACAGCCGGGAGGGCAACCTTCATAAGATCAGGTCTCTGTGTCATAACTGCACCAACCAGGAGACCCCCGTTTGATCCTCCCCTTATGGCGAGATAATCGTGTGATGTGTACCTGTTGTTAACAAGGTATTCGCCTGCTGCTATGAAATCGTCGAAAACATTCTGCTTATTCATTCTGGTTCCGGCCAGGTGCCATTTTTCACCGTATTCCCCGCCTCCCCTTATATTCGGAACAGCGTAGATACCCCCGAGCTCGAGCCAGACGGCAACAGATACGGAAAATCCGGGGGTTTCGGAGATGTTAAAGCCACCGTAACCGTAGAGGATGCACGGGTTCTTACCATTCTTCTCTAGGCCTTTCCTGTATGTGATTATCATCGGGATCCTTGTCCCGTCCTTGGAATTATAAAATACCTGTTCGGAAGTGTATTTTGAACCGTCAAAGCTTATGGCAGGTTTCTTGTACACGGTGCTTTCTCCGGTTTTTGGATCCAGCTTATATATGGATGCCGGTGTAATGTAATTGGTGAACGTGAAATAAATATTCTTATAGGTTTTCTTGCCACCGAAACCGGAAGCGGAACCTATATCCGGCAGCCTGATCTCCCGGATAAGCTTGCCTTTCAGGTCGTACTGAAGCACTTTGGATATGGCATCAACCATGTAATGAGCAAAGATATAGCCTGATCCTGTCGAGGCTTCCAGTACATTAGTTGTCTCGGCAATAAGGTCTTTCCAGTTCTTGCTTGAAGGATCAGCGGCGGAGACAGTCACAATCTTCTTGTTGGGAGCATTAAGGTTTGTGCTGATCAGCAGCTGATCGCCTTCATTGTCAAGTATGTAGGAGTCGGAGTTAAAATTATCGACTACTGTAACAAATTTACCTCCGGGCTTGCTGAGATCTTTTATATATAGCTCATTCCCGGTTGTGGAATTAGCGGCAGTTACAATCAGGAACCTCTGGTCCTCGGATATTCCTGCACCGACATACCTTCTTTTTACATCTGCACCGAATATAACCTTATCGCCCGACTGTTTTGTCCCGAGCTTATGAAAGTAGAGCTTATGATGATCGGTCATTTCTGAGAGCTGGCTTCCTTTCGGCCTGTCGTAGCTCGAATAATAAAATCCTTCGTTACCCTGCCATTCTATGCCGCTGAATTTGACATCCTTCAAAGTATCGCCGACGATTGCCCTTGTTGAAGTATTCATTACAATAATTTTTCTCCAGTCCGAACCTCCCTCGGAGATAGAATACCCCATCAGGCTGCCATCGTGGGAGAAACCGATTTCACCAAGCGAAATGGTGCCATCGGCTGAAAACTTATTCGGATCGATGAAAATTTCCGGTTCCCGGCCCTCTTTTTGCCTGTATAGGACAAACTGGTTCTGAAGACCGTCGTTCTTGAAGAAATACGTGTATTCACCTTCAATGAAGGGAGCCTGGAATTTTTCAAAATTCCACATTTCCGTCAGTTTCTTCTTTATCTGGTCGCGGTAAGGAATTTTTTCAAGATAGCCGAATGTCAGGACGTTCTGGGCCTTCACCCATTCAGCTGTTTCGGCTGATCTGTCATCTTCCAGCCACCTGTAGGGATCCGGTACGGGTGTCCCGAAAATTGTATCGATGGTATTGCCTTTCCTGGTCACAGGGTAGTCGGGACGGTGTCCTTTTTCACCCGTGCATGAGATAATGGACAGCATCATTAAAATTAAAATGTGATTTTTCATCCTGCTGGATTTTTGATTGTTTATTTTGTTGATATTATTTTCCTGAATTGGTAACAAATGCAATGCTCCTGCTGTCGGGCGACCACGAAGGTGTATTGATTGTTCCCTGTCCGCCGTAAAGATAAGCAATAACCCTTGGAGAACCCGTCCCGTTAACGGGCATGAGCCTGAGCATGCATTTTTTATAGGCAGGATGACCGTTAACGTCGATATCGACAGGGAAGGAGAGGAATGCTATCCATTTCCCGTCAGGAGAAATGTGAGGGAACCAGTTATTATATTCATCGAAAGTTACCTGTTCCTTGCCCGAGCCGTCGGGTTTCATTCTCCAGAGCTGCATGGTCCCTGAGGCACTTCCGTTGTAGTAAACATACCTGCCGTCGGGTGAAAATTCACAGCCGTCCACATGTTCCCCTGTTTTTGTACTTGTCAGAGCGGTTTCCCTTCCACCATCAATAGAGTTCTTATAGATATTGAAGGTCTTGCTTCCCTCCCTGATGGCAACATAAACCACCTCCTTGTTATTCGGATTCCAGCCATGGAAATAGGATGGTGTCTTGTCTGATATCATCTTTGGCTCACCGCCGGTCAGAGGCAGGTAATAAACTGTCGAACCGTACCCGGGCATTCCCTCGCGGTGACTGCTGATTGCAAGAAGCTTGCCGTCGAAGGAAATTCCGTGATCATTGTTATTGTGATTGGCTGAGCCGGTGTTAAGTTTTTCAAGGGTGCCGCCCGATACAGGAATGGTAAACAGCAGGCCATCCATGTTGAACAATATCTTTTTGCCGTCAGGCATCCAGTTGGGTGCCTCGAAACGTCCGGTTTTTTCAAGTATTACCTTTCTTTTGCCATCGAAGACATTCATAAGTTCGAGGCGGCATCCAAGGTATCCGTATTTATCGGGGTTATAATTATCTGCAACGGGCCTGTCGATTCTCACGTTCCAGACATGCGCCTCTTCAGTAACCGAGGTATCGTGTGAGCAGATAAAAAGTCCTGCAAGAACTTCATCGGGCATATCTTCCACAACCTTTGATCCAACCAGCTGTAATGGCTCACCGGCATGTGCGGCTCTCATTGTTACGGTACTTCCTGATCTTTCGAGCTGGATTACCGAATAACCTGCCTTCGGGGCACGTATCTCATCTTCAGGGTCCCTCATGAGCGCTCCCTTAAGCTCCCTCCATTGCAGTACAGTGAGCCCGTCTCCATGCAGAGTGGCGGATACATGGACGGAGTTGTCATCGGTTGATGTTCTTACCATCCATCCGATCTTCCTGTGTGGATTTTTTCCTTCGCCGGCAAATTCAAAATTTGCGGTGAGGATGAAGTCTCCCTTTATCCTGTTATACAGGTACCTGAACTCATCCCTGCCAAACCAGATATTATATCCCGACCCTTTCAGGGAATAAACCTGGTCGGCCCCGTCATATGTTGCGGATCCTTTTATTGAAGGATTGCCAATATCGGCAGTGTTTTCAAATGCTCCGACTTTTAAAGGCTGGGCAGATACTGTACTGATTAACATGATGAAGACAAAAATGGTTAGTAATTTCATAATAGTGTGGTTATTATTCAATAAAAAAA
>Ga0335069_10002926_pt1 | contig 26034 bp, 18 predicted proteins | sample Lox_Sample_11_FD_206714 | JGI IMG/M metagenome (GOLD analysis project Ga0335069, IMG submission 206714) | Soil microbial communities from Loxahatchee National Wildlife Refuge, Florida, United States - Lox_Sample_1.1 | ecosystem: Environmental > Terrestrial > Soil > Wetlands | place: USA...
CTACTGCGTGGCTTTTGGCGCGGCGGCCGCCGCGCTCGGCGTGCCCTTGGACGCGGCCGCGCTGGGTTATCTGAATCAGTCCGTAGGGGGATTGGTTTCCGCGTGCCAACGGCTCATGCCGCTGGGGCAAACCGCGGCGAACCGGATTCTGTGGAACCTCAAGCCCGCCATTGCCGGCGCGGCGTATTCATCTTCAACCGAGGAGGCGTCTTGTTTCAGTCCGTATCTGGAGTTGGCGTCGATGCGGCACGGGGCATTGGAGACACGCCTGTTCATCAGTTGAGTCTGCGCTTGGAACGCGACCGCCTGCGCGTGGCGCGGCAGGACCCTCCCTGGAAAGTGGTGCGCGCATTCTCCGTCCCCGGGGCGGGCGCGCTGGTGCATCTGCACAATGTCTCGGGCGGCGTGCTGGCCGGAGACCGGCTCTCCCTGGACGTGGAAGTCGCGGACGGCGCCTCGACGCAGATCACCACCACCGGCGCCACCCGCCTCTACCGCCATCGAGCCGGGGCAGCCGATTCCGAACAGCGCAACACGTTCACGGTGGGCGCCGGTGGGCTGCTCGAATACCTGCCGGACGCGGTGATTCCGTACGCCGGGTCGCGCCATGCGCAGTGCACGGAAGTCCGTTTGGGGACTGGCGCCGCGCTCCTCTGGTGGGAAGTGGTGGCGCCGGGGCGGCTGGCCGCTGGAGAGAGATTCGCCTTTGAGCGGTTGCGCCTGGAGAACAAGGTCTATGCCGGCCCGCGGCTGGTTGTGCGGGAGAATGCGCTGCTGGAGCCGGGCCGCGCGGACCTGGCCTCGCCGGCGCGCATGCTCGAGTACTCGCACACGGCCAGCCTTTGGGCTCTGCAAGAAGGACGGCAGGAAGCCTTCTGGCGCGCTCTGGAGGACCGCCTCAACCGGCGGGCGGAGGAACTCACGCGCCGCGGCGAGGCCCTCTGGGGCGCCAGCACGCTCATTTCGGATGGAATCGTGGTTCGGGGGCTCGGCGGAAGCGCGCGCTTTCTTCACGAGCCGCTCACGGAATTCTGGCGTACCGTCAGGGTGGCGATTCTGGGCCAGGACGCCGCGCCGCCAAGGAAGACTTACTAGGGAGTTAGCGCATGCATCTTACTCTACGCGAACAGGAACGGCTGATGATTTACGTTGCCGCCGATGTGGCTCGCAAGCGGCGCGAGCGAGGTTTGCAGTTGAACTATCCCGAAGCCATGGCGATTCTCACGGCCGAGATCTTGGAATGGGCCAGGGATGGGAAGAGCGTGGCCGAGATCATGACCCTGGGCGCGGGCGTCCTCGCCGCCGGCGACGTCATGCCGGGCGTCGCGGCCATGATTCACGAGGTTCAGGTGGAAGCGACCTTCCCTGACGGCACCAAGCTGGTTACCGTGCACGATCCCATACAGCAATCTTCGCCCGCGAAGCCGGGAGAGTATCTGCTGGAGGCGGAGCCGATCGAAGCCAACGTCGGCCGCAAGACCGCCAGACTCGTGGTGCGGCACACCGGCGACCGGCCCGTGCAGGTGGGCAGTCACTATCACTTCTTTGAGGTAAACGACGCCCTGGCCTTCGATCGCGACGCGGCTCGCGGCATGCGTCTGAATATCCCCGCCGGGACTTCCGTGCGATTTGAACCCGGCGAGGAAAAGGAGGTCCGCCTCGTGGAATACGCCGGCGCAAAGGTGGTGTTGGGACACAAGGGGCGGGGGAACCTATGAGCTTACTCATTCCCAGACAGACTTACGCCGACTTATACGGTCCAGCCAAGGGCGATCGGGTGCGCCTGGCGGATACGGAGCTGATTGTCGAGGTGGAGCGGGACTTCGCGGTTCCCGGGGATGAAATCACCTTCGGAGGCGGCAAGGTCATCCGCGATGGCATGGGACAGAGCTCCCGCGCCACGCGGGCGGATGGCGCGCTCGATCTCGTAATTACGAATGCCCTCATCATCGACCATTGGGGCATCGTGAAGGCCGATATTGGCATTCGCGATGGCCGCATCGTCAAGGCGGGCAAGGCCGGCAACCCGGACACCATGGAGGGCGTGGACCCGGAACTGGTGGTGGGCGCGTCCACCGAAGTGATCGCCGGCGAGAACCTCATCGTAACCGCGGGCGGGATTGACAGTCACATCCATTTCATTTCGCCGCAGCAGGTGTATGAAGCCCTTTCGAACGGCATCACCACCATGATTGGCGGCGGGACGGGGCCGGCCACCGGCACCGATGCGACTACGTGCACGCCCGGCGCCTGGAACATGGAGCGTATGCTCCAGGCTGCCGATGCGTGGCCCATGAATTTCGGTTTCCTGGGAAAGGGGAATGCGAGCGCGGCCGAGCCGCTCGCCGAGCAAGTCCGGGCCGGCGCGTGCGGCTTGAAGCTTCATGAGGACTGGGGCACCACCCCCGCGGCGATTGACGCCTGCCTGCGCGTGGCGGACCAGTTGGACGTGCAGGTGGCGATCCACACGGACACCATCAATGAAGCGGGCTTCGTGGAAGACACGATTGCGGCCATTGCGGGGCGCGCGATTCACACCTATCACACCGAAGGGGCCGGCGGCGGGCATGCGCCGGACATCATCCGCATCGCCGCGCTGCCGCACATCCTGCCTTCTTCCACCAATCCCACGCGGCCCTACACGGTGAACACCATTGCCGAACATCTGGACATGCTGATGGTCTGCCATCACTTGAATCCGCTCGTGCCGGAAGATGTAGCCTTCGCGGAGAGCCGCATTCGCCCGGAAACTATCGCGGCGGAAGATATTCTGCACGACATGGGCGTATTCAGCATGATTTCGAGCGATTCGCAAGCCATGGGCCGGATCGGCGAGGTGGTGACGCGCACCTGGCAAACCGCGCACAAGATGAAGACGCAGCGCGGCGCGCTCCCGGAGGATTCCAGCCGGAACGACAACCTCCGCGTGAAGCGGTACGTGGCCAAGTACACTATCAACCCCGCCATCACTCACGGCATCGCAGGTGAAGTGGGCTCCATTGAGCCGGGCAAGCTCGCCGACTTGGTGCTCTGGAAGCCCGCCATGTTCGGCGTCAAACCGGAGATGATCATCAAGGGCGGCTTCATTGCGTGGAGCGTGATGGGCGACGCCAATGCCTCGATTCCGACGCCGCAGCCGGTGATCTACCGCCCCATGTTCGGATCGTTCGGCGGGGCCACGGCGGCCACCTCGTTGACCTTTACTTCGCGGGCCGCGGTGGAAGCGGGAATTGGAAAGGTCTTCCAGAAGCGTGCGGTCGCGGTGCAGCGTTGCCGCGCTATCGGCAAGAAAGACATGATCCACAACGCCGCCACCCCGAAGATCGAGGTGGACCCGGAGACTTATGAGGTCAGGGCCGACGGCGAATTGCTGACCTGCGAGCCGGCCCAGGCTCTGCCGCTGGCGCAGCGCTACTTTTTGTTTTGAGGACCAGGAGAAGAAACGATGACGAGAGCGTATCGCGTGGGTATCGCCGGGCCGGTGGGCAGCGGCAAAACGGCGTTAGTGGACCGGTTGAGCAAGCGCCTTTGGCCGGAACTGAACCTCGGGGTGGTCACCAATGACATCTACACCAAGGAAGACGCCGAGTTTCTCATCCGGCAAGGCACACTTCCCCCGGACCGCGTGCGTGGCGTGGAAACCGGCGGCTGCCCTCACGCGGCCATTCGCGAAGATGCGTCCATGAACCTCGAAGCCATCGCCGAGTTGGAGGCCGCGCATCCCGGCATGGAACTGGTCTTCATCGAAAGCGGCGGGGACAATCTGGCGGCCGCCTTCAGCCCGGAACTGGTGGATGCCTTCATCTACGTGATTGACGTGGCGGGCGGCGACAAGATCCCGCGCAAGGGCGGTCCCGGCATACGGCGCAGCGGATTGCTGGTGATCAATAAGATCGATCTGGCGCCGCACGTGGGAGCCTCTCTGGAAGTGATGGACCGCGATGCCCGCCGCCAGCGCGGCGAGCTGCCTTTTGTGTTCACCAACCTGATGAGCGGCGTTGGGCTGGATGTCGTTGTCGCTTGGCTCCATGCGCAAAGGGCCATGGGTCTCACCGCGTCCGGCACGCCGGCTCCGCACGCGCACTCCCACAGCCACGGGCATGGCCACTCGCACGAGCACGAAGCCGAAGGATAGGTTGCATAGATTTCGCTTTGGGGGTGCATCATAACTTGCTATCAGGCGAGCCCCTGATTTCGTTGACAATAACTACAGTGGATGTTACACTAGCATCACAATAAAGCTTTTCGTTTCAGCACTTACTGGGTTCTGACTCATGCCCCGGTCCGCGTGAGTCCGTAGTCCTCGTCAAGACTTTATCCCACCTTGTAATCGGTACGTTTCACCTGTGTGAGCAGAGGGGGCTTTCCGGGAGTTACGTTCATCTTCTCCAGTAGCGCTTGTCTGATTCCGCAGGTTGTTCCGTCCGGTCGCAATTGAACTTCTAATCACGCTTCGCGCCTCGCGCGCCTAGAGGAGAAAGTCTGCTCATGCCTAAACAGTATGCTTGCGGTACGTTTCCATACATTCAGCGGAAGTATGTTTCCGCACTTTTCCTAACCCTGGGGTCCCTGGTTTTTGCCGGCGTCTCGCAGGCCCAAGTCAATCTCGGCCCAGTTACTGTCGGGGCCGGGCTGCGCACCAGCTTCGATAGCACCAACCCGGATGGAGGGGCCACCACCAACCAGTTCATGCTCAACGACATCCGCCTCTACGTGAACGGACCGGTCTACGACAAGGTCAAGTTCATGTTCAACACGGATTACAACAGCGCCACCGACACGATGAATGTACTGGACGCCGTGGCGCGCTTCGAGATATCGCCGGGCTTCAACATCTGGGCGGGACGCTTCCTGCCGCCCAGCGATCGCGCGAACCTGTACGGCCCGTTCTACGCGCATGAATGGAACGTCTACACCGACGGCATTCAGGACGGCTATCCGTTCGTGTTTCAGGGCCGCGATAACGGCGTCGCCTATTTCGGCACCTTCGCCAAGAAGTTGAAGGTCTCCCTGGGCGGCTTTGACGGCAAGTCCGCGACCGGCTTGCCGGACGTCATCGGAGCGGCTCGCGTTCAAGTCGATTTCTGGGATCCGGAGGATGGCTACTACCTGAACGGAACCTACTACGGCGACAAGAACATTCTCTCGATCGGCGCCGCCAGCCAACTCCAGAACGGCCACACTGCTTCCACCCTGGACTTCCTTCTGGAACGTAAGCTCCCCGGTAACGGCGGTTCCTTCTCCATCGAGAGTGAGTATTCCAATTACAACCGGCTGGGCGGCTATAACGCCGAGTATTCCAAGAGTCAGGGCGCGTACGGTCTGGGAAGCTACCTCTTCGCCAAGAAAGTCGGCGTCGGCCAGTTCGAGATTCTGGGTAAGTACGCCAAGGCCGAATTTACCCACGGGCCCATTCCAAGTTATGACCAGAAGACCACCGAGGTGAACCTCAACTACGTGATCAAGGAATTCAACGCTCGCGTACAGTCGTTCTACCAGGACATTACTTTCAACCGGGCGCACCCCAATACGTGGCAAGCAGGGGTCGGTCTGCAAATTCAGATGTAGGGCAACAAGACATTGGACAGAAAGAGGGGGAGATAACGCAATGAGACTTAGAACGCTTATCGGCGCGGCTTCGGTAGTGATCGGGGGCATGGCATTTGCCCAGGTCGCGGCCGCGCAGAACACCATCAAGGTCGGCATCCTTCATTCGCTTTCCGGCACCATGGCCATCAGCGAAACCACGCTGAAGGACACGATCCTCATGATGATCGACGCCCAGAACAAGAAGGGAGGCCTGCTGGGAAAGAAACTGGAGCCGGTGGTTGTTGACCCGGCATCGAATTGGCCGCTCTTCGCCGAGAAGGCGGCCGAGTTGCTGGAAAAGGACAAAGTCGCCGTGGTCTTCGGCTGCTGGACCTCCGTCTCCCGGAAGTCCGTGCTGCCGGTCTTCGAGAAGGATGACGGCCTGCTTTTTTACCCCGTCCAGTACGAGGGCGAAGAGTCGTCCCGGAATGTGATCTACACCGGCGCGGCGCCCAATCAGCAGGCGATTCCGGCGGTGGACTATCTGATGAAGGAAGTCGGCGTCAAGCGCTGGGTTCTGGAAGGCACGGATTACGTCTACCCCCGCACCACCAACAAGATTCTGGAAGCTTACTTGAAGTCCAAGGGCGTGAAGGATGAGGACATCTCCATCAACTACACGCCGTTCGGATACTCCGACTGGCAGACGCGCGTTGCGGCCATCAAGAAGTTCGGTTCGGCCGGCAAGAAGACCGCCGTGGTCTCCACCATCAACGGCGACGCGAACGTGCCGTTCTACAAGGAACTCGCCAGCCAGAAAATCTCCGCCGAAGACATCCCCGTGGTGGCCTTCTCCGTGGGTGAGGAAGAGCTGTCCGGCATCGACACCAAGCCGCTGGTGGGCCATCTGGCCGCGTGGAACTACTTCGAGAGCATCAACACGCCGGCGAACAAGGCCTTCATCGAACAGTGGCACGCGTTCATCAAGAATCCCAAGCGCACCACCAACGACCCCATGGAAGCGCACTACATCGGCTTCAACCTGTGGGTGAAAGCGGTGCAGAAGGCCGGAACCACCAACGTGGATAAGGTGATTGACGCTCTGCCCGGCCTGGAGACTCCGAACCTGACCGGCGGCATGGCCAAAGTGCTGCCCAACCACCACATCACCAAGCCGGTGTATATCGGCGAGGTCAAGGCCGACGGCCAGTTTAATGTAGTATGGAAGTCCGCGGGTTTGGTTCCTGGCGATGCCTGGAGCGACTATCTTCCGGGCAGCAAGGACATCGAGGCGGACTGGGTAACCCTCAAGTGCGGGAACTATAACAAGATCACGAAGAAGTGTTCAGGGCAAAACTACAAGTGACCTCTCGGCTCGGTTTGGGCGGGCAGTGGCTCCTGCTGCTGCTCGCCCTCGCGGGCGCCGCTGGATTGCGCGCGCAGACTCCCGGCGACGCGGCTTTCCTGTCAGCCCTGGGTGAATTGCGCGACGCCACCTACGACCAGAAGCCCGCCATCATCGAGCGAATCAGCCAGACTGGCCATCCCAATATTCACGCGGTTCTCACCGCTCTGCTCGAAGACCGGCTCTGTTACCGCAACAGCGACCAGAAAATCTTTCTTGCCAAGACGGCTGACTCGGATCCCGTAGTTCTCATCGACCCCATTACGCTCAAGACCGCCGGGACGGTCTCCGCCGACAGCGTCACCAGCATTGGCACGAACAATGCGCTCCGCAGCCTGCTGCGGGAGACCGTGGCGAAATTCGCGCTCGCCAGCCCGGATGCCGCGGTAAGGCAGGATGCCGTTAAGGAGATGCTGAAATCGCTGGACCCGGCCACCGTGGCGCGCTTGCGGCAGCGCCTGCCGCTCGAGAAGAATGCGGGCGTTCGCCAGGAGATTGAGACGGGCCTGGCCCTGGCCGCTCTGGATGGAACCGATAGCGCCGCGCGCCTCAAGGCCGTCGCGGTGCTTCGCGGGAGCCTCAGCGAGGATGTCCGAAACAGGTTGCAGGAACTGCTCGACAAGAATTCCGACGGCAGCTACGCGGAAAGCGACGCCCTGGTGCGCCGCGCCGCCGCGGACGCGGTGGAGAATATCAACCGCTGGCGGTCCTTCTATTCGGACATCCAGACGCTGTTTTTCGGACTAAGCCTTGGCTCCGTGCTGGTGCTGATCTCCATAGGCCTGGCGATTACGTTCGGCGTGATGGGCGTCATCAACATGGCGCACGGCGAACTCATGATGCTGGGCGCCTACACCACCTACGTGGTGCAGAAGGCGATGCCCGGACACATCGGCGCCTCGATTCTGGTTTCGATTCCGGCCGCGTTCCTGGTGGCGGGCCTCACCGGCGTGCTCATTGAACGCACCGTCATCCGCTTCCTCTACGGCCGGCCGCTCGAAACGCTGCTGGCGACGTTCGGCGTGAGCCTGATCTTGCAGCAGGCGGTACGCTCGATTTTCTCGGCTCTGAACCGCGCCGTGGTGACGCCGGATTGGATGAGCGGGTCCTGGCAAATCAACGACGCGCTCTCCATCACCAACAACCGCCTCTACATCGTGATCTTCACGCTGATTGTCTTCGCCCTGATTCTGCTGGTGCTGAAGCGCACGCGCCTGGGGCTGGATATCCGCGCCGTTTCGCAGAACCGTCCCATGGCCAAAGCCATGGGAATCCCCACCGAATGGGTGGACGCCATGACGTTCGGGCTGGGCTCGGGCATTGCCGGCGTGGCCGGCGTCGCCCTCAGCCAAATCACCAACGTGGGCCCCAATCTGGGGCAGTCCTACATTATCGATTCCTTCATGGTGGTGGTATTCGGCGGCGTGGGAAATCTTTGGGGTTCGCTGATTGGCGGTATGTCCATGGGCATCGTCAACAATTTGCTGGAGCCCTACGCTGGAGCGGTGCTCGCCAAGATCTTCGTGCTGGTGGCGCTGATTCTGTTCATTCAGGCCCGGCCCCGCGGACTCTTCCCGCAATCCGGCCGCGCTGGGGAGGATAAGTAGTGGCCCCGGGGTTCCTGAAGCGGTTCACCGCGGACGACCGCGGCGGCGCGTGGTTCCTCGGCGTGCTGGCCGCCGTGGCGCTGGCCGCGCCCGTCCTCAACCAAATGGTTCCGGCGTCCTCCGGCCTGCACCTTTCCGCCTATGGCGTGGCCTTGATCGGCAAGTACCTGTGCTACGGCATGCTGGCGCTCTCCCTGGATTTGATTTGGGGATACTGCGGCATCCTGAGCCTGGGCCATGCGGCCTTCTTCGCGCTCGGCGGATACGCCATGGGCATGTACCTCATGCGCCAAATCGGCCCGCGCGGCGTCTACGGCAATCCAATTCTCCCGGACTTCATGGTGTTCCTGAACTGGAAGTCGCTGCCTTGGTTCTGGCACGGCTTCAATCACTTTCCGTTCGCTGTGGCCATGATGGCGGCCGTTCCCGCTCTGCTGGCCACCGTATTCGGCTGGTTCGCGTTTCGCTCGCGCGTCACGGGCGTCTACTTCTCCATCATCACGCAGGCGCTCACCTACGCCCTGATGCTGGCGTTCTTTCGCAACGACATGGGTTTCGGCGGCAACAACGGTTTCACCGACTTCAAGGACATTCTGGGCTACAACCTGGAATCCGACCGCACCCACGTGGCGCTGCTGATGATTACGGCGGCGGCGCTGGCGGCCAGCTATCTGGCGTGCCGCGCCATTGTGGCCTCGCGCGCCGGCCGCGTGATCCGCGCTATCCGCGACGCCGAGAGCCGGACGCGCTTTCTCGGCTATCCCGTGGAGTCCTTCAAGCTCTGGCTGTTCGTCTTCTCCGGCATCATCGCGGGAATCGCCGGAGCGCTTTACGTGCCGCAGGTCGGCATCATCAATCCCAGCGAGTTCGGGCCCATCAACTCGATTGAGGCGGTCATCTGGGTGGCCGTGGGCGGCCGCGGCACCCTGTACGGCGCCATAGCCGGCGCGGCGCTGGTGAATTACGCCAAGACGTATCTGACCGGGGCGTTTCCGGACGTGTGGCTCTATGTGCTGGGCGCGCTGTTTGTGTTCGTTACGCTGTTCCTGCCGCGCGGGGTCATTGGTCTGCTGCCCTCGCGCGGTAAGGACAAGTGAGCCGCTTGGGGGAAGGGAAGGCTGGCATGGAGAAAACTCGCGCTCGCGACAAACGCCTGTACCTGGAGGATGTCACCGTCAGTTTCGATGGCTTCAAGGCGCTGAACAATCTCTCCCTGTATGTGGACCCCGGGGAAATGCTCTGCATCATCGGGCCCAACGGCGCCGGCAAGACTACCATGATGGACGTCATCACCGGCAAAACGCACCCGGACTCCGGCAGCGCGTGGTTCGGGAACGGCATCAACCTGCTGGAAATGTCCGAACCGGAGATTGTGGACGCCGGCATTGGCCGCAAATTTCAGAAGCCCACGGTATTCGAGAACCTGACCGTGTTTGAGAACCTGGAGTTGGCGCTCTCCAACGGGCGGTCCTTCCGCAAGGCGCTGCGCGCGCGCATCACGCCGGCGCAGCAGGAGCGCATTGCGGAGGTGCTGGAGATCATCGGCCTCACGGCGCAGCGCGCGGCGATGGCCGGAATCCTTTCGCACGGCCAGAAACAGTGGCTGGAAATCGGCATGCTGCTCATGCAGAATCCTGAATTGCTGCTGGTGGATGAGCCCGTGGCCGGCATGACCCCGCAGGAGATTGAACGCACGGCCGAACTGCTGCAATCCCTGGCCGGAGAGCATTCCATCATGGTTGTGGAGCACGACATGGCTTTCGTCCGTTCCATTGCGCGCCGCGTCTCGGTGCTGCACGAAGGCCAGGTGATCGCCGACGGGGATATGGAGAAGGTGCAAAAGGACCCGCGCGTGATTGAGGTTTACCTGGGAGTCTAGATTTTGCTGGCCATACAAACGCTCAACCAGTTTTACGGCGGCAGCCACACTCTGTGGGACGTGGATCTCACCGTTCCCGCGGGCGCGCGCATGTGCGTGCTGGGCCGCAACGGCATGGGCAAGACCACGCTGCTCAAGTGCATCATGGGCTTGCAGGCGGCCAACTCCGGCAGCATCCTCTTCGAGGGAACCGACTTGGTGAAGCGGCCCGCCGAGGATCGCGCCAAGATGGGAATCGGTTACGTGCCCCAGGGGCGCGAGATTTTTCCGCAGCTCACCGTGGAGGAGAATCTGCGCGTCGGGCTGGGCGTGCGGAAGAACGGCCCGCGTTCCATTCCCAAGCGCATCTTCGATCTATTCCCGGTGCTCAAACGCATGCTCAAGCGCCGCGGCGGCGACCTCTCCGGCGGGCAGCAGCAGCAACTCGCCATCGGGCGCGCGCTGGTGCTGGAGCCGAAGCTCCTGATCCTGGACGAACCCACCGAGGGTATCCAGCCCAACATCGTTCACGAAATCGGCGACATCGTCTTGAAGCTCAATCAGGAGGAAGGCGTCACCGTGCTCCTGGTGGAGCAGAAGCTGCCCTTCGCGCGCCGCGTGGCCAGCGAGTTCTGCATTCTGGACAAAGGCCGCCGCGTGGCCGCCGGGACCATAGGCGAACTCACCGACGAAGTGGTCCAGGCGCACCTAAGCGTCTGAGCGGACCGGGGCCAATTTCCAGCAGGCGCGGCGGTATTGCGCCAGAGATACCGATCCCCTGCTCGCCTTATTGGAGCGGGGAGTCATCCGGATCGGCATTTCCATTAAGGAAGAGCAGGCCGACCTGCGGGCGCTGATGCGGCGCTACCGCAACCGGCCCATGTCGCTTGCGGACGCTTGCCTAGTGCGGCTTTCCGAAATCCACGCGGATGCGGAGCTGCTCACGCTGGACGGCGATTTCCGCATCTACCGCCGTTATGGCAATAAGGTGATCCCGTTGCGCACGCCGGAGTGACGAAGCTGCGGGCCAGGTGGAACGGCCGGCAGCCAGCCGGAGAGGGCCGGGTTTCGGAATTCAACTGGCCGCCGGACTGCTCACGCCGGACAGCCATTTCGGAGTCTACCGACGTCCTGACAACTTGGCGCGCCGGAGGCTTACGCACCGCTCGGAGTCCTTCAGGCCGAATGCCGAAGCGGCGGCGTGACCGCGTACTCCACCGAAAGCGGATTGGCCATGCGCTTGGATGCGTCCAGGACCTCCGGGCGCGAGAGGCGGAAGTCCATCGAGCTACCGGATTCTCGCGCCGGCGCCGGCCAGGCGAGTCGCCACGCGCGGTTGGCTCTCGATACCACGCGAAATTGTGGAGTGCGGTACGTCCCTTACAGCTCCGCCAGCCGCGCGCTGGCGTCACCGAAATGGTCCAACTGCACTCCCATGCGGTCCAGGAGCGAAAGATACAGGCTGCACATTTTGCGGTTTTCGTCCCCGGCGTTCAGGTAGTTCAGCGCCCGGCCCGTCTTCAGAGTTCCGCCCAGCCCTCCGGCCAGCACCACGGGCAGCCGGCGGTTATCGTGCTGGCGGCCGATGTACATGTTGGAGAGCCACATGAGGCAGGAGTGGTCCAGCACGCTGCCATCGCCTTCGGACATCGCGTCCAGCTTGCCGGCCAGATAGGCGAGCTGGCTCAAGTGGAAACTGGCGATGCGCTCATAGGCTTCCGTATTGTTGGCGTGCGAGGCGGCGTGGTGGCCTTCCTTCACGTTTAGGAAGGGATAGTAAAGAGCCGAGAGATCGCGCGCCAGCAGCAGGGAGGCTACGCGCGTGCGGTCGGTTTGAAATGCGATGGCGATCAGGTCGCACATCAGGCGCGCATGCTCGCGCAGGTCCTCGGGCAGGCCGTCGGCCGGGCGCGGCATGGTGAACGCCGGCCGGTTCACGGCTTTGGCCTGGTCGTCGGCCTGGTCTTTCACCTTGCGCGCGGCGTCCACGCGCTTCTCCACTTCGCGCACGCTGGTCAGGTATTCATCCAGCTTGGGCTTGTCGGCGGCGCTCATCTGGCTGCTGAGCGCGGCGGCGCGGTCCATCACGCGGTCCAGAATGCTGATGTTGCGCAGGCTGCCCCGGTTCTCAAAAAGATCGTCGAAGGCCAGCGAGGGATACACTTCCACGGGCAGCGGCGAATCCGGGCTTTGCCAGGAGATGTGCGAGCTGTAGGCCAGCGAATAGTTGGTCTCGTGGTAGCCCGTCATGGGCTGCTCGCACGCCAGCACGATGCTGGATTGCGCGGTGTCCCGGCCCACCGCGTTGGCGATGATCTGGTCCACCGACACGCCCGAGTGAACGATGGCGCCCTTGGAAATCCCGACCCCCGAGAGCAGACTGCCCGTCTGCGCGGGGTGAATGCCGAGGCCCACCGAAGCCTTATTGAAGAGGCCATCCACCACGTTGATCTTGCGCTTGAGCGGCTCCATCACGCTGAGCGTCTTGCTCAGCTTCATGGCGTCGCCCGAGCCTTCCGCGCTCCAGTAGTCTTCGTTGATTCCGTTGCCCATGAAGAGCACGGCGAAGCGCTTGGGGAACGCGGCGGCGGGCGGCGCGCTGTCCGCCCTGGCCAGCGAGGGCAGCCACGGCAAGGCCATGGTGACGCCGGCGCCCCGCAACACGGCGCGGCGGGAAATGGAATGGGCGGACTTGCTGTCGGATGGCGGCATGGGAATCACCTCCTGTTGGCGGCGAGGGCGTTCGCGCGCGTCGCCGGACTGCGCATGTTCAAGAACTGCCTGCTGGTCACAATGGCGTCCACCAGCGTATCCAAGCCGGCGCCGGCGGAGAGCTGCGTTTGCATGGCTTCTATCAGCGGATCATCGGAGAGCTGCGGGGAGCGGTTGAGGGCGTACGCCAGCAGTTCGCGGCCCAGGTTCTGGAGGAACTGGGTCTGGCGGCGCTCGCGAATGTAATCCTGGATGCCGGCCACGCCGGAGCCCTCCACGCCTTCCGGAAACGCGGCCTTGGTCTCCACGGGGCGGCCGGCCAGATCCACGGTGCGCGCGTCGCCCACCGGCCCAAAGCCTTCCAGCGCCAGGCCGAAGCTATCGAACTTCGCGTGGCAAGAGGCGCAAGCCGGGTTGGCGCGGTGCGCAGCCAGCATGTCGCGGACCGGCATGTCGGACGTCGCTTCATCCTTCGGCAACTCGGGAACCACCGGCGGAGGCGGCGGAATCGGTTCACCCAGTAATTTGCTCACAATCCAGTGGCCGCGCTTGACGGGGCTGGTGCGCAGGCCGGGGGAGTTCTCCGTAAGGAACACGGCCATGGGCAGCAGGCCGCCGCGCCCATAATCGGCGGCGTTTTCCACGTGCACCCAATGGTCCTCGCCGCCATCCACCGCCGGCATGCCGTAGTGCTTGGCCAGCGAGGGGTTCACGAAGGTGTCCTTGGCGTAGATCAGGTCCAGCGCCGGGCGGTCGCGGCGGAACGCATCTTCCAGGAAGCGGATCGGTTCCTCGAACATGGCCTCGCGAAGGTCGTTGTTGAAGGAAGGAAAGCGGTCGCGGTCCACGCTGTTGAGGGATTGGAAATGGCGGAAGTCCAGCCAGTTGCCGCCGAACTCCGTGGCCAGGCCGCGCACGCGGCCGTCTTTCAGCATGCGGCGGGCCTGTGCCAGCAGGACGTCCCGTCGCTGCAGGTCCCCGGCCGCGGCGTGTGCCAGCAACTCGTCGTCCGGCATGCTGGACCACAGGAAATAGCTTAGGCGGCTAGCCAGGGCGTAGCCAGAAAGCGGCGCCACGTTCGGGCCGAGGGAGGCGTGGGAGATGCCCGGCTTCTGCGGCGCGCGCGTTTCCTGCTGACGAGTTTCCAGTAAGTCCAGGCGGTAGCAGAAATCGGGCGACATCAGCACGCTCACAATCGAATCGCGCATCGCGTCTTCGTGCGAAAGGCCGTCCTTGTCGCGCAACTCGTGGTAGTAGGCCTGAATGTCGCCGGATTCGGCCTTGGTCAGGGGACGCCGGTACGCCCGCGCGGCGAAGCGCAATAGCGCCTGCAAGTGCAGCGGCTCGGCCGCGGCGTGCATCTTTTCCAGCGAGCGCAGCGTGTTGTTCACGCGCTCGAAGTGCGTGCGAATGGCCTCCGGAGCGATGGGATCGTTGTTCGGACTCGCCGCGGCCTTGGCCAGGTATTCGTCGCGCAGCCCGAAGATCACTTCCGGATCGGTGACCGCGTGTCCCTCCGGACGCGGGCTGCCGGCCTCCGCGCCGCCGCCGCGCACTTCGCCGCTTTGGTTGAAGTAATACTGCACGAACGTGCGCTCGGTGTATTGAGCGATGAAATCGAATTCGTCCCAGAGGCGATTGAGTTCCTTCTGGCCGTTCTCATCCAGAATCAACTCCATGAGCGGGCGGTCGTCGCGGAAATAGCCCATGGTGTTGTGGTAGCCCGCGCTCAGCAGCCGCCCCTTGTCGTCGGAATCGTCCGGGAAATAGCGGCCGCGCTCGCTCACGTAAAATACGTCCGGGAACACGTTAGCGAAACGCTCGAACGAGGCTTCGTACTTCGGCCGCTGGGCGGCGGGGATCACCAAGTCCTTATCGCCGGCGCGGGCGTTGGCGGTGAGCGTCGCCCAGCGCGGCGCGGCCTCCTGGTGCAGGCCCGGGTACCGCAGGATGGCGGGCACGGGCGGCGCGGGCTTGTCGTCGTCCAACAGATCCTTCGGGTCGCTATCGCGGCGGTGATCGGCGAACTCGAAGAGCTTCCAATCGAGCAGCGGCTGCGATCCCGCCGGCAGCCCGCGCACCACCGGCGCGGCGTATTGCATGGCCGTGTGGCTGCGGATCTTGACCACGAAATCGCTCATGGCGCGGCACTGCTGGCGCAACTGGACTAGAGCCGCATCCGCCGGCGCGGCCTTGGGCTGTGGCAGCGCGCGCCACATGCCTTGCAGCTTGGCGATAGGCCCCACCTCCAACTCCGAGGCGGCCGCGGGCTCTTCCAGAAGCGGCCACACGATGGCCAGATACTTCGCGCTCACCTTGGCGTCCGCCGCGGTGGAGGCCAGCGTGCCATCGGGCCGGCCAAGCGCCGCGCGGTATTTGTAGCGCCAGGCGGCTTCGAAATAGGCCGCGAAGTCGGTGGGCTGCCGGTGGTAGAAATCCACGATGCGCGCGATGCAGAACTTGTCGCGGTCCGTTTCCACCAGCATGGGGTAGGGCGCGAACACCATGCCGTCCGGCGTCAGCGCCATGCGGTCCGCCACGGCGTGGGCCGCCAGCAAGTACTTGTTCAGCAGCGCGGCGGACATGGAGAGCGTTTCGCCGGAATTATCGAAGCCCGCGGTGTTGGCCGGGTCCACGGGGAACTCGCGCGCGAGCTGCATGTCGACGCCGGTCAGGTCGCGGATCGTGTAGTCGTACTCGGCGTTGCTCAGGCGGCGCGCCAGCACGATGCCCGGATCGCCGGCGGTGCGGCGGGCCTCGTCGGCGCGCATGGCCTTCACCCACGCAACGATTTTTTCGCGCTGCGCGTCGGGCGGCTGAGGCATGGGCGCCGGCGGCATCTCTTTGCGGGCCAGCCGTTCGGCAAGCAGTTCCCACAGCGCATTATCACGCAAGACCTCGTCCACGGTGGCGTAGGACTTGAGATCCAACTGCGCGGCCGGGCTGGGCCCGCTGTGACATTCAAAGCAATACTTGGCGACAAACGGCCGGACCGTTTGCGCGAATTGCTGAGCGAGCGGCGGACCGGCGGCCCAGGCGTTCAGCAAGAAAGCGGCGAATCCGCACACCCGTACCAGCGGGCGAGCAGAAAAGCGCTGCGGTGTTCTCCTCCGAGTGCGCAGGTCCAATTAGTTATCCCAGTTGGTTCCGATTATATTACGTTCGGCGAGGACCAGGGGCGGTAGCGGCGGGTGAAACGCGGAAGGGGCAAACTCGTCGGGCCCCATTTCCCGACCAACATCAGCGCCTGAACGCTTGACGGCTCCAGCTACGCCCAAATCAGAATTGCTTCCCGAAGCCGGCCTATTTCTGCACGGCGTTCCCATGGGTCGAGACAGAATCTTGTGAGTCCACCCTCCGGCAGCCTTACGTATCCTGCGCATCGCGCCTGTGCGGCGCAGTTTTCCCTATAACGCCGGGCATGCTCAAGCGGCTCTGCCGGTTCGCCCGGCAAGAGCTTCTTACCAGTGCGTGGGCGATCCGTCCGGGCGCAGATACGTCGGGCCGGGGCCTGCTTCCGTGACTGTTTGGATCAGCGTGAGTTGCTTCTCATCCACGGAGACGCCGAGCCCGGGTCTGTCGTTAGGCCACACCTTGCCGTTTCGGCACTCCAGGAATTCGGTCAGATACGGGACGGGCCGTTCGCCCTGGTTGTATTCCATCAGCACCTGCCCCGGAAACGCCGTCAATGTCTGCATGTGGCCAACGGTCGCGATGGGGCCTGTGAAGTGCGGCATAATCCCGACTTTGTGCAGGTCGCAGAGCGCCATGATTTTGAGCATCTCCGTGATCCCGCCGACATTGGGCAGGGAGGCTCGTGCAAAGTCGATGTCGCGCTGTTCGACGAGCGGAGCGAAATCCGCGCGGGTCCCCCATTCCTCTCCCGCGGCCAGCGGAATGCGAGTCATCAGGCGTAGTTTGGGGAGTTGCGTGCGGAACTGTTCTTCGCGAAGGGGATCTTCCGCGCAGAACGGCCGCGCGGGCTCGATCAGATTACAGACCTCGACCGCTTCGGGGAAATCGAAGCTTTGGTGCAGGTCGATCATCCAGTCGCCATCCGGCCCGACGCCTTCGCGAATCTGCGCCGCCGCTTCGCCGATCAGGCGGACGTGTGAGCGCGAGTTGAAAGTGCCGCGGCCTGCGACGCCGACAGGCCCATCCGGCGAAGCAGCAGCCCCGCGCCCGGCGCCGCCTCTCCCTCCCGTTGGGGGTCCTCCGGCGGGAGTGGGAAGAATCGAGCTGTCCACCCGGAACACCCGGTACCCAGCCGCCATCGTCGCAGCGGCGCGTTCCTTGAGGCCCATTCGCTGCGCATCCGCTTGCGGGACCGCGCCTTGCGGTAGGCCGTTGGTCGCGTAACACTCGATGTGCTGGCGCGTCTTGCCGCCGAACAACTCCCAGAGAGGGGCTTCGAGCGCTTTGCCCTTGATGTCCCAGAGCGCCATGTCAATCGCGCCAAGGGCATGCAATCGTTCCTTGCCTGGTGAGTAGAAACCATCCATGAACCCGTGCTGCCAGATGAATTCCGTATCGAAGGCGTTCTTGCCGATCACGCTGCGCGCCATATTCCGCACGGTGTCCGGCGATCCGCCCTGACCGACGCCGGTGATGCCGGCTTCCGTATCGACAAGCACGACCATGTTGCTCTGCGGAAAAGCCTGGGGACCATTGGACTGGTAGTTCGGCGGATAGTAGCACCGGATCTGTTTCACGCGATTGACCGGCAGCTTTGCAGCGGATGCCTTTATTGTCCAGGAGGGCAAGGCCAGCGCGGCTGCCAGTCCTTTGGCGAACATCCTGCGATCCATGTTCATATTCGTCCTCATTTCTTATTGGGCTTCTGTTTGGCCCCGACACGCAATTCGGAGGGCTGCGCGCATTCCATCATATAACCGTAAAGCAGCGTGCGGCATTTTGCGCCGGCGATGAGCGAATTTCTTCGCGATTCGTTCGTGGCGCCGGCAAGCCGCGTCCTGGCGCAGACGCCCTCATGTTCGCTGTGATTGGAAAGTAATCCGGAGCCAAGCCTGCAAGGGATGCCTCACGCGATCGGCGTTTTGGGCAGCGGAGGCTATTTAAAATCCTGGTAGATACAGCAACGTGGAAGAGACGGGAGTTCGATACTCCCCTCAGGATGCTGTTTCAGAAATTGCGGCTAGCGAGCAGTGCAAGCCGCGGAATGGAACCCGAAAAGTCTGCGTTGACCAGGACTAGCTTAACGAACTGCGTCCTTACTTTATCTCGAAGAAATAGGTCCGGTCCGCGCCGGCGTTCTCCTCCCCGTGGTCCACGGTTCCGCGCTTAATGAACGTGATCTTTGGTTTCAGACCTGTGAAGGCGATGGCCACGGTATCCATTTCATGATGGTGCGCCGGCGGCTGAGTATCCTGCGCGGCAACGTCTTCCCAAATGACCAGGCGGTTGCTCTCGCGGACCTTCCTGCCGAGCCCTGTGGAAGCGGTGTCCGGGGCGCCCAACGGCTCGGGTTCCTTAAACTCGACGAATACCGCCCGCAGCGGCTCCGCGCTGGCCCCTTCTTCACTGTGCGTAACGCCCCTACGGAAGAAGAAGGTATCCCAGGCGGTGGAGTGGGTTGGCGAACGCTGGCCTGTCGGAGACACAATGACCCGGTCGCCGCTGGTGTAATAAACGCCGGAATAATCGTAAACGTGGCGGTGTGTGGGATAGGAGCGCTGCAGCCAGGACACGTCCCAAACGATCACGCGGTCGTTCTCCAGCACTTTGTTTGCGCCCTCACGGTCAAACGGCCCGGGATAAGTCTGGGCCTGCTGAGGCGCCGCCTGAGCAGGCTGAGGCGCCGTCTGGGCCTGCTGAGGCGCCGTCTGGGCCTGAAGCAGTAGAGCGGCAAAAATGGCAAGGAATCGCATATCACGACTATTCTATGCCGATTCGGATCCCGGATGGGCGAGAACCTTCGATGTGGTCAAGCACTTCGGGTTCGGACAACTCGCGATGAATATCGACGAGCAGATGGATCGGCAATGCATCGCCGCAGCGGCATGAAAATAGCCGTTTTCGCCGGGTATATAATCTGTCCATGAAGGTGCACCGCGGTTCTATTTTCGTTTTGCCTTTGGCGGCAATGGCCGGTTTAGCTCTTTCGCAGACTCCCACGCAGCCCCCCGTGGAAACCGTCGAGAGGCTCGATCCGGCGCTCGACCAGCTCGTGGATCCGAGTGCGCAGATCGAGCGCGTCGCGACCGGGTTCCTGTGGACGGAGGGTCCGGTTTGGACGCATTCCGGGTTTCTGTTGTTCGCGGCAATTCGAGCGAACAGCATCATGGAATGGCATCCGGGCGGGGAGCCGAAGGTGTTTCTTCATCCCAGCGGTTACCAGGGGCCGCCGGATCTTTTCAAGGGCCGCGAACCCGGTTCGGACGGAATGACCGTCGATTCGAAAGGGCGGTTGACAGTGGCGGGGCACGCGCAGCGCGATGTCTGGAGGCTGGAGTCGCTCGACCCGAAGGCGCAGGTTACGATCCTTGCCGACACGTACCAGGGTAAACGTCTGAACAGCCCGAACGATCTGGTCTACAAATCGGACGGATCGCTGTATTTCACCGATCCTCCTTACGGCCTCGAGACGCAGAACGATCAGGATCCAAAGAAAGAACTGAAGGTGAACGGTGTGTATCTCCTTCCGGGAGCACGCGACCAGAAGCCGGGCGCTCCGCCGGACCGGGCGAAGCTGCGGCTCCTGATCGACGATCTGCCGCGGCCCAACGGCATTTGCTTCTCTCCTGACGAAAAGATCTTGTATGTGAACGACACGCAAAAGAGGCTTTGGATGCGATACGATGTTCAGCCCGATGGGTCGATCGCCAACGGCAAGGTGTTGCTGGACGCGAGTACGGTACGAGGGCGAGGCGGACCGGACGGGATGAAGGTCGACCGGCTGGGCAACATCTATAGCGCGGGCGCCGGCGGCGTCTGGATTATCTCGCCGGAAGGCAAGCATCTGGGAACCCTGCACATTCCGGAGCAAGTCGGGAACGTGGGGTGGGGCGATGCGGACGGTAAAGGTCTGTATGTTACCGCCAGCACGAGCGTTTACCGGGTCCGTGTGAAGGTGGGGGGAGTGACGCCGTAGCTCTACGCTGAGGGGCGGCGAAAGAGCTTCCCGTGGCGGCATGGCTGAGACCAACGCGGCGCTGCGATGATTGTCGATTGTGTCCGTCGCCGGCATGATTTTATGGGTGAGGACTGCCAGCGCCGAATTATGGCTGAGAGAGTGGGATTCGCAAGTTGTTGAAAGTATTCCGCGAAGCGCGTAAACCCTTCGCCTCCATTCTCTTAGGCGAAGTCTGTATAGTCTGCGTAGTCTGCCTGGCGCCCCGCCGTGCGAGGCCGAAATAGACACCAAACCGACACCAAATACTGGCGAACCAGCCGCACCGCTGGAAGCTCCAGGCTCCTTCCGGGAACCAATCCAAGACGGCGCCAGACTGAAGACGTGCGGCGCAGCAGGCCGTCGGTGCTGACAGGTTTGTTCCCCTCGCGGGTGCGGCGCCTGACCTACCCCGAAAACCGGTAGCCCACTCCACGCACCGTGCGGATATACCGCGGCGACTGCGGGTTGTCTTCCAGCTTCTGCCGCAGCCACGCCACGTGCACATCCACCGTCCGCGACGAGACGCCCGGCTGATACTCCCACACGCCCTCCAGCAGTTCCTCGCGCGAGACCACATTCCCCCGGTGGTCCACCAGGTACTGCAGCAGCTCAAGCTCTTTGCCGGCCAGGCTGACCGCGCGTCCGCTCTTGCGTACCTCGCCCCGCTCGAAATCCGCGAGGACGTCGCCGAATTCGAACCGCACGGCGCGCGTCCGCTTCTCTCGCCGCGTGCGCCGCAACAGCGCCTCGATCCGCGCCAGCAATTCCGGCGGCTCGAACGGCTTGTTCACATAATCGTCCGCGCCCAGCTTCAGCCCTACCACGCGGTCCACAAGCTGCGTGCGTGCGGTGAGCATTAGGACCGCCAGGTCTCTGCCGTGGCGCCGCAACTCGCGGCAAACCTCCAAGCCGTTCTTGCCCGGCAGCATCACGTCCAGAACCACCAGGTCGAACGCTCCGCCTAGCGCCATCGCCAGCCCTTTCGTCCCGTCTCCCGCGCTCTCCACTTCGTACCCCTCGGCGCCCAGCAGGTCCGTGAGGGTAAGCGCCAGCCCCGGCTCGTCCTCCACCAGCAGAATGCGCGCGCTCATTGCGGCGCCTCGGGCCCGGCCGGAATGCGCGCGATGAACTCCGCGCCCTTGCCCGGCTCGCTGCGCGCCACCAGCGTCCCGCCGTGCGCTTCGATGATCTTCTTTGCCAGGTGCAGCCCCAGGCCCGTCCCGTGAATCTGCTCTTGAATCGCGCGCCGGCCCCGGAAGAACGGATCGAACACGTGCTTCAACTCCCCCGGCGGAATGCCCGGACCGCGGTCCGCCACGCGAATCTCCACACCCTCACCGCCGGCCGTCCTGCCCGCATACACGCCGACCCACCCGTCTTCCCCCGCGCCGTATTTGGCCGCGTTGGTGAGCAGGTTGGCGATCGCCTGCTTCAGCGCAACCGGGTCGCCTTCGATGCCCGGAAGTCCGGCGTCCACCTTCTTCTCCACCTTGCGGGCCGCGCTACCCGCCGCTTCCACGGAAGCCAGCGCGCCGTCAATCACCGCTTCCACCGCCAGCGGCTCCGTCTCTCCGATCAACCGTCCCGCCTCCGCGCCGGCGAACTGCAGCACGCGCTCCACCAGCGCCGTCAGGTTTCCGCTCTCTTCCTGAATCAACGCGCCGTAGCGCTGCACCTGTTCCGGGTTGTGCGCCATCTTGCCGCGCAGATTGTAACCGGCGGTGTGCAGCACGGCCAGCGGCGTGCGCAACTCGTGGGAGACTCCCGCCACAAACTCCATCTGCAGCTCCGCCAGTTTCTGCGCGCGCCGCGTGAAACGCGCCAGCACGGCAGCGCTCGCAATCATGAGCAGCAGCACGCCGCCGGCCACCGCCAGGTTACGCGCCCGCCCCTGCGAAACCAGCGTCTCGAGCGACCCCGCGCGGTACGAGGCGAATACCTCCCAACGGCCCCCGTCCGCACCGCCCCTGCCCCGGCCGCCGCGCCCCCGCCCGCCGAATCCTCCTCCGGGTCCGAAACTGATCTGCATGCCGAACAGCCCCGTGGAAGCCGCAGCCCCGGCTGCCATCGCCGCCGAGTCCATGCTGCTCGATTGATAAATCACCTCCGGCCGCTCGCCGCGCGTCAGCACTTCCACCACGTACTCGGCCGCCTGCGAGGCGCCCAGAAATCGCCGCAGCAGGTTCGGGATTACCTCGGCGCGCAGACGCTCCGCGTCCAGGCGCAGCATCAGGCTCGGTATGCCCGGCAGGTTCGGCCGCCCCGAGGGCGCGCCGCGGCCCGAACCGGAAGGCAGCATCGCCATCACCGGAATTTCCACCGTGAACGCATCGTCGCGGAACAGCGGCCCGTCGCGGCCGCCGCGCATCGCGGCGTCGGGCCCGCCCCGGAAATTCGCCCGTTCCCGCAGGCTTTTCCACTCCTCCGGCCACGGCGCCGCCTGGAAGACGCCGTGCTCCAAATCGAGGACGCGCAACTGCGAAGGGTTATCCGCGGGCGCGATCGCCACGCGCGCGAACAGCCGCCGCCGCGCGTCCGTCAACCGCCCGAAGCGCGCGGCAATCTCGCTCTCCAGGGCGCGCTCGTCCCGCGGCGGATCTTCCGGCAAAAGCGCGCGGCACGCCGTGGAGATCTCGAAATCGAAGGCGCGGCTGAAGTTCTCGAGACTTGCCTGAAGCCCTCCGCGCAGGCGTTCGCGCGCGGCCACGCCTACTTCGCCGATCCAGCGGTATTGCAACGCGCCCAGAGCGCCACATAGAGCCACAACGGCGCCGATGAATACATAGGAAAGCGCCGCTCGCCGTTTGTGTTCCACCGCCTTCATGCCAGGCGCTCTGCTCCCGCAGTCAAACGCAATCGTAGCACCGGGCCCGCGCGGGCCGCGCCCGCCGCTGTGTAAAGCCTCTGTTAAGAACGTTAAGCTTTGGCCGCCAAGGGAAACCATGCGCCGCCACGCTGGCGTTCTACAAGGGTACGCGAGGAAAAGCGATGCGCATGATCCCGAACTCCCGTTACGCCGAAGCGCTCCGGCGGCTCCTGGCCGCCGCGATTGCCGCCGGCGCGCTGATGGCTTCCGAGTACCACGGCTCCGTCTACACCGGACGCGTCCCCGTGCCCGGCGCCACCGTCACGGCGACGCACGAGAGCGAGAAGTTCGTCACCACCACCGACGAGAAAGGCGCGTTCCATTTCCCGTCGCTGGCCGATGGCGTCTGGTCGATCGCGGTCGAAATGGCCGGCTTTGAGAGCGTCAAACACGAGATCGGCGTCACCGCCGATGCTCCCAGTCCCACGTGGAGGCTCCGCCTGCTTACCGAGGACGAAGCGAAGGCCGCTACCGGCGCGCAGGCGGCGCCGCCTGCGCAATCGGCCGCCGTTCCGCAGCCGCCCGCTCCGGGAAGAGGCGGCCCGGAGATGGCTGGGGGGCGCGGTTTCGGTGGATTCGGAGGCCGGGGAGCTCCGGGACAGCCCGGCAACCCGAACGGACGCGGCGCGGCCAATCAGAACGCACAGACACCGGCCTCCTTCCAGCAAATCGGCGTGAATCAAGCTTCAGACCGATCCCTCTTTTCCCAGGAAGGGATGATATCGAGCGACCAAGCCATGGAACTGGCGCCCAGCGCCAGCCAGGCCGTGGTCGTGCAAGGCAGCTTGAGTTCCGCCCTGGGCTTGCCCGGCGTGGGCGATTTCGGGCTGTTCGCCGGACCCGGAGCGATGGGCGGACGCGGCGGCCCGGACATGATGGGCATGGGCGGACCCGGCGCGGGCGTCATGGGTGACGTCTCGGCCGCCGGAATGGCGGGCGCCGGAATGCCCGGCGATCAAACTGCGGCCGTACCCCAAGACGGAGGCGGCCGAGGTGGACGCGGCGGCGGCTTCGCTGGAGGCCCTGGCGGAGGCGGTCCCGGCGGTCCCGGTGGTGGCGGCTTCGGCGGAGGCCCCGGTAGCGGCGGCTTCGGGGGCGGTCCGGGCGGCGGTTTCGGTGGGCGCGGCGGTGGTCCCGACCTGGGCGGACGCGGCGGGCGCGGCGGACCCCCGTGGATGGGCATGAATAACGCCCTCGCCTTCGGCAACAATCGCCGCGACCCGCGCATGATGTACACCGGCGATCTCAACATCAACGAGAGCAACTCGGCGCTCAACGCCCGCAGCTACTCCCTCAGCCACGAGCCCATCGCCAAGCCTTCCTCCAACAACACCAGCGTCAACGCGACCTTCGGCGGCCCGCTCCGCATCCCCAAACTCCTCGGCGGAAAGCGCGGCCAGTTCAGTCTCAATTTCGGAGTCACCCGCGGCCGCACGGGTAATGCCGGTACGTTCACCACCGTGCCCACGGACCTCGAACGCAGCGGCGACTTTTCCCAATCCCTCACCACCGCCGGCAAGTCCGTCATCATCTATGACCCAACCACCAACGATCCCTTCCCCAATGACAAGCTCACCACCATCAGCCCCATCGCCAAGGCTCTCCTGCGCTATTATCCCGAGCCGAACCTGACGCCCTCCGCGGGCAATTCGCGCAATTACCAGCGCGCCTACACCACCACAAGCAATTCCGATAACCTCAACACGCGGCTAAACCAGACCCTCGATTCCAAGAACCGCCTCACCGGCAGCTTCAGCTTCCAGGGCAGCAACCGCAACACGCCGAATTCCTACGGCTTCATCGATCCCTCAACCGGGCGCACCATCTCGGACGCCGGAACCGGCCGCGGCATGAGCGCCAGCGCCAACTATTCCCACAACTTCACCACCCGCCTCATCGGGACGCTCACCTACAACTTCAGCCGCAACCGCAACGAGACGGACCCGTATTTCGCGGCGCAGAGGCAGGACATCGGCTCCCAGATCGGCATCGCGGGGCTCAGTAACGACCCCATGAACTGGGGGCCGCCCACGCTCAACTTCTCCAACTTCGCCGGCCTCTCCGATAGCGCCGCGTCGCTCACGCGCGCCCAAACCAGCGGACTCACCGCGACCCTGATGTGGGTGCACAAGACCCACAACTTCTCCTGGGGCGCGGATTTCCGGCGTCAGCAAAACAATACCTACCAGAACTCCAACGCCCGCGGCGCCTTCACGTTCAACGGATACGCCACCAGTCAGATCCAGAGCGGGGCGGCCGTCGCGAACACCGGCTTCGACCTCGCGGATTTCCTCATGGCCACCCCCTACCAGGCTTCCATCCGCTACAGCGCCGACCCGGCTCTCTACTTCCGCGGCTCCACTTACGACGTCTACTTCCAGGACGACTGGCGCCTGGCCTCGCGCCTCTCTCTCACCTTCGGGCTGCGCTGGGATTACCAGACGCCGGTTTCCGAACTGCACAACCAGCTCGTGAACATGAGCTTCGGCCCCGCGTTCACTTCCTACTCGCTGGTGCAGGCCAGCGCCGCCAATCGCACGCTGGTGCATCCGGATAAGAACAACGTCTCGCCGCGCCTGGGCGTCGCCTGGCGGCCCAGCGCCAAGCGTTCCACCGTGGTGCGCGCGGGCTTCGGGCTTTACTACAACACCTCCGTCTACAGCCAGCTCGCGAGCAGCCTTTCCCAACAGCCGCCGCTGGCCACGGCGTACAACCTGTACCTGACTGACGGCGCGCTCAACATGGGCACGGCCTTCGTGAACGCCTCTGCCCGGTCCTCGAACACGCTTGCCAACACGTTCGCCATCGATCCCAACTATAAGATCGGGTACGCCGAACAGTGGAACTTCGCCCTCCAGCAGAACCTGCCGTACTCGTTCCAGACCACGGTCTCTTACATCGGTACGGCGGGCCGGGACCTGGACC